>Ga0255039_10000658_pt1 | contig 11211 bp, 7 predicted proteins | sample BC1_12_1_MG_FD_181713 | JGI IMG/M metagenome (GOLD analysis project Ga0255039, IMG submission 181713) | Seawater microbial communities from Strait of Georgia, British Columbia, Canada - BC1_12_1 | ecosystem: Environmental > Aquatic > Marine > Strait | place: Canada: British Columbia | collected... | reverse complement strand
AGAAAGTAAATTTCATATTACCATCTACAGGTTTACCAGTCCAAATGACATCCTTACAAAGCCCCCACGCGTCACTGACACTTGTTACTTCCACATTCGCAGCTGTCATAAACTGTCTAAACCCGATAAAACCAAACGCCAAAAAAACCAATACCATCCAAGGTGCTGCAATATTTGCAAACTTCGCAACGATTTGATAACCTAACGCGGCAACCAATGAAATAACGACACCAATAGCAAGCACTGCGATAACCCAGCCTACCCCATTGGGCATCTTATCTTGTAACCCCGGCATTTCAAAACCAAACATTACCCCAAGCGCCGTTGCCGAAACAGTAATCATCGCACCGGCTAAAAAGCAAAACATCACACCATTAGCAACGTTATACAAACTGACAAGACTACGTCCGCATATTTTTTCTAGTTGATAATATAGTGTAAGTCGACTACGCGTGCCGATTGGTGCGCACAAAAACATCCAACATAATACAGCCAATAAATTACCAAACGCCAACCCTGCCACAACATCAAATGCCGCAACACCATGTAATACAAACAACGGGCCAATCATCAATTCGGTACCAGCACAATGCTCGCCAGCATACATACCAATAAAATTCTTAAAGCCTAGCCAACTACCTTCAGGTACTGGCTCACGCTCAAATTCATTGGCCCCTGAAGACGTTTGTTCAGATTCACTCATACCTTTATTTCCTTATAAAAGATTTTATGATCGTTTCGAAAGCACATCTGATTCATATTTACGGATATCGGTTAACCAAGCACTCCCTACAGGTACATTCATTTCTTCACAATATTGATCCCACACGGCACCAAATGGCATCGTTTTTTGTTCTTCGACCAAGGCCAAACGACCAGTAAAGTCGCCGTCTAATTCTATTTGTTTAAATGTTTCAGTTGGTTCAAGTAATGCCAACAACAACGCTTTACACATATTGCGCACACCGATCACCCATGCGGCAACACGATTGATACTCGCATCAAAGAAATCAAGTCCAATATGTGTGCGATCAAGATAGTCACCACGCACCAATTGTTGCGCAATACTACGTAATTCATCATCTAATATAATCACATGATCAGAATCCCAACGGACCGGACGACTCACATGTAATAAAATTTCATTTACATAAGTTAAAATGCTCGATAGTTTATCTGAAATCATTTCTGTCGGATGAAAATGACCAGCATCTAGACAAAGTAATTTTTGACGCGAGATCGCATAGCCCATATAAAATTCATGTGAACCGACCACATAACTTTCAGAACCAATACCAAACAGCTTAGATTCAACAGCATCAAGATTATGTTTAGGGTCAAGTGCTTCAGCAAAAACAGTATCTAAAGAAGCCATCAATCGTTCACGAGGCCCTTTACGATCAATAGGTAAGTCTTTGTAACCATCTGGAATCCAGACGTTAGTAACCGCAGGAGAACCAAGCTGCTTGCCCATTTCTGCAGCAATCTTACGTGACGCAATACAATGATCGATCCAAAAATTGCGAATACCAGAATCACTACTACTCAAGGTAAAGCCATCATCACTCTTAGGATGCGAAAAACAAGATGGGTTAAAATCCATACCAAGATTATTGGCCTTACACCAATCAATCCAGCCTTGAAAATGTTCTACACCGATGGCATCACGTTCAACATTTTTACCACCGTTATCGAGGTAAATTGCATGCAGATTCATACGGTGATTACCCGGAATCATGCTCAACGCTTTTTCAAAATCCATGCGTAATTCATCAATAGAACGTGACTTACCAGGATAATTACCTGTCGCTTGAATACCACCGCCACCAAGTTCTGCATCGCTTGATTCAAAACCACCGACATCATCACCTTGCCAACAATGCATAGAGATAGGAATGGTCTTTAATTTATCCATCGCCGCTTGGACATCGACGCCAATCGTGGCATATTGCGCTTTAGCGCGTTCAAAACTTTGCTGTTGGTCATTATTTGCTGACATATTTGAATGCCCTTTATATTATATTATTAATGATATTTACAGTTGTTTACTGCGATAAGATTCAACTTCCCAATTTTCGATAAAGTGTCTTGATTTTTCTTCCATATAATTAATGCCACCAAACGCCTTAGATAACTGTAAAATGCGAGAACCATCTACTGCCAATTCTAATGCAAGTTCCGCTTTTGTTTTTGTTGCGCCGACACCAAACACCATGCCATCATATTCAATCACAAAAGGAAGATAACCATAGGTTTCTTCAAATGATTTTAATGATTCAGTTTTAGGTACGCCCGAAAAGAAAAATGATTTTGAATAAACACTATGATCTGGTGTTATTGCATCTTTTGCGAGCTTAAATCCGCTACTTGCCTCAATAAAGATATTATCTTCTGGATATTGCTCCAAAATAAATTGTTTTGCTGCTGCTTCACGGACATCATCTTCAATCGGACTTCGATTGAAATCTATACTAACGCCAGCTGCTTCATATGTCAATTTTAACTTATCGATCACATATTTATAACTATTTTGGATATCTTCTACGGTTTCTCCTGAAACAAAAATGCCATGATTTTTGAGGAATATCAACGTCGGTTGGTGCCCCTTCTCTGCTTCAAAATCGATGAGCATTTGTCGTACAGCCATACATAATGTGTAACCTGGATCTACATAGTCAACCCACATCGATTCTGGAAACAACGATAAACATTTTTCTTTGGCATCTTTGGCACATGTAAGGCCATTGACCAATTCTGCATGCGTATGTACCACATATTTTGCTTTAATTGATTCATGCAAAGGCGCTTCTACTGAGGGACGACCAGCATTAGGATCACGCTTTGCATTGGTCATCGCTTCGAGAACAAGTACCTCACGCTCAGCAGCTACCGCTGGCGGTGCTACATCATATAGCAATGCCAGCTTTTCGCGATCCATTGCAACAAAAGCAGATTCAGTGATCGTTGCCAAGGTTGTTCCCGAAGGTTTTACCCAACATGTTTTATCATCTTTTACTGATGTATTACCACCGCCACCTTTTACGTAACGCCATGTACCAAATTCATGTGATAAACTGGTAATTTCTGTCAATGATGTCATTTCTGTTTTTGCCTTTTCGATATATGAATAAATTTTTTATTTACATTAATAGGTGATAATATGTTGCGCGCTAACGTGCCATCGCCTGTCCACTATCTACCACGATAAACTGCCCCGTCACACGACTTGCCATTTCGGAACTCAAATAAACGACAGAATCAGCGATGTTTTCACCTTTGATTTCTTTTTTGAGTGCTGACATATTAACATAGTGAGGAATCACTTCCTCAGGTTTAATGCCTTTCTTTTTGGCACATGCTGCTATATAAGTTTCATCCCAAATTTTAGAACCTTCAAAAACATTGCCAGGACATATGCAATTAACACGAATATCATGTTCACCTAATTCCATTGCCCAACCGCGCGCCATATGCAACTCGCCTGCCTTGGTCGCATTATAAGGTGAATTATTTTTACTCGCTTCAATACCAGATTTAGAACTAATATTAACGATTGACCCACCCGCTTTACCAGCAATCATAATTTTTGCAGCTTCTTTCGCCATCAAAAAATAACCGGTCAGGTTCACATCCAAAGTGAGCTGCCATAATTTCAAAGGCATCTCAACGAGTGGAAATGATGGGGCTACACCAGCTGCATTAACAAGAATATTTAATTTTCCAAATGTTTCCATCAATAATTTAAAACCAGCTTGCACTGATGCTTCATCGGCAACATTACATTCAATTGGCAAACATTTAATGCCTGGATAATCACCTTCTATTTCTTTGGCGACTTCTTGCGCGGCAGATAAATCGAGATCTGCCAATGCAACATGCGCACCATTTTGCGCCAAGGCAATCGCAATGCATTTTCCGATGCCACTGCCGCCACCTGTAACAATACCAACTTGTCCTGGCAGTAAACTTGTTTGTGTTGTCATATACGTCAAATCCTTTTAGCTTATCAGTTTCAACTCAGCGGCTTTATTCCAGACACCATCGTCTAGCTTATCAATAACGCCTGGCTTAATCGGTTCAAGGTCTTCCAATGTCGTTAATGGTAAATCTTTACATGTAGGGTAAACAATAATTTTTCCGCAATAGACATTATCCTCTACAGCTTGAATACCTTTATTAACTTCTTTCAAACCAGTCACAGCCATGACAGAAATATTTGTATCTAACTGACCAGACTCAACTTTTTTGAGTACACATTTCATATCATCCATCGTGGAACCACTAGTACCGATAAAATATTGTCGCATTGCAATATATTTATTCATATCAACTGTTGCTGCAACCTCCGCAGGGATACCTGCAAATATATTAATCGCACCATTCACTGCACAATCTTGCACTGCTTGCGTGACCAACTGCGGCACAGGTGCCATAATCACGATGTAATCCATTAATACATCAGGTTTGGTTGTCTTAGAATTATATGCTTGAAATGGAATATTATTTTCTTTAGCAAACTTTGCACATGTTTTTTCAATATAATCTACACGGTCATCACTACGTGAACTTGGGTACAAACTAATACCCTTAACCCCTTCACAAATATCACGAATAACATGCATAGTACCCATAGGGCCAGCTGCACCAATCACCGATATTTTATCATTCTCACGAATTTCGCAATTCGCAGGAACAATGGTCATCGCATCTGCAGGATCATTACCAGGCGTACCAATAATACGGACATTACCATAATGTACACGTCCTACAAGCGCTTCAACAGGACGGCTAAACTGCCCACCGCATTGTACAATATTAATAAACGCATCTTTATCAAGTTTGTCGAAGAGACTTTCCAACGTTTCAGCATCAGAACCAAAGTAAACAATGTCATCAAAACCTTTCGGTGGTAAATTGCCAATATTCTTTGCAACAACCATTTCGACACCAGAAATATTGACCTCGCTTTCACCAATAACAGTGATAGAAGCAGGCTTACCATACTTATTTATAAAATTGTTAAATAAAGTTAGATCAATGTCATTCTGAACAACCAATAACATGCGGCCATCATTACATAAATTTTGACGCTCTACACTAGAATATGAAAACTCAACACAAGCCCATGGTTCTGCCAAAGCAACCGCTGACGCCGACAATTCGTCTGACGCAGGGATTAAAAGGGATTCTCCATCAGGAGAAGTAATCACACGTTCATCCATCAATACATATTCTTGTAAACCACCTTCAAAGTTGTATCCAAAGGCAGAATTAGATTCTGGTGTCAACAACCAACGATAGTCTGTTTGCACCAAGTATCGATGCCCTACAGTAACACTGGTAACACCTTCGCCAACAGCAACAACGCGCAAGCAAACTTCATGACCAGGCACGGTTGGTTTGTCGTTAGGCACATAATTAGGCATCGTATCGAGTTCTTTACTGGTCAACAATGTTTTAACTTCATTCTTACGAACATGCTTATCAAATTGCTTAAACAATTTAATGTCTGAAAAACATAAACCGATCGCTTCAGTTTTCCCGAGAATTTGTCCCGGGCCAGGTTGAAACACTTCTTTACTATCCGTAAAAGTAAGTTCACTTGGACCTGTAAGCTGCACAGCATGTTGTGTTTTAGGTATAGTGTTCGGCGACATATTTATTCCTTAATAATATTTAAAATTTCTGAGGGTGTATTCTTTGTCGTTATATTAGATAACAACTTATATGCAGTAGCTGGTAAGGTTTCACCTAACTCAAAAAAGAAATTATTTTTATCTTTTCGTTGAGGAAAATGTTTATTTGCCCATTCTGAGGTATAACCAAAACCACTATGCCGTGATAGCATCGCGTGCCCATATGCGATCGCTGCCCCACTAATGAATATATCAATAAATGGAGAAAGTTCTGCCGTTGTAAAATCATCTACAAACTTAAGGCCTGGAGAATTCATCTCAGTACCAACAATTATTGGCAAATCATATTCGCCACAAATAGCTATGAAATCACAGAGATTTTTATATTTAGGATCATCAACGCCTTTGCCAGCACTATAATTGCGGTCAGGAATAATGTTCACCGCTTCAACCCCTGTTGCCATTTCAATTTCTATAAGTGATCGAATATCTTGTTCACCATCAGATGTACCATCAAGCCAAGTCAATGTCGGTATACCGCCTGCGGCAATGATAAAAGCGTTTGTTTCATCTACTGCCGGAAAGGAGCCTGAATCTGGTTGCACATAACCGACCCCACCTTGCTTCATGGTCACTTTTCTAATCATCGCCTGTAACGCACCAGAATCAGGCAAGTCAAGCGTTGTAGCATCACAACTTAGTTTATCACTCCAATACATTTCTAAAGCCCCATCATTACCTTTAAAATGTTTTGCTGCTTTTGTCGCATATGATTGACAAATATGACGCTCTGTTGCATTGCCTGAAGGTGTAATCGAAGAAACATCTGCATCATAGTCGAGCTGAACAGGCGTTAAAAATGCATTCACACGTTCTACCAAGTCAATATTACGTGCTTTGCTTGTTTTACATAAATTTTCTTTAAAGGTATTAAAATTACCTTCTACATCAATCCCAGGAAATCCGACCCCCATATGGTATGTTACCCCTGGCTCGCCGGGAGAGTTGATTTGTTTGTCTGAAAATTCTGGGACAAATGCCCTGGTTTCCATACCTACAGATCCCTTTACATTGAATAATTCACATGCTGCATAAAATTCTTCCAAACCATCAAATACATCAAAATCTACCATGCCAACATATAACAAACCAACTTTATAAGTTTCCCAAACAACGCGACTGGGAGAATATCCCTCAGCATTATATGAAAAAAATGTATGATAATGTATATTGGTATCGGTTGCAGAAGATGGTAACGGCACCACCTTTCCCTCGGCAACCAATGCATGGAGAGATTCAAGCGCACTTCTACGCTCTGCCGCATTAAAACTATCTAATTGTTGTTCTAATTCTTTGACATTATCGTTCATGCTATTTCACTCACTCTGCGTTAAATAATAAATTTGCTTTACGGTATGATCTATCCCAAATCTCAAGATTTTGTGGTTCATACGTTTCTACTTCATAAGAATCATTAATAATTTTTCGTCCAGCGGCTAAGCTCGCAACAGTCTTTGTTGCAATAGCCTGCATGATAATATTACCACAAGCTGTCGCTTCAATTGGTCCAGTAACTACTTTACGGTTAATGGCATTTGCGGCAAATTGATTTAATAATTTATTTTGAGTACCACCACCAACGATATGCAACACGTCGATACGCTTTTTTGAAAGCTGCTCAAGCTTTTCAAGTGCCCATCGATAATTCAAGGCTAAGCTTTCAAGAATAATTCTACAAATTTGCCCTTTATCTTGCGTCGTTGCTTGATCGGTTTTTGCTAAATATTCGTTTACCCTTGTCGGCATTTCACCTGGCGCAAAAAATGAGGCGTCATTGGGATTGATAATACCTGCAAAAGGGGTTGCCGCTGATGCGATCTGCGTGATTGTCGTATAATCAAGATCGTCGCCTTCACGTTGCCAATGCCTACGACATTCTTGTAAAATCCAAAGGCCCATAATATTCTTAAGCAAGCGAATCGTATCTTCTACGCCACCTTCATTGGTAAATTGATCGTCATATGTTTCATCGTTGACAATGGGGGATGGGGTTTCAATACCAATTAAACTCCAAGTGCCACTCGATAAATATGCCCAATTATTTTCAGTAATTACCGGAACAGCAGCTACGGCGTTGGCTGTATCATGACTACCAGTAGTCACAATAGGTATTGCCTCGCAATTAAATTCTTTACATAGCAAGTCTGACAATTGTGTTGTCGCCAAACCTGGCTGCACAATGTCCGGCATAATCTCAATGGATAAATCCAGTTTTTCAAACAACGCTTTATGCCAAGTTTTTGTATTTGGTTCTATCAATGCAGTCGTTGAAGCAATCGTATACTCAGTTTGCTTATGGCCACTCAAATAATATGTAATTAAATCTGGTATCATTAATAACGTAGATGCATTATCAATCGCAGGGTCATTTGCTTGCTTTGCGGCAAATAACTGAAAAATGGTATTAAGCTGCATAAACTGCAAACCAGTTTCATGATATAAATATCGTTTGCCGATGCGGTCAAAACATTGTTCCATGGTTTGATCAGTACGGCTATCACGATAATGATATGGGTTTTCAATAAGTAAACCATCATCATCAAGCAATCCGTAATCAACGCCCCATGTGTCAATACCTATAGCCAATGGTGGTATCGGGCATGACGCGATTGCTCGTTTTAACCCTATTTTAATTTCAGAAAATATTTGCTTAAAATCCCAACGCAAAGTATCGTTTTCTGTTACCGGTCCATTGGCAAAACGGTGCACTTCGTTTAAAGATAGTTTACTATTATTGATTTCACCAATAATAACTCGGCCACTTTCAGCACCGAGATCAATCGCTATGAAAAATTTTGATTCACTCATATTGTCTCCAGATACGCTTCCATTTCGGTCTAAATTGAGACATTAGCCATTTATGGAAATATCTTCTTCTAGATATCGTTTAATACTCAATAAGAATTGCGCGGCCAATGCACCATCAACTGTACGATGATCACTGCATAATGTCACTTGCAACATTGGTTTTAACCCAAACATGCCGTTTGCCGCTACAACTTCTTCTTTGATTCTGCCTACGGCAATAATCGCACTCTCTGGTGGATTAATGATCGCTGAAAAATGATCTACGCCAAACATGCCTAAATTAGAGATCGTAAATGTTCCTTTACCTGGATTTACTAATTTACCATTTCTCGCTTGTGTCGCCATATCCTTGGTCGCCACCGGTAATGCTTGCCAATTTTGTTGATCGGCATCTAGCAATACTGGCACAACAAGCCCAGATTCTAAAGCAATCGCAATACCAATATTTACATTTGGCATATACTGAATATTATCCCCTGAAATTTGACTATTAACCGAAGGGTATTCACGCAAAGCCAAAGCACAACCGCGTACGATCAAATCATTGACCGAAAGTTTAGTTGCCTTGTCACGGCCTGCATTAAGTTGCTTACGGACATCCATGCCACGTGTCATATCAATTGACATCGTCACATTAAATGATGGAATATCACGCGAGCTTGCAACCAAATTTTTACTAATCGCCTGACGCATTTTGGTCATCGGCACAACACTACCAGGCACGGGTTGCCCTGGCGCAGCGACACCTAAAGGCCGTTTTGGTGTAGCAACAGCTGTACGCCCCTGCCCGCTTGCGGCATATGCTTCGATATCCGCACCGACGATACGGCCATTGGCCCCAGTCGGTTGTACTTGGGTATAATCAACACTTAATTTTGCTGCGAGACGACGTGCATTAGGAGAGATAAATAATCTACCGCCATTATTTTGCGTATGCATCGGTTGCGCAGCAACGGGCGAAGACATGACCACTGGTGGTGGCGATGGCATAGCTGGCTGCGGGGCAACTGCAGGGGGTACCGTTTTAGTTACCGAATTAGCCATTGCTGAATTACCACCACTGGCAAGGCGTGACACATCACTACCTTTTGGTCCTAAATACCCAATAAGTTGACTCACTGGCACCATATCATCTGTCTCTGCAAACGTGACTAACAATACACCGTCAGCAATCGCTTCAACATCCATGATCGATTTATCTGTTTCAATCTCGAGTAAAATATCACCCTTAGTGACTTGTTCGCCAATATCCTTTTTCCAACCGACAATACGTACTTCTTCTGTCGTTTGGTCTGGAACAGGTACAATCACTTCAGAAACATCTGCAGGCATCGGCGCAGTACTCTCCACCTGAGCCACAGGTGCTTCACTTTGACTTACGACAACTTCAACACCTACAATTTTTTCAACATCACATTTAGTAATCATACCATTGCGGCCGCTTCCTTGCACGTCGTTTAAATTCACGCCGTGCTTCTTAGCGAGACTTAATGCCACTGGCGTTGCCGCAACAACGACTTGATTCGCTGATGCAACATCTACAACCGGCGCAGTATCAATATTCACAGGAGCAGAAACTGTCGCTGGCGCAGGTGCCACAGAAACGGCACTTTGCGCCCCTGCAGTATCTCCAGTAACCGTCGGCGTAAATGCCTCACCGCTTTTTCCAATTTGCCCTATCGTAGCACTTACTGGTACCATATCGTCAACTTCAGCGACGATTTCTAAAATGGTGCCTGCTTCATTTGCTTCAACATCCATAATCGATTTATCAGTCTCGATTTCTAATAGGATATCACCTTTATTTACCGTATCGCCAACAACCACTTTCCAACCTACAATACGCACTTCTTCGGTGGTTTGATCTGGCACGGGTACTATTATATCTTTAGCCAACTGTTAAACTCCTTCACAGAAAGCATGTTATTTATTTAACATCTTCACAACACTATTAACAACCTTCGCAGCACTCGGCATAAACTCAGCTTCCAAAGGTGGTGACATTGGCGGTGGAATATCTGGTGCGGCAACCAATTCGATAGGTGCATCTAGGTAATCAAATGCATTGTATTGAATTTGACGAATCACATGCTCACTAAAACAACCTGTTTCTGGTGCCTGCGAAAGACAAACTGCAAAATTTGTTTTCTTGATCGACTCAATGATTGTTTCTTTATCTAACGGTACTAAACTACGTAAATCGATCACTTCAGCTGAAATGCCTTGTTCTGCTAGTTTTTCAGCTGCTTCGATTGCAAATAACATCATATAAGAATATGCAATAATGGTAACATCTGACCCTTCACGCTCAACACGTGCTTTACCAAATGGAATCATATAATCTTCTTTAGGGACATAACCACGCTTACCATACAACATTTGGTGTTCTAAGAAAATCACCGGGTTATCATCACGGATCGCTGTCTTCATCAAACCTTTAGCATCTTCAGCTGAGTATGGTGCTACCACTTTAAGGCCTGGCACTTGCGTAACAACTGCTTCTAAACTTTGTGAATGCTGCCCAGCATAACCACGACCACCACCCATAGCACATCTAATTACCATCGGAATCGTCGCTTTGCCACCGAACATATATTTATTCTTGGCTGCTTGATTACCAATTTGATCCATGCTCATAAAGATAAAGTCAACATACATTAATTCAACTATTGGACGAAGACCTGTTTGTGCCATACCAACAGCAGAA
>Ga0255039_10000657_pt1 | contig 11235 bp, 13 predicted proteins | sample BC1_12_1_MG_FD_181713 | JGI IMG/M metagenome (GOLD analysis project Ga0255039, IMG submission 181713) | Seawater microbial communities from Strait of Georgia, British Columbia, Canada - BC1_12_1 | ecosystem: Environmental > Aquatic > Marine > Strait | place: Canada: British Columbia | collected... | reverse complement strand
GGAATTCTTATTTTAAATCTTACCGAGAAGAGAATAAAAAACCAGATGGTAGTAATTCAGATTTATATGTAGTTGTACCTAAAGAAGTTTTTGAAGGTGATGACGTTGGTGGGAGGTTTCCATTGCAATTCCATTTTGAAACTGGACAATTACACGATAAAAACAATTCATCTATAGAAAATGATTTTAATAATTTAATGAGTAATTATAGTGGGGCAAAGGAATTCTTTAAAAGAGAGTTAGGGGTATTAGCAACTGGAGATATTGAGCAAGGATCTGGATTAATGGATAGTAGGTATTTAAAGTACCTTAATAAGTTCGGTGGTAAAGCAAAAGATGTAATGACTGATGCTACATATAAAAAAGGTGTAGAATCTATTAGAAAATTAGCATCAGAACAAACAGGACAACTTCAAAATAATAAGTATTTAAAGTGGTTAATGGAAAATACTGATGGTGTGCAAATAACGGATTATTTGGATCCTAGTGTGGAGGTATTAGATTTTAGTAATATGGAATTAACAGAGCTTCCAGACATCTCGAACTTCGTCAAGGTAACTAGACTTTCAGCTAATCAGTGTGGGTTAGTTAAATTACCACCTGTTAATTATTTACCTAAAAGTATTGAGGTTTTAACTATGACAGGAAATCAAATTAAAGAGGTTCCACTGAAAGATTATGGGACATTAACTAATTGTTTTGTAATGAATTTTGGTGACAACCCAGTTACAAAAATAAATGTGGAGGTACTGGAGAAATTGGTTAGGGAGGCGTTAGCTAGATTTGTATTAGCAAATGTTAACTTAGATAATCTTTCACCTGAAAATCTTGCACAATATAGGAGGTTTGAGGAAGATCCCGATAGTATAGGATATTTAGTGGCGTAAATAAAATTTTTTTATTAATAACACTATATTTATAATATAAAATAACATACTTTATAAAAAACATTAATAATATGTCAAAAAGAAAGAAAAAAGTGGTTAGGTTAACAGAAACAGAAATGGTTAGCTTAATTGAAAACATCGTTAACGAAGTAAAAAGAGAAAAGAAAAGAGAAATTACAGAATCTAGAAATAGAAAACCTGTAAGTAGAAAACCAGTATCTAGAAGAAGAAGATAATCCAAAGTTAAAAAAAACGTATGTCCAAAAATTTATCAGAAGAAAGAATTAGGATGAAAAAACTTATGGGGTTTACCTATGAGGATAATTCTCATGATGTATTGAGTGAAAATTTTGTTAATAACGTTAATCGTATTGATGAACAAGATAATTCTAATACAAAAACGTTGGCAACAGTGGTTTTTGATGATACATTTGATGACAATTATATAACACCCAAAGCAACATGGGAACAAAAAGGTGATCAGGTTGTACAAAAAATTCAAGATCAAATAAAACTTGGGTATAAGTTAGAAAATATTCAAATGACATTTAATGGGGGTGCAAGTCCAGTACCAGCGTCAAATGTGTATTCATTATCGTCACCACCAAACCATAAATTTGGGGGACTGTTAGAAAAATATAGTGGCAAAGGTTGGGTTAAACCTGGAGAATCTGGTGGGACTAATATTGAACCAGATAAAGATGGTGTGAAAGGTGGAAAAGAAGGTAACAGATGGTTGGCAAAGGCACGAGGGGAAAACTTAAAAAAATTATTAATCCCATACATAAGTGGTAAATTAGGTATTGCGATTCCTGCGGAGAATATTATTATAACAAGTGAACCAGGAACTGAAAAATTTGTGCACGCCACCATAACACCAAAAGTTTCAATAAAAGGTAAATCACCAGATAAAACTAATTATGAAATGGGAACAATAGGTAAAGGGTATAGCTCCGTAAGAATATATAATGAAAAGAACCCAAACGGTAAAGAATTAACATTTAACAGAGCACTTTTACCTACGGCATCTGCCACTAAACAAAGAACTGGAACCGACCCTAATAAAACATTTCAAGGGGCAGATTTCGGGAGGGGTCCTGGTGTTGGTGTATTCATCACAAAGAAGATGATGTTGGATTTATATAAGATTAATAAAGCTTCTGTAAAAGGATTGAATCAATACGGGGGTGATCCCGCAGAATTTGAACAATCAATATGGGGTATGATTAAATACTTAAATTCCGAAGAGGGTAAGAAAAATAAAAACTATATGAGTATTCCTTCTGTTTATAAAAAACCATTAAACGTTGACTATAATCCAAATACTGAAAAAGCGTGGCAATTTATTGACCCATCTAATGGTAAAATTATAGTAAAACAACCAATGACTCTTGATCAAGGACCTGGAAAAACATAAAAACTATTTCAACGAATCCATCCAAGACGATTCGGTAAATTTCTTATCAAACATCATTACCGCATATCCTAGATAAAACCCATAACCTATTTGATTGTAGTTTTTTGATGTTGTTAATATCATTTTATTGTGTCCTGAAGATGATTTCCACCAATCCAAACTATTAATAACCCATTTTTTTGTTGGTTGGTATGTGTTGTATGAGTTCCATACTGAACCTTTAAAAATATTTTCCACATTATCTTTACTATGTTCAAATCTTTTAGTGTTATACATCCACTCTGCATGTGCTTGAGCTTTTTTATTTAAGTCTTCTGACAATTCTAATGTATCCAATCTATTTTCTACCCTATATTCATTCGTCAATTGGTGTATAATAACAACTGCAGAATCAATCTGAGATTTTTCAGATTGTGAATACCCAGTTAAAGAGATTAATACGATTAATAATGTGATTAAGTTTTTCATAGTTGTTTGATTTAATACAAATATACGAAAAAAATTTGACTTTACCAAATATTATGCGTAATAATCTCTATTCTACTACTTTTACCTCTACCTTTTCCTTAACTTTACTATATGAAATCATAATAGTTTGACCTTCCTTAACATTACCTTTTAATATTTCTTCCGATACAGGGTCTTCAACATACTTTTGTATTGCTCTATTAAGTGGTCTTGCACCATATTCTTCATCATAACCCACTTTCGCTAGAAAATCTTTTATGGATTTGGTTAGTTTAAGTTTGTAACCTATTTCTACCATTCTTTCTTGTAGTTTAGCAATCTCTAGTTTTACTATTTGAGCTATTTCTTCTTGATTAAGTGAATTAAATATAACAACATCATCTAACCTATTTAAAAATTCTGGTGGAAAATGTTTTTTAAGTTCTTTCTTTAATACATTTTTTCTATTTTCATCTGAATCACCTTCTAACATTTTAGTTGTGAAACCTAATCCAGTACCAAAATCTTGGAGTTTCTTTGCCCCCACATTTGATGTCATTATTATCACACAATTTTTAAAGTTAACTTTCCTACCTAAACTATCTGTTAATTGCCCATCATCCAAAAGTTGTAACAATACATTATATACATCTCTATTGGCTTTCTCGATTTCATCAAATAATAATATTGAGTAGGGCTTTCTTCTAACCTTTTCGGTTAATTGACCACCCTCATCGTGTCCTACATATCCTGGAGGTGCGCCAATTAATCTTGAAACTGTATGTTTTTCTTGATATTCCGACATATCAATTCTTATTAGTGATTCCTCATTACCGAACATATACTCCGCCAATTTTTTTGCTAAATGTGTTTTCCCAGTACCGGTCGGTCCTAAAAACATAAATGTCCCAATAGGTTTCTTTGGGTTTCTAATACCTACCCTATTTCTTCTTAAAGATTGGGATATTTTAACAATGGCACTGTCTTGTCCAATTACACTACCTTTCATATCACTTTCCATATTTAATAACCTCTTCCCTTCATCTTCACTTAATCTACTTAATGGTATCCCTGTCATAATGGAAACCACATCACTAATATCTTCTGGTGTTATAATGGTTCTTTTTTTATTTAATTTATCTTTCCAAACCTCTTTCTCCTCTTCAAGTTTTTCAGTTACTTGTCTTTCTTTATCCCTAAGTTTTGCAGCCTCCTCATATTTTTGATTCCTAACCACATCATTTTTTTCTTCTTTTATGTTAGTAATTTCACCTTCTAATTTATTGATAACTTCAGGGGGTTTTGCGTTAACTTGTGATCTAGCACCAGCTTCATCCATAAGATCAATTGCTTTATCAGGAAATTCTCTGTCAGTAATATATCTATCTGATAGTTTAACACATTGTACAATTGATTCTTCTAAATAAGTTGTCTTGTGATATTCTTCATAAGAATCTTTTATTCTATTTAATATTGTAATCGTATCTTCTACTGATGGTGGGTCAACTATCACTTGTTGGAATCTTCTGGTGAGTGCACCATCCTTTTCAATGTGTTCCCTAAAATCATCTAATGTGGTTGCACCAATTATTTGTAAATCACCTCTAGATAGTGCTGGTTTAAATACATTTGCTGCATCCATTGATCCTGAAGCATTTCCTGCACCAACCATATTATGTAACTCATCAATGAATAATATAATATCATCAGTGTTCATTAATTCATCAACAACACCCTTAATTCGTTCTTCAAATTGACCCCTATATTTGGTTCCTGCAACTAATGAAGTTAAATCTAAAGAAATAATTCTTTTATCTAATAGTGTTCTTGGGGCATCTCCCTCATATATTTTTAAAGCTAAACCTTCAATGATTGTTGTTTTACCGACACCTGGGGGTCCAATTATAACAGGGTTATTCTTCTTTTTTCTTGAAAGTATTTGTGCAACTCTTTGTATTACATCATCTCTACCGATAACTGGGTCAATATTTCCTTCTGATGCTTTTTTTGTTATATCATCAGAAAAATTATCTAGTATAGGTGTATTAGAAGTTGTTTTTCCTCTCTTCTTGGATGGTCTATTAAATATTTCTTCTGGGTCATTAGCAGATTCAAAAGCATTATCCATATTATCGATTAATGATTTTTTAATTGTATTTTTGTAGTTTTTATAGTTTACCCCCATAGAGTTTAAAATTTTTGTAACATTATTTTTTTCTTTTAGTGTGGATAATAAAATATGGGTGGTGTCTAAATAAGATTCTTTTAATTTATCACATTCATTTTCTGATCCCTTCATTATCTTTTCTGTATGTGCGTTCATTGGAATGTGTTTGATTATCGTTCTACCATCATCTTTCTTTTTTACTATACCCTTCTCTAACTTTCTATGTAAATCATCAATATCTATGCCCATCTCTAAAAGAAATTTTATTGATTCATTGTTAAAATCGTTTATTAACGCAATGATAATATGTTCTATCTTTATTTCGCAATCATTATAAAGTTTGGCTTCATCGATTGACTTGTTTATTATTTTTTTTACTTTCGGTAATACTTTTCTCATGACTAAATTTGTTTTTTTAAATAAATATTATTATGTTTGTTAATAAATTCATATATAAAATATAAATAATGAAAGACAAATATAAACTTTATTTAGGAGAAACAAAAGAAATAATTTCTAAAATGGTGGAAAAGAACGAATTAGTGGATATGATATTCACTTCACCACCCTATTATTCGTTCAGAAAAAATTATAGTGGTAACGGAGATGGATCTGTCGGATCCATACATGTGGACGAGTATGCAGATTGGCTTTTAGAATTTACAGAAAAGTTTTTACAAGTATTAAAACCTAATGGTAGTTTTTTCCTAAATATTAACGACAAAATCGAAAATGGTGTTGTTCACCCAGTATTAGATGAATTAAAATATAAGATGAGTAAACAAGGTTGGTACTTGGTTGCAAAACCTTATATATGGTTTAAAAAACAATCTATGCCCACTAATTGTAAATACAGAGCAATTGATAGGTATGAGTATGTGTTCCATTTTTCAAACTCTACTAAACCAAAATTTAGAGCAACTAATTGTAGGACACCTCATTCTGAAGTTACAAAAAGAAGAATGAAGCGACCAGTACCAACAATCAATTCTAGAGATGGGGTTTATGAACACACAAAAATTAAATTAAATTCTGATGGGGCATTACCACATAATGTTGTTATTACACCCGCAGAATCTAACCCCAGTGTATTACACCCAGCTCCTTTTCATGTGGATTTAGCTGAATGGTTTATTAAGGTAGGGTCAGATGTCAACGACATTGTTTTAGATCCGTTTGCTGGGTCTTCAACCACAGGTGTGGCAGCAATTAAAAATGAAAGAAAATACGTTGGTATTGACTTAGTAGATTTTAATATTAACTTTGGGGAAAATAGAATAAAACATTTGTTAAAAACTGGAGATTGTTATATACCTAAAAATAAATTAACAACTTATGGTATTGATGTAAACTATTATAAGGTAAAAGGTAAAAACATCAATAACCCATAATGTCATTTTGACATAAAAACTAATATGGTATATGTTTTGACAATGGATTATTAAATTTCAAATAATAATAAAAAAATAAATTAAATTAAAAATGCGAAGAGATTTTAACGAAATAATAAAAGATTTGTTTACACATGACGATTACTTATGGAGTAACTCCACAATAACACCCTTTTTAAATAGGATCACTGAAAATAATCCTTTACGTAAGGATAGAGATTATGCTCAAAACCTACCACCTACCAACATTTATGAAGATGAGTGGTCGTATAGGTATGAGTTATCAACACCAGGGTTTATAAAAAACAATTTATCTGTGGAACTAGATAATAGTGTTCTTACAATAAGAGGTGAACGAAAAAACACTAATAAAAAAGAAACTGGTGAATATATTGCTAAAGAATACCACTCCAATAAATTTTATAGGTCATTTAATTTACCTGAAAATATTGTTGCAGATGAGATACACGCAAAGGTAGATAATGGAATTACTACTTTATTTATACCAAAAGAAAAACCAACAAAGACCAAAAATTTAACAAAAACTATAGAGATATCTTAGCGTATCTAATATATTTAAAATAATATTTAAGCCATACCTTTACAGGTGTGGCTTTTTTATTATATTTATTTTAACAAAAATTTGATTTTTAAATAAAAAAAATATATAATTATATAAGTTATGATACCATCAGCACCAAAGTTTAAAAAAATAGTATTACTAATAAAAAATGAAAATAGTAGTGATCCAGATATAAAACCCACAATTAGGGTTGAGCATAGTGATTGTGCAATGATCATAACTGGAGATTATGTTATTATAACAGAAGATGAGACTGGTAACAATATTGATACACCTTCAACAGTAAAGGGGAAAATATATGTATTAAAAGAAATAGACTCATATAAACTTTTTAAAAATTAAATTATGGTTTTAAATAAACACGAAGAGAATGGAGCAATCGAAAACTTGTACGATTCAAGTAATATACTAGCTTCAAAGTACGATATCAGAGGTAAGAAGTTGGCAATAATTTTTAATAGTGGTAGACAATATTTGTATCATGATGTATCAAGAAATGATTATGATGTATTTGAGGGTGCTGAAAGTCAAGGAAAAATTTTACATTCAACGATTAAAAAATATAAAGTAGAGAAAGTAGTGGACATTGTTGACACTACTTTAATTATTGAGCAGATACAAACACTGAAAAATTCATAAATGGAATCAAATAAAAATCAGAGATTATTATCTAAACTATATGAATGTCAAGAAATAATTCTTGCATTGAGTGGTGACACTATTAGTGAACAACATATTTTAATATCTGAAATAATAAAAGAATTAGAATGTGATATAATAGAAGATATTGGTTATATAGGGATTTAAAAAATAAATTAAAATGAAAAATAATATAACAATAATATTAACACTACTATCTTTAAACCTAATAGGTCAGATAAACTATGATGTATATAGGGTAGTTGCTCACAGCAATGAAATGTATGTGCATTCAATTTCAAACACAATTAAAGTACCCCAAGAACATGCTATATTTGTTCCAAATGTATTCTCACCTAATAATGACGGAATAAATGATTATTTCCGGGTGATGGGTAAAGGTTTAGATCATATTACAATCGAAATATATAATAGATGGAGTCAACAAGTATTCGAAGCACCTCACTTAACAGAGATTTGGGATGGAACATACCGAGGTAAACAATGCCCCATCGGAACATATGTATACCAACTTAAAATAGATAAAAAAATATCCCATTCAGGGACAGTAACATTAATAAGATGAAAGAAGTAGTAATATTTAGTTGGGTATTTGCAGGTGTTATATGTGTTTATGCGTATTATGTTAAACATAAGAAAAACCAAAACAATTAAATCACCATTAAATAATTAATTTCCCCAATAACTTTAATTTAATAATTAATGTGAGTATTTATTATAAAAATACTTATGCGAATTAAAAGATTAAAAGAACAAGAGGTAAGTGATATAATCGCCAAAGAAAATATTGACTTATCATCCTTTAAAGTAAAAAAAACATTAAACCCAAAAGTATTCGACAAGGATAAAAAAATGCATAGTGATGTTCGATCTAGGTTACTGATGATTGCTGATGATTTTTTTGAAACTTTGGATATCGGTTGGGTTGATCTGGATGATGTTATATTAACTGGTAGTTTAGCTAATTATAATTGGTCAAAATTTTCAGATGTTGATCTACATATATTACTACAATTTGAAGATGTGGATGAAAATGTGGATTTGGTTAGGGAATATTTTAACTCAAAAAAGAATTTATGGAATGAAAAACATTCTATTACCATAAAAGGTTATGATGTGGAATTATATTTACAAGATACTCATGAATCACATGTTTCTAGTGGTGTGTATTCTGTAATGTGGGATGGATGGGTTGTTAAACCAGAAAGAGGTGATAAGAAAATAGATGCGAAAAAAGTAAGTGAAAAAGTTAATAGTATTGTTGATGCAATTAAACATGTTTATGAGATGTATAAAGATGGGGAGTATGATAAAGTAATTAGAAGTATAAAAACACTTAAAGAGAAATTAAAGAAAATGCGACAAGCCGGATTGGATCGTGAAGGTGAATATTCTTTTGAGAATATTGCATTTAAAGTTCTTAGAAGAAGTGAGTATCTAGATAAATTAACTACAATAGAAACTAGGGCGTATGATAATTCATTAACATTGGATGAATCTATAAAGCTTATAAAGTATTAATATATAACTATTTTATGTTTTTTTATTAAAAATGCAATATTTATTAATAAAATAAAAGAATGGGAACATATTTAACGGGAACATATTCAGTAATTCATACTAGTGGTACTACAGATTTTAATAATTTCGTATATAGTGCGGTGTATTTTAATACTACAGGGCCATTTACAATAAATGGTACCAACGTAGTTGGGTCAATAGGTGAAACATTAGATATTGTTGTAGATGAAAATACTACAATATTATCTACAGATTTTCTTTTGTTAGGAAATCCAATTGCACCACAAACAAAAGTTCAAACTGGTTTAATATCTGGTGATTCACATAACGAAGTGTGGCAATTTGTAAATATAAAAACTGGATTACCAACAAACGGATAAAAATTAAAATTAAAAATATAAAAAATAAAAAAATGAGAAAATTTACAAACCCAAAAACTCTAAAAGGTCAAGATAAAATCAATAGGATTACTGATCTAATGAGTAGAATGACAACACTAAATGAAAGTACTTCACTTTCAGAAATAGATTTCATAAAAAAGGGACCAAATGGAATTGTTTATGGTATTATTAGAGAAAATCATAACTACTTTATTAAAACAACTGAAAAAACATCTGGAACATTAATTGCAGAAGATTTTGAATACGTTGGTGGTGCTAAAAATAAATACATTGAAAGGTATAATACATATACTGAAGCATTAAAACAATTAAATATGAAATTTGATATGTTGAATGAGTCATATGGTATTGAAGTGGGATCAAATCTTTTTGAATCCGATGGTCATGAGATTCAGGTATCCAACGCTAGTGGGGTAGTGGTTAAAGAGACCAAAATAGACGGACCGATAGAAGATGATGCTGACGGAGAAAATCCAGACAATGAAAAAATAGTTTTAGATGAAGAACCTGAAGATGTTGAAGAACAAAAGCAAGTAATTAGGGTAAAAACACCAAAAGCGCCAGTAGAAGATACAGTAGAGGTAGATGAATTTGCGATGGATGATATGGAAACTGCTGAAGGTGGTGGAGAAGACCCATTCGCTGCTGAAGATGGTGGAGAAGGAATAGATGATGAAGGAATAGATGATGAAGGAATGGATGATGAAGATGGAGACGAAACAACCAAAAAGATACAAAAACTTACTGGAAAAGTTACACAACTAATGAGAGATATGGATGACCCTGATTCGGAGTTAGATAAATACGTCATTAACTCAGTTATTTCAGCAATTGATTTTGAAGAAATGGATGAGGAAGACGTTGAGGACATTATTGCTAAGATTGAGGGTGAAGATGAAGAAGCTGGAGAGGGTGATGAGTTTGATACGGAAGAAGTTGATGTTGATTTAGATGTAGAAGAATTTCCTGAAGGTGAACCGTCAGAAGATCAAATTACTGAAGATTCTGAAGGTGAAGAAACCTATAATTATGGTGAGGATGAAGGTGCTGACGAAAAAAAACTTAAAAAGTTAAAAAAGAAAAAACAAACCAAAGATACAAAAAGTCATGAAACGGCATTATCTAAAGATGAAGATTATGATGAAGACCATGAAGATAGAGAAGAAGAAGGTACCGAATTTAACGAATCAAGGTCATTTTCCAAAAAACAATTAATGGAAACATTTTTAAGAAAAAATGTTAAAAATTCACTAAAAAAAGTTTTAAAAGAAAACCACTCAATGTGTGAAGAATGTTTGGGGGAAGGTTGTGAGTCTTGTATGGGAGAACATCATAATTTGTCAGATACTAATTATGGTAAATATAATAGAAATGAATATATGTTAGAAGATGACGATATGGATATGTTGGCTGGGGATGATGTACATGAAGATATAGATTATATGGATACTGAAATGTTAGGACAAGATGTTTTATACCGAACCGGAGAAGAACCTAAATTTGATAGGGATGGTGATGGTATATCTAATGAGTATGATGTAGATAGTAACGATGATGGTAGTATAGATTACGGAATGGGTAATAAAATGTATGATTGGCCAGAACGCACTTTTGGTAGAAAGGGTGATAGGGATTCTGACGGTATCCCAAATACAAACGATGACAATCCTGGAACACCTAGTTGGGAAGATGACGGAGATGATTTTATAGAAATAGATTTTGAATCGTTGATGGGAAATGCTCCGGTTAAAGAACCGGGTG
>Ga0255039_10000656_pt1 | contig 11240 bp, 15 predicted proteins | sample BC1_12_1_MG_FD_181713 | JGI IMG/M metagenome (GOLD analysis project Ga0255039, IMG submission 181713) | Seawater microbial communities from Strait of Georgia, British Columbia, Canada - BC1_12_1 | ecosystem: Environmental > Aquatic > Marine > Strait | place: Canada: British Columbia | collected... | reverse complement strand
AATGATTTAGACAAAATAACTATTATGCAGCGGGCCTTGTTCCGCACATGGGAAATAATGATAGATAAGGGGCTTATAAAGATATGAGCAAGTATGTCAGGCACAAAAAAGTTGACGCGAACCAGCCGCAGATAGTTAAAGAGCTTAGAGCGCTAGGCTATTCGGTGGAGCTGGATCACGACGATATATTAGTTGGCCATAACGGTAGAACATATTGGTTCGAGATTAAAACTGGCCCCAAAGCGGTCATAAAGGAATCACAGAAAAAGTTGTTAGCTGAGTACAAAGGGCACTACAAAATAGCTTTATCTACTGAAATGATAACAAAGGAGATAGAAGATGCTAGTTAAATTAGCTGGAATAGATACAACAAGTTATAAGCTGTCTGATGTTAAGGGCAGTCTCGATCAAAAAGAAATGGACAAGATTTTTAAGCGCAACAAGCTTACTAACCATGTTTACGGAAAGTTTCTTGATGGCGTCTTAGTGATATTTTGCAGCGTTAAAGTTGCTTACAAAGAGCTTGAGGTTATCGTTACTGCGATGAAGCAGAAAGCTAAAGACCAGAAGAAAAAGCAATTGTTCCAAGTAACCCTCTTTGAGTACTCGCACTAATGACAATTCTTAAATTAGATATCGATCCGGTTAAGATTCGACTAAGGCTTAAAATAGCAAAACGTAAAGCGCTTAGGGAATTATTGATTGAGGATATTGAGCAGCACGAGGTAAAAGACTTTGCGCCGGTAATGAAGCTAACTAGATTGATTGCTGAAGACCAGGCTTATTTAACTAAACATGAGGCAGGGGTAAAAATATGATTCACTTTATAGCAGCAATAACACCACTAATCCCATTGTTCACTAAAGCAATCGAGGCTAAAAAAGGTAACTCGATTAAGGATGCTGTAGTTAAAACAGCGCTTAAATCATCGGGTGTAACTGAGGTATCGCAAGTAGGTTATGCGAGCGCGTTAACATTAATTGCAATGGATATGCTTGCGTGTGGAGATGTTGGCCTGCAGTCCATAGAGTGCGTGACTCAAGAGCATTGGGGGGCGCTGGCTGTATCGCTGAGCTTGGTTCTAGCCAATGCTTTGAGGAAGAAAAAAGAGCCTTAACCACAAGTTAATTTGCAGAACGAAGCGGAGCGTAGAGATGTCAGAATTGAACGATTTGTTAGCTGCCGACTGTTACGGCATTAATTATTTAAAAGATGGTCTGAGGATAAAGCGAAAGTGGCTACACTTGGCCGCCTTATGGTCACCTTGTTTTTGCCTGCAAAAGAGAGGCTTATTTGGATGGAGGACCGTTTCGTGGGTTTATGTTGAGGCGATTCGTAGATATAAAGCTGATTATATTGAAGAGTGGCTTAGGTGGGAATACGATGAACCAAGCAGCTAACAAAACGATAGCGACGCCCAAAGGGTCTCGCTCATCAAAGAGTTAATAATAAAACACAAAGGAGCACGACATGAAAAATAAAAGCCAAGTTGATAAAGTATTAGAGCATCTGCAATCAGGACTGACTATAACAAATGGACAAATGAGGCGTGATTATAAAATCATGCAAGGGCCAAGCGTTATATCAAAAATAAAAGCTCGTAATCCCTGGCTGAACATAGCTACGGATTTAATTAATGTGCGAGGTCATGAGGGCGTTGCTAGGTATAGACTGGAGATTGTTTAATGGGATTAAATCTCGACTTAAGGCCGGACATTATAACTCCACGCGGGGTTAAGGAAGGGGATGGCCCGCTGCATATTATCAACACGATTACGGGCGAAGAAATAACGATTGATATTAGCCAGGGTGTTTCTGGAAAGCTAAAGATTCGACTGGAAGGGCCAAAGAAATATGATTTTTACAGACATAAAGTCTACTTAGAAATGGAGAAGAAGAAATGAGTATTGACGTTGAGAAGTTACTAGAAGAATTAAAGCGTGATGAAGGCTACCGCGATTGTGTTTATACCTGTTCAGCTGGAAAGCTGACAATAGGCCACGGGCATAACGTAGAAGATAATCCTATCTCTGATAGGGCTGCTGAATTGATCCTGCTTGATGATGTTGGTGGGGTTATTTCCAGGCTTGAAGTATTGCCTTGGTGGCGCTTTCTTGACGGTACGCGTAAGCGGGCAATGATCAATATGGCTTTTAATCTTGGCTTTGCTGGCATGATGAAGTTCAAGAAAATGATTGCAGCTATTGAGAAAAAAGACTTTGAGCAAGCTGCTACTGAAATGCTTAATTCTCGCTGGGCTGATCAAGTTGGTGAGCGGGCTGATCGATTGGCTAAGATGATGTTTACGGGAGAATAAAATGTTTGAAATGACTAAAGAGTTGATGGAGTTTAAAGCTATTATTGATAGCAGTTTAGACCCAATAGAAGTCTACGATACTTCTATTTTTGGCAATAACTACCGGTACACAATACCGCTTTTTTGCGCTGAGAACGGCTACAAGTGCATGTATCAGCCATCAAGGATTTTATACGTTATTTTCAGAAAGTCTGGAGAAAATAGTTGGCAAGAAATATAACAAAACGATAGTGGGCGCATAGCAAACAAAAAGGATAATAAAATGCCAACAGAACCAAGAGGTATCGTTAGGCCAATGTCAGACACAACGCTGGATTGTTGCGATGTTATAAAGGGCAGTGGTTTGTTTTCGCGCAATAAATATATTCTTAGAAATATGAATATGAAGCGCGAGGATAAAAACAAAACTATCTATCTACTTAGGCGTGGTGAGATGTTTATAGGCTCATTCCCCTATGCAATTTATCTAAAGGCGCTGGGTGATTGCTACGATTTCAGGCAAGTTATGAGAGCTGCTAATCTGTATCTCGATCACATGAGACAACAGCGAGCGCACCCAGCTAAGCTATTGTGTGCCTACATTGAAACTAGACTAACAATAATTAAATGGTGGATTAGATGATTACATTCTTATTATCGTGGCTTGCTTTGAATATTATTTTAGCGCCAGTTGCCGGCAATATGCTAGCTGGATGCAAGCCTCATGGGCAATGATCCGCTAGGTCTAATAACACTGGCTTGCTTAATAGTTGGTTTAATATGGGTGGGTTATGAAATCAGCAAATATTAAAGGGGTGAATAATGCTAACTGAGATAATGGCGAGCCTTGGCGCGTCGGATATGGATTACATAATTATAGGTATGGGATCTGTTGTGGTGTTTTTCTGCGGGTTTTTATACACAAGAATAATGAAGCTGTTTACCGTATATCACCAGTTGGATAAGCTGCTGCTTCTGGTATGCGATAGAAGCCATCGTGATCTGGTTAAGATTCATCGTAACGGTGACTATGAGATAAAGAACCCGCTCAATAAGCCCAGTGATTAATGTCAGACTTTCACCAAAGCAAGGAGTGGGTAGCCCTTAGTAAGCTTCACAAGGCTATAGAGAGGGCGCGTGGCCGCTGGAAGTGTACCGACTGCTCTTACAAGGGCGACGACATGACTAGCGACCACGTGCTCTGTGTTGATAAGTACGCGATGTTTAGGCTATGGCTGATCAATCTGAAGCTAAGATGTAGGCCGTGCAATAGTAAAAAAGGAACTAAGTTTTACATTAGCCCCAGGTCATTATTGTTATTAGGAGTTTATTATTCTGTGAAGATTATTACGCGAAGCCTGTTTCTAGCTGTCTTATTATTTGTTGGTCGGATTCTTTATTATGATCTAACCGCTGGCGGATTTGATACAACCTTTTTCTTTCAATCTCTAACTGACGTTTACTCTCTGTTTTATTGGCTTCTGGAATTTGTGGATCAGCTAGCAGGCGTTCAAGATACTTAATATTATCCTCAATATCGTAGTAATCCCCCACCAGCTCATCCTTCCGTATATCAAGAACCTTCATGTTCATTACTAGATGGCCTAAATCCTTAACGGCCTCCATTGTGGGCTCATTAGACCAATCCCTGTGATACTCAAAAGCAGTAGGCACAACAGCAAACGAGCTTATGCCTGCCACAACAGCCACTGCTACTTTCCATGATGCTAGTAATGAACTCATTTTTATTATCTCTACAAATGGCCGGCGCTTGCCTATGATTCGTGCATTGATCCTATGCCGCGTAATAGCCCATCATTAGTAAGCCCTATCCACGTAACTCCAGTAAATGAACTGGCTGTTGTGTCGATATCTGGATTTCCATTAAAGCCTGTACCAAAAGTAGGCGTCTGCCCCACTGCATCCTGTTTAATCCTCATAGTAACCATCTTGGATTTTAGTACATGGGCTGGAGATGAGAAAGTTGCCTGCGCAGCTGAGTAATCAGCAACAACAGCCAATTCCACGATCAAATCAGAGCCTACTTCTAAATCAGGTTGGATCTGGTTGAAATCATCGAAGGTGGCAGTTACGCCGCTAGTCGCGCCGGTTAATGTCTCACCAGTAGTAAAGAAATCAGATACGTGCTTTAACTTTAAAATTGATCCGGTGTCGTCCTGAACGATGCCTGTCTCGCCACTAGTCCCGCCCGTAACAGTCTCGCCAACAGTAAACGAGCCAGAAGCTGCCGAAGTGTTTAGTCTGTTGCTACCAAATATTTCCTGTTGCCTCCCTATTGTTCCCGTTGTATTTACATAAGCGTCATCATCAAGGGTGATAGAGTCGCGGGTCATACCCTCAATCATTGCATCTAAGGAGGGAATGATCAATTCAACACCTGGGCCAAGATCGAATATCTCAGTATTGACCCCTTGCCCATTATCGACAAACTCAGGGCCGTTCAGGTAAATTCTAAAATTCTTGTCCGGGTCAGAATCTCCAACGTGCAATATTGATGCGAGAGAAGTAGAATTTAAACCATCATACCTGCCGCCATTAATAATTAAGTCATGCGTACCGTTTCCTATTCTAATGTCGCGGTCGTCGTTACCCTCCATGTGGCAGGAGTTCATCAAAAGACTACCAACGCCGGCGCTTGATCCGCCAGAAAATATACCTATAGGGTTTGATTCCACATTAACGCTGTCAAGCTGCATATGCCTTAGTGAGCCATCGACCTGCATTCCGTAAGTGAGGTTATTTGTTATAAATGCGTGGGCGATTAAAGTATGCCCCCCACTACCGTCATCTAGCCAGCCTATATCATTGTTAGATAAGAACAAACCATAAGCGGCATTAGCGAAACCGTCATTAATTACGCCGACCCCGCCAGTAAAGTCCTTTATTTGAACATCCGTTATTGTTGTATGCTTAGGTCCAGAACTAGAAGTATCTTTTAATAGTAGGCCGTCTGCCGTTCCTGTCGCTGGGCCATCAATTGTGAGCATAGAAATTTTGCAATTATCCGGCCTTACTCTAAAAGCTGTGCCGCTAGACTCGGTAAAGGCCAGTATCGTCGCTGCCTTGCCCTCTCCGGTAAAATTCACCGGGTTATTATTAGATCCCTGGTCGGTGTCGCTTATATTTATGCCTGTATTGTTATACGTACCAACCGGCAAATGAATCTCTCCACCTAATAGCTTGCCGTTTGTAAGGGCTGAAGATAGGGCGGTATCGTTATCTGTTGTTCCTGATTTGTCTGAACCTGTGTAGTCCAGAAGGCTCACGCGATCCTCGTTTTTATTCTCTTGGGTTCGATCCCCGCCGCCAACGAAATTATTACCAGCAGAATAAGTAATAATATTGGCATTTGTTGGGGTGCCAGATACGGCCAAATCTACATTCTCAAGCCCTAGCTCATCAGCCCTCCAGCGCATAAACTGAGTTGCGGATGGCGCCGGAAGGGTTAGCGAAGACGCTCCCTGCTCTGACTCTTGGAAGGCGAGGGTTCTAGCGGCCTTATCCTCTACCTGCTTAACCAGCGAAACGACAGTATCAAAATCAGCGTTAACGGTATCGGGTAGGAAGTCACCGCTATTCTGATAGTCGGTGGTCCGGGCTTCTGGAATATTAGAAACGATGGTTACTAAATCCCCGTTGCTTGTACCTGAATCTAGCGTAATAAAGCCCCCGTCCTCATCGCCAATACTAGATGGGTCGATAGTGTAGGCCGTTGTTATATCCGTACTATCGTTAGCCTCTTGACCGGAAGGCGTTATATAAACATTCAGCTGACCATCAGCAAATATCTTGAACGTATAGTTAAATACGGTCTGAGCTGCTGAAGCTGTGTATTCATCTCTGACATCGTTAGTTGTTATGGTCATCGTTTAATCCTCTAAAACTTCTAGTAGCCCGCGCATATAAAACAAGTTCTGCCCCGGAATCATTTGAATAGCTTTTCTGCGTTCTGCATCTGTAAACTCACCGCTAAAGGCTGCGCCGCCAATGGCAAAAATATCCTCTGCGGTTCCAATTGACGGCCCAAGAATCGCGCCCGAAATATTGCGCGCAGCATACCGAGACATAGGGGGCGCACCGATTAGCTTGCTAACCCCAACTTCGCCACGAGAGAACTTCTCCATCATATTGTTAACGTCCCACATATAACCAAAGGCACCCGATCTATCCAGTGATTCGACAATAAGCTTTTTGGGGTCGGTGCTAATCTCTCTGCCAGCTACTAATTGTTTGGCACCATAAGCAGCTGTACCAAAGGCTACCGACATTAAGAAGCCGTTTAACGCTGCTGCATCCCTGTACTGCAAATCAGAGATTAAAATCTTGTGGTGGGCTGCTGCGGCAAAGGTCTTAAACTGGAAGACCATTTTACCAGTTTCGCCGCTAGTCCATAAAGGTTTCTCACCTTGCCCTGGGGTGACAATGGTACGGTCAACGTCTTTAAGTACCGCGGCTCTGAAGGTTTCTAGTGCTGTTTTGTTTTCCCACAAATGACCGTTAGACAAAGCTAAAGAACCTTCATCGCCGAACTTTTTAAACTGTGCCGCTATAGCCTCGGCCTGCTCTTTGCCGATACCCGAAGCCGCTAGTCTTTTGATTGTGGACTTAGATGCTTTACCGGCTGCAACATCCACCGCCGCTAATAGTATTCGGTCTTGAGTAACTACTCCGGAAAAGCTTTTAAGCGCTGTGTTCCATTGGCTCATCAAGGTCATTTTACTAAAGGTATCTGATGCAGACCTTAAGCCGCGCTCAAACTTACTACCCTTGTTGTAGATATCGGTTATCTCAGCCAATGAAGCAACGCGGCTATTCATCACCATATCCAAACCGACAGCGGCCTTTCTTGCCTCTTTAACCGACATCCCGAAGCGCTTAGGATTAGTGGCTAGGTTCATCAGTCCTTTAGCAACCGGCATCAACCCATTGACAGAAATAGGTCGCGCCATATCAGGAATAGCTGATAGCGTCATGCCGCCCAGCATACGCATGAAATTAACATCTCTTAATGTGCGGCCAGCTCTTATAAAGAATTCATTGGGGTTTTCTGGTGTACGATAAGTACCGCGCAATCTATCACGCATGGCCTTAATATCTCTCTGATCATCCTTAAGGCGGTTTGTCAGCTGGGTGCGCTCTTTCTCAGTCTTGGCTGCGTCAATCAATTCTTTATAGCTGTCGGCTATCTCGGTTATCTGCTGCTCCATATTAGCATCACCGTATAACCGGCTAAGCTCTATATCTGGCGCCATGGTGCGAATGTACTGCCTGCCGATGATATCAATATCAGACTCTAGAAAGTCCTCAATCAGCCTGTCAGGGATATTAAAGGTTCTTTCCTTCAATGGGCCGCGCACGTTAGAAACCACTTGATAAGGTACTCTGCCAGCCGATATGCCCATGATATTATTTGTTAAGTCTTCAGCTATAGCCTTAATCTCGGTCTCGGTCATGGCTGCCTCTAGCTTCTGCTGAGCGGTAGGCTTGTCGGCTAATGCGGCAGTCTTCTTGCCACTGGTTAGCCAGCTCTCAACAATAGCATTCCACTCTGGACGTCTGGCGGCAATCTTCTGAGTGTTATAGACCCTGGTTAGATAGGAAGTCGCGGTCTTCACATCGATGTCTTTATGCAATAGACCTAGGCTTATGGCCTCGTCTTTCATTGGGTCGAATACGTTTTTACGGTAAGACTCGGCCAATGCCTGCACTTCTGGTATATCTGACTTATCACCGCGTCGAGCAGTCTTTCCAGCCAGGATATTGAACTCTGACTTAGTAAGTTTCCCCGCACGATTACGCATTACATAATCATTAATGATTCTAGAAGTCGCCCCCATTCCTTGGCGGTACTTAGTGTAAAGGTCATCGGCATCTCTTAGCGCTACAAATAGCTTTGCATCCCATAGCTTAATGCGGGTCTCGGCAGTTCCGCCTTCTGGGGCCGTAGCCTTTCCGTTTACGTTGGCCTGCTTAACTGTGGCAGATTCCATCATTTCATTTGTTAATTGCCTGGCTCTAACAGAGGGCGAATTCTCCGTTCTTAGTTGAGGGCTAACATTCATGCCGGCTTGTGTGACGGCCTCAACCTTACCCCTAATTGCTTCAGGGAGTTTTGAGGTTAATTTCTTTGTTCCCAGTATTGCAACGGGTTCTAATTCTTCTTTAGTTAGCGATACGGTTTCGGCAGCGCCCATTGATTTAGTATTGCCAGCTACGATTGGAGTATCGGCAGGCCCCATAACTTCGTCTAACTTCTTCGATATACTCTTAATTTCCTGCTTACTTAGGCCTTTCATAGCACCGCCTAAGATGCCAGACAATACAGCAGCGCCACCGACAGCCATCAAAGCGTCTTCAGTGGTGCGGGCTTCTTGGGTGAATTGCTTGGCAGCTTCAACGGGTATTTCAGAAACTCCACCAATAGCGGCAACTCTTAGCGCAGCACCACCAACAGTTTTGGCGCCCTTGATTGGTGCGGCCCCTGGTATCACCCAAAACAGCGGGTCAGTAGCTCCAGCGGCTACCATTGCCACAAAGCCCGGTATTCCACCAGCGGCTAGGGTTTGCTTATCCTCAAGCTCTTTGTCTATCTGCTGCTTAATAGCGGCTGAGTGCTCGGTTGATTTAGATTCAATGAAGTTCTCGGCGAACATCTCATAGCCTTGGATATCACCACCATCGAAAGGGTCGTACCCTGGCTCGCTCTGGTAATCCTGAAACGAGGTTTCATTAGTGGCCAGTGAGACTAAAGAGTTTTCTTGGCGAAACGCAGCCGCAGTAACTTCACCAATACTAGGGTCTAGCTTTGGGGCTAAGTCGGTTTCTGGCAAGTGTCGAATAGGGCCAGTTTGTGTTTCAGTCAGTAATGGCATTAAACACCGAACGCTTTGCGCGCCTCTGAAGCTTCCAATGAATCAATCTTCCCAGCGCTTAACATGCTATCAATCATGCGGTCAGCTCTGGCCTTGCCCTCATCACTCTTAAGGAAATCATTACGCTCATTAGCCGGGATAACATCAAAGCCGGCATTCAATATCCTGGCCCGTAATCCGTTATTAATTACGTTGGCCCGCCTTGTTAGATTTCTAGCCCGCTGCTCTTTGGCTGATTCAATCGCCTTGCCCGGCTCATCCGTTAAGTCTTGATACTCATCGGTTAATTTATACTCAGGCTTCCAGCGAACATTCTCATTATTATCATCGAGCATAGGCTCAAGCAGGCCGGTATCTTGATTATTAACAAACACCGGGTAAGAGGGTTGGTCGGCGCGGGCAGTGTCTTTATCGAATGCGATAATTGCACCCTCGGCACCGGCGGCTACCATCTCGCCGTTGAACTGCTCTTCAATCCAATTGTTATTAGAGTTAGGCACCGCGTAGATAGTTTCTGGCGCATACTTTGAGAAGCGTCTAGGCCCGCCCGTTTCAGTAACTCCCCATACCGACTTGATCGAATCATAAGCAAGTTTCTGTGCTTGCTTAGCATTGCCGCCGGTCATATCCATAAAGCGGCCAAATGAACCACGATAATCAGCGGCCATCATTGGAGGAACATCAGGCACATTGTAAAAAATGCCCCGGTCAAAGCCACCCTCATCTAAATCAGAGTCAGCAAATGTCTGTAATGAGCTCGGCAGATTCTTAGAGACCTCTTGAGTGCTTATGGCTATAACGTCTTTCTCGCTTTGAGTTATGCCAAACGTCGCCTTATGTGCGGCTGCTGTGGCTGTCTCAATATCCATGCCGGCGCGTAAAGCATCACTTATCTGTAGCGACATTGCTCTGGATTCTGCGGTTAGATCGTTGATGCTAGCTGGTGTTTGCTCTTGTATTCTGGAAACAATATCAGCCATCAACCCGGCTTGCTCAGCATTTCCTGACCTCATTACCGCGCTAATGGATGAGCTTAAAGTGCTCGGCACAAGGCCGGTACTTTTAACTATATCCACATTAGCCTGTATCTGCTGCTCTACTGGCAACTGCTGCCACTGCTCAGAAACCGAATCATAGTAATTGTTAATATCTTTACGGTCTTGGCTCGATCCGGCCGGATTAGCTGGCCTAGCACCATCGGCCGTAAGCATTAAGCCCCTGGAAATGCTCAGATCTCGCTGCGCAGCCTCAGCATTAAACTTTATATCTTGCTTCTCGCGGGCTACCTTGCGATTAATTTTGGTCTGCTCTTTGGATATGAAGCTATCCCATTCATCAGGGGTAAATCCCTGGGGACGGTCGCCGCTAAGCTCCGTCAATTGATCAAGTGCCGCCTGTGAGCCTTCAGCATCATAGGTGCGCGATAATTCACCAGCGCTAAATGACTCTCTTATCTTGAGGTTTACATCTCTAATCTGCTCTGATTTCTGTACATCGCTCAGGTCTGATCGGTTATTAATCGAATCAATGGCAACGGTAGAGTCAAGCAAGGCGCTTTCAGCATCACCATCAAAAGCTGCCGCCTCTGCTAATCGACCTCTTTGAGCTGTGTTAATCGCCTGATCTTGATTGCCCTGGTCAACAATAGCCTGGGCCTGCGCTGCCTGGATTCTAGGGCGCTGTCTGGATATCATCGAGTCAATGGATAGCTCGACTGCAGGACGTGAAGCAGGATCCACACCAGCCATAAAGCCTTTAGCTAATGCCTCGGCGCCAGTGTTATATGATTGCAGGTCTTGTGAGTTCTCAGCCGCTAGATTGGTAAACGATTCCATCACATCGTTATCAAGGGACTTTATATAGCCTTCCCTTGCTGCGGTATTGAATGCCTTTGCAGATACACCACCAATAAACTTTTCTTCTTTCAGTTCAAGTGCGCCGCCGGCTTGTTGTTGTTCTATGCCTGCCGTCTGACCTTGAAGTGTCGCGTCTGCTATTACCTTTTCAGCTTGCTTATTAGTTTGCTGCGCAGCGAAAGCACCGAGCTTATC
>Ga0255039_10000654_pt1 | contig 11256 bp, 18 predicted proteins | sample BC1_12_1_MG_FD_181713 | JGI IMG/M metagenome (GOLD analysis project Ga0255039, IMG submission 181713) | Seawater microbial communities from Strait of Georgia, British Columbia, Canada - BC1_12_1 | ecosystem: Environmental > Aquatic > Marine > Strait | place: Canada: British Columbia | collected... | reverse complement strand
TATACACGATATTTAATGCCACCTGAATCAAAAAAAGCCCTTGTATTACCATCAACCCACTTATCGGGTATAGTAGTCCCATTTATGGGGAGTCTAGCTTCTTTTAATATTTTTCTAATCCTATCCCTCATTTAACTATATTTTCTTACAATATCATTAATCTTATTAATAATATTCATACTATTTGGATTTTCAGCCCACATTTTATCACCACCACTTTGTATAGACATTCTTAGTTTTTCTAAATCTCTAATTAAATCTTCATTGTTTGATTCATAAGCGAATTGTGTTGCTGACTCGATTAATCTTAAACCTTGAGCGAAATGGTCTGCTGCTTCATGTAGTAACTCCATTGTAATTTCAGTGGTACTTCTTTTTTCACGGTCATTATATTCTGTTAATGATTCTGATTCTTCTAAGTCACCATGAACTTGTTTCTCAAAATATTTATGTGATAAATTTAATAATTGTTCTAAAGTTAAATCATACTTTTCACCGTATGAACCAAAATACTTTAAAAAAGTCCATAATCTATTTTCTTCACCTCTATAAGTGTCTACATACCAACCATTGGTATTTCCGTCTTCATCACCTATATACTCCTGTATAGCTGTAAGCATATCTTTTGTGTGATGTAAACCAGCTGAACTATTTAAATTTTCTACATATTCTAATAACTGACGTGTCTCATCTGTAAGCTCTTCAAGCCAATCTTTGGTTCTTACTATGTAGTTTAACCATTGTTTATCAGATTTAGCACCAACACCATCCCTTCTTACTAAAATGGTTGATTCTATCCACTCCTTGAAAGTATCCATTGGGTCTATCTCTTTAATCCAATCAAAGTCTTCAGGATTAAAATCCTCTTTTAATATGTTCTTAATTAAATTTCTCATGAACCAAATCTTAAATAATCTCCCCCAACCTCTTTCACATCAGAAAGCCTCACATTAGTATCATAACCACCATCTTCGTCAAAATAAGCATACTCTAAACTATTGTTCGTTGGGTTAACATCTAGAATCCAAATTAAATTACCACTAATATAATCTCCACCTAATTCTTCTGGGTCTACCTTATAAGGATAGTTTTCTTTTACGTTTGGTTCTAGACCCATATCTTTCATCCTATCATTATAATTATCCAAATGATAGTCGTTTTCACCCACAAACCCTTGGCCAACTTCCTTACTAACAACAATATTCTTCCAGTCCACTTTACCTAACCCAGTAATTTGTGACTCTAATATTTTTCTTAATTTTATGATTTGATTTTGTATCATAGGTAATGACTCTCCACCCCATTCTTTACCAATACCCAACTTCTTAGCTATAGGGTTTTTAGTCTTTAGTAAGTCTTCTTCAAGAGATTTTTTCAACTCTAACATTTTTTCTAGTTTACTAATAGCAGAAATTAGATAATTACTGTCCCCCTCTTCAGTTCCTTTAGATGCCCAATCAAAGTCATTCTCCGTTAATATTTTTTTGATTAAATCTTTCATTTTTTATTTATTTTTTCATCAATAATTGTACACACAATTAAAAAAGTTAAACTTAACAATACGTAAATTAGTCCTGTCATTTTTTAGCCCACACTTCTTTTTCGTTTTTCATTACAACTTCTTTTGCGTTATAAATAGGTTCCCCAGTTTCATACTCAACAAAAGAATCGTGTTGGTAAGGGTTATAGGTAACCAAAGTCCACCCTGTTGTATCATAGTCACCACCTGAATCTTTAATTTTACCTACAACTCCAGCGTGAACATTTTTTCTCATTTCTTTTCTAACTCTTTTTTGTCCACCTTTTTGTACTTTGAATATTACATCTTTTAAATGAATATCTGTATCATAACCAATAACTGGTCCACCACTTTTTCCAGCCTTAATAGAATAATAAGGTGGTCTATTTAAATTTCTATGAATAAAAACCCATTTATCATAATCTCTGTGACCTTTTAAAGTTGTTACCTCATCATCAGATTCATTAATTGATTCGTTAATGTGGATTGGGTACCATTCCCCAGACCTAAATTTTTTGTCAACATAATCTCTTGTAATAGTATTAACAAACGCACCATCTTCTTTATGTACCCTAACAGTGGGGTTATTATCATCTTTAATTCTATAGGTTAAATCTGGTCGTTCTTTTGTTTTAAAAGTAACTTTGTCAAGTGAATTACCTTCAGCCCAAGAAAAATCATCTTCTTTTAAAGGACCCATTTTATCACCTTTTACACCCCAATACTTTAAGTCTTCCCGTATAGGTGGAAGTGCTTTTTCCCACTCTGGTGGAATTGGGTCGTAAAGAACTATTTGAAATTTTTTATTAGTTCTTTGGTTTTTTAATGTTACTATTTCACGACCTGAGTCTATCTCAACAGCATAGACAGTAAAATTATCACCTTCAAATACTATAGTATCTTCAATAGAAATATTACCGTAATCACCTAATTGTGATATAGCGGCATCTTTAAGTGTGTCATAAACCCCATAACCAAAATCACTTGGATTGGTATCCGTTATCCAATCTAACCCATGTTCACTTTCATTTATAAAAGATTCCGACCTAAGTTCTCTTCTAATCTTATCTCTTAGAACGTCTTTCTTTTGTTGGTTGGCTTTCTTTGCTTGTTTTATTTTATCGTAAAGACCTGATTTTCTATTTTGTTTTAAAGTTTCAGCAGCTTCAGAACCTTTTGGTTGTGAACCATGAATAACTAAAGCAAAACTATCATCAGAACCCCAAGCAATACTGTCATCAACATCTATCGGTAAACCTAACTCCCTAGCTTCTTCTTCAGAACCAACTACTCTTGAATATCTTAAACCATTATCCATAATAAACTTTTCATTGTGTTTATCCAATGAAGCAATAATTTTAAAGTTTTTAGGTAGACTGTTCTTTCTTGCCATATAATATGGTAATGATACTGTGTATGCGTAAAATAAGGTCTGTGGCATTCTCTTAGCAACCTCTATCCACGCGTCAAGATAATCCTGACTAAAGAAATCACCTGCCTCATGTATTCTTAATATATCTGTATTAGCTAGACCATGATACTCCATTGATTTAATAATCAAATTAGCCATCTTTTCTTTGGTCTTCATTCTTTTAAGGAGGTCTAAGTTTTTAAACGCTTGGATATTAGCTCCTGGGTATTGTCCTTGAGCTCGTGCTGCGTAACACATTATCTCAGCTTGTGGGCCAGGTTTAACATTCTTTTCCCAAGAAGCTGGTTTTTTAAATTTACCACCTTTAATAGGTCCTTCCCATTTGGCAGGAAAGTTTTTACATACGGTGGCAAAAGGACAAGTATAACCAGCTGGAAGTGAGAAATAAGGCCATTCTAATTTAGCGTTGTTTTTAGAAAAACCTAAAACACAGTCTTTATCTAAATTAAAACCCAAATCTTCTAGTTCACCCTCTTCTTCATTTTGGTCTGTTATATGACCAAATGGGTCAAAATCTTCTTCTTCAAATATATTGTAAACCTCAGTAATCGGTTGTCCAATCATATCTATAACACTAGTTGTATAATCTAACCATATCATATATATGTCAGCCTTATCCCTTAAACCAAATTTTTTCTTACAGTATTGTGTAAATTCTTTAAATAAAGGAATATGAGTTTCACTCCCTAAACCTAAAGCGTCAACAGCAAAACGTGTTGGGAACCATTTAGTATATACATTCTCGTTTTTATCCATTTTTGTATCACTAAGTAGTTTACCTAAAATACCACCCTCTTTTGCTCGTTCATCGGATTGTTTCTTACTTTCGGCATAATCTTTCCAGTAATCTATATCCGATTCTTTTAATATTTTTCTAATTAAATTTTTCACTTAATATTGGTTTTATTAATAAATATCACTTATATTTGTAATATGAAAATTTTATATCTACATGGTTATCAAGGAAGTCCAAATTGGGATAGAATAAACTGGATGAAATCTCTAGGACATGAGGTTATTGCACCACAAATTGATTATGATAAAGAACATGATTTCTTTATTAATCTATTAGATATGGATTTTGATTTTATTGTTGGAAACTCTTTGGGTGGTTTTACGGCATTCTATCTTTCTTTGTATAAAGGTAAACCCTCTATTTGTATTAACCCACCTTTGTACATGGATTTAAAGGTTAGAATGAACCTACCATCAAAATATAAGATAAAGAGTTCTAGACATATATCAGTCATTATAGGTAATGATGATGAAGTGGTTAACCCCACAAAAACATATGATTGGCTTGTTAAAAACAAACCAACCATAAATATTGAGATGATTGATGGGATGGGACATCGATTTGATTTAGAAACCTTTACCAATTTCACCAACCCTATTCTAAATAAGGATTTTATTTAGACATCTCTTTCAGTTTCTTAACTGTTGCACAAGCAGCCCATCCAAGAGCAACACCAGCATATAGTTTATAACCATATACCAATAAACCAACCCCTAAAAGTCCAGCTGCAGCTGAGTTAATCCACCAAGAATTCAAAATTTCTAATACTTTTTTCATCTTACTTTGTTTTTATTTTTATTTTTATTATATCATCACCCTCTATTTCTATTTTAAAATCATTGGGTGATAGATTCTCATAATAGATTTTTAAATAATCTATTCTTTCTTTCATTTCAGTTGGGACCTCCACTTGTCTTACCTTTGGTCCTTTCTTAGCCTTTTTTTCTTTCCATTCAACAGTGTTGTTTCTATTAGAATTTTTATAGAACTCTGCTTCATCAATGAATGACCAATCGTCACCCTTCATTCTTTTATAATAAACAGGACCACCAATATCTCTTATCTGATATTCTGTTTTTTTAGAATCCTCTAATAAAATATGTCTAATTAAATTTTTCATCACCAATTAATTCTTACATGTTCAAAATCAAATTCTCTTTTATGTTCATACATTTCCGTATCATCACCATATCTTTCATCATTCATATGGTCAAGCCACCTTTTAAAAGATTCTTCAGTGAAATAACCCTCAACAGTATCACTACTCACATGTCTAACTCTATAAACATTTGGTACATTACCTTTTGCCCAATCAAAGTCACCCTCTTTTAATATTTTTTTAATCAGATTTTTCATAATTTATTTAACATTTCCCTTGAATTGTATTCAACATATTCACTACCACTATTGAGATAAAAATCAAATATCGCTCTCTGTGCTATTTTACTTTGTTCATTGTATGTTGAGCCCATTTTTATAAGGTTAGTATTTAACCTGTTTGGGTTTATTTCTATTAAATAAACACTACCATTAGGTTTTGCGTTATGATTGTGTCCTCTTTTAAACCTAAAACCCATTTTTTTTAATTTTTGGAATAACGACACTCTTTCCTTTGGTTTTAAGTTACCTAACCAAACAATTAATCCTTTACCATCTCTTAAATCACTATCTAATAAAACTGTTGATAATTTTAAATTTCTCACACTAGTACCAATTTGGTTATTAAAAGATTCCAACGATTCATCATCAGAAACATATCTTTGTAATCCATATGAATAAGACCCCTTTACAGGTTCGTCAGCTTCCATAGCTAAACCTAACTTAATCATTAACTTTTCCATTGGTGTTGAGTGTTTGTGGAAGTTCCTTGGTCTACCCACGTATCTAGCTCTTGAACCTGAAAACCATTCCTCACTAGAAGGAACATCCCCTACCCAATCAAAGTCAGACTCTTTTAATATTTTTTTAATTAAATTTTTCATAACAATTTATTTATTCTTACTTTTAAATCACCTGTACCTTTAATAACTCTATGGTAACTATTTTTAGGGATGTAAATCATTTCTGTTAAAGGTCTTGGTAATTCATTATCCATCTGAATCATCCAATCAGTATCACCTAAACTTTTAACTATCCTGTCTTCTCTATCTCTGTGCCAAACTAATTCCATATCATCTGTTGATTCGGAAAAAGTTCTAACTATATATCTTTCTTCTTTTTGTTCTTGGAATGGTACTTGGTTTTCTTTTTTCCATTGGTTTAAAGCCTCTTCATCGAAATCATTTAATTCAGAATCGTAACCACACTGATGACACAGATGAGGTCTATCATCATCAGATTCCATCGGCCAATCCCAATCACATATAGGACATTCTATTTTACCACCAAGTTCCACCACCAGATAATCCTAATTTTTTAGCGTAACGTGGGAGTCTACAAGACCAATAACCAGCTTTACACTTATCGTTATGTCTTCCTTCCGCACAACCATGTCTAGCGTTATAAGACTTTTTAGCTTGTTTATTACTTAACTTAGCTTTTAAACCACCAGAACCAAACCTAATTAATTTAATACCTCTTGGGTTAGAATCTGTTTTCTTTGAACAACCAGCAACATAAACTTTATAAGCTTTACCACCAGAAGTATCTCTAGTTGGTGAACCAGACTTTTTACCTTTGAACTTATCGTCCTCAGATAATAATTCTGTATTTTCCATTGGGATGTCTAACCAAACCTCTTTACCCTCAAACATAGATTTTTCACCTATATTGGTTTGAAGTAATTCTTTATCAGCTAAACATAAATCTATCTCACCCTTTTTATATAATTCCCTAGTCTCATTAATTAGATTAAAGAAACTCTCTGAACCATATCTATAAATGTTTTCTACTAAAGGTATGTTGTGGTCTATGTGATATTGTAAACTTTCAGATATAGATTCTTTTTTAGCTTTCTTACCCCAAGACTTACCTTTACCTTTATCTTTACAAGCCGCTTTTGTAGGTCTACAAGCTGGGTATTTACTTCTTTCTTCCCCTTCTTTCCTACCACATGACTTATAACCACCTTTACCGTCAGGAGCGTTACAATCAACCCAACCACCAGAAGAACCTTTGGCTCCTTTTCTTTTAAACCAATCACCTAAGTTTGATTCTGAACTAGCTTTCTTAGTTAACTTTCTTTTACTTTTCTTTTTTTCTGTGATTAAGTTGTGGTTTTCTATTTCTTCAGATTCTTTTTTAGAGTTACCCCAATTTTTAGCCCCAACTTTTCTACACTTTACTAAAGCTCCAGAAGCATAAGCTGAAGGCCAAACATCATATCTAGACTTAACTTTGTGGTAACAAGCATCTCTTTTAGCTTTCTTCTTCTTTTTCTCAAAAAGAAGTTCTTCTTTTATGATTTCTATAATACCCATTATTATTTAATTTTATTCATTATAAAATCAAACACTTGGTCCATATTATTTTTAGATTCAGCTACATGGTCTTGTGCCCAATCATGTCCATTATCAAGAATTTGTTCTAGTTTATCTTCATCCATATCTAATAACATTTTTGATTGTCTATGGATTTGTTCTAGGTTTGAAAAGAACATATAACGTGAACTTCTTTCCTCACCTTCTTCTTTAATTATTTTATTAATTAAAGACTCAAGTTGTGACTCATCTAGTTTTACGATTCTTTTTTTCATATTTACACTTTTAATATAAATATTACTCAGGTCGTTTAAATTTAATAACTGTCCATATTAGGTAAAAGAAAGATATAACAATATTAAGATATGGTATATAAAAGAATTTAGATAAATCTTTTTGTTTTTCTAATGTTAGGTTATAATCTAACATCATACCTTTTTTCATGAATAGATGTGTTAAAGGGAATGTGAGTAAACAACCAATAAAAAAATAAATAAAATTAAGAAACATCATCAAAAACCTCTATTCTTTTTTCAACCTCTTTTAAGTCCGACCAATTACCTAAGTAAGTGGTAGCCTTGGTTGGTCTATTATCTATCCAATGATATGTTTGTCCTTCTTTAATTCTTGGTTTATCCATTACTAACCCATGATAATTAAAACCATTTTCTTTTAACCATTTTTCAGTGACCTCCCTATCTTTTGATTCTCTAGCCGTAAAAAAGGTTATTATGTTACCACTTTGGTACCATTTATTAATTATTTTTAATGCTTCAGGGAAACATTTAGCTGTAGCATATAAGTGGGAATCTTCATTTGGGATGTCATCACAAATAGTTCCATCAATATCTATTAAAAATACTTTATTCATTTAGTTGTTTTATTAATATTTATTAGTATATGAAAAATATTTCAAAAATAAAGTTAAACTTAGTTACAGAAAAATTATATGTCGAGGGTATTGTAAATAAACTTTACGAAGATATCGCTAACTATGGTGAGGGTGATGTTAAAGCTAATACATTAATGGAATCTATTTTAAAAGAAGAAAATAATAAATCTATAATAGGTGATATTGTAGATGATTTTAAATTAGCTCCTAAATTTATTTTTACTTTCGGTACTGGTATTGGTGCCTTTTATGGCCCAATACAAAAGTTATTAGAGGGTTCAGGTGTTGTAATAAGTGAATATGAAATTTACTTATTAATTGTTACAGCTATAGCAACTTTAATGAATGAGTCTGATTCTTCTCTTTTAGTTAAAACTTTAAAAGAAAAAGGATTATATTCTTCACTAAAAGACGTGATGGAATATATTAAAAATAGTAAAAAAGTAATAAACTCAGTTACTAAAAATGTTTTAGGTACCACCTACTCTTTAAGTGATATATTAGGTTTTACGGCGTTACTAGTACCAACAATGAATCTAATGTCTGATATCATTAATGACTATGGTGTAACATCAAATACTTTAGGTACCATGTTAAAAGGTATTATTCTTGCAACTTCAGTTTATGGTATTAAAAGTATTGTTAAAAGAATTAAAAATAAAATTAATTAATTTTTTTAACTATTTCACTAACGAAAGACCTTACCTTACCATCAATAAAAACCTCAATAATAGGTACATTACCTCCATGGTATTTTTCTAACATCATACCATCTGTCATGGGAACCTGTTGAAATGGTAATTCGTACATATCAGCAATTTTAGCTTTTATTGGTGGGTTAAAAGTTGTTATTAAAACTTCTTCACCTATTTTGAAATTTCCTATTTTTACTCTATTCATTTTTATTTTGATTTTCTAAATATAATCTTGACATACGTAAATCGGTAAATGTATCCATCATCGGTATTATTTCACCATCGTAATGTAACTCACAATATAAAGAAGAAACTATAGTATTGTCAACCTTATCTTTAATGTCTTTTTTAATTAATAACAATTTATTTAAATCAAAACCATCTTTCAATATAAATATTGTATCTGAAAATAACCCTTCTTGGTGTTGTATTGATGTTATAACAACGTCTTTTGTTATGGGGTATTTAACTTCTTCTTTCTTATTTTTTACTATTGTTTCAAAAGCTCTAATCGGTATTTCAACCTCAACCTCACCATTTACCTCTATTCTAATATCACCTTTAATTAAACCTTTTTCTTCTACTATTTTTTTTATTTTTGTTTTTTCTTCTAGTTTTTTATATAAATTTTTAAACCAAACATTATTCAGAGAACTCTTTAATTTTTCTTCATTTCCTTTAGGTACAATACCTCTGTTTACTTCGCACCCGTAACCATTCATGGTTATTCTTATAACATCCATAACTATACTTTTTATTTAATAAAATTGTTTGCTTTATGTCATGAGTAATGTTTCTCATTTTAGACTGGACCTTTTAAAATAAATATCTAATAAATTTTGTTTATTTAACTATTTATCCTTATATTTGTATATCAACAATTAAAAATAAGTTTATATGAAGTATTTAAAGATAATTTTTTTCCTAACAACAATTTTTTTATTCTCATCTTGTCAAAAAGAAGAGTTAAAACCAAACAACACAATAGTTTCTAACAACCAAGTTTATGAATTTATTGATATAGATTGGGTTTTAACTGACGCTAGATTCTATATGGAAAACATGGATAATGGTGATAAAAACTTTTATGACCACTTTGGTTCATCTCAGTTTCAAAGTACATTAGACCCTGTTAATGGAGCTGACATACCTTTTGATAGTATATCACAAGGGGTGACTACTTGGAGGTTTACTTCTGATAACTTTGTTTTAAATGGTGTTAATTATTATGACTTTACTCATACTGATAATACTATCATGGCTATAGGTATGGAGAATAATTCTTCTAGACCTATGACAATAATTGATATTGATGATTTATCTATTACTTTTTTAGTTCACGAAGCTTATGGTTCTTTAGATGGTGTAAACTATTCTTACTACTCAACATTAACTTTTGTGAGAGCGGGTGAGACTTGTACAAATTGTCAACCAAGTTCTGATTATGGTTATGTATATCAAGGGGTTATTAATAATAATACAAGTTCTAACCCAATAGTTGGTACTAAGTGGGTTGTAACAAAATACTATGATGGGTTTTCAAATAACTATCCTAACGATACTTTAGATTTCTATAGTGGGACACAGTACCGTATTAATAGTGGTACACCAACTAACTACACCTCTTATAGTATCTTTGGTAATAACATGTCTGAACTAACCTTATATGGTTTCTATACCATTGGTGGTGACTTTAGTGGGATGGTCCCTGACAACTTTGTAACAAACGGTGAGATAAATTCAGCTTTGTTTACTGACATCTTTAACACTAATAATGATAAGTTAGTTTGGATGGTAAGGATTCAATAATAACATACCTGTTAAAGTAAAAAAGGGAAGACTAATCGTCTTCCCTTCTTTTTTTCTGTTTATATATACCTTTTTCTTTTATCTTTCTGTTTTTGACCGAGGGTTTTTCAAACTCTTTTCTACTATTAACCTCCCTCATTTGACGAGTCTTTATAACTTTACTTTTATACTCTTTTAAAGCTCTTGCTATATTACCCTTACTTACTTTTATTTTTAACATACTTAATTATAAAAAATATTTTTTAAAAAATAAAGACTACCTATCCATTGGTACGTTCATCTCTTTATCGTAAAAAACTAAACCTTCATTTTTAATTTTATCTTCAATCTCTTCAATCTTTTTCGCTAATTCATCAATTTTCACAACAGATTTTCGTTCTTCTTCAGCAAGTTTACCAAGAAATTCATTAGTTTTTTCTAGTTGTTCTTCTACCCATTCTCTATAGTCATCATCAGAATCATCATCTAATCTTTCACTAAAATAGTTTAATTGTCTTTTAACATTTGCTAATCTATCTTTTTTATAGTAAAATTTATTTTTATTTTCACTTTCTAAATTTCTTTCTGTTTTTAGTTCTTGGAGTTTATCCATTACTTCAGAGTCCATGTCCAAACTATCATAATAATCACCCATTACTTTTTTAGTGTAACTTTCCATTACACTTTTTAGTTGGTTTAAGATTGCATCTGCTCT
>Ga0255039_10000651_pt1 | contig 11272 bp, 15 predicted proteins | sample BC1_12_1_MG_FD_181713 | JGI IMG/M metagenome (GOLD analysis project Ga0255039, IMG submission 181713) | Seawater microbial communities from Strait of Georgia, British Columbia, Canada - BC1_12_1 | ecosystem: Environmental > Aquatic > Marine > Strait | place: Canada: British Columbia | collected... | reverse complement strand
AAAGCCGCGCCAGAAAGCTCGGCCTTATCGGTATTTAGATTGGTAAAGTTAGCATCAACTTCATTATTTGTAAGGGGCGAGCCTTTGCCTGCCCTTGTAGTAATCGTAGACATCGGTAGCCCCTTCTAATTAAGATGCAGTAAGTGTAATAGTCCAAGTCACTGACATTGTGTCGTCAGCTTGTTTGTTAACAACTGCGAAAACAGTACGGCAAAGCATAGTGCCAGAGCTTGCAGCGTTAAATACGCCTGCCTCTGTAACCGCACCAGTTCCCTCACCAGCCTCGAAAGATGAAACATAAGTAATGGTATTGCTTGACGCAGTAGAGCTGTCTAGCGCTTCCCTAGAACCTAGAATCGATACTAAGTCAGTCTGACCAGCGGCAGCAGCAGTAGTGCCTGAACCCAATGCCATGTGAGACATTACACCAGCAGAAGTTCCAGCCATCCGCGAGCAAATAAACTCTAATCCAGCACTAACTACTAAGTTGTGTATTTCACGGCTGTCTTTTACATTGCCGTCTTTGTCTTTCAGAACTATCGCAACATCGCCGCGCAGTTTTAAATCATCGTTAATCATAAATCACCTGTTAAAAAGATTGTATATAGCCGACATAATCGGCCTCAAAATAGTCAAAAGCGCAATAGCCCTGACCGCGCAAAGAGCCAGAATCAGATGACCCGATTGTATCACTTAAACCCTTACCACTGCTAGAAACGAAAAGGTCAGTCATAGTGGCAAGATTAGACCTAACCTTGGTAAAAGTCATTTCCTGATCATCATCGGCAGTCGCTTCACCGTCTAGGTCATCCGTTACGCCTGTCTGCTCACTAATGAACTTGTGAAAGTCCATATTCTGGTCTTCACTGGTAACTGGTGAATCCTGTAGTCGCTTACCTAAATCAAAAGAGTCAATATCATCAGAAAAAGAAGCAGCGTCAGACTGTACCGCTCCAAATCCAAGAAATGCAGAGTCAGTTGTAAAAGATGCGTCAGATTCTACTTTCGCTATTCCTTTAATTTCGGCATCAAATGCACTAGAAGAATCACCAATAGACCTACCTAACGCCTTAGATGGGCTGTCAGTAATACCTAAAACATCGAAGAAAAACCTAAAGATAAGGAAGTCCCCGAAATTAATATCAGCAATGGCCTTCTTGAAGCCAATAGTGGCAACCGCTTTCTTAAAAGCAACAACCGCCTTAATCATTAGAAGTCAGCCCTAACGTAAAAGTCCAACACTGCAAATACTGTCTCTACAGCTCCACCAGCATAGGTGATTTCAATCTCACCTTCATAATATCCCTCACTTAAATCAAGCTGTGTGCCTGAGAAGGAAAATACAGCAATACCAGCAGCAAAGTTACCGCCCACATCTGCTGCCGCTAAAGTAAACAGGATAGTTGTTGTACCTTTAGCTCTAAACTTTAACGCACAACTGCCGCCAGAGAAGTCAATCACTGAGCCGTCATCTTGCCTTTTAAGCACTGCTTGTACTTGCGGGGCTTGGTCGCTTTGTACTAATTGATAAATCATTTCATTACCTCGGCTTTGTAGGCCATATTATATCATCTAAAGATGTTGCATCAGAATAGGTTTCTGGTATGTCGCGAAGGGCTTGCCTATACGTTATCCACTCAGCTTTCTTTGCATCTGTAAGCTGGGCATCGGGCATTTGCGTCCAGTCAGACTGCGCTAGTAGAGCATTTCTATACTGCCTGATACTTACAGATGGAACATTTAATTGTCTATTATGTGTCTCTTTATCAACTACTTCTCCACCAACTACTACTTTGTTTATAGCTGATTCTGAGAACTCAAGATAATCTAGGCCATCAAAAATATAATTTGTTATTTCATCTTCTGGGCAATCAATTTGAGCCGTAATATCTCCGCTACTATCGTATATCACATATTTCATCTCTTAACCTCAACGCATTCTAAAGTAGCCCCAGCATGAACAGTGCAATCTTTACCTGTTTCAGTGTTAGTGTAAAAAGCCTGAAGTTTATAAGACCGGCTTGAAACCGTGGTATCTGTATCGATAAATATCGGCGTTATATTTCCAGAAGCTGTACCATAATAACCAATGCCATACCCGCTAAGGTATGTTGAAAAGAATATCTCATTAAATTCTTTTATGTTGGTGCCATTTTTGACATATCTGAACGTAACTGCTGCTGTTTTATTTACGCTTGCAAGGATATCAAACTCAAAGTCTGAAAAGGCTTTAATACTTATTGGTTGCGCGCTGCCGCTTACTGATTCAGGCGTAAATGTAATTGTAGCTATATCTGTCCAAGCATTTTTAGTTAGCGTAATGTCTGAAGTAGATACAGCAGTCCTAATCAAATTTACAGCGTTACCAGCAATCTTGATGGTGCTAACCTGAAGGTCTCCCATCTGAGTCGTACCTACACCGCCAGCTTTAATTATCAGATTGCCACTTCCATCTGTGTCAATAGTAGCGTCATCAATCTTGACTCTGTTTGCATCAATCAGCCCTGTTTTAATCAGACCACCATTGATAGTAGTAATTTCAGTGCTGGAAGCGTTTGCTAATTCAGAGTTGAGATTTGTAAAAGTGACCAGACCGTCAAACTGCGTTGAAGCAAATGGAGCGGAGAAGGTAATAGTCTGTGACCCGCCAAAACTAGATTCGGTAATCGTGAAACTACTTGCCCAGAACTTACCATCTGCACCATTAATAGTAGGCGGGTTCTTCTGCCAATTAGCTGTTAGGCCACCAAAGGAAGCTGTGTCGTAATTGTAAGATGTTGCACTTGGGGTGCTTGGAGCATTAGCACTAGACTGGGTGTAATAGACATAGCCGTTATCTGCTCTGGGTGGTGAAGCAGGCGCATCTGTTGTGGCGCTTACTATTGCACTGAATGTTGATTTGTTTCCGCTATAATCTACTGACTTAATCTTATAGAAATAATCTTCTGAATCATCGAGCGAGCCGTTTACAAATGAAGATGGCAACCCATGACCGCCAGCCACACTAGCTACTGCCGTATATGTGCCGCCTGTAGTATTTGACCTGTAAATCTCTGCGTTTGAAAAGTCCTTATCTGCTGGATTAATCCACGCCAGTGTAATCGAGCCTTGCCCTGCGGTAGCTGATGGGCTACTAACTACAGCAGGGGCGGTAGTATCACCAACCGCTGTAACATTAGCCGTAACAAATGCGCTTCTGACTCCCAGCTCATTTACTGCCCTGACTCTAGTATAGTAAGTTGCAGCACCAATTGTAGGGCTGATAGTAAACTGCGTACCTTCTACATCAAAAGAATTCCAATCAGAATTGTTTGTTGACCACTGATAATCATACTTAACAACAAAAGCATCTGCGCTTGCCGTCCAAGTTGATACGATCTGTGGTGCAATAGTTCCATCTAAGTTTGTGGCTGTAGATGCTGTGCCAGCAAATGATGTAGGAGCCGCTACCGTACGGCCATCGTATAAATCTACCTCACCGCCTGATAAGTAATCTTCTTCATCAGATGAAGCCCAGTCATAAATAGCAGATGCAGTTTCAATGGCTTGAACATTTACTATAATGCTGCCATCACCACCCAGCGCAAAGTTGTAACCTGTGACTTGAAATACCTTTGCAGACCAGCCTATCTTTGCATTGGTAACCATAATGTTATCGCCAGCCTTAAACTTCAAAGCCGCTAAATTGCATGGCAAGGTAACTTGCGTTTGCTGTCTAGACTGTAGCAAAGCTAATTTAGCTAATCTTTGCGCTCTAATATTATTAGTGGTTGTAGGCAGTGGCATATCAAGATAGATAGGATCGCCATCAGCAGAACTATAGGTGCTGCTAATCTGAGCAGGGTAATCAGCTAGAATATAGTTGTCTTCTTCGCTGAGAAATACGCCCTTAACGCCATTGTAAATACTGCGTCTGCTTTGCTTAGTCTGTGTAGATATTGCACCAGCTAAAACGGACTCATCTATAGTAACTGTAGGAGTTACATAGGCCGATCCGGATATAAAATATTCCCCGCCAGAGTGAATTAAGCGCCCAGCCATAGCAGATAACAGGGCTTCAATATTAGACTCTCTTGAATTGCCTGTATCAATAACCCCATCACAAACATATCTTTTCTGCGTACCGCCTGCGCTTAAAGATACATCCTGATCACATAATGTTTGGGCAGTAGATACAGAAGCTGCATTGATATTAGAAGCATCTTCGGCCAAGCCATATTTCGAATCTAATAGATAATCCCTGACGATAAGCGCGGGGTTTTGCGACCAAGCAGTTGTAGAGTTTGCAGGGTTATAGACTTTCTTTCCACGAATTACTGTAGAGATATTTGGTAAACCGTTAGCGAATTGCTCTGCATCATATTTAAGACGCACATAAATGTAAGCTGTGTCTAATAGCTTGTGATTCGTAGTCCACTGGGTAGACCTTGATACAAGATTAGCATCTGCTGTGGTCTGCGTACCATCATGAAAGTTAAGGTCAACATAAGTAGACCAACTTCCGACAAAGCTACCGCCATCCCATATCTTTTCATCGTTAAACCATACCTCTTCATAGGCATCAATAGCATGACCAGCAACAGCAATAACCATGTGCATGTATTCGTTGTCTGTGCCTGTTGAGTCTAAATAAACAATAGAACCGCCAACCCTAGCCCGACCGTAGACCATTTTTCTGGTGGATGCTGGCTCTCTTACGGTTGTTGTTGTGCCTGAAACTTGAGCGCCCATTGATGGCTTTGGCATTAATGCTTGAGATACCAAAGAAAGACCAGCACCGATAGAGAATGCCGCAAATAAAGAGCCACTAGCAGCAGTAAATGCCGCCCAACCACCAGCCGCCGCCACCGCCCCGCCTGCTGTTGCTAATCCCGCTATTACTGCTGTAGCCATTTTATTTACCTAAAAAACATTTGTGGTATACACGTTCAATAAGGTTAAAGCCCAGCTTAACCATAAGGTTATCAAACGGATATTCTGTCTTCATATTAAGCGTCATTAATGATACGTTATTTTCTTTACAGTGCTTTTCTGCAAAAATTATTAATTCTGAACCTGTTGCACTTTTCCTATATTCTGGCTTAACGTATATAACATCAGTTGAAGCAAAAATATGATGCTTATGATGAATACTTTTAGATATCATAACAACGCAATATCCTATTAACTTGCCATTATCCCTAGCTGCGAAGATATGCAATATCCCTTCTTGATCTAAGCGAGAATATTCCCGCCAGTCTGGGTCTAACATTATTGTATCTTGATTAGGTTCTGTCTCTGACCAGTGCTTAGTAAGCAAGGGTTTTAAATCTTGTTTTACATTAAGTAGGCTTTCGTGAGCTATTTTAATCAACGAAATGCCCTTGGGTCTGTGGTATTAGACATCGAAGCTGGTGAAGCTCTACCCCAGATGATTTCTTTCTCTTGTATCTTTGCGACAAATTCAAATCCTTTATCTGTCGGATGCTCAATCTTTTGATCTTCTGCTGTGTAACGTCTTACTGCTGTGCGCTGAAATGCTATTAGCTTATTTTCAACAGTCACAGTAATGGTAGATGTATCGCCAGAATCTGCAATGGTCATTACATCCATAAATCCGCTAAACAATATAACTGGGCTGGCTATCAAATCACCACTTTCATCAAATGCGCCAAGGCGAATGATTAGTGGTCTGCCTTGGTATGGCTCATCTCTGGCTAGGGTAAGCAAAGACTGCTTTATGCCACCCAGCGTTATAGTTGCGCCATTAGCTGTAAGCTCTGCGGTTTCTTGGATTGAACCAATAGACAAAAGGTCACCAGCACCAAGATAGGTGTTGGAGTTATAGGTAAGATCACCCATACCAGACCACAGATAAATGCTACCAGAACTAAACTCCATATCTACTAAATAGATTGGGCGTACTAACTCAGCAGTAGCAACCGCCTGCATTTCTGTGCTTAATGTTCTGCTCATTAGATAGCCTCTGCAAAGGCAAGACTGAATCCGTAAATAGAAGCCGCATCAGTAGACCAGCCTATATCGTTGCTCGATAAACGCCACAGGCTTTTTGGTAGGGTAAAGTCTAATGCTGTGCCGCTTGCTACTGCTGCACGTAATGGCGGTTGAAAAGAGAGGTTACCAGCGCCAGAAGATTTATCGGCTGTGACCATATAAAGATAGTCGCCTAACTGGAAATAAGTACCAGCAGTTACAGCACTAGCGCCAGAAGTAGTAGCCAATACTTCAGCCCTTACCGCAGTTGTACCAGATGTGGTACTTGTGGCTGTGCTTGTATGTAAAGGGTGTCCAAATGTGAACGTACCAGAACGCCCTTTTAAGCCCACTATAAAAGCCTCGACTGATCGTGCCTCATCATGCGTTAAAGGCGGTAGATTGACCTCTGCTTGCCATATAGCGCCTTGATGGGCGTACACCTGTTGATCATAAGTAAACGGTGATTCTGTGACCGCAACAGTTCTTTTTAAACGCAGGCTAATGGATGTAATGCCTACGTTGGGGAAAGCTAATGGCATTTCTTATGCTCCGACTAATGACTTGCTGAACCCACCGCCACGCTGTCTAGCGTCTGCAACTGCACCTTTAGCGGCATTGGCAATTTGTGGCATCAGTGTAGCAATTTCTGCCCTGACTGTCTGCTGTACGCCAGTAGATACGTTAATAGTCTGGTTAACAGTAACGCCACCGCCGCCGCCTAAACTTCCGTTAGGTACAATAGAACCGCTTTGGTTAGGAACGAACATCTCTGGCCCGCGCTCGCCAACCATGTAAGGCTGCCCGTTCTGAACCGATCCACCGATTGCCTTTCCTGTTGCTGCTGTCGTAGGCATACCAAGAGCGCCACTAATAGCATTAAACAATGGCTGTACAATCCAATATTGAACCATCATTTTAATCAGGCTATCAATAACGCTTTTAGCCATATCTTTCATTGCATCGCCAAAAGATTTAGCGCCACTGATTGCAGACGTTAAAGCGTTCGTTAATGACTCTGCGGCATTCTTAGAAACTGCATCCATTCCTTCTGCCAAGCTAGGCAAAGCATCTCCAGCAGACTTAATTGAGGCTCCCCACTTTTGCACCGTAGTTGGAAGAACTTCGTCATCAGCTAAATCGTCAGCCTCTTCTCTAAGCCCTCTAAGTCCCATTTTAAGCCGCCAAACATTGCCAGCCGCATTGTCTATAGAATCGCTAAAACCATACGTCATTTTTGTAGTAATTGGCGCTAAATTCATCCAATCCCTAACGTAGTTGGCCATTTCAATAAAGCCATTTGCAAAATCAGCAAAACCCCTAGCCGCTGATCCAAGGGCTAACAAAATATCCGCCAACCCTTGAAGTATATTTTCAGCTAAAATAAGACCAAATTCTTCTACGCTTCCGCCAGCCGCTTTAATGTCTTTTAAAAACTTATCTTTTATTGTATTACTTAATGCCTCTATAGCTGGAGCGAGATTAGCGGTTATTTGATTACGCAAACCTGTAAACAAGCCAAATAATTTAGAAAGAGAATCGTTTGCTTTTTCCACGCCTTTAGCTGCTTTTCCCGACATAACCAAACCTAATTGGTCAGCCTCGATAAACATATCTTTTAAGCCTTGCCTTCCAACAGCCAAGGTATTTACTAGGGCAACACCTTCAGAGTCAAACAGCTTCATAGCTAGACGAACTTTGTCTGCTGATGTTGTAACATTAACGAAAGCATCAGCGAGCTGTAGCATCTGCTCATCTAGTGATTTCTTCTTTAGCTCTTCAGCATCAATGTTTAGCTCTTTAAGTGCGCCTTTAGCCTCGCCAGTTCCTTTAGCGGCTTCAGCTAAACGCCTTGTAAATCGCTGTGCAGCCATGTTGACGGTTTCAATAGTTACGCCCGTCTGGGTTCCTGCGAATTGCAGAGAACTAAGTGCTTCAGTTGTAGTGCCTATTTTAGATGCAGTCTTTCCTAGCGTATCTATAGCGGTTAAAGATTGTTTAATCATAAACCCAATAGCGCCAGCACCTGCCGCAAGAGCAAAGGCAGATTTCATGCTAAAAGCGGCTTTAGCAACTTTTTTAAGTGCGCTTGTTACACCACTAAATGCCTTCTTAGTTTTATCAACCGCGCTAATTACAATCTTTACATCTTCAGCCATTTTGCTCGCTCAATATATGATAATAGGCCAACCACTCATTAAAGTGACTGACAGGCATTTGCTCTGCTTCTTCTATACTCATGTGCAGGCGGTCAGCCAAGGAAAGCAGATTCATCCTAGACTGATCGCTTCTTAGTTTCCCTCGGCCGCCTCTACAGATTCTATTTCTGCAAACATCTGGTTAGCGATTTCGGAAATAATACTTGTCTCTTCACCCATCAAATCAAGGCGATCTTCAGCAGATGCGAACAATTTATTGCCGCCCTCATCTTGTGCTTTCATGCAAATCAAATCTACCATTGCACCTATTGTGGTGTTATTAAGAAAGTTGGGGTGCTTCTTCTGTAACTGATCTAAGTCGTAACAAGTAATAGCCCTGCAATACAATTTAAATGCACCAGAATCGTCACCCCATTCAGGGACTAATACTTCTCTAGCCTCAACTTTTCTTCTGTTGCGTAAATCTTTTGCTAAACCCATAACTATTCTCCTAGTTGTTAAATTAAGCTGTTGCTTCTGTTACTGCTCCGCTGCACTGAATAGAGAAGCTGGCTTCAACCATGCCATCAAAAGAACCAGTGATTGAACGAGAAGTAACAATGCCGCCACCAGAGAAGTAAGTCTCGCCAGTACCAGTGCCTGTAGGGTATATTTCAAAATCAATCTCAGCCCGCTCATCTAGGATTAATTGCTGTGCATCAGCTTCATCCCAATAAACGTCAAGTGAGACGGTATTAGTTTTCAAGCCTTGCTTATAAGATCGTGCAGTATCGCCCATTACTGAGTCTTCAATAGTATCTGCTGACCCATCAAACGTGAAAGAACGTACTTCGCCAACCACGGCAACAGTCGTGCCTGAGACTTGTACTTTTACTACTCCAGATGCGCCTGTTTTAGTCGCCATGATAATTACCTTTTAAATTTAAGTTAAGTTGTGCCGCGAGTGTATTGGTACAAAACGCGAACTGTAATAATGATCCCGCCAATCGGGTCAATAGAACCTTCATCAATCTCGATATTGGTTATCTGCGTATCTAGGGCATACCCACCACGCAAACGGTCAACATCAAGAGCTTCTTCAATTGCTTCAATAAGATTGTTGCGGGCTGAATCAATTACAGACCCTTTAACGTAGCAAATGAATTCGTAATTTATGGTAGCCATTCGCTGAGTAATAGAACCACCGATAGAGCTATCTTCTCTGTCTTCACCAGCACTGCGAACTAATATGGCTGGAAACTGTGCGCTTGATAATTTAGTAAAATCAAACGGCTCTCTAGTAACGTACTTAATACCTACAGGTGCTGTTACAGCCTGTAAGGTAGCTACTAAATTGTTAGCAATGTTTTCTCTTACACTCATTTCAACGCCTTAAAGAATACTTGTGCTAGTTGCTTTTCTTCGCGATCACTAAAACCAAAAAACGGCCTAGTCTTATTGTTCATTGCAGCTTTTTTCGATTCAGTTGCACGGCTAAAGAATATCTCACCTTGCTTGCTATTAGCTCTGGATGTCATAGAACTAAGCATCTGCCCTGTAAATTGTAAGTCAGGGTTGGTGCCTCTACCTCGACTTGCTCTAAATGCCGCGTATGTGGCTGTATAGCCATTAAACTTGCCGCCTTTGAAACCAACGCCTTTACTGGTACGGGCTTCAATAATATTGATACCGGCTTGAGCAGTAATCGACAAGGCTTTTTTAATGCTTGCTGACAACTCCTTGCCTTTCTTGCCAATACGCTTCGCAACGTCTTTGGCATTGGTATTAATCTTTACATCCATTATCTATCTAACCACTGACCGACAGGTTGCTTCTCATCGTACTTGACGTTCCCATCGCCATCAGCATCGTAATCAACGCCATCGCTTAATACAGCTTCCAATTCCTCACCGTATCGAGCTTTGTAGAAGTCGATCATATTGCCGAATCGGTCGCCGTCTACCCAGTTGGTAAGTTGTGGCAATGCGTAACGCCACAACACTAGATAAGCTGATGTTGTAACAAACTGGCTGTCAGTTAGTTTAGTAGTATCCATTTCGCCAGCAATGTTTTTGCGCGGCCACCACTTAATGCGTAACTCACGTTGAATATCTGCTTGAGCTTTAGGATGCTCCAATATAAAAGACTCGATGCCAAGATCGAGAATATCGGGAATCAATTTTAATAAATCTGCATCGCTTGAATATGCCATTACCATTTCACCAAATCTGACCAGTATGCCGCTGATGCTGTTTTATCTTTGCGGCCTCTTGCTATGTCTTTTGCAAACCTAGCTTTAAACGATTTACGCTTTGCCTTGTCTGCCTCTGATTCGTTCTTGCGGGGCGGCTTGTTGTCTGCGCCCTGTTGACCGAACCTAATTAGCTTTACCTTATCACCTTCTTTCGCAAGTACGGCATGGCTCTTGTTGTCATGCTTGGGGGTGCGCTTTGGCTTGTTGTAGCCGTCGAACCTTTCGCCGCGATAAGTTATAGCCATATAAACCTCAAGTAAAAGCCCCCTCCGAAGAAGGGGCGATTAGTCTTACAGTACAGCGTCAGACAGAAGTTCAACACCGAACGCATCATCAAGCTCTGCAACACCATAAACAGCAGTGGCGTTAAGCTCGAATGCACGGAGTGACTCGTCACGTTGTGGAGCAATGTTAAAGTCACGCTTCATAGCGATCATCAGAGCTTCAGGAGCGAATACAGCGCCTTTAGCATCGCCATTACCATCGATAGCTACGTTGGCAGACTCATATACATTGATACCAGCGATAGTACCAACATAACCGTTACGCATTGCTTCGTTCTGCAAGTCGCCACCATTTGGGTTAGCAAAGGTGTTAGTCAGGTTAGCTTTCAACTGGTACGCTTGGAAAGGATGTACAACAGCATTGATAGCGCCAGTGATCTTAGCAGCGCGAAGAGTCGCAGCAGCTTTGAACAGGTCAGCTACAGTGATTTCAGCGCCAGCAGCACCGATAGAACCAGAGAAGCCGTCAAACAAAGCAATCAGGTCAGTATCGATCTTAGTAGCGATAGCGTTACCAAGAACAGTTCCTAGCTCAACAGCAGGGTTGCCGTCACCGTAGGTAGCCATGTCAGTAAGCAACACCTGTGCGCCTACTTCGCCAACAGTTACAGAAACTGAGCTAG
>Ga0255039_10000650_pt1 | contig 11278 bp, 7 predicted proteins | sample BC1_12_1_MG_FD_181713 | JGI IMG/M metagenome (GOLD analysis project Ga0255039, IMG submission 181713) | Seawater microbial communities from Strait of Georgia, British Columbia, Canada - BC1_12_1 | ecosystem: Environmental > Aquatic > Marine > Strait | place: Canada: British Columbia | collected... | reverse complement strand
GCGCTAGTAGCGGGAGCGGGAGCAGAACGCCGTCAGCGCGATGTAATCACATCTTCTGCGGGTCGATGACTACCTTTAAATAGCCTGACCAGGAAGAGGCGTCATTTGGTACCAGATAGTACGTTTGAAAAGGGCTAACCAGTTGATTTCCATATGACTTTGAGAATTTGAGCAAACCTAATAAACAATATTAGAAAAGCCACATAATCATATGATAAATATAATAAATTGGTGGAGGCGGCGGGAATCGAATCCGCGTTGTTATTAGTTAAATCAACTGGTTACGATTCGATGCTGGCGGAATGCTGTTATTTGCCATTACGATTACTTCAGCTTTGTCACAGGTGTAGAGTAAGCGATCAGATCAACCATCCGTAAACTCGGGCGATCATATTCCAATCAGAACGCCCAAGCCTCTACCATCGATAAGGGAGATCAATCAGCATCGACTATCGATGATGCATAGATGCAGCAGAGGAGTTGTTTTCCCATAATATTATGGAGCTTGTATTGCGCCAAAGATGTAGTACGTACTACAATTTGCTGTATGGGTAGATAACAAAGGATTTCAGATGCAACGGCAAGTTCCGATTCGTGAGGTGAATCAACACCTTTCCCGTTATATCGAGATTGCAGAACAAGGTGAAGAGATCATTATTACAAGACGGGGAAAACCTGTTGCCCGCCTGTCTGCGGTCGAACACGGTCGAGGATTAAGCGAAGAACAACAAAAGGCGCTTACACGGAGTCTTTCCAGAATGAGAAAAGGATATGATCTGGGTGGTCACTCTATTGACCGGGACGAGCTTCATGAGCGGTGAGAAATACACCCTCGATACCAACATTCTCATCTACAGCATTGACCGGCAGGCCGGAAAAAGACATCAGCAATCCATCGAACTGATAGAGAAGATGTCGCAGCGAGACTGTGTCTTGACTTTACAGGCCTTGTCTGAGTTTTACAGCGCAGTCACCCGTAAAGGCAAGATGCCGAGGGATGATGCGGAGGCTCAGGTCAATGACTGGATGATTCTCTTTCCGATTGTTAACGCCGAACCGGGGGTGCTCAAGCGGGCGATGAAAACGGTCAGCGATCATCAATTTTCTTTCTGGGATGCCATGCTACTGGAAACCGCGGTGCAAGCAGGTGTAACCCGATTCTTTTCTGAAGATATGCAACATGATCGTCTTTGGAAAGGGATGAGTATCCAAAATCCTTATGTGATTTAGTAGGTCGTCTCAACGCGCATAGGGTTCATCAACTACCCCTCAGTTGTACCGTTTGATTTAGGGATCCAGGTCCCGGAATTCCGGATTCTTGACAGTAGAGATTTCCATGAACCTGTTAGAAGCATTGAATAATGAGAATAGTGATGAACTGCAGAAGAGGATTCGTCTCTTGGACGTGTCCGCAAGGGATTGTCCGAGACGCAAAGTTGATCGGGTCGAATACCTGCGCAGTTATCTGCTCTCTACCGGGCTGAACTTTCAGATTGCCCGGATGACCGAGGCCGAACGAACCATGGTTGCCGAAGTGGTGCACAATCAGTCCGGGTGTGCGGACCAGGCGCGGCTTCTGGCGCGTTATGGCTCGATTCCGACCGGATACCTGCAGGAGCAGTCTGGCTATTGGAGTCAAGGGTATGGGCAGTCTAAGCCGAAACGAGTGAAGAGCTTGCTTGGCCTGATCTTCTATGGACGGTGCATCCCGGCCGAACTGCGAGTCAGGCTGATAGAACTGTTGCCAAAACCGGAACAGGATCGTGTGATGGTGACTGGATCGGATGCGCTTCCTGCAACTGTCAAGGTGAATCGCGACGGCGGTGAGTTACCGGTCTATCGACGCAATATGGAACTGGCGGTCCACCAGGATCTCTACACTGTGCTTCGATTGATTGATCAGGGCAGGATCAGCGTCAGCGAGAAGACCCATGTCGCCTCTGCAGCCAGCATGAACAAGATCTCTGCAGAGCTACACGAGGGGGATTTCTTCTCCGAAGATGACGAGGATCAAGATGATGTATACAAGGACAAGCTCTCCCCCATACGGGCCTATGCCTGGCCTCTGATCGTGCAGACTGGAGGCTTGGCGAAACGCACAGGCAGTAAGCTTCAGCTTTCCACAAAAGGGAGGAAGGTGCTGCAGCGCAAGATTCCGTTTGAAGAGGTGATTGCCGAACTCTACCAGCGCTGGAGAGACAAAGGGAAGCTCGATGAGTTCCGGCGCGTCAACCGAATCAAGGGACAGACGCGCCGTGGCAGGGGATACAAGGGATCACAGCTGACCCCTCCGGAGGAGAGACGGAACGTTTTGGAACTCCAGTTACAGAGTGTGCCTGCCGGAGAGTGGATCCAGGTCGATGAATGGTTTCGGTATATGCAGAGCAGCGGGGGAAAATTTGAGATTACTGGTAACCCATGGGCACTCTATCTGGTCGATGCAGAATACGGCAGCCTGGGGTACGCGGAATTTCATGATTTCTCCATCCTGCAAGGGCGTTATACATTGGCCTATCTGTTTGAATACCTGGCTACGCTGGGTATGATCGATGTTGCCTACAGCGCCCCACACGGTGTCCGCTCTGATTATCATGGAAATTGGGGAGCGGACGAGTATGCTTATCTGAGCCGTTATGACGGCTTCGGCTGGTTTCGTCTCAATGTCCTGGGCGCCTTCGCTCTGGGGATGGTGGATGAGTATCGACTAGAAACACCAAAGATGCCGCCGCTGTTGCGATCAATTGATGAACTTGAGTTTCTGCTGTTGCGTGTCCCCGAACCCCATGAGCGGATGCTATTGGAGCAGTATGCAACGATCTCCAAGACACACAAGACACATCTTCGACTCGATACCGTCCGTTCCCTCCTGACGATCGAACAGGGTGGAGCACTGGCAGACCTGACTGGTCTGCTTCGGCAACAGACGGAGTCAAAGCTGACGGTGGAGGTCGAGGATTTTCTCTATGATCTGAAAACACGAACGACTTCGATCAGGGATGGCGGTGGCGCGCGGATCATCGAGTGTAATAGTGAGTCACTGGCAAGGCTCATAGTGGAGTCCGGCGAAACCGGGAAATACTGCCTCTATGTCGGGGGCAACCGAGTGGTCGTGGCGGAAAATTCATGGCGCAATTTCCGTAATGGCCTGCGCAAAGTCGGATATGTTTTGAGTGCCGACAGCACGCTGGTTTGACTGGGTCTCAACGCCGCACTATGCCTATGGATTATGAGAATTCCGGAGAGACGATGCATAGCTTCGTCTCCCACTATTCCGATGGCGACATTCAATCCTCTCTACCTCGCATGGCGGAAAATGACCTACGCCAACTGACCCCGGTACTCGTAGAAGCGGCGCTCTGTTTTGATGAACGGGCTGTTTCGCTCTATGACCTCTGGGTTGAGCATGTATTGCAGGAACTTATAGACCGCCTCGAGTATTCACCGGACAATCCCCTGACGTCAGAAGAGTGTGAAGTTCTTCGTGTCGAGATCGAGTTCTCTATTCTCACCGGACTGAATGACGTTGAGGATCTGCAGGAAATGTCGCAGTGGCTGGCGCGGGATCCATCCGCTTACGGGTTGGCATTACGCGGTGTTCTGGGTTTTCTGCAAGGAGAACCTGAATGGACAATCGAGCTGTATGAAGAGGCGCTGGATCGGTTGCGCAAGGAGACGGGAAAACGCAGTGTCCTGATTCCCGGACTCCCTGCACTCTTCTTTGCCTTCGCGTTGGTTCGAGAGGGGCCCTGCCAGAAAAACCTTGAGCGCCTGATCCAGTTGGCAGATCAATCTGTAAGGCTGTTTGCACGTGATCGGTTTACCCTCGTACTTCAGATGCTGGCTGACTTCGCCCGCGTCGTCTGCAGAAGTATACGGTTCGAGCAAAGCGCCTGGCTGGTTCATGAACCAGTGACCACCCAACCCTGGTTGGATCTCTTCCGAGGCGTGGTGCTTTACTGGCTGGATAAGGGACCGGCTGACAAACAGGCTCGCCGCCTGTACCGGCAAGTCGACAAGGCGATTGATGCCGGCATGTACTGGTATGCCGATGAGGGAACGGCGCTGCTGGAGATACTGGATATCGATACCGATGGGATCAGCTACCGAAACCCGGACGATCCGCAGGAACGGCTGGTCTCGCTCTATCAGGCAAAACCCCGCTGGGAGGAGAGTCTGGCAGCCTTGAACATGGTCACACAGCGCTACGGCGATGGGTCACAAGAGAGCAGGAACCCCGAGACGTCCGATCGCCGCATGGTCTGGTGGATTCATGGTGACGGCGGGTTTGTGACATTGGAGCCGCGAGAGCAGAAGCGCAACAAGAAGGGTGCCTGGACCAAAGGGCGTAAGGTGGCGCTCAAACGATTGAGTGAAGAATTGGAGGACTTCGACTACCTGACTCCTGATGATCTGAAGATCTGTGCGGCGATCGACCAGAGACACGAGCGCAACTACTCCTACTACGTCGAAACTTCGTATGAGCTGGAGGGAGAGCGGGCGCTGCGTGCCGCCATGGGGCATCCCCATCTCTATCGTGGTGATATGGATGGACGAGACAGACAGGCAGTGACCCTGGAAGAGGTCTCGTCTCGACTCGAGGTGGTGGAGGACGAACAGAGAGACAAGATCCAGATCCGAATCCTGCCCTATCCGGATAACCGCTTTGAGTGGATGCCGGATTTTCTCTTTTACTGGGACGAACCGCACCGCTTACGGATGACGAAGTTCAGTAGTGGACAGCTTGAAATCGCCCAAATCCTGACCACGCAGGGGTTGACCGCCCCATTGTCGGCAAAAGAGCAGGTCTTGAACTCCATCACGGCGATGGCGCCGCTGGTGATGATCCACTCCGACATCGGTGGAGGTACTGCCGGGGATGCGGTGGAGGTTCCCGCCGACACTACCCCCCACTTCCACCTGCACCCCATTAAACAGAGTGGTGAATCCGGGGTTGAGATGGGTTTTCATCTCTCGCTCCACCACAATCCGCTGGGGGAGAAGGGGCCATCCTTCCATCCGGGAGAAGGGCGAACGGCGTTGTTTGTCGAGATCGATGGTCGATCGCACAGGACGGAGCGTGATCTGAACGAGGAGGTTGTACAGGCGACGCGGCTGGTAGATCGACTGCCGCTACCGGCAGCGGAAGAACCGTGGCGCTGGATGTTGGATGATCCGGAACAGGCGCTGGAAGTTCTGCTTGCCTTGCAGGGGATGGGTGACGAGATTGTGGTGGCCTGGCCCCAGGGGAAGAGGGTAACACTGACCAGCGAGATCGGCAGCAGCCAGATGCAGATCAGAATTCGCAAGCAGCGCGACTGGTTTGGGCTCAACGGCGAATTGCAGATCGACGAAGGTCAGGTGATCGAGATGGAGAAGCTGCTCAGGTTGCTGCAGCGGACACCGGGCCGTTTTCTGCGCCTCGATGATGGTCGTATCCTTACCCTGAGCCGACAACTGCGGCACCAGCTCGATACGCTTCATGCGGTGCGTGATCAGGGCAAGGTCCACCCGCTGGCTACGGCGGTGGTGGAAGAGGTGACGGAAGGAATGCAGGTTGCGGGCGGTAAGCCCTGGCGCGAACAGCTTGAACGTTTGCGTGAGGCGGAGTCCCTGCAGCCCGAGGTGCCGGTCACCCTGCAAGCCGAACTGCGCGACTATCAGATTGATGGTTATTGCTGGCTGACCCGTCTTGCCCACTGGGGGGCAGGGGCTTGTCTGGCCGATGATATGGGGCTGGGCAAGACGTTGCAGGCACTGGCCCTTATCGTGCAACGGGCTCCCGCTGGACCAAACCTGGTTCTGGCGCCAACTTCCGTCTGCAGCAACTGGATCGAGGAGGCCCTGCGCTTTGCCCCGACCCTGCGCCCGCAGCGGTTCGGTGACGGAGAGCGGCAGCAGATGCTCGATTCCGCAGGCCCCTACGATCTCGTCATTTGCAGCTATGGGCTGTTGCAGAGTGAGATTGACCGGATCAATAAGGTCGACTGGCAGACCATCGTCGCCGATGAGGCGCAGGCCTTCAAGAATGCCAATACCAAGCGTTCCCAGGCGATGATGTCCCTGCAAGGGGCATGCCGTATCATCACCACCGGTACCCCCATCGAAAACCACCTGGGTGAACTGTGGAATCTCTTCCGCTTTATCAATCCCGGGCTGCTGGGTTCTCAGGAGCGCTTCAATCAACGCTTCGCCAACCCGATAGAGTTGCACAACGATGATCAGGCGAGATTCAGACTGAAGTCCCTGATCCGTCCCTTTATCCTGCGCAGACTCAAGAGCGAGGTCCTGACGGAACTCCCTACACGGACCGAGATCACCCGTTATGTCGAATTCAATGATGAGGAGACTGGCTTCTACGAGGCCCTGCGCCGCCAAACAATGGCACGGATAGCTGAACTGCCGGAACACCCCGGCCAGCAGCGTTTCAAGGTACTCACCGAGATTACACGTCTGCGCCAGGCGGTCTGCCACCCCCGGCTGGTGATCGAGGATTCACCGGTTGGCAGCGCCAAGCTGCGCGTTTTTGTCGAGATCCTTGAAGAGCTGCGTGAGAACCGGCATCGATCCCTAGTCTTCAGTCAGTTTGTTGGTCATCTCGCGTTGATCCGGGAGTACCTCGACCGGCAGAAGATCGATTATCAGTACCTTGATGGCTCGACTAGCGTGAAGAAACGCAAGGAGGCGGTCGATGCCTTTCAACGTGGGGAGGGAGAGCTCTTTCTCATCAGCCTTAAGGCGGGGGGCTCGGGGATAAATCTGACTGCGGCCGACTATGTCATCCACATGGATCCCTGGTGGAATCCAGCGGTCGAGGATCAGGCATCGGATCGCGCTCACCGCATGGGACAGACCCGGCCGGTCACTATCTACCGTCTGGTGGTTAAGGGCACCATCGAAGAGAAGATCGTCGATCTTCATTCCCACAAACGCGACCTGGCCGATGGCTTGCTCGAAGGCACGGATGCCGGTATCCGCCTGTCAATGGATGATCTGGTCGACTTGATCAGCGGAGAGTCATAGAGCCCACGAACACCATGAATGCCTAGATCTGGTCTGCAGTAAACTGAATACTGACAATAGATCCCATTGATCAAGCCGATTCTTTAGCTATCGAAGAGGCGAATATGAACTACTTTCAGCTTTCCAAATCCGAACATAAAATGCTGTCAAAATCATGCCAATTTTCGGAAAAATTGATGTTGTATTTCTGCCGAAACTCCCACTATTCCAAGCACTTGGTCAGTTGCACAAGTGAGTAGACGCGGGACAAGTAGTCAATAAATACTAACAAAAACAATTAGTTGGTGGAGGCGGCGGGAATCGAACCCGCGTTGTTATCAATGAAATCATTAGGTTGCGTTTCGATGCTGTCGTGATGCTGTGATTTATCCAGAAAAATATTGCAAGCGTTTTATCGTCAGCCTGATCCAGACCAGCTGCATACGAGATGCCGGAGAACCGGCTCTCCTACTGCAAAACGCCAACTTATCCACTATTGCACTGGTAATTCTGTGCCCCGGTTCATGATCACCACATATCGAGCGTAACTGAACAACCGGTTGCGCTTCTGAGCAGTGAGCTCGCGTACAATGCCGAGACGTTCCAAATGACGAAGGGCCTTGTTGATGGTAGCCGGAGTGATACCTGTCTTTTCCACCAGCCAACCGGAGGTTGCTATGGGGTGCTCAATCAATGCTTGGTGCACCGTCAGGGTTGAGGCTGCAGCTCTTCCAAGACCTCTTATCTTCGTACGGTCCTCATTTGCCAGATCGATCAGTTGCTGAGCAGCTTCCACCGCCTGAGTAGCAGTGACGATGACGGCCTCAGCAAAGAATTCGAGCCAAGCCTCCCAATCACCGGTGAGACGCACATTATTCAATAGCTCATAGTAGTATTGACGGTGCGTCTTGAAGTAGAGGCTTAGATAGAGCATTGGCTTCTGCAACATCTTCTGTTCGCACAGCAACAGCGTGATCAACAAGCGGCCGAGACGACCGTTACCGTCAAGGAACGGATGGATCGTCTCAAACTGCACATGGGCCAGAGCCGCCTTGAGCAGGATCGGTGTCTGTTCAGGTTCATCATGCAGGAATAGTTCGAGTTCCCCCATGCATTTCAATACCTCCTCGGCAGGAGGAGGTACAAAGGCTGCGTTGCCCGGCCGGGTTCCGCCGATCCAGTTTTGACTGCGCCGGAATTCTCCCGGTGTCTGGTTGTTGCCGCGCCCCTTAGTCAGCATCACACCATGAATTTCCTTGATTAGCCGGAGGGAGAGCGGGAACCCATCCGTCAATCGGCTCAGGCCATGGTTCAGGGCTGCCACGTAGTTGCTGACCTCCTGCACGTCATCAATCGGAACTCCCGGCTCCTGATCGAGTTCAAATAGCAGCAGATCTGAGAGTGACGACTGTGTTCCTTCAATCATGGAGGAGAGTACCGCCTCTTTGCGGATGTACATGTAGAGAAAAAGCGAGGTCTCGGGAAGTAGTGTGGCAACGCTGTCCAACCGGCCCACTGCCAGCAGTGCCTGGTCGAATTTGTTGCGTAGTTCGGGTGTCCAGTGTACTGGGGGGCGAGGCGGCAGCGGAGCGGGAATAAAAGCCTGCGCCTTTTCACCCACCGTTGATACCGTCACGTATTTTCCTTGAAGTGCCCGTTTCATGTGTCCCGACTAGAAATTAAAATAAGATTCACAGTTATTATATTTTATAGCTCTAACCTAAAATAAACAACAATAGAACAAAAAACTCAGAAGGTTTCCTTGGCGAAGAGGCTTGGTCGGAAGGGGGGCTTCCACATACCCTGGCAAGGTAGATATGAACTATTTTCAGCTTCCCAAATCCGGACACAAAATAATGCCAAAATGCTGGTAAAGCCATGCCAGTTTGCGGAAAAATTGAAGTTATATTGCTGCAGAAACTCCCGCTAATCCAAACACTTGGAGGATTACATAAGTGAGTGGACGCGGGACAGTGACCTAAAAATATTCAATAAAAACAATAAATTGGTGGAGGCGGCGGGAATCGAACCCGCGTCCGCAAGCACTCTGCCTTCGGCTCTACATGCTTAGTCGAATCTATTAAGTTTTAGCCGCCTGCAACCCGACCGACAGGGCTTGTAGACTGGCGATTCCGGTTAGGTTTTAACGAATCGGCCCCGGACGAGCTTCATCGCGATCCTGTGAGATATGACGCCTGAATGCCCCGAAAGGCTCTGGACGCACAAGCACGGCTCCAGTCAGACGGCACCCTACTGGGTATTAAGCAGCTAGTGCGTAGTTGTCGTCGTTGGCAACTATAAGTTTGCAGATGGATTTACGAGGGAATCTACATCCTCGGCATGCACCTCAGGGTTTGTAACCCACGTCGAAGCCAGGTCGCCCCCTAGATGATCATTATATAGACATTGGTGGGGTTTGGTAGTTCCGGGGTTTTAAGGGTGAGGGATCAGGGCCGAGGGCCAAGGGCCAAGGGAAGAGAAAGACGGGGTGGCGGGTTAGAGCTTTACCTTCATGATTCGCTGTTTGTCCCGCTGCCAGTCTCTGTCTTTGTCGGTGGCGCGTTTGTCGTGGAGTTTTTTGCCTTTGCCCAGGCCGATGTCGAGTTTGACACGGCTGTTTTTCCAGTAGACGGCCAGTGGGACCAGGGTGTAGCCCTTGCGTTCCACCATTCCGATCAGCCGGTCTAGTTCTCTGCGGTGCATGAGGAGACGGCGGGTGCGCAGGGGTTCGGGCTGGATGTGGGTGGAGGCGGTGGGCAGGGGGGTGATGTGAGCGCCGAAAAGGAAGGCCTCTCCCTCTTTCAGGGTCACGTAGCTTTCCACCAGGCTGATGCGCCCGGCGCGCAGGCTTTTCACTTCCCAGCCTTCCAGGGCGATGCCGGCTTCGTAGTTTTCCTGGATGAAATACTCGTGCCGCGCCTTTTTGTTCCGGGCGATGGTTGAGCCGCCGCCTTTCTTTTTTGATTTCTTGGCCATGGCGCGCAATTGTATGCGACAGCCGGAGAGGGATGCCACCGGATTGAGGCTTTTCTTGATTTTGGTATCGTAAATCGTTGAAAATACGACGCCTGTTTGCTGTCTGGTGTGGGTGATTTCTTGTCCGAGCCTGTTTCAATCCGGGATCAGTGGTCGTCGCGGCTGATGTTCGTTCTGGCCGCCACCGGATCCGCCGTAGGATTGGGCAATATCTGGAGATTTCCCTATATCACCGCGGAAAACGGCGGCGGAGCCTTCGTTCTAGTCTATCTGGTCTGCATCCTGCTGATCGGTGTCCCCATCCTGGCGGCGGAGTTGTCCATCGGCCGGCGTGCACGCCGAAGCCCCGTAAATGCGCTGCGCTCCCTGGCCCGAAGCGACAGCGGTGGCCGTTACTGGTGGCTGTTCGGCTATCTCGGAATGGGTGCGGGCCTTCTCATTCTCTCCTTCTTAAGCGTCATAGCCGGTTCTGCCATGGCCTACATGGTGCGCACAGCCGGCGGGGTTTTCGAGGGTGTGACTGCCCGCGGCGCCGAGAGTATTTTTATCGGGCTGATTGGTGATCCGGAGCGGCTGCTGGCATGGCACACCCTGTTCATGGCCGTGACCACGGTGATTGTGGCCCGCGGTGTGCGCCTGGGGCTGGAGTGGGCGGCGAAATATCTGGTGCCTGTTTTTTTCTTGCTGCTCCTGCTGCTGGTGCTCGGTGGCTACCTGTTTCATCCGGAAGCCTTCTGGCAGGGTGTGGGGCTCTTGTTCTATCCTGAATTCAGCGCCCTCACCGCCAATGGCATATTGGTGGCCATGGGACACGCCTTTTTTACACTCAGTCTGGGCATGGGGGTAATGATAATCTACGGATCCTATCTTCCGGCAGGGACGCATATCGGCAAAATGTCCCTGGCCGTTGCGGCGACGGATACCCTGGCAGCGCTGCTGGCGGGGTTGGCAGTCTTTCCCTGGGTTCTGGGCAACGGGCTGGAGATGGGCGTCGGACCGGGCCTGGTATTTCAGACGCTGCCCGTAGCCTTCGGTCAGACGCCCGCCGGCAGTTGGTTCGGCGCGCTGTTTTTCCTCTTGCTGGTGATTGCCGCTCTGACCTCTGCCATCTCCCTGTTCGAGCCTACAGTGGCATGGCTGGTGGAAAATAAAAGTATGGGAAGGCCCCGTGCCGCGGCCTGGGTTGGGGGCGGTGCCTGGCTGGCCGGCATCCTTACCGTCATGTCTTTGGGTCCCTGGGCATTTGACTTCCAGTTTGCCGGGGAACTCAGGGTCAAGGGCATGTTTGATATCCTGGATATCC
>Ga0255039_10000649_pt1 | contig 11291 bp, 11 predicted proteins | sample BC1_12_1_MG_FD_181713 | JGI IMG/M metagenome (GOLD analysis project Ga0255039, IMG submission 181713) | Seawater microbial communities from Strait of Georgia, British Columbia, Canada - BC1_12_1 | ecosystem: Environmental > Aquatic > Marine > Strait | place: Canada: British Columbia | collected... | reverse complement strand
CCGTCCCGATGTCGCCCCCCGAACTGCCGGCGGGAGACAGGCAGACAATTTCTCCAGGCGAACGCTGGCTGTTGATTACGGAGAAGGCCTATACCCGTGTCCAGCGGCGCGGATTCGTCGGAGGTGACCCCATAGATGACTGGCTGGAGGCCGAGCGGGAGGTCGATGCGAGGTATCAAACGCAAGCGGGGGGTATATTCGAAAAAACAGACGCCGAAGCATTGACTGAACAGGTCAGGAACACATTCGGCGGCTTTGGTCTGGGCCACCTGCATCTCGATGCCATTTTGGACAAGCACCGCGATAGCCTGGAGTTGCTGGCGGGGCATAATCGTAAACTGATGGACAGCACATCGGAACTGGCCAGCCGTCAGACCGCGCTGTTTCAGGATGCGGTGAGCGAGGCCATGGAGACCATGCAATCCTTCTCCCAGGGAAAGGTGAGTACGGATGCGGTCGCCAGGCAGGCGGAACTCTCGGTGCGAGCCATAGAGAACGTTCTGTCCTACTTCAAGGCGTTGACGGATTCGGTGACCGACGCTTCGCAGGTACACAAGCAGGATGAGGGCGACAAGTAGCCGTTATCTCTGAGGTCATCCGGAATCAAGTCCGTTATGTAATCCCGAAGGTGGGTGTTCCAAGGTCTGCCATTTGCCGCCTGCCAATTATTCCCGGCCCGTAGGATGTGGTGAGCTTGCGCGCCCTGAAGGAAGTGCCCTTGGGGTAAACCGCATCGTTCGCGGATTCCTCGACTGATGCGGTTCGTGCCTCACTACATCCTACGGTTTCACTGAAACCCGCTCGGGTTCAGATTCCATCGCAGAGTAAAATCTGTCGGGTTTGTCTCTGACAGATTAAACCGATTTTTCATCCAGCCGCTAATGATTTCCAGCCGGTTTGCGCCTGGCTGGTTTTCAGTACATGATCGCGGACTGCTAACAATGGAGATGTACCATGCTGGATATACTCGACCTCGTCTTAAATTTCTGGGTTGGCCTCGGAGTGCTGGTCTTTGTCGTGGCCAAGGTTACGGTCAAGTTCGTACCTCAGAACCAGGCTTATGTTGTCGAACGTTTCGGTAAGTTCAACAAGACCATGGTGGCGGGGCTGAACTTCCTCGTGCCCTTTATCGACAAGGTGAGCTATGACCGGTCCCTGAAGGAGCAGGCGGTTGATGTACCGAGCCAGGGGGCGATTACGCGGGATAATATCTCACTGGTCGTCGATGGTGTGCTCTATCTTAAGGTGATCGATCCCTACAAGGCCTCTTACGGGGTCGACGATTATGTCTATGCGGTGACACAGCTGGCGCAGACCACGATGCGCAGCGAGATCGGCAAGATAGAACTGGACAAGAGCTTCAAGGAGCGCGAGGTGCTGAACACCAACATCGTGGCTGCGATCAATGAGGCGGCCGGGCCATGGGGTGTGCAGGTGCTGCGTTACGAGATCAAGGATATTGAGCCGCCGCGCACGGTTCTGGAAGCCATGGAGCGGCAGATGAAGGCTGAGCGCGAGAAGCGTGCGGTCATCCTCGAATCGGAAGGTGAACGCCAGTCGGCGATCAATGTTGCCGAAGGCGACAAGCGGGCAAGGGTGTTGGCGGCTGAGGCAGACAAGGCAGAGCAGATACTGAAGGCCGAGGGCGAGGCCCAGGCGATCTTTGCGGTCGCTGTCGCAAAAGCCAAGGCGCTGAAGGTTGTGGGCGCCGTCGCCATCGAGGAGGCCGGGCAGAAAGCCGTGCAGTTGGAGCTTGCCGAACAGGCGATTGCGGCGAAGGAAGCCATAGCCAGGGAATCTTCCGTGGTGCTGCTGAACGATGACAAGACCGGCGCGTCCAACATGGTTGCCGAGGCCATGACCATTATCAATGCACTGAACAAGAACCGCCCCGGAGAGGCTTTATGATCGATTACATCAACATGCACCAGCCCGGTTTCTGGGTTGCTGTCGGTTTTGCACTGCTTGCGGCCGAGGTGCTGTTGTTCGGGTTTACGACCATCATCCTGCTTTTTGCGGGCATTGGCGCACTCGTTACGGGATTGGCGATGATGTCAGGTTTGCTGCCGGAAACCTGGACCGCCGGCATCGCCTGTTTCGGTATTGCCACGGGTGCTGCCGGTGCGGTGCTTTGGAAGCCGCTGAAAAAATTGCAGGACCACAAGGTACCGAAACGGCAACACACCAGCGACCTGATAGGCTACGAATTCGTACTGAAGCAGGATGTCACGGCATCGGCGTCAGGACTGCATCGCTATTCCGGTGTCGACTGGAGAGTCGAACCGGAGGCTGGTGCCGACGAACAGTTGAGTGCCGGGCAGCGGGTCGCAGTCACCTCGGTTGATGCGGGCCTGTTTCGGGTGAAGGTGGCCCGTTGAAGAAGCAATGGAACGGGTCAGGGTGTGCTGCGTTTGTTCCTGGCAGCGCGCCTGGGCACGAGGACAAGACGGGTGCCTGATAGCCTGTCATGCCAGGCGATCCGCTCTCCATCGAAAAGAATCCAGAGAAATCCCAGCCCAAGGGCGGCCCAGGACAGTATCGCCGCGAGGTAGCGTGTGGTTGCTTCCCCCAGCGTGGGTCTGCCGCCGTCACTGCGAACGATGCGCATGCGCCAGGCCCGCATGCCGAGAGTCTCTCCCGCCAGACTCCAAAAGCCTATGAAGAACAGCGCAGGAACCAGGCAAAGGTATGCGATATAGAAGGGGTTGCGGCGCAGGGCCGCGGTGTCTATTCCATCCCAGCCCAGAAAAATCCCCATGGGGATCACCACCAGGGTGATAGCCAGGACCATAAGTCCCATGATCAGCATGCTGTCGTAGGTGATGGACGCCAGACGGCGAAACAGGCCCGGGGCCGTCAGATTGCCTGCAGCAGGGGTTTCATCAGCCATTTTTCGGTGGATTAGAGGCAGCTAATACGATGTTATCAATCATTTTTTTCATATAAGGCTTTACTGTTTGTCTTTTTTTACCATACTTGATCTGATTCGGTACGAAAAAAATGATCCAGAAACGGAGCAATGGGGATTTATAGGCCGGTCTTAACGCCCGGCCTCAGGGAGGCAGGCATGGAGCATCGCTATTCTATTCGTAAAGTGCTGGTACTGGATATCGAACTGAATCATCTGCGGCTCGGCAGAGTTCGCTGTAAGACCCGTGACATCGGGATGGGCGGCATGTTCGTCGATATGGGCAGTTTCTGGCTGCCGGCGAATTCCATCGTCAAGGTGGCATTGAAATTACTCGACGCCAATGTCATGCGCCGATTCTCCATCGAGGCCCTCGTGGTTCACAATCACGACGGGGGTGTAGGCCTCATGTTCAACGACGTGGATGCGGCATTTCATGAATCCCTGCACGATTTGCTGTTCGGCAGTTTGCGGCAACCGGTTGATCGGCTGGCAGTTTCCGGCCTATAACACCGTGATTTAGCAGTGGCGGGCCCAGCGGCCCCGCCCCATCTTTCCCTCGTGTCGTCAGCTTCGATCGCGCTGCGGGTGCGTGCGTGGCTGGAAGACAGACCCATTGCCATTCATAATAACTTTTTCCGGACAAGGTATTGTGTTGTCTGTCGATGGCCCGGACGGAGGTTGATCCGGGATTCTCCATATGACTTCCCATCGGGAAAACCTAACGGGGGACGGGTACGGTTTGAGCATTTCGCAGTTTCCACCGCGGCTAACGAAGTTTCCTCTGTTGAGACGTATCCCCTTGCCGCTGTTGTCCCTCCTGATCGGATTGCTATGCGGCATTCTGATCTGGGTGGTGCTCGAACAGGTTCAGCCGCGCGCCCTGCGAAAGATTTTTTCCGCGGAGCTGAGCACACGCATGGATCAGCAGGCCCGGGAAACCCTGATTCGCTTCGAAAACTATCTCACGGCACATAGCTCAGCAACCCGGCTGCTGTCCAACCACCGGCTGCTTTCCAGTTATCTGGAGCCCATCTACTGGTACGACAGCGATGATTATTCACCCCTGATCTATTATGAAAATCCTCCCTGGCTGCCCGGGGCCTCGCTCTGGCAGACGCTGGTCAGGCCCAGCCACATTCTGCTTCTGGACATCAAGGGCCGCACCCGCGAACTCTACAATGTGAGGAGAACATCATTGCCCGGTGAACTGCTCAGCGTGGATGAGTTGTTCCTCAACGAAAGCCGGGTACAGTCCTACATGACCACCCTGCAGGGCAAGCCCTATCTTCTTGTGACCGACACGACGGAGGATGCCACGGGCACCAACATGGGATTCCTTACCATGGTGACCCCTATCGACAGCGAGTTTCTGAAGGCCTCCCAGCAGGGGGTGTCGGCCAGCGGTGTGGTGGTGGGCCTGCTGGATGCGGACGAGCAGCGGTTTCTTACCAGCAGCGATCCCGCCAGCGTTGCCGGCGGAACGGGCATGGATGAGATCGCCCTGGAATACCTTGTTACCGCCCAGTCGTTTTTCGAGTATGGCGGAGATTTCAATATCCAGTTCGCCACCCTGGTGCCGCTGAGCGCCGTGGAGGCTACCAGTCAGAGGGTGGCGCGTGTGGCGCGTCGTCAGCGGGTTGTGGCGGCGGCCACCTTTATCATTGTGTTCACCCTGGTGTTCTATCTGCTCTCCGAGCGGTTGAACCGGATGCTGCGGCGCATGTCTGGCTTCTCCCGCATTGCGCTCGGCGGTGAACAGCCGGTAATAGAGTCGGGCAACCAGATTTTCGTGCTGGAAGACTGGATCAGGCAGTTCATACGTCAGGTTCGAAGGGCAAGGGATGAGATGCGCGAGGAGCACGAATCCGAGATGCAGGAATCGGAGGCGTTAAAGCAGGCGATCATGGAAGCAGCCCTGGATGCCATCATCACCATAGACGAGGCCGGCCAGATTGTGGAATTCAACCACACGGCAGAGGAGATGTTTGGCCACCGGCGCATCAATGTGATCGAGGCCGATTTCCAATCCCTGATCATAGAGCCGCGCAGCTACCGCCGGTTCCAGAGGCTGTTGAATCGGTTCAGCGCTGCCCAGGCAGGGATCCAGCCCGATGCCCGAAGCGAAATGGAGGCCAGGCGCGCCGACGGTACCGCATTTCCGGTAGAGGTGGCGATCAAGCCCATTCAGCTGAAGGACAGGGTGGTACTGACCGTCTACATGCATGACATCTCGAACAGGAAAAAGGCAGAGCAGGAGATCAACAGTCTTGCCAAGTTCCCGGCGGAGAGCCCGAGTCCGGTGCTGCGCGTGAACCGCCTAGGGGTGATCACTTATGCCAATCCCTCCAGCGATCATCTTCTGGAGTATTGGGGTTGTGAGCGGGGCCAGACGCTGCCCCAGTACTGGCGCCGGCGGATCGCTGAAGTTTTCGCGTCAGGCCGGGACCTGGAAACGGAGCTGACCTGCGATCGCCGCACCTACTCGTTGCTGATGGCGCCGGTCACGGACCTGGATTACGTCAATATCTACGGCCGCGATATCACCGACGTGCATCTTGCCGAGCAGCAGGCGCGGCAGCATCAGCAGGAACTGGTGCACGTCAGCCGCCTCAGCACCATGGGCGAGATGGCGACCGGACTGGCACACGAGCTGAATCAGCCGTTGTCGGCAATCGCCAATTATGCCAACGGCTGTACCCGGCGCCTGCAGTCCAGCGGCCGGGGTAAGGAAGACCTGATCCATGCACTGGGGCAGATCAACAGCCAGGCCACCCGGGCGGCGGAGATCATCCGCCGGCTGCGTTCCATGGTGGGAAAGCAGCCGCCTGTTCGCAGTGTTGCCGATATCAACGATCTGGTCAGGGAGGTCTGCTCATTCGTCGAGTTCGATGCCAAGAAATCACAGGTGAAGATCGAGCAGGCGTTGAGCCTGGAAAGCCTGAAGATCAAGGTCGACGTGGTTCAGATAGAGCAGGTACTTCTGAACCTGATTCGCAACGCTCTGGACGCGCTGCTCGAAGTGCCTGAACCCGGGCGCAGGCTGGTTGTCAGAACCGAACATATGGCCGAGAATTCGATTCTGGTGGCGGTTGAAGATGCCGGATCCGGTATAGACGCCGAGGTAGCCGCCCATCTGTTCGAGCCCTTTTTCTCCACCAAGGAGGGGGGTATGGGAATGGGACTGGTGATCAGCCAGACTATTGTGGAAGATCACAATGGTAAGATAACCGCCGAGCCCCTGCCGGAGGGAGGCAGCCGGTTCTGTGTGATACTGCCGGGTTACCTGAAAATCGAGGAAGCATCAGCGATATGAGCAAGCAAGCGACCGTATTCGTGGTGGACGACGATCAGGCCATGCGAAATTCCTTGAAATGGCTCATCGAGTCGGTGGGGCTGACGGTGAGAACCTATGCCTCGGCGGACGATTTCATCAAGGATTATTATCCGGGCAGGGCAGGCTGCCTGCTGCTGGATGTCCGAATGCCCGGCATGAGCGGTCTGGAACTGCAGGAGCAGTTCCTCGAGCAGCAGATCAAGATACCCATCATCATCATCACCGGGCACGGGGATGTTCCCATGGCAGTGCGTGCCATGAAGGCCGGTGCCGTGGATTTCATAGAAAAGCCCTTCAACGACGAGCTGCTGCTGGAGAGCATCCGCAACGCCCTGATAAAGGACGTGGGCCAGCGCACGGCCCAGTCCGCCCGGGCTGACATCGCGACCCGCCTTGTCCATCTCACCCCCAGGGAGCATGAGGTGATGGAGATGGTGACCAGCGGACGGGCCAACAAGGATATCGCCAAGACCCTGGGCGTCAGCTCCAAGACGGTGGAGGCCCACCGTGCCCGGGTCATGGAGAAGATGCAGGCATCGTCATTGGCGGAGCTGGTGAAGATGGCGATCGTGGCGAATAGTGTAGAGGACGAATGAGCCAGCTGAATCCGTACTAGGGCCTGTCAACAGGCCCTACACATTGTCTGATTACTGCCGGTCAGGTGTCGGCGCAATGGGCGAGGTGGGCACCAGTCCCACCTCGTCGCCGTCTTCCAGTCGCGTGAAGGGCTCCGAGAACTGCTTGTTCACGACCACCTGGAAGCTGCCGTCTTGGAACAGATGGGCCTGCTGCTGTTTTTCCCGTTTCAGCCATGCCACCAGGGTTTTCACGTCGGTCACCGAATCGGGTATCCGTACCTCCTCGGATTCCCTGCGCAGCTGCTTTGCCAGGTAGGTGAAGAAGAGCAGCCGGATGCTGCGCGGCGCGCCGGTGGTTTCATCCCGGCGTTTGACACCCATTGCTGTCACCCGATCCAGATAGTTCTGCCAGTTTTCCTGCCGTTTCTCGCCCAGTTCGTAAAGGGTGTCCCATGAGTAGATCCCGGTTTCGTGGCCGTCGTCGAACAGCAGCCTGACCGCATACTGCCCCTGGGGTTCGATACCGGTGATGTTCACATTTTCCTTTCCGACCACGGGCGCATCCATGGTGCGCACTTCCTTGGCCCGGGAGAAGACCCGCAGATACTCGCAGGGCAGTTCGAACGCCATGCCGTCAGAAAAATTCACCACCAGCAGACGGGACTTGCTGTGCAGCTTGATGTCGACAGGGACTCTCTTGGGTGTCTTCTCGTTCATGGTCAGGTGTTGGCAATACGGTCGTAGTAGCGTGCGCGATACAGGAGGCGCCCCTCGTTCGCGTCTTCGAAGCCGCTGCGGGTGTGCAGCACATTGTTGCAGATGAGCCCCTGACCCGGTGCCAGTCTGCCTTCGAAACGGTAAGGCGATTCGCTTTTCAGCAATGCCTTGAGCGCCTCGACCGCCTCCCGGGTCATGGGGTCGTCACGCCACAGGATGCTGCGGCTCCTGTCTGTGTAGCGCATATGCAGCTGCCCCCCCTGAAGTATGCTGAATACCGGTCCGGTACGTGCCGGCCTGACCAGTTTTCCATCCATCACGTTTTCGGGGATGGTCATGGCCTCCGGGTGCATCAGGCTTTGGATGTACCGGGGATCGCGGTCACGCAGCATCATATAGAGGATCTCGTGATCCAGCAGCTGGTTGGCGCCGCCCTCGGCGGCCGGCCGGACACAGTGCAGTACCATGCCCAGGATCTGGTGTTCCGGATCGTTGTAATAACCGTCGGTATGCCAGGCAATGGGCCGGGTGGTGTAGGGTATGAAACCCTTGTGCAGGGCATCCTGCTGAACCGTCAGCGAGCTGATTGCATCATCGTCGGCGCCCATGTGGTTGTCCAGGTGCTCCAGACCGAAACGCCTCGCAAGGCCGCGGACCATGTCCCTGTCGGAATCCGGGTCCCCGGGACCGGCGTAGATCGCCATGTTGGTCTTGCGCAGGCGTTTCATGAGCGCCTGAAACTCGTTGTCTGTGAGATTCAGAGGATCTTTAATCTCCACCACCAGCTGATCCAGCTTTCGGGGATAATCCTGAAGTTTCTGTTCCCGCCAGTCCCTGTAGGACTGTTCCTGGAGGGAATCGAAGGGCGTGTCCGCGATGACGGAACCGGGTTGTTGATTTTCCACGCAGAGAAGGGACCTGTGATGAGTGAGGGCGTAACTATACCGCTTCGACAGGCGTGAATTCCAGCGGGACGTGGCCCGGCAATCAGGTTCCTGACAGACCCTCCGGGATGGTAAACTTCGGCGCGAACAGCGTATCTCAAGAGGTTTTTATGGCCGGGCACAGTAAGTGGGCGAATATCAAGCATAAAAAGGCGGCGAATGACCGCAAACGGGGCAAGATCTGGACCAAACTGATCCGTGAGGTGACCGTTGCCGCCAGAACCGGCGGTGGCGATGTGGATTCGAACCCCCGCCTGCGCCTCGCGCTGGACAAGGCCATGGCCGCCAATATGCCCAAAGACACCATCAAGCGGGCCATCGACCGGGGTGCGGGCGGCAGCGAGGGCGAAAACTACGAGGAGATCCGCTACGAGGGGTACGGCACCGGGGGAACGGCGGTGATCGTTGACTGCATGACCGACAACCGCAACCGCACCGCATCCGAGGTGCGCCACGCCTTCAGCAAGTACGGGGGCAATCTCGGGACCGACGGGTCGGTCGCCTACCTGTTCAACAAGCAGGGGATCATCAGCTACGGCCCCGGTGCCGACGAGGACGCCATCATGGAGGCGGCCCTTGAGGCAGGGGCGGAAGACGTGGTCAGCGGCGATGACGGCTCGATGGATGTGATCACCACGCCGGAGGACTTCGATGGGGTCAGGAATGCCATGATGGCCGTGGGGGCTCCGCCGGACAATGCGGAAGTTACTTTCCAGGCATCGACAACCGCCGAACTCGATCGTGATGCGGCGGAGACATTGCTGAAGATGGTGGACGCCCTGGAAGATCTGGACGATGTCCAGGAGGTCTACACCAATGCGGATATTCCGGATGAAATACTGGACTCTCTATAGTGTTGACAGGCCCTAGCGGAATGCGCCGCATACTCGGCATAGACCCAGGCTCCCGGATAACCGGCTACGGTATCATCGCCAGCGACGGCATCCGCAGCGTTCACGTGGAGAGCGGGTGTATCCGCGTTTCCTTCAAGGAGTTTCCCCTGAGGCTGGGTGAGATATTCCGGGAGATCTCCGCAGTGATAGAGCAGTATGATCCCGAAGAGGTGGCCATCGAGCAGGTCTTCATGGCGAAGAATGCGGCGTCGGCGCTCAAGCTGGGTCAGGCCCGTGGCGCGGCCATCTGCGCAGCGGTGATGGCGGGTTTGCCCGTCTCCGAATACACCCCCCGCATGATCAAGCAGTCCGTCGTCGGCACCGGCAGCGCGGACAAGGAGCAGATTCAGCACATGATGAAGCACATCCTGGGCCTGGACCAGAAGCTCACAGCGGATCAGGCTGACGCACTGGCAGTGGCGCTCAGCCATGCCCACGCCACCTCCACGCGGGGCAGGATCCTGGCGGCAGGAAGAGGACGATTTTCATGATCGGACGGCTGCGCGGAGAGATAGTCCAACGGCAACCTCCTTTCCTCATGCTCGAGGTCAACGGGGTGGGTTACGAGCTGGAAGCGCCCATGTCCACTTTCTACGATCTTCCAACCGGAAGCGAGCAGGTGATCCTGTTTACCCATCTTGCGGTTCGGGACGACGCCCATGTCCTCTACGGGTTCTCCAGCGAATCGGAGCGCACCCTGTTTCGAGCCCTGCTGCGCGTCAGCGGGGTGGGGGCGAAGATGGCGCTGGCGATACTCTCGGGGATGAGCGCCGCCGATTTCGCCCGCTGCGTGCAGGCGGAGGATACCGCAGCGCTGGTACGCCTGCCCGGGATCGGCAGAAAAACCGCCGAGCGTCTCATCGTGGAGATGCGCGATCGGCTGGACCGGCTCGATGGGGTTTCAGGCGCAACCCATACAGCGGCTGCAAAGGGGTCTGCGATCACGGACAACCCCGTATCGGATGCGGTGGGGGCGTTGATTGCCCTGGGATACAAGCCGGTCGAGGCCAGCCGAATGGTGAGAGCCGTGGATTCGGAAGGCCTCAACAGTGAAGAGATCATACGCGGCGCCCTCAAGGCGGTGGCAGCCAGATGAGCGAATACCACCCCGACAGGATCGTGAGTGCGACAGCGGCTGCGGACGATACCGCGCTGGATCGCGCCATCCGCCCCAAGCGTCTGCAGGACTATGTGGGGCAGCCGGTGGTGAAGGAGCAGATGGAGATCTTCATCCAGGCTGCCCGGGGGCGGGACGAGGCGCTGGATCACGTGCTCATCTTCGGGCCGCCTGGCTTGGGCAAGACCACCCTTGCGCACATCGTGGCCAATGAGATGGGGGTGAACCTGCGCCAGACATCCGGGCCGGTGTTGGAAAAACAGGGTGATCTGGCGGCGCTCCTGACCAACCTGGAGCCCTACGATGTGCTCTTTGTCGATGAGATACACCGCCTGAGCCCCGTGGTGGAGGAGGTGCTCTATCCCGCCATGGAGGACTATCAACTCGACATCATGATTGGCGAAGGACCGGCGGCACGGTCCATAAGACTGGATCTTCCCCCTTTTACCCTCATCGGGGCGACTACCCGGGCGGGGCTGCTCACCTCCCCGCTGCGGGACCGTTTCGGTATCGTGCAGCGACTCGAATTTTACAACGCCGAGGACCTGACACACATCGTGCAGCGCTCCTCGGGCATACTCAACATCGAGACGGAGGAGGCGGGCGCCCGGGAAATCGCCTGCCGCTCCAGGGGCACGCCGCGAATCGCGAACCGGCTGCTGCGCCGGGTCCGGGACTATGCCCAGATCAAGGCAGACGGCCGGGTCACTTCTGAAGTGGCGGACAGGGCGTTGGGCATGCTCAAGGTGGATAAAAGCGGATTCGACATGATGGACCGCAAGCTGCTGGCCGCCGTT
>Ga0255039_10000648_pt1 | contig 11311 bp, 20 predicted proteins | sample BC1_12_1_MG_FD_181713 | JGI IMG/M metagenome (GOLD analysis project Ga0255039, IMG submission 181713) | Seawater microbial communities from Strait of Georgia, British Columbia, Canada - BC1_12_1 | ecosystem: Environmental > Aquatic > Marine > Strait | place: Canada: British Columbia | collected... | reverse complement strand
TAAGCGATATGCCAGAAGGTGGAAATTGTATAACATTACTCATTTATCCCTCCAATTGTGATTTTAACCCGCGAGTCTTCGCCATGCTCTTTATGGTAAACAACGCTAGTCATTGATCTTTCAGCCCCATAGCCTGAGTCTGAGTGCCATTGATCGGTAGCGGTAAGACTGCCCCAGTGTTCAAAGTGCATCGAGCCAACTTCGCGGGATGTATGGTGATGAATATGTCCTAAATGGCAATAACGGTTTTTAGATTGTGACCATTCATTGTCTAGGTTCTTGATCACCGTTTGTAGAATCTGCTCATGCTTCATCCGATCCCCGTGATGGAATACGAATAGATTGTTGTGCCATTGGAAATGTATAAACTTAGAATAATTAGGCAGGACGCTTACCCTTGGCTCTTCAGAATAGAGTAATTCCAAACAGCTAGACAAATGGCAAGCCATATCAGAATCATGGTTGCCGCGAACATTGATCACAATGACTTGCTTATGGGTTTTAAGCATTTGGGTAATTAAAAGTTGGAACAACCTGCCAGCCAGCTTAAACGTCTTGGCGATGCGGGTATCTACATCAACCGGCGTACCCTTAGTGGTAGTGTTAAAACTACTATCGGCATGGAAAAAATCCCCCACATTAAGAAGAACCCCAACTTCTGCGTTGCCTACCCTGTTTGTAAGACGGTCAGTAGCATCAATCAAAACCTTGGTTGCTATCTTAACGTCCCAGTCATCGTCATCAACTTTCGTTTCTGAATCTGCAAGCATCCCAAAGTGGTGATCGCCGATCATATACATGGCCAGATAGTCAGCGTTTACTTTGGCAGGTTCTTTAACTGGCTTTTTAAAGCCTTTTAAATCGTCTTTAACGCCGTCAACCATTAATGCGAGGCGTTCTTTAAGGCTTTTCTTTTCAGGCTCTTGTATAACCCACTGGAGGGCCACAGAACCATCATCTTTGTAAGCGGTGCTTATCCGCTTGGCCTCAAATCCTTCTGCCGTCTGATGCGTCAAGTCTCGATGCGGTGCAACTCCTTGCTGTGCAGCCTTTTTTTCTAAAACTTGTATCATCCTGTCAACGCTTTGCCTAGCGCAATTTATTTCTCTCGCTGCTGCGCTATGACTGCCACATTTTATGACCGCATCTAAAACCTCATGGTGTCTATCTGTTGTTGCAAATTCCTTTAATACTCTTGGGTCAACCTTGGCCATGTTACTTATCCTGTTTAGCTTTCAACCTTTGGTACTCGCTATCTTCTGGAACTGTCAGCAGCACCCCATTATCTACAGCCCAATGATACACTTGATCCATAAAATTAACCATTTCGCCTTTTTTAAGGCTAGTAGTAGACTTTACCTGCCCTTCAATAGATGTCTTTCCGATCTTAATATCGTAAGTACCCAAGAATCTCTGCTTCATCATCATCTTCAGGTTGTCTTTAGTTGCGGTAGGAATCTTCTTAATAAAGTGTTCTGACATTTGCCCGCACCAAACATGAAACAGGGCGTTCTGGCTTAAACTTCTAGGGTCTTGGTATTGCTCCATCTTTAAAACTAAAGGACTGGAATAATCCCAGCCCTCTATTCGCTTTAGCAGAAAGGGTAGTCGCTTTTCTATTTCCGACCTGCTGTTGATTTGTACAAAGTCCCCTTGGCTCATAACCTTACCCTTAACCATTTTCCTGATAGCTGCTGGCTTTTTGTTTCTAATTTATCGCAACCTCTGGATCGCTTCATGTAATCCGAAGGTTTCTTGCCACGATCACCAACCCTATAGAGATCACGATCAGTGCAATGCGGCTTACCGTACAGCCTACCCTTGATCGTTGCCTTGCTAACATTAACAGCCTCGGCTAATTGCTTATAAGTGTAGGCTTTGCCATATTCGAGTTTTGAAGTGTGGCACCCGCAGAATCTGTTAGGGCATTCTTCACATTCTGGATGCTTTTGATAATAAACAAATCTGGGTTGATTAATTGCTCCCATGTCTTAACTCCCCATCGTAATAAAACCCACGTTGAGCAAGATAATACTGCTTCATTTCTTGCTGCTGCTCTATAGGTAGCCAAGTAATATCAGTAAGGCTTTCATCTAGCGTTCTAGCTCTTATGCTATCGGCCTTCTTGTAACTCTTAGCCATCGGTGAGCTACCGCCTTGATTCTGCGCTCTAGATAGCCAGCTATTAACAAAGCGTTTAATTCCTGCCTTGGTCTTTCGCTTAGTAGGGTTAGCATCTAGCCATGATTCCATAGCCATCAGTTCTTGGTCTACGTTAACTGCTGGATAAGCCCTGCCCCATTGGATGATATCGGCTTGTTCTGGTTGCCAATCTTCTTTAGTATTAAGCAGCATTATTCACCCCATGATAGCTTTTTGCGCGACAGCGGAATCTAAACAGATCACGGTGATCAGGATACTCACCAGCAAATTTCCTTGCATAATGACTAATCCAGCCATCATCAATTTTAAACTGGCTATCATTTTCTTCAATCATGGTTTCCCACCGAATGCGATGAAATATATTTTTTGCTGAATAATACGACCTGCGGCTTGCAACCTGTAATGCAAACCTAACAAACATTTCGTATATCTCAGGGTTTTTTTCGTGATGCAAATTAAAGTTTTCTTGTGACCATTTACCGTTCATTGTGACCTCCTACAGTCTAATTAATTAATACTTTTTACAAGTGTACAAATACTCTTTGCCATCATCTAGCTCATCAATAAACAACTTAACAAGTTTCCTAAACTCTTTGTTCTGCACTAAACACTGCTGAAAAATATTGTGCAAAGTCCAACCAGTAATCTCGACTGATCCATACCAAGTTTCTAAACTGGCTCTTGCTGAATATATCCTTTTAGGCATTTTGACAACAGTGTTACGGATGTCTTGCTCTTTTATATTGAATTGAGCATCTTTCTCATTCTGGATGCCATTTATTTTAATTCCCATTTTGTTCTCCTATGGCTCGGCAAGCCTCGCCCGATAAAGTTAGTAAATATGTTTCTTATAATTTTCTTTTGTTACTTTTAGAAACACTTTATTAAAGATGATTTAACCCTTTTACTACGAATAGTAAATTTACGATCAGAGGGCTAAAGCAACTCTGCGGTAATACTTGTGACCGTATCGGATATCCAACCTATCCTTTAATAACTACCGAGTTATCGCAGGGGCTATGTACTGGAGGGTCAACCACGCTCTGACGTTTTATTTAAGGAGTCCGTCAGCCTCTAGCCCGATCACTTTTTATACTCTAATCTATCTAAATGTAAAAATATACTTATTTGCCTACTTATTACCAAAAGCTATAAAAGCATCGATGCTTATACCTAAATGAAAGGTTAAAAGCTGGATGGTATGTAGCTTGATGTTTTTATTGGAGCGCCACCTTAACATTTGCTGCGGTGATGTCCCACTGCGTTTAGCCAATTCACGGCTTGTAATACCTTGTTCCTTTTGTGCCGCTTTGAGGCATTTGCCTGCGTCGATTAATTCCATCTTAAAAATTCCTGTGATATATTAATTAGGCTGGTTCCCCCGATCAGCAACCTCCTATGGTTTGCCCCTCGAAAGAGGGGCTTTTTTAGGCTAGAACGGTACGTCATCATCCAGTTCTTCGATACTCATACTTTCCTTAGCTGTAGCAACTTGACCCGCTGATCCTGCTGGTGATCCTGAGTCGGTATAAAATACCTTAACATTTCCAAGAATCGGGGTTTTAGTGCCGGCTTCCCGCTCTTCTTTGTCAAGGGTCTGGCTTATAAACCCATTATTATCATATTGATCAGATACAGCAGTATCAACAAAGGTGGTTAGATCAAGATATGTTCCCTTTGCGCCTTTATACAGGCGTGACTTGTCAATCTTGGTAACGTCAATTCTTAAAGATAATCCTACTTTCATTTTAACTTCTCCACTTGGTTTAGTATTTCAGCCACAGCCCCTTGGACTTCGATGGCTAGTTTTGCGATATATTCTTCATCGCGTTCAACCCGCACTAGAACATGCGGCATTTCTGGATGGTAGGCAAAGAAGTCCCACCAATCACGTTTGGTAATCCACATACAGCCTTGGATTTGCTGCCAGTATTTCTTGACCCCTACTTGGGGATCACGTAGATAGCTAACCATAGTCTTAGGGGCTGGGCATTTAATCTCTAGCCCTCCCTTATCTAATATCAAGCCGTCAGGCGAACAGCCAAACTCATAGCTAGTATGTAGAATGAAACCAGTCTCAATAACATCATTGCTAGATATAAACTCATACGCCTCCCTAGCTTCTGGCTCAAGTTCAGTTCCGCGCTGCATCCACTCAGTAACGTGGAACGGCTCAGATTGCCCTGTAAGGCGTTCTGCTATCAACTCATTGACATACCCATCAGCAGAGGTGCTTGGCTTTCCAGTCTGTGTTATTAGCTTGGAAAACATGCTTGCAGAAGGCTTGCCCAGTCGTGCAGCAAGCCATTCGGGTGAACCCTGCTCATGGTCTAAGATAATCACTTCTTGGCCTCTAGCGCGGCAACAGCGCGGTCATAATGTACAGCTAGAACTTGATCAATAGACTTAACCTTTAACCATTTACAAAACTTGGCTTCATCACTTTCGGTTTCATCAAGAAGTTTCTTGATAGCAATTACCTCATCTTCAGTAATTTTCTTCTTGTCATCACCGCGTAGCATTGCAGATTCTGCGTCATCATCGGCTGTGGGGATTCCCGCGATTGACTGTAAAGCGTACCGTCTTGCGTACGTTATGGCTGACCCTGATGCCTGTGGGTCTTTCTTGACCGTAGGCAGGGTGTAATCCATTTCTAACCACTGGCCAGATATGTGCATCAGGCGAGTAGATACGCCAACGCCATTTTCGTTACTAACTGGGAACTGGGTATAGCTTAATCCGTTGTCAGAAAACGGTTGCTTGATCGCCTTGATAACCGCCGTTAGATCAGCATAGCTAGACTTAAAGAAAGGGTTGGCACTGTCTTTAACAGCACCCCCCATTTGACCCTGCGCGTTACATAGTGCGCTGGCTAACTCATTGATTGATTCGCTTGATTTCATTGTTGACCTCCTATGGTCTGTTCTTTTGCATACTGCTCACCATAACCAAAATAGTAAGCCTCTGATTGCCCGTCTAGGGCTTGATAGCCTAAAACACAGTCATACTCACCGCGCTCCAGATCGTTTAAATCGTTGATTCCCATATTGCCTCCTACAGCAAATGCCCCCTTGCGGGGGCGGTTAAACTAAGCAGCTTGCTTAAAAGTATTTAAAAGAATATTTAGTTCTATTAGAGCAAACTCGCATCCCTTGATTCGATCTTGATCATTATTTTTTATATTGCTTAACCATGCTTTTTCTAAATCAGCGATTTGAGCGTTGATGGTTGCTTCGATAGTTGTAATAGTCATTTTGTAACCCTTGTTTTATTGAATGTGAGATTATAATTACACAACTAAACCATAAAGTAAACTCTTTTGTTAATTAATATGCAAAAAAAAGCCCCGCAATAAGCAGGGCCAAAGGGGGATACATAATTCACTATTCAAAAGTGTACGCATTATTGCGCCTGAAAAGTATAACACCATTCATCTTGATATTAATAGCTCCAAATGGCTGGATTAGGAAAACCATCTTTTTAAGTTCGGTTTACATTTATGTTTACTTGTGGTATAATGGCTATGCCATCACGGAATGGCACGTTCTTTAAAAATCAAAAAACCAAGGAGAATAATATGTTTACATTAGCGCAAGTTAGGAAAGAAGCCGCAAAGCACAAAGCAGATTTATTTATAAATAGAGAGCATGGCGAAGCAGAAGTGTGGCTGCCTAAAGGTCAACTGTGGCAGTCAACCGAAGCATCTTGCATTGTGATTAGCTTTGGCTACAGGGGGGCAGGCGTAATGCCTCAAGTCTATAGTCATTTGATAGAAGACATGTCCCACGGAATACGTTGATCTTACTGCCCCTTTTCGGAGGGGCTTTTTTATGTTCTATGTAAAATTTAATATGACCAGATAGCAGGGCAGGGGAATCCATCTTCTTCAGTACACGCATCTAGGTGAATAAATCTGCCGCCACCCTTCTGCTGTATACCTATTCTCTGTATACCATGCTTTTGGGCCACTCTAACGATTTCTAACGCCTTTTCTCCGCTGGCTAGTATATCTACTGCCTTTCCGGTGGTATGCGCTCCTAGCACCTCTTTACGGGCTTCTATTGGGTGTTCTGGCGACCTGTAAGCAGAGGATAGGGCAAAGCTAAAGCCGCACTCTTCGCGGATAGCATTTAGGGTCTTTAAAAAGTCTTCATCAAAACCTTCTTTGCCGGTATGCTTGCAAGCCAGTTCTTTGGGTTTAAAGTAGTTTTTATCTTCGGTCTTTGGTGACTTAGCCATGTTATTTACCTTCTATTTGTTTGGTCTTCTCGAATGATCTCATACCGCCTAATCCTAATAGACCACCAAGTATTGGCATAAGTGTACCGCCATCTGCTTGAGGTATTACAACGCCAAAGCCAGCGGCTATAGGTGAGATTAGGTAGTTGACTGCGAGGGCAAGGACACAGACCCATCCGGTAGCTGGTCGCCAAGAACTTTGGAACCAGTTTCCTTTGGCTTCTTGAGTGTTGAGCTTAACCTGTGCCAGTGCAAGTTCCTGTGCATGTTTATCCGACAATGTGCTGATTTCGTGCGCGAGCTTGGCTTTCTGATCTTTGTCCTCCACGAACTTATCAAGTAAACCCGTCACTGGGCCAATTAAAGAGGCAACTATACTCATATTAGACCCTTATCAATTAAGAATAACCCAATGATTAAAGGATAAATGCCCCAGAGCATCAATTCGCTTTTCTTAAATCGCTCAGAACCATCATCTAAACGCTTTTCGATATTTTGGTATCGTATCGCGCATTCTTTTTCGTGGCCTTCTAGTCTAATTAGGGCTTCTTTAACAGTGGCCATTATGAGTTCCGTACAAGTATAGCTTCGACAAATAGCGAAACTTCGTTAGTTGAACTTGAGCTTTTGCACTCAAAGTGAAAGTCGGTTTTTTCATCAATCTTAAAAGGCACTTGGCGATCAAAGCTAACGCTCTGCGAAAAGGTAGCTTCTGTTACCCTGAGAGTTCTGCCAGCAGAGTTAGTTGCTACATTCCTTAGATATAGATACTTCTGACCATTGACGGTTCCAGAGGTGCAATCGATTCTAAACAGATAGATGCTGTAACCAGCGGGGACGGTGTAAACGGATGATTGAGTAGTTCCGATCTCAGCGCCAATAAAGGCGTACTTAGTGCCGCCATTACTGATGTTGATGTCGCCTACGTTAGAGCCTGTGAGGATTGCTGCGCTGTTGATGCGTAGAAATGATGCGCTAGTTGTTACTGCTGATGTGCCTGTAAGAGTAACAGTCTCGCTGATAGTTTCGTAGTTAGCGTCAAGACCATTGATAAGAACCTGCATTGTGTCTGATGACGATACACTAACCACACTCATAGTAACCGCAGAAGTAGGGTAGGCGTAGTTACCGCCATCATCCCATATAGTTTCGTATGAAGTTCCTACAGTCCGATTAAATCCAAAGATGTTAAGGGGCTGACTGTCCCAGATATTACCTTTGGCTATATCGTGTAGAAGGTGCGGAGTTGGTCTTACTTCATCAAACTGATACATCAGATTCACTCTTTAATTAGTAATTACATACTGCCCAATATTGAGAATATAACATATACCGCAGCGCCTATGGTTGGGATTGCGATTAATGCAGTACAGATCACAGTAAACATCTCAACTATATTTTGTTTATTTTTAGCCTTGGCGTGCAGCCTTTCTTTTTCTTCTTGCGCTCTGTCTTTCTTTGCTTGCGATTGGAACGCCAGCCAGTCATCCCACAGCCCTGCGCGACCATGCCACTGCATAATCTCGCGCAACTCAGTCTCTTGCTCCTTTAAAGCCTCTAGCGCCATGAATGCTTCCATGTCTGACTTGTTACCCGACTTATTGGCTTTCTTGGCAATGGAGCTTTTGCTGTCAAAGTAGCTTGTTACTTGGTTGGCTACGCGGTGCAGTTCTTGACCGTTACTGTTGGCGTTCTTGATAACACCGAATGCCGCATTAGCGACTGCAATCTCTGCAAGCATAGCTGTACTCCTTACTGTTTAGTTAGCTTGCTGTGTAACCGTTACCTGCAACAATCGCTGCATCACATGCGGTCATGTCTTCGCTGCCCCAATCGTCCTTGGCTACCATCAACTCAAGGTGCTGAGTGTTGCGGTCTACACAGCCTTGACGGTCTTCGGCATCATCATCAGCCATAGAGTCACCTGCGATAACTGCTGTGATTAAAGCTACGCTGTCACCCATTGCTGAGTAGTCTTGTGCTAGTTGTTCTGCGGTACGTGGTTCCATTTTATTATCCTTCTAAGGTTTCTATTCTTGCGGTTAATGATTCAATTAAGGCTTGTTGCTCTTGGATGGCTTTAATGCACAGAGATACCATGTTTCCATAAGCTAAGGAATCTGGCTCACCATCATCGTTGTATTGCACAAACTCCGTCAACCCAGCGTCATGCACTTCCTCAGCAATTAAGCCACCAAATACGGTGTCGCCATCATTATTGCCCTTATAAGTTACAGGGCGAAGTGCCATCGCTTCGGCAAGACCAAAAGGCGCGTCGTTAATGGTGTTCTTATAACGAGCAGATGACGTTGACCTGTAAAGCCTTCCACCTGTTGCAATATGGACGTTAGCAGCCGAGGAAGTTGTATCAGAGTAAACAAGAGGAACGTGGGTGTTAGTATTCTGATAAACATAAAAACCAAGATTACCAGCACCATCTGACAAGACGATGTTGTTGTTTGAGGTGCGAATGTCTAAGCCGCCTTGGTTGCCGCTGTATGCGCCAATAATGGTGTTTTTGGAGCCAGTGGTAATTGCTGCCCCTGCACCTGTACCAATAGCCGTATTATTTATGCCAGTAGTTGCTAGATTTAATGCAAACTGACCAACCGCTGTATTTTCTGAACCTGTAGTTGTGTAAAGTGCGCCACGACCGAGTGCTACGTTGTAACTACCCGTTGTGTTTGAATACAACGCTTGATAGCCCATTGCAACAGAATATATACCAGTAGTTTGCGTGCGTGCCGCTTCCAGACCAACCGCTGTGTTGTGAGCGCCTGTGGTGTTTGCTAATAAAGCATAATGACCAACTGCGGTGTTGTTAGATGCGGTTGTGTTATTGCCTAAAGCAGCCCTACCCAATCCCGTATTATTGCTCCCAGTAGTATTAGCATTTAAGCCACCCTTACCCACTGCTGTATTTGGGCCGCCAGTGGTGTTAGCACTCAAAGCATCAAAGCCAACTGCAACATTATCACTTGAAGTTGTAATCGCATCACCCGCAAGACCACCTATGAGGGTATTTTGAATGCCTGTGGTTACTGCTTGACCTGCTGATCTTCCCAGTGCCGTATTAAAAGTTCCAGCCGCAACGCTCGCTAATGCTTGGGAACCTACTGCTGTATTATCCGCTCCTGTTGCTAAAGTTAAGGCAGAGTAACCGACTGCCGTGTTTTGAGCGCCTGTTATGTTTGTACTTAAAGCGGCATAACCAAGGGCAGTGTTGTAAGACGCAGTTGTATTAGCAGATAGTGCGCTTGTGCCCACTGCTACGTTTACTGCGCCTGTGGTGTTTGCTAATAAAGCATAATAACCTACTCCTGTATTGTTTGAAGCTGTTGTATTAGCATTTAATGAGCCTTCACCTAGTGCTGTATTGTTAGCACCTGTAGTGTTTGAACCTAATGAACCTTTACCAAGAGCGTTGTTGTAAGAACCTGTAGTATTTGCATCTAAAGAAGTTGCTCCTACTGCTACGTTGTTAGTTCCTGTGGTGTTTGCGGTTAAAGCACTTGTACCAACCGCTGTGTTGTTAGAAGCAGATGAGTTTGTGGCTAATGCGTTTTTGCCCACCGCTACATTACTATTTCCAGTAGTTAATTTAAGCGCCCTATATCCGACACCAACATTTTCAGATCCTGATGTAACAGTCATAAGAGCTTCAAAGCCTACGGCTACGCTTTCATCACCTACAGTCAAAGCCGTACCTGCTTCATCGCCTACGACAACATTATAATTACCACCGCTTGCAATGCTGTTACCTGCGTTGACACCGAATCGGACGTTAGAGGTTCCTAGCGTTGGGGTGGATAGAGAGCCGTCTGAGGAAATACGGAAGCGTTCTGTGTTATTGGTTGCAAATGCTAAACTTCTATTGTTTACATCAATCTGCATTGGGTCAGAGTTAGCCGTACCTGTGGTTTTTATGTCGATAATTCCGTTTCCAGAATCTCTAAAACGGGCAATAGTGCCTGTTGAACCAGTGACATCTAAGGTGTCGGAGTTGACTGCCCCAGTAACGTCTATGCCTGTGGAGGTGGTGGCTAGTTTTGTTGAGTTATCAAATCTTAATTTACAAGCACCATCATCTGCAAAGTGTGCAAATACTTCGTTACCATTTCCTTTTCTGAAAAATATATTAGAAGAACCTTGTAAGTATAAGTCTCCAGTTCCAGTATCTTTAACAAAACTATCACTACCATCATGGTAAATCTGTAGGTCATCACCAGCACCAAACGTAGCCTTGTCATTGTCTCCCAATGCAATGCCGCCGTTGGCTGTGATTTCGCCAGAGGTTGTTAAGCCTACAAACGTAGGACTATCGGTAGTAGCTACGCCTTGATCAAGAGCCTTAACAGACGCTATGGAAGTCAACTCGCTGTCCATCAATGCACCAGCGGCTGTTACGTTGGTAGCATCGGTGACATCTGCACTGGCTTCAATACCGTCTAGCTTTGTGCCATCTGTAGCAACATCACGACCATCAAAGGTGCTGTTAGTTGTAATAGCTCCAGTCATAGCACCACCAGACTTGGGTAGTGCAGCGTCTGCTGTAGTGCCTTGAGCTGCTGTAGCGTAATCTGAAGAATCAAAAGCCTTAACCTGTGCAAGGTTAGTTACTTCAGAATCCATTAGTGCGCCAGCGGCTGTGACGTTGGTGGTATCTGTTACGTCTGCTGAAGCCTCGATGCCATCCAACTTAGTTCCGTCAGTAGCGACATCACGCCCATCAACAGTGGAAGTCGTAGTTATAGCACCAGTAAAAGCCGCGCCAGAAAGCTCGGCCTTATCGGTATTTAGATTGGTAAAGTTAGCATCAACTTCATTATTTGTAAGGGGCGAGCCTTTGCCTGCCCTTGTAGTAATCGTAGACATCGGTAGCCCCTTCCAATTAAGGTGCGGTTAAAGT
>Ga0255039_10000647_pt1 | contig 11313 bp, 9 predicted proteins | sample BC1_12_1_MG_FD_181713 | JGI IMG/M metagenome (GOLD analysis project Ga0255039, IMG submission 181713) | Seawater microbial communities from Strait of Georgia, British Columbia, Canada - BC1_12_1 | ecosystem: Environmental > Aquatic > Marine > Strait | place: Canada: British Columbia | collected... | reverse complement strand
TGGGTGTCCGTTCGTGACCGTACTCAGAGATCAGTCGATCGATTCCAATGTTACGGGTCCGTTGATCGTATGGCCCAAGCCACCACTGGTATCCGTATTTGAATTTCTCGTCGACCGTCGCGCTCTCCTGAAATGATGACTCCAGCCATTTTTGTGGAACAATCTGATTTCCCTTCCAGCGGCCCTGATTGAGGACAAGCTGGCCGATCTTTGCCAGTTCCCTCGGTTTCATGCGTAATCCGCCTGCCGGGTCCTCGTCGCCACGCACCTTTGTCCATTTAACATCCGTAATTGACATCGGATCGAATAATTTCTTCGTAGCGTATTCAAGTAACGACTTTCCAACCCCTCTGGTTATGAAGTCGCCGAGCAACACGGTCGCTCCACCCGAATACTGGAATGAGTTACCTGGGTCGGCAACGATGGATTGCCTAAGCACGTATCTGTATTTATCCGGAGCTCCCCACATAGCTGTTTCGCTATTGCGTGAGCTTCCGTATGGGAAATCGGATTCATTCCACTCCAGTCCCATTGTCATGGTCGGAGCATGCTCAACCGTAATACGTCTTCGATCAGGATCAGCCATTAAATCATCATAGGCAGGAAATACATCTGACAAAGGTGTGTCAATCCTGGGCACTTTCCTCTCTGCAAGCGCGATTCCGTAAAGGAGACTTACAATACTTTTAGTGATTGACTGCAGGTCGTGAACCTCTCCTTCGGTAAGGGCGCCGTTTTTTACTTGCAGGGGAATGCTTGTCTGAAGGCATTGATCGCCATACTGCTAGCGACCAGTTCCATATCTTGAGGATGTTCATTCACATACTGGATGAAAATCTCTCGTAATCGTTCGTTAGTCTCCCTATCCGGAATACAAAAAGCCTTGTCAGCTAAGATTTCCAAACGATAGAACGTATCATGTGCATCAGAGATTCCAGACAGATACCTTCTGCAACTATTCTGATCGACGACTAATTCGCTTTCACAAAAATTAAACAGATTGGAGCTCGTGTAATAACCAGCATATCCCTGGTTGGTAATCGACATTGTCAATAAGGTCAACAGCAGTAGCATTTTCGGTTTCATTTTAATCTCCGCGCTGTGCTTGGGGTCATTATTGCATAGAGTGCCTAGCGTGGTTAATGGGGAGATCTTCGCTCGCTCAGGGCTGAACATCTATTCGCGTTGAACTGCTCAATGCGGCACATAGCGGACGCTTAGGAATTCGCCATGAGAAGCAAAGAACCCAACTCGAACTCTCACGCCCACGTCAAATCGATAGTGTAGCGGTTTGCTGATCCGACTGCATGCGTGTTGTTATAAGGCCTGTACTCGTTTTTGTATTTGGCGATTTTGCCAAACGGAAATACATTCAACCATCTAATCAGAAAAGCCGGCTGCTATTAAATTCTCTTTTAGTCGCGCATGCGATTCAGATTTAAAATTTTCAGCCCAACTCAACGCGGAGAAATTTGGCTCGATTTCAAGAGCTGCCTGTGACACCGCTCGGGCTTCATCCAGTCTTCCCATTTCGACTAATGTGCTGGCAAGCCATAATCTTGCAAAGTACGAGTTTGAATCCCGTCCAAGAGCCAGACTAAGAGCGATGTTTGCAGCTTCGTTATTACCACTTAAATGATACCCTGTACCCAGAAGCATAAAATACCATACAGGGGGAAACGGGCAGAGCCGTATCGCCCTTTTCATTTTTTGGATTCCTTCTGTTATTTGGCCGATGTCTATTAACACATTTGCAAGGTACGCCACAGAGTAGGAATTGCCGGGTGCAATTTTTATCGCCTTCCTGCACATCTCAATTGCCTCACTCTTATCGCCTCGAACCATATAGATACTTCCAAGCAACGAATAACCTGATGGATGATCCACGTCTGCAGAAATTGCTTTTTGCGTGGCTTCGAAAGCCATTTGCATCGATCTTTCGGGGTTGGAACTCCATTTGAAAACAGATTCCTGCCAGTACACCCAACCCAGGATTACCCATGCGTGGGAATAGTTTTTGTCTAATTCGAGGGCTCTTTTGGTCAGTTGTCTAGCAAGCTCGGTGTCATCAGGCGAATGAGCCTCGACCAGGACGCCAGCTCGCATGACAAGCTCCCACGCCTGAACGTTACCTGTGCCGGACGCGGTCAGCCTACTGAGCTCTCCGGTACCCAATTTAACTTGTAACTCGACAACAATATTACGAGTGATTTCGTCCTGAATGTCGAAGATGTTTTCAAGTGTGCGCTCGTATTGTTCGGCCCAGATGTTATCGCCGCTTAGTGTATTCACCAGTTGTGCACTAACTCGGATGCGTTCATTGCTTTTACGAATACTACCCTCGAGAACATGTCTCACTCCGAGCTCCCGACCAACCTGTCGAACATCGGCTGCACGCCCTTTGTAAACGAAGGTTGAATTACGCGATATTACGACAAGGTCGGGCACGCGTGAAAGGGCCGTAATAATATCTTCAGACATCCCGTCGGCAAAGTACTCTTGCCTGGGATCATCGCTCATATTCTGAAAATGTAATACGGCGATTGAGGGCTTATCAGGCAGTTCGAGTCGCTCACCAGTCAAGGCTTCGTAAGACTCTTGGGAAAGTTTTAACGCAACTTGAGAATTATCCGGCTCTGTAGTTCGAGATTTCTCATCTGCATCCGGCGCTGGCAAATTTTCGCCAGACAGGAGCTTTACAGAAAATGCTCTTACCGGCTGATCGAATCCCTTTAAAACCTGTTCACCCAAACTCTCAAATTCGAAGGGCATTCGAGTTGGTACTGTTTCCGATACAGATCCTTGTACAACCACACCACCAGATTCTGCCAGTTGCTCCAATCGCTGCGCTAATACAATCCCTGCTCCTGTAATCGTATTGTCAGCAATAACCACTTCACCCAGGCTAATACCTATCCGTAATTCCGGTTGAATATCGTCGTCGAGCGTGGTGTTAAACTTCCCATTCAAGTCCTGAAATGCAAGAGCAGCGGAAACTGTATCCGATGCTCGATCAAATTCAGCAACGAGGGCGTCACCTCGTAATTCGCGCGTTATCCCTCCATAGGAATTGATGGTTTCTGAAAACTGGTGGAACGCAGACTGAATACGCTCGTGGGCCAGTGTTTCATTCTTCTGGACAAGCGAGGTCGAGCCGACCACATCGGCATGGAGAATAACTGCTAGCTTGCGCGATAGATGTTCCTTTTCCATGCATGGCCCAGGTTTTAGTTATGCGGAAAATTCTATCACAGGCTAATACGGGTTTATTACTAATGATATCTGGAGCGAGAGTCCGTTGGCCGAAGATCGCCTCCTAGCTCAGCCAATTGAGGGTCAGCTTTGGAGAAAACCGGCGTACATTGAGGTCGTCCACTTAAAAATCCCAATCACATGTTCGGGAGGCTTTTGGTAAACTATTGGTCTGGTTGAATCGAGGTAACAAAGGATGCATAAAGATGTCTCCGAATGGCTGGAGAAACTCGGCCTGGGTCAATATACCTCGAATTTCATCGAAAACGATATTGATACCCAACTTTTGACCCAGTTAACGGACACCGACCTGAAAGAACTCAAGATTAGTTCGCTCGGTCATCGGAAAAAGATTCTCGGTGCGATTGAGACACTGGATCAACAAGAAACTGAAGCAACTGTCCCGATAACTTCCACGGGTGAAGCCGAACGCCGTCAGCTGACGGTGATGTTTTGCGACCTGGCGGGATCGACCGAACTGTCACAACGGCTCGACCCGGAGGATTCACGCGAAATCAACCGCGCTTACCAGGACGCCTGCAAGATGGCCATTGAACGTTATGAAGGATATATCGCCCGTTACATGGGGGATGGTGTACTTGCTTACTTCGGCTTTCCACAAGCGCATGAAGACGATGCTGAACGGGCGGTTCACGCGGGTCTTGCTGTGGTCGAATCGATCGTGGATCTCGACACCCCTCTAGGGGCTGGACAGGAGATCGATCTCGGTGTGCGCGTGGGGATTGCAACCGGTCCGGTGGTCGTGGGCGACCTTATCGGGGAAGCGGCTTCACAGGAAAGTGCTGTTGTTGGGGACACTCCGAACCTTGCTGCTCGATTACAATCCCTTGCCTCCGCGAATGAAGTCGTGATTAGCCCTGGCACATACGAGCTTGCGATGGGGCGATTTGAATTCGAGAACCTGGGTAAACATAATCTAAAGGGTTTCGCTGAACCGATACAATCCTGGCGAGCAATTTCGCCAGTATCTGCCGAAAGTCGCTTTGAGGCATCCCATCAAAGTAGTCTTACCCCGCTGGTTGGTCGCAAGCATGAGATCGGTATGTTACTCGAGCGCTGGGAGCAAGCTAAAGAAGGTGATGGCCAGGTGGTGTTGCTATGTGGTGAAGCCGGGATCGGCAAGTCGCGTATCACCGAGACGCTGCGAGAATGCATAACCGCGGATGATCCGGTGAGCCTGCGTTATCAGTGTTCGCCCTACCACACCAACAGCGCGTTGTATCCAATCATCGAACAACTCGAGCGAGCCGCACAAATCGATACCGGAGACTCTCCCGAAATCAAGCTTAAGAAGCTCGATTCACTACTGGCATCAGGCACGCCCGATGTCGAGGCGCTCGTCCCACTCATCGCACATCTACTGTCCATTCCCGCTGCGAATCGTTATGCGTCACCTCAAATGACGCCTGACCGAATAAAAGAGCAAACGCTTGAGGTACTGGTCGCACAAATGGAAGGCTTGATCCACAACCAACCGCTGCTGCTTATTTTCGAGGATGCTCACTGGGCGGATCCAACTTCGCTAGAGTGGCTAGAACTTGTCATCGATCGTGCGCAAAGAATTTCAATAGTCGTCGTCATTACCTTTCGTCCAGAATTCCAGCCGCCCTGGAGCGGCTATACCCACATTACGTCGCTTACTCTCAATCGCTTTAGCAGTAGGCTGGCCACTACGATGGTGGATAAAATCACTGGTGGTATACAGCTTCCCACCGAGGTGCTCGAACAAATAGTTACAAAGACAGATGGTGTACCACTCTTTGTTGAGGAACTTACCAAGACGATTCTGGAGTCAGGTTTGCTTACCGAGCATCTAGATCAATTTGTGCTTTCCGGACCACTTCCCGAAGTAGCCATTCCAGCTACATTGCATGATTCACTTATGGCGCGATTAGATCGTCTAGGCCCAGTAAAGGAAGTCGCGCAGATTGCCGCTGCAATAGGTCGTGAGTTTTCCTACGACTTATTAGCGGCTGTATCTCCCATGGGCTCCTCAGAGCTTCAAAATGCACTGAATCAACTTGTCGATGCAGAACTTGTGTTCCGCCGTGGTCATTCGGAAAATGGCGACTACATATTCAAACATGCATTAGTACAGGATGCTGCCTATCAGTCGCTTTTAAAAAGTGCACGCCTGCAATTACATGCCCATATCGCAGAAACGCTCGAGCAACATTATCCTAAAGTTGCCGCGGTGCAACCGGAGATTGTTGCTTATCACTATAGCGAAGCAGGACTCGCCGAGCTAGCTATCGTCAATTGGTTAAAAGCTGGTATACAGGCAGCCAGTCGTTATGCACACTCGGAAGCGATTGCATACCTGCGGCTAGGTCTGGCGCTAGTCACGGAAGTCGATGAGTCAGCAAAACGCAGCGCGATGGAGATAGAATTACAAGCAGCCCTCGGATTATCACTAACCGCCATCAAGGGGTTCGCATCACCTGAAGTCGGTGCAGTATATATGCGTGCTGAACAGCTCTGCATGGTGGCCAGTAATCGGTCTTCTTTATCCGATGCGTTGACAGGTCTATGGTATCACCATGTGGTGAGAGGCGAAGTGAAGCGGGCGCAGGAAATAGCGATCCGCTGTCTCACTATTGCAGATGAAGACAATGCCCCAGCCCGTTTGCTTGTCGCTCATTTAGCGTTGGGAGGAATGACGTGGTTTGGAGACTTCGCAGCCGGTTGCAAACACATCGACAAAGCACTGTCCTTCGAATCTGAAATCGCAGCAGATGTGAAGTTGTCGATTGGTGCAGATGCCAGGGTATTCGCACGTGCCTTCGGGTGTCACGTGAATTGGCATATTGGAAATTTCGAGCGAGCTACTCAATTGAGCGAAGAGGGTATCGCCCGGGCACGCGCCATGGAGGACCCTTTCACGTTGGCCATTGCCCTTGATTATGCCGCGATGCGGCATCAGTTCGACCATAACAATCTAGTTGCGCGAAAACTTTCGAAAGAGGCGATAGAACTATGTACCGAGCATCAATTCGCTTACTACCTGGCATGGGCGCGAATAATATACGGCTGGACCACTATTTGCGTTGGTGAAAACGCGGTCGGGTTGGCCGAAATCAGTGCTGGTATTGACGAATTCGAGGCAACCGGCGCGGGTTTACGTCTGCCTTACTACCTGTCCTTGCTAGCCGACGGACAGAATCGCGGTGGACGGCCAGAAAAAGCATTAGCTACAGTTGATCTAGCCTTGCAAAGAGCAAACACTAATGGTGAGAAGTGGCACAACGCGGATCTGTTTCGACTTAGGGCTCAAATATTACTGCAGATGAATTCAGGTAATACCAGCGACGCGGAAACAGCATTTCAGGGAGCCTTAAATATCTCTCGAGAACAATGCTGTAAAGCCCGCGAATTGCAAATTAGCACCGAGCTTGGCCGGTTGTGGCAAAGCCAGGGAAAACAGCGCGATGCACATGATCTAGTCGCAGCTATATATGGCTATTTTCCCAGCTCAAGCGAGAGCGTGTATTTGAATAACGCAAAAGCACTGCTCGAAGAGTCTTCGTAAATTAACCAACCTAATTTACAGGTTTTTAGCATTGACAGATTTATGGCCCAGGGGTGGAATAGTTGAGGCTAACTTCCTGCTGAGTGTCTCCTATTGGCCGAATCGAGAAGCCTGGCAAGTTCATCTGGGCGTCTCCTTTGAAGAAATTTTTGGGTTTTGGAGGAGGAAAATCTAAAACTTTGGATTTGGCAGAAGCCATCCCCAATAATTTCTCCAGAGCAGACGCCCGAGTTTCGGAGTCAGGGGTCTCTTGTCGACCCACAACAGACCCCCAAGGATATGATTATTCGGGCAGTTTCAATTCAATGCCTGTCTAATTGGATATTGATTGAAGGAACAAATACAGAATACGACTTCCACGAGATCTCTTTTCTCCGCTAGTCGATTTAACGATGTAATGAATCTACTGACCACTTGGTGATACAATTCAAGGAATTTCATCGGCAGAGGTCATAATGAAACGGAGCCTTTTCGAGCGATACGGGGGGTTCACCAGCGTCAGCAAGGTCGTGTCGGCTTTCTACGACAAGGTGCTTGAATCCGACAGGCTTTCGAGTTTTTTCGAAGGTGTCGATATGCGACGTCTAATTGATCACCAGACAAAATTCATTTCGACTCTGATGGGAGGACCATCCAGCTATACCCATGAACAACTCGAAAGGGCGCATGCAAGACTCGGTATCAGCGATAGCTCATTTAATGAATCGGCCAGGCTTCTGGCAGAAACACTTGAAGACTTTGATTATGACGAGAGCGACATTTCTACAATTATCGCCGAGTTTACCCGATATAAACGCGTTATCGTAACGAAAGACGAATAAAAACTAAGGTTACTCTGTGTCCGAAAGTTCACCAAAACCGAACCATCCTATCGATTTCAAACAGATTATTCAGTCGCTAAGCCAAGCCATTGCTTTAATTGATCCTGAGACCAACAAGGTGTTCTTTGAAAATGCACTTTTCTTCGACTGGTTTACACCCAGTGAAAATGTAGATGCAGATTTCTATGAACGCATTCCATCATTGAAGCCCGACCGGCTCAGGCGCAGCATCGACGAAGGCAGGAGCTATAAATTTGAAACCGAGGTCATTGTAAGTTCCCGCAAAGTACCAGCCCGAATCACATTTCGACCGATTGGTATAGGAACCGAGCAATACATTGTCGCTGAGTGTTTCGAGATTACCAAGGAAAAAGAATCTCAGTACTTGCTGGAATCCTATTCAAAGATGGCCGAAAAAAACGCCAAGAAACTTGAATCGGAAAAAAACAGAGTCGAACGCCTACTCCTCAACATCATGCCAAAATCGGTCTACGAGGAACTTAAGGATTCAGGTGTTACATCTCCTCAAAGGTTCGAGAATGCCACCATACTAATGCTTGATTTCGTGAAATTCACGGATATGACGATTTCACACGACCCCAGTGCACTGGTATCCGAGCTTAATGACATATTTTCCTCATTCGATCGAATTGTCGAAAACTTTGGCGGTGAGAGAATCCGAACCATAGGCGATTCCTACATGTGCGTCTGTGGCATACCCGAAGAAAATGAAGATCACGTCAAAAACATGGCAAAAGTAGCGCTTCGTATACGACGCTATCTAGAGCGCCGTAACAATGCCCACCCCCAGGAATGGCGGTGCCGTATTGGTATAAATTCAGGTTCCGTGATTGGCTCTCTGGTCGGTATTCAGAAATACGTATACGACCTGTTCGGTCCCGGAGTAAACCTCGCTGCCCGCATGGAAGGTTTATCCGAACCCATGCGCATCACCACAAACCAGGCGACCTACGAACTATTGAAGGATGATTTCGTGTTCAGAGAAAGGGGCGAGCACGACATTCGCGGTTTTGGCAAGATGAACCTGTACTATCTTGAAAGTGAAATATCTCGTTATTAAGGTATTAATTCGAATATCCCTCGGCTCGGCCTTTCGGATAATATCGCTCCCAATTTTGTCCGTCAAACTCCGTGATATTCATATCTTCGACCGTTCCTGGATCTAGACACCTCGCATTGACGCATACTCCATCTGGATGTGAACGAGGTATGTAAAATGACTTGATCCCACAGGTCTTGCAAAATAGATGCTTCGCAACACCGGAATTAAACGTGTACTCAGTTAGATTTTCCTCGCCCGATTTGAGCGTGAATCTATCCCGTGGAACGGTCATTCCTAAAAGGCCCGACTTCGTACAGATACTGCAATTGCATTGCGATACGTTGATGGCTGCTGATGCTAGCACTTCGAACCGAACCCTGCCGCAGTGACACTCCCTTGGTGCTCTATCATTGTTTCTGCTCACGCTTAACAGTAGCGTTAATAGGTTTTTGGCCAGACAACATATTATCACTTTATTCTTAGGAGTCCGTTCATGGCCGAAAAACGAAGCTCAGAGAGTGAGAATGAGCGTCTCCTTTGGAGAGAACAGGCGCTCAGATTCCACCACCCAGGGGCGATAATCGACCCGTTCACACAACGCGGCGGAGCGCATTGCTTAATAAAAACTAGAATTATCCCCGCAATCGCAGGGCCGACTGCAAGTCTCGCATCTATAACCATTCGCGACAGATTGATTCATGATGCATCGCACTCCAATATTATCCCTTAAATATATATGGAATTGATGCCTGTCAATATGCGCCATTGGAATTTATGTTTTGCTTATTACTCATAGCTTACAAACGGATGGAGTTTGATATGGTTACTTCGACGCCTGATTTCTCTCTTGCAGTCGATGGGGTAAAAGGAACCTGCCCTGTGGGTGAGGTTTATGCGAATGAGAATATCGTCAATCAGAAAATCCCAATCCTATCCTGTGAGGGGCCCTGTATTCGAGGCGAAATTGCCCGGCTTGCAGCCAATATGGTGGCGGAACAAGTATCCTCGTTTGCGCGCTGCTGTCATGCGGAGACGTTCGTCGTTCCACATTCGTCGATGGCGCACTGGGTAAAGCGAGCCGAACGGGTCATTATGATCGATGGCTGCTTTCTCAAGTGCCATGGCAGGATCCTAAAAAATCTGATCGATGGCGAACAAATGATCGAGATCGATGCATTGCCGTTTTACCAAAAGTATTCGGATGTTTTTCTGTATACGGATGTTCCGCAAGCGGAACGCGAGGCTGTGGCCGGGGAGGTAGCGGAAAAAATCATTGCGACGCTTGATACGAAATACGGACTGAATTGATTCCGACCCATCTGGGACTCGCAATTAATACACGGCAAGACAGGTGAAGTATGAATATATCGGAACCAGTAACAGGCCCGGTGCCTGAAGACGCAAGCCATAAGGACAAAAAGGACAAGATCTGTAATGTTATGCAGGAATGCTGTAAAGGTATGAGCGCTGCAGATAAAAAGTCGATGATGCACGACGTTATGCCGCGGATGATGGAAACCATGGGTGATGACTCGATGAGTGGAACGATGGGAACAATGATGCGTCATTGCATGCGTTCGTTCGGGTGGTTTCCGCTTATTCCGCTCGGCTTCGGAGTCGTTTTTTTTCTGTTGGGTTATTTTCTCAGCGCGGAATCAGTACGGATACTGTGGTTGGTGCTCGCGACTATACCTATCATTCTGGGTGTGCTAGGCCTTTTGCTCGCGAGTGCAATGATGCGGCAATAATGGAATGATACGTCTCGAGGCCGGCCGGTAATTCTTGATAGCTACTGGGCGCGTTTCCAACGAAAAATGGGGGAAACGGCACGGTCCGACTGAAGCCCCAGGTAAACATAGATTGGCGGCCGCTATTGGCCGTTCTCTGTAGCCCAGGAAACGTATCTCAACGTCTGCTATTGAGAAATTGTCAGCGCAATGACTGGCTTGACCGACTGCATGCGTTTGTATGAGGCGCTTGCATTATAAAGAAGCTACGCAGCTATGCTGAAGAAGGGTTATCGCTGGTAAGTACATTGATATGAAATTTCCAGCTACCATCAGTTTGCCGCTTAAAGGCGTTTACTGATTTACCCGTCTCGGTGAAGATCGACCCATCATCATTATCATAGTCTTCGGAGTAGGCAATAATTGAATATGCCAAATCGTTTTCGATTGATAATTCTATGTCAGTAACTTTCTTGTTCTTTGCGCCGCCGTCTATCCAACCTTGCATGGCTTTTTCGATTTCATCTCGGCCATGGGCATTATCACCATAGGAAGAGAGAACCCACGCGTCTTCCGTGTAACATGCTGCACAAGCCTTGGCGTCTTTTTGCTCAAACGAATCGATCCAATTTTGTTGGAGTCTTTCTAATTCAGCCTCGGCGCTCATAGTATTTACTCCCGGTTAAGAGAATTGGCCAACAGATCATATTGTATCAGCCTCATAACAGCTAGTTTATGAGGCTTTTGGCTCGATAAATACATATTATCGTGGAATTGCTGGGCGTCCGCAGTTGGCCGAATCGAGAAGCCCAGCTTACGCCTACGAGTGTCTCTTATGGAAAAAGCTGTCGCTCAAACTAGATGACCCAGCGGCGATCGACCCTAAGGAGACTCCCGTGC
>Ga0255039_10000646_pt1 | contig 11314 bp, 10 predicted proteins | sample BC1_12_1_MG_FD_181713 | JGI IMG/M metagenome (GOLD analysis project Ga0255039, IMG submission 181713) | Seawater microbial communities from Strait of Georgia, British Columbia, Canada - BC1_12_1 | ecosystem: Environmental > Aquatic > Marine > Strait | place: Canada: British Columbia | collected... | reverse complement strand
CCTTTTTTGCAACGGCGTTATGCTTGGCGTATCATCATGACCTTTTACAATAGTGATCAAACCTGAATCTTGATATGTTTGATTTTTTGATAGATCTGTTAACACCACACGAATCAATATCGCCCCGTATAATTTTTCAGGTACCGCCCAACGATATCGACCATTTGCAGCTTGCGAAGTCACAATCGGCGTCCAATAGTTATCGCTTTGACTTTTATAGTATAGCGCCACAGGCTTAGGCCCCAGGTTGGTATCAAAACCATTCCAACGAATAGGAATTTCTGTCCCCTTAAAGTTACTTATATCATTTCTAGGGTGATACAAAAATAATTTTGGCTTTGTATAATCCACATAAACGGTAAGTTGTGCTGGAATTGAAAGTGGCGGTATTGGATTGGTCGTTGTTTGCGCATTACGATCATCAATCGTATATGAACGCCTACCCCATTTATCTACTGCGACGATTAGGAAACGATGTATGCCTTCCTGTGATGCCGTAAAAAAAACCGGGCTCGTTAAATCTTCATCGTAATCATAAATAATCCAAGGTTGCTTTGGCGAAAGAGAATACCAAAGTTCAATGCGTACCAAATCTCCCTTGGGTACCGACTCAATATTATAATTAATTTTTATTTTTCGTGTATGAATCGTTGGTATTGTATGCGCACCAAGATCTTCGGTAGAAACATTCGTATTACTAGCACTAGATTGATGCCCCAAAGCGTCGGCACTAACATTGAATAAAGCCATAAACCAGAAAAAGGTGAACGCCATCACACAAATATATCCCTTTGGTATGCATCTACACCTAACCGCCTTTAGGAAACATACACAAGATTCAACTGTTTTTAAAATAAAAGATAACATTGCGCTTATTTATGAACTCCAACAATTATAAAACTTCCATTATTTGACATATACATCTATTTACTGATCGACCATTCCCACAACGATACTTTAAACCGCAAATCTTTTTATGAAAATCGTAGTTGCGACAATATAATTACACATAAACCATTGGCAAATAATCATTTAAACAACAAAAGGGCTTACCAATTATTTGCTTAGGAAAGCGACTTTGATCTGTTCAAACCTCGGCGTCTACTTGACATTTCTAACAAAAAGGCTATATTGCGTCCAATGTGTAACATTCGGTAAAAAACAAAGGAGATCCTTATGAATTATGAAACATATAAAGCATCTTTGCGTAATCCAACCCCCCCCGCAGCACTTACAGAAACAACGTTGGCATTGTGGTATGACGGCGTAGGTCGCTGGGAAGATAGTCATCACATTGCCCAAGATATCGACAATAAAGATGGTGCACGCATCCACGCCTACTTGCACAGAAAAGAAGGTGACGATGGTAACGCCATGTATTGGTATCAAAATAGCGGTGAACCTTTTTTCGAAGGCACGCTAGAAGAAGAATGGGAAATGCTCGTCAACCGATATCTTTAAATATAAACACGCACTCTACATTGACATTTTTTGTAGTTCTTTTGCTGGACATACTCGGATTGCTGTAACACGTTCCCGCAATTGACCAAGAGACTCATTTACCCTTGCGGTATACGAAGTGGATACATACCGATTACCAACAATCAATAAAATGCCGGACAACACAACCCCGACGATTAATATCGTTGTCGCCAATGCAAGTGAGATAGCTTTATCTGGTTTAATGGCAGGTAAATAATACGTTAAATGATAAGGCCAAAATGCCAAATAGTTTAAGGTTGGCGCATTTATTTGCGCTTCATAAGATAACTTGCCATTTTCTTGTGTAGGCCACTTCGCAATATTACCGCTATACATATTCGTGATACATTTAACCAAGTTTTTACCACGTATCGGAATAAAATGGCTCTCTGGCTCAAACATGGTCCACTGCTTATCACTCCACCCTACATTGTAAACATGAGGATGGGTATATAATTCTTTGGTATGATGCATAGAGACAGCCAGCACCTGAACGGCAATACTCAACAATACAACCACACCGATGCATATTTTTTTTATATAAAAAGGATCAATACCTTTCTTAAAGATTGTGTTTGCATAATAAACAACGGGTATCATTAAAAAGGGAAAATGAGGTACGATATACCTTGGTCCCCAACAACAATTACCGTGAAACGATGGATAAGATGCGTGTAATAACAACTCCATGACCATCGCACCCATCAACATGATACACCACATACGATATTGCTTATAAAAGTGCCATACCCCTACCATCATTAGTATGAAAATGGGATTATATAAAAATAAACTTCTACCGGGACTCAATAGCAACCCTTTTACCCCCATCGACAACGAAGACAAATCTAAAATCTTATCGTCAACTTTTGCTAATCCTGTAATAGGATTATTAAAACATTGCCAATTAATATACATATGTAACACCAACGCTGGCAGTGTACAACAAACCAACAACACAATTGCACCGCGAGAACTGACACTACACCTTTGTTGTTTATTACCTTTATCATTCAATTGAAAAATGATATATACCGCACCAATAAGAAAACACAATACCGTTGGGGCAGTATCCATTCGGGTCAAAAAACCAAATGATACAGCAAGCGCTGCTATCGTGAGATATTTAATGTGACCAGTAAGTTGAAAACGACGCAATTGCCAAACCCATAATACATTGAATAAAGCAAGTTGCACCGCTTCTTGCGCTTCTTTACTGGTTTGCCAAATCCCTGTCGCCAAAATAACCAATATGGCACCCCAATAACTTATTTTACTGGAAACACCAAAGGCAAGTAATAAATAATAGAAACAAACACTTAATAACCCAAGTATCACCGGAAAGAGTGTGATCGATATTAGTGCTTTAATGATTTTATCATTATGAATATTTAAAACATGGGTCGCAAACCAATATATAGAAGCAAAGACGACGGTTTGCCCCTTACCATAAAAACTATAAAGTTTACCATTTACACCAGGAAATATCCCTGGCGATACTTTATCTGGATCCATTCTAATTTCTAAATCGCCATGATCAACAATTGATTTTGCTTCGTAATATCGTGTGGGTGGATCAACACTCATCGATGCATGAGATGTCATAAACACAATACCAAAGATCCCTAGGAAAAGAAATAATGTAATTTTATAATGACTGGACGCTTGGGTATTGATCATACAGCAATGGTGCTCTCTAAAATATTTGTTTAAAAATGATTAAGCGATAGCTCATTTTATAATGGCCGGATTGATTTGCCTAGCGATACTTTTTAGGCACATCAATATACAATCTTTGACCACAGCAAGGTTTAATGAACTATTTGAAAAATTGTACGTAATGGGTACTTGCGAAATTACCATTTTATTTTTATATACGAACATGGTTGTTTCGAACAAGATATCAAATGATTTACTATGTGTCTTTTTAGAAAGAATATGCCGCATCGCCTCATTTGAATAACGACGATAACCCGAAGTAATATCTTTATAATAAGGTCTCTTGAATGCGCTCATTGGAAAATTTAATGACATATTGTATACAAAATTACCAACACAACTTAACAAGATGCGCATGATGGTTGTATTGGTTTTTGCAACACGCGTACCAATCGCTAAATCTGAGTGGGGATGTGCTACAAATCGTGTTATTTCGTCTGGATTATGACTTAGACCTGCATCCATGGTTATGGCATATCTATAATTCAGTTTCACTGCATGTTTCATGCCATCAAGTATGCTACCTGGAATATGTGTGTTTTCTTTATGGTTGATCACATGTATATCTGGAATATCATTTAGAATAGCTAACGTTTTATCACTGCTACAATCATTAACCACACAAACATCACCATGTTTTTTTGCACCTAAAACAACTGCCTCTATTGTTTCTTCTTCATTATACGCCGGAATGATTACCAATATTTTTTGTGTCAAATGAATCGCTCCTTTAAACCAACGCTTGCACAAAAAAGTCTTTGGCTAGGTCAATATCATCTGGGGTATTCACATTCGCATATTGCGAAGCAAGTATAAACATCTTCACGGCCTGGCCTTCATCGATAGCGCATTGTATTAGATCGGGTAATTCTTTTTCTTTTCTTACGTGGCTTACAGGGGTCTTATCGATATACTCAAAAATTTCATTTCTAAAAATACAATTGCCTGTGCCCATAATATTATTTGGCGGCCTAGTAGGTTTTTCAATCAACCTATATATTGAATAATCAAATTCATTGTAAATCACCGAATACGTTTTTGAAATTTGCGTCAAATCATCTGTTTCGGTAACCCCGCACATCACAAAAAGATCTTCTGATTCAAACTGGTCGGTCATTGTCGTTAATTGCGGGTTCACATGTATTTCATCACCAAGAAACAAAATGAAGTCAGCGCCATCTATGGTTTTTCGCGTTTGAGAAATCGCATCTACCAACCCCTTTTGATCCTTTTGGATCACATACTTTATGGGAATATCTTCATACCAAATGCCAAACGTATTGATAATGTATTCAGCATGGTAGCCTACTACGATAACAATTTCTTCTACATTGATTTGTTTTGCAGAAGCAAGTGAGTATGCCAATAAATGTTTGCCATCAACTTTCAGCATACATTTATTAATTTCCTCAGTGATTTGCTTTTGCCGTGTGCCGCGCCCTGCTGCCAGTATGATCGCTTTCATGATTAATTCCTTTAAAGAGTTTTTTTTCTTTTTGTAACCACTGAATCAATTGCATCACACCTTCTTTCGGTGCGATGTTCGGCTGCCATTTCAGCTTTTCTTTTGCCTTGGCTGTATCACAAATAAAGTATAATAAATCACCCTTCCGTTCTTCTTCAAATTCAACCATAGGTGTTGTACCAAGTAATTCGCCAATCAATTCGATACATTCAACCAAAGAGATCGCATAATCACCGCCACCACCTATATTGTAAATGCCTGGTTGTTGATGCTCATAGAATGCTTGAAATGCTTTGCAAACATCTGTTGGTGATATGATATCGCGAATTTGTTTGCCACTACCAAATATACGCAACGGCCTTCCCATCATGGCACGAATGGCAAAGTTTGCAACCCAGCCATGATCTTCGCCACCAAATTGCCTTGGCCCATACAAACCTGATAATCTAAAGCTAGCCGCTTTAACACCATAAGTATCTATATACGTTTGTAAGTAAATTTCCCCAGCCCGCTTCGATGCATGTAATGGCGTAAGTAAACCTTCAACGACAGGATGTGTTTCGTCGATAGCCATCGGATCGCGAAGATAACGGGTTTCACCTTCGGTTAATGTTTCGTTTATTTTATTGCCATATATATGAATGGTGCCACACGATGCAATGGGTACATCTAACGCCCTCGCGGCACGCAGTACATTAAATGTACCTTGTACGTTGACATTAAAATCTAATTCTGGATCTTCCATACCAATGGTCATCGCAGGTTGCGCAGCTGTATGAACGATATAATCAACGCCTACGGCGTGCGCCATTAACGAATCAAAATCACAAATATCTTCTTTCACCATTTGCACGCCGATGCTTTGCAGATAGTGCCAGTTATAATCTCGGGCCCCCTCTTCGATATAATCAATACGCTTGAGTTCATATTTTGTCATATTATCATATGAAATCACTTGATCGCCGCGATTGATGTAATACTCACAAACATGCGACCCCAAAAACCCACAGCCACCAGTTACCAATACTTTCATAATATTGCCTTTCGTTCTTAATATGTAGCTCTCAAATTAATTCGATTTAATCTGGAGTCTTTCTCATATTCGTAAATAAACGAAGAAAATCTGCAATTATTGGCAATTATCGCAATATTGTAGCTTAAACCAAACTCAAACATAGACATTAAGTTGTATTTTTAAGTTTTAGTGTTATTTGTTTTGGTAGGTACAAAAATAGCCCCGATAAACATCACGTTTAGCGGGGCTATCAATTTTATATTAAATTACTGCGCTTGCATTTCTTTAAAGCACGCGATCATCAAAGATCAAGACACCAATACGTTATCTTAATGTGGGCAGAAAATCTTGCCAAAGTGAGAAAAGTATTACAAAAGCGGAATAATCTACCGAAAGATTATCACCCCCATGCATATCTGTGGAAAGCGCCATCTGCACCAATCATGACGGCATCGTTTATAATAAAAAAAAGCCTCAGCATAAATGCCAAGGCTTTTGATTTCTTCAAAAATAGACTTAAATTATAGCACACGTCTGCGGCGAAGATAGCTCACACCACCCATACCGAATGTGCCCAAAAGCAAAGCGCCAGGTGCAGGCACTACATTGCATGCTTCAGTTTCAATACCAGCAACTGAGTATTCGTTGTTTGTACGGTTTTCTACTGTAAACATCATGTGATCGACTGTATATGCGCTGCCAAATAAAACTTCCTGGCTACCGTTTCCTTGTTCAGATGTACTACCATCAAAGTCAAAGCTGGCTAGTAAAGCGTTATTTAAATAAAGTGATACTGTACCATTTTCGTGCTGACCATTGCCATCGGGAGCATCAAATAAATCTGTCACCCAAGTGCTGGTAACACACGTATCAGTCGCAAAAGTAATATCTAACCATTCTTCTGTATCAATTTCGTCCTCTTGATTGTTACCCAGAATGCCGAGACCGTCATCAGCGGCCCAGAAAAGATATTCATTATTCTCTGCAGTTGCCGTTACATTACCAACTGTTATTGCATGTGGGCCAGAAGGTCCCCAAGCCGCTTCACGAAAATCAATGTCAATACCCCCAACTGTCGGAATCGCAGAAACACACTGCATTGCGCCCAAGGTAATTAACATACTTAAAATAATTTTTTTCATTTTAGTCTCCATTCTTTCATTAGATTTAACTACAAAATATTTTCTCTTAGCATATCAGATTTAAATGCAAACCAATTACATTTAAATCCATGTCGCAATTAATACCAAATTAAAATAACAATATTAAATAAATAGCAATAATCATGCCATATTTACATTCCATTTTAAAAAACTTACAAGAACCATAAAGTACTTTATAGCAAAAATTTACGATCACTACACATCATCATAAATAAATACCCCCCTACAGACAACTAGACGCAATGTTGTTTACATACCACAATTCAGGTATTTATGTAGTGAATACTAAACGTATATTCATTTCAAAACAACTAAAGCGCGCTTTAAAGATAAGCGCTAAAGAAATAGCACTAGATTTAACGATTAAATCAGCAGCGCGTCTGGTGGATTGAATCGTTATTTATTATAGCGGACAAACAGAGCAAGTCACATTTATGTGCGTAATCAGTGCATCCTGCTCTGATCGAAAACAACTGCGATACTTAACCGTATTACAATTTGAAGGTCGCCCTCGATGCCTTACTTGTGACGAACAGGCCAGGGTGGCCTGATTACGTACTCAATAACTATTAAATCAGCGGTCCGCCTTCGGCGGATCCGTCTGGATTGGCTGGTTATTTTTTTGCGACCAAACACTTGTAGTTACTGTTTTTTTAATCCCGACGGGATTACGCCTCTTAGCCGGTGGTTTTAACCACCGGCTAGATATAACCACAACATAAGTCCTGTAAGGACGACGCGTAGGCAATTGCGTCGTCCTTACAGGACTCAATCTTTTTTTTATATACCGGCGGTTAAAACCACCGGCTACAACTCGTCACCCTTTCAGGGTGATATATAACCAATTTTAGATGAGATAGTTAAGTACGTAAAAAAAGCCGCGTTAACAATTACGTTAACACGGCTTATTTGTTTTAATGTTGGCAGCAACCTACTCTCGCATTTACACACTACCATCGGCTTGGATGCCTTAGCTTCTGAGTTCGGAAAGGGATCAGGCGTTTCACATACAAAATAACCACCAACAATATTTTGAAGATGTCGCAACACTTACATGCTACTTCATCATATTCTCAATAGAATTGATATATAGATTTAATTTACTTGTTCTATCACAAACGCCCTTGCGGTTGTTTGGAGTGCGTCTTGTTCCATACGCTTAATGATAATACATTTTCGAAGCAACTTAATTAGTTACATTCGTCGAATGCATTCTATAGTACATCGTTTTACTTACGACTATAAAATGACATGGTCAAATAATTGCCTGTTAGTACTGGTCAGCTGAGACGATTTCGCGTCTTACACACCCAGCCTATCAACCACGTGGTCTACATGGAGGCTTTCATCCCGAAGGACATGGAAAAATTATCTTAGAGGAGGCTTCCCACTTAGATGCATTCAGCGGTTATCCTTTCCCTACTTAGCTACCCAGCGGTGCCTTTAGCAAGACAACTGGAGCACCAGAGGTAAGTCCATCCGAGTCCTCTCGTACTAAGGATGAATCTCTTCAATTTTCCTACGCCCACAGCAGATAGGGACCGACCTGGCTCACGCCGGTCTGAACCCAGCTCGCGTACCACTTTAATAGGCGAACAGCCTAACCCTTGGGACCGCCTTCAGCCCCAGGATGTGATGAGCCGACATCGAGGTGCCAAACCGCCTCGCCGCTATGGACGCTCGGAGGCGATCAGCCTGTTATCCCCGGAGTACCTTTTATCTGTTGAGCGACGGCCCTTCCACACGGGACCGCCGGATCACTAAGTCCTACTTTCGTATCTGCTCGAGCTATATCTCTTGCAGTTAAGCACCCTTATACCTTTGCGCTCTACGCTGGATTGCCAACCCAGCTGAGGGTACCTTTGAACTCCTCCGTTACTCTTTAGGAGGAGACCGCCCCAGTCAAACTACCCACCAAGCACGGTTCCACGCCCAGTTTCATGGGAATCGCGGTTAGGTGACTAACATAAGAAGGCTGGTATTTCAAGGGTGACTCCACAAATGCCGGAACATCTGCTTCAACGTCTCCCAGCTATCCTACGCATCTTATATCAGGCATCAATACCTGGCTATAGTAAAGGTTCACGGGGTCTTTCCGTCTAGCTGCGGGTAAGTGGTATCTTCACCACTACTACAATTTCACCGAGTCCGTTGTTGAGACAGTGCTCCAGTCGTTACGCCGTTCATGCACGTCGGAACTTACCCGACAAGGAACTTCGCTACCTTAGGACCGTCATAGTTACGGCCGCCGTTTACCGGGGCTTCAGTCGCGAGCTTCTCCCGAGGGATAACAAGCTTCCTTAACCTTCCGGCACCGAGCAGGCGTCATTCTGTATACATCCACTTTAAGTGTTAGCACAGAACTGTGTTTTTGATAAACAGTCGCCAGAGCCACTTCACTGCGCCCTCAGCATACATATAAATACATATCTGGAGGGGCCCCTTATCGCGAACTTACGGGGACAATTTGCCTAGTTCCTTAACAACGGTTCTCTCGAGCGCCTGAGGATATTCTCCTCACCTACCTGTGTCAGTTTTAGTACGGACACGCTGCCTTCATCCTACATGAGCTATTTCTCGGCACTCTCGCCACCGACTTCGGCATCAAAACGGCCTCGATCTTGCGAAACATCCACGACTAACGGGATGATCGACTTTGAGAATGCGTCACTCATTTCGTCCAACAACATGGTGCAGGAATATTAACCTGCTGGCCATCGTCTACGCCTTTCAGCCTCGACTAAGGGACCGACTAACCCTGGGCGGATTTACCTTCCCCAGGAAACCTTAGGTTTTCGGCGAGCAGGATTTTCACCTGCTTTATCGTTACTCATTCCGGCATAATCACTAGCATCCGCTCCAGGACTCATTACTGTATCCCTTCTACGCTGAATGCTACGCTCAGCTACCACTTAGGTATCATTATAATCTCTAAATCCGCGGCTTCGGTATTTTACTTATTCCCGTTCATCATTGGCGCTCATTCGCTCGACCAGTAAGCTATTACGCACTTTTTAAATGGTGGCTGCTTCTAAGCCAACATCCTGGCTGTCACTGCAAATAAACATCCTTAGTAACTTAGTAAAATTTTGGGACCTTAGCCGGCGATCTGGGTTGTTTCCCTTTTGACAACGGAGGTTAGCCCCCGTAGTCTGACTCCCAAGATAAGCATAACAGTATTCGGAGTTTGATAAGGGTGGGTAGGCGGGTAGCCCCCCAGTCCTTTTCAGTAGCTCTACCCCTGTTATGTATTACTTGAGGCTAGCCCAAAAGCTATTTCGCTGAGAACGAGCTATCTCCAGGTTTGATTAGACTTTTACTCCTCCCCACAGGTCATCGCCCAACTTTTCAACGTTGGTGCGTTCGGTCCTCCAGAAGGTTTTACCCTTCCTTCAACCTGCCCATGGGTAGATCACCTGGTTTCGCGTCTACGACCTGCGACTTGACGCCCTATTAAGACTCGCTTTCGCTACGGATGCGCTGCGGAACAGCTTATCCTTGCCACAAATCGTAACTCGCCGGATCATTATGCGAAAGGCACGCTGTCAACCGTTACCACCGAAGTGGTCATAGGTCTCCAACTGCTTGTAAGTGTATGGTTTCAGGTACTTTTCATTCCCCTGATAGGGGTGCTTTTCATCTTTCGCTCACGCTACTTTACACTATCGGTTGTCAAGGAGTACTTAGCCTTGGAGGGTGGTCCCCCCGGATTCACATCGAGTTTCACGAGCTCGGTGCTACTCTGGTACTCTCGTATAACGGAGGCTAATCACTTTCGCTTACAGGACTTTCACCCTCTATGGTTGAACTTTCCAGAACAATTCTGCTAATGATTAACTTTGTAACTCCTAACGAGAGCCCGCAACCCCAGGCACGAAGCCTGGTTTGGGCTATTCCGTTTTCGCTCGCCGCTACTAACGGAGTCTCGGTTGATTTCCTTTCCTGCAGGTACTTAGATGTTTCAGTTCTCTGCGTTGACTCGTCAAGGCCTATACATTCAGCCCTGCGTAACATAATCTAGTTGCCTAGTTATGCTGTGTTACCACATTCGGAGATCCCGGGGTATAACGGTTGTTTGACACCTAACCCGGGCATATCGCAGCCTACCACGTCCTTCTTCGCCTCTTGACACCTAGACATCCACCATACACTCTTAATAATTTGACCACATCATTCAATAGTCGATGTGGTAAAATCGCCGAACATAACTAAATGTACGTAATGATAGGTTTAACATCATTACGCCACATTGAATTCTAATTAAACAGTTAATCAAAACCGTTCTTTCAAATTCAAAGCAAGCTTCTATATTCCAAGAAACTTGCGGTAAGTTGCTCTAGATACTTTCGTATCAAAAAAATTGTGTAGTATTATCATCTTCACCAGATCAAGTTAGTGTACTTAATCTGATTTGATATCACTTTCAATTAAATCTATATTCAATTTTTAAAGATCATCCGGTAAAACCGG
>Ga0255039_10000643_pt1 | contig 11328 bp, 4 predicted proteins | sample BC1_12_1_MG_FD_181713 | JGI IMG/M metagenome (GOLD analysis project Ga0255039, IMG submission 181713) | Seawater microbial communities from Strait of Georgia, British Columbia, Canada - BC1_12_1 | ecosystem: Environmental > Aquatic > Marine > Strait | place: Canada: British Columbia | collected... | reverse complement strand
TACGACGTCGACGAGTGTCGGCAGCGTGGGATGACCTACGCCGCGCCGATCAAAGTGACGATCCAGCTCATCATCTACGACACCGGCGGTGACAGCACCGAGCGAGCGGTTCGGGATATCAAGGAGCAGGAGGTCTACTTCGGCGAGATCCCGCTGATGACCGTCAACGGGACGTTCATCATCAACGGGACCGAGCGCGTCGTCGTTAGCCAGCTTCACCGCAGTCCGGGCGTCTTCTTCGACCACGACCGTGGCAAGACGCATTCGTCGGGTAAGCTGCTCTACCAAGCGCGCATCATTCCTTACCGAGGCTCGTGGCTCGATCTCGAGTTCGACCCGAAAGACTTGCTCTACGTCCGCATCGATCGCCGTCGGAAGATGCCTGCGACGGTGCTGCTCAAGGCGCTTGGGTACAACACCCAGGAGCTCCTCAACTACTACGACGACACCGAGACGATCTACATCCTCTCGAAGGACCAGTACGCCAAGTCGATCGAGTACGAGCTTCTGCCAGGCCAGCGTGCGACGCACGACATTGCCGTCGGCGAGGACGTTCTCGTTCGCAAGAACCGCAAATTCACACGCGCTGCGATTCGCAAGCTCAAGTCTGCGGGCCTCGACTACCTGCCGATCGACTTCACTGAGGTCATCGGCAAGGTCGCTGCCGAAGACGTCATCGACGAGGACACCGGCGAGATTCTGCTCGCGGTCAACGAAGAGGTTACCGAGGCTCGCATCGACGCCCTCCGCGAGGCGAGCGTCAACGAGTTCAAGGTGCTCTTCATCGACGGCCTCAACGTCGGTTCCTATCTCAGAGACACGCTGCTCGTCGATAAGGTTCAGTCGCAGGACGAGGGTATCCTCGAGATCTACCGACGGTTGCGTCCGGGCGATCCGCCCACGCTCGACACTGCACGGAATCTCTTCAACAACCTGTTCTTCAACCCGGAGCGCTATGACCTGAGCCAGGTCGGGCGCCTCAAGCTGAATTACAAGTTCTACAAGGACGTCGAAGAGGACGAGCGGCCGAGTCTGGATCACACGGTCCTCACCAACACCGACATCTTGGACACGGTGAAGAACCTCATCGAGCTCAAGAACGGTCGTGGATCGGTTGACGACATCGACCACTTGGGCAATCGACGCGTTCGCGCCGTAGGCGAGCTGATGGAGAATCAGTACCGCATCGGTCTCGTCCGCATGGAGCGCGCGATCAAGGAGCGCATGAACATGTCTCAAGAGATTGAGACGCTCATGCCGCACGACCTGATCAACGCCAAGCCCGTCAGCGCGGTCGTCAAAGAGTACTTCGGCTCGAGCCAGCTCTCGCAGTTCATGGACCAGACCAACCCGCTCAGCGAGGTGACGCACAAGCGGCGTCTGTCCGCTCTTGGGCCCGGTGGTTTGACGCGTGAGCGTGCGGGCTTCGAGGTCCGTGACGTTCACACGACTCACTACGGTCGTATTTGTCCGATTGAGACGCCCGAAGGTCCGAACATCGGTCTCATTGCATCTCTGTCGACCTACGCTCGCGTCAACGAGTATGGCTTCGTCGAGACGCCGTACCGAAAGGTCGAAGACGGCATCGTGCTCGACCAACAAGTGCGTTGGTACTCCGCCCTCGAGGAAGAGGGGCACTACATCGCGCAGGCCAACGCGAAGATCGAACACCTGAGCCGCAAGCTCGAAGGGCAGCTGATAAGCGCCCGCTTCAACGGCGAGTTCGTGATGGTGCCGCCCACCAGCGTTCAGCTGATGGACGTGTCGCCGAACCAGCTGGTCTCGGTTGCCGCCTCGTTGATTCCGTTCCTCGAGCACGACGACGCAAACCGTGCGTTGATGGGCTCGAACATGCAGCGTCAGGCTGTTCCCTGCGTGCGCACGCATGCTCCGATCGCCGGCACCGGCATCGAGGGCCGGGTCGCGCGTGACTCCGGCGTTTGCGTCGTTGCGCAGCAGGATGGCGTGGTCGAGTCGGTCGACGCGACACGCATCGTGGTCAAGGCCGAAGGTCTCGCGGGCGCGTTCCCCGACATCTACCGACTCAACAAGTTCCAGCGCTCCAACCAGAACACGGCATACAACCAGACGCCGATCGTTCGACCCGGAGACAGGGTCAAGGCTGGCGACGTCATCGCTGACGGCCCCAGCACGGACCGCGGTGAGCTAGCGCTCGGCCAGAACGTGATCGTCGCGTTCATGCCGTGGGGTGGTTACAACTTCGAGGACTCGATTCTGCTTTCCGAGCGGATCGCCAAGGACGACGTCTACACCTCGGTGCACATCGAGGAGTTCGAATGCGTCGCGCGCGACACTAAGCTCGGCAAAGAGGAAATCACCCGCGACATTCCGAACGTCGGCGAAGAGGCTCTCAAGGACCTCGACGAATCGGGTATTGTGCGGATTGGCGCCGAGGTGAACTCCAGTGACATCCTGGTCGGCAAGATCACGCCGAAGGGTGAGACCCAGCTTTCTCCCGAAGAAAAGCTCCTCCGCGCCATCTTCGGCGAGAAGGCGGGCGACGTTCGGGACACCTCGCTCAAGGTACCGCCAGGCGTGACCGGAATCGTCATCGACGCCCGCGTGTTTGCACGCAAAGGCACCGAGAAGGACGAGCGTTCCGCTCAAATCGAAGAGGCCGAGCGTGCCAAGCTCGAAAAGGACATGGCGGCCGAGATCAAGATCGTTCTCGACTCTGCACATGACCGCGTTCGCAAGTACTTCGTCGGTAGCACGGCGACGGCCAAGCTGGTGGGTGACAAGGGCAGCGAGCTCCTCGCCAAGGGTGCAAAGATCACCAACGAGGCTCTCGACGAGATTCCGCACAAGTACTGGGCGCACATCGAGGTCGACAAGAACAAGGACAAGACCGACGCGATCCTCGAGCAGGTCGACGACCAGGTCGACGCCGTCAAGATGTTGTTCCAGGAGAAGATCGACAAGCTCGGCAAGGGCGATGAGCTTCCTCCGGGCGTCATCAAGATGGTGAAGGTCTACGTTGCCATCAAGCGCAAGTTGCAGGTTGGCGACAAGATGGCCGGCCGCCACGGTAACAAGGGTGTCGTCAGCCGGATTCTTCCGGAAGAAGACATGCCGTATCTGCCGAACGGCAAGCCGGTCGACATCGTCCTGAATCCGCTCGGTGTCCCAAGCCGAATGAACGTCGGCCAGATTCTCGAGACGCACCTCGGGTGGGCGGGTTATCTCCTCGGCACGCAGCTGCAGGAGATGGTCGAGCAGAAAGCACAGGCGTCAGAGCTCCGCGAGCGGATTCGCTCCATCTTCAAGAGCGGCGACATCGTCAAGGTACTCGACACGTTGCCGGACAACGAAGTCGCGCAGATGGCCAAGAGCTGGAAGCACGGTCTTCAGCTGGCCACACCGGTCTTCGACGGCGCGAGCGAGGAAGAGATCAAGGATCTCCTCCGGCTAGCAGGCGTGCAGGACAACGGCCAGACGGTGCTGTTCGACGGACGCACGGGCGACGCATTCCACGAGGATGTCACTGTTGGCATCATGTACATGCTCAAACTGCACCACTTGGTCGACGATAAGATCCACGCGCGAAGCATCGGCCCGTACTCGCTTGTCACGCAGCAGCCGCTGGGTGGTAAGGCGCAGTTTGGCGGGCAGCGGCTCGGTGAGATGGAGGTCTGGGCGATGGAGGCCTACGGCGCTGCGTATGCGCTGCAGGAGTTCCTCACCGTCAAGTCCGACGATGTGCAAGGTCGTACACGCATGTACGAATCGATCGTCAAAGGGGAGTACTCGCTCGAAGCCGGACTGCCGGAGAGCTTTAACGTCCTCATGAAGGAGCTTCAGGCACTCTGCCTGAACGTCGAGTTGGTTGAGACGAGTCAACTGGGGCGCAGGTCGGATGACGTCCTTGCTGCGGAGGAAGAGTAAGTCATGAAGGATATCTTCAGCTTCTTCGAAAAGCCGAAAGACCCGCTGGCCTTTTCAGCGATTCGGATTTCGCTAGCGTCGCCGGAAAAGATCCGCGAATGGTCACATGGCGAAGTCAAAAAGCCAGAGACGATCAACTACCGTACGTTCAAGCCCGAACGAGATGGTCTGTTCTGCGCGAAGATCTTCGGACCCGTCAAAGACTACGAGTGCATCTGCGGCAAGTACAAGCGCATGAAGCACCGCGGCATCGTCTGCGAGAAGTGCGGCGTCGAGGTCATTCAGAGCAAGGTCCGCCGTGAGCGCTTGGGTCACATCACCCTGGCGACGCCGGTGGCGCACATCTGGTTCCTCAAGAGCCTTCCGAGCCGCATCGGCGCGATTCTCGACATCACGCTGAAGGACCTCGAGCGCGTGCTCTACTGCGAGAGCTATGTGGTGCTCGACCCCAAGGAGACGCCGCTCGAGCGCGGGGAGATCCTCACCGAGGATCGATTCCACGACATGCTCGACGAGTATGGCGACGACGCGTTCGAAGCGCGCATGGGCGGCGAGGCCGTGCTCGAGATGCTTCGCGACCTCGACGTGCACGCGATGGCGGAGCAGCTTCGTTTGGACCTCAAGGAGGCCACTAGCGAGGCGAAGCGCAAGAAGTACTCCAAGCGGCTCAAGGTCATCGAGGCGTTCCGCGACTCGGGCAATCGTCCCGAGTGGATGATGCTGTCGGTGATTCCGGTGCTTCCGCCGGACCTGCGTCCGTTGGTTCCGCTCGACGGTGGCCGATTCGCGACGTCCGATCTCAACGATCTCTACCGCCGCGTCATCAACCGAAACAACCGCCTCAAGCGGCTCATCGAGCTCAACGCTCCCGAGATCATCATCCGGAACGAGCGCCGCATGTTGCAAGAGGCCGTCGACGCTCTGTTCGACAACGGCCGGCGTGGCAAGACCATCACCGGTCCGAACAAGCGTCCGCTCAAGTCGCTATCCGACATGCTCAAGGGCAAGCAGGGCCGGTTCCGTCAGAACCTGCTCGGTAAGCGCGTCGACTACTCAGGCCGCTCCGTCATCGTCGTCGGTCCCACGCTGCGTTTGCACCAGTGCGGCCTCCCGAAGAAGATGGCGCTCGAGCTCTTCAAGCCGTTCATCTACAACAAGCTCGAGGAACGTGGGTACGTCACCACGATCAAGAGCGCGAAAAAGCTCGTCGAGAAGGAGAAGCCCGAGGTCTGGGACATTCTCGAAGAGGTGATCACAGAGCACCCAGTGATGCTCAACCGAGCACCGACGCTCCACCGTTTGGGCATCCAGGCTTTCGAGCCCGTTCTCATCGAGGGTAAGGCGATCCGGCTCCACCCGCTCGTTTGCACCGCCTTCAACGCGGACTTCGACGGCGACCAGATGGCGGTCCACGTGCCGCTTTCGGTCGAGGCTCAGATGGAGACTCGCGTGCTCATGATGAGCACGAACAACATCCTGTCGCCTGCGAGTGGCCGCCCCATCATCAACCCGACGCAGGACATCGTTCTCGGCCTCTACTACATGACGCGTGAGAAGCAGTTCGGTAAGGGCGCGTACCGCGACGGCCAGGAGAAGGAAGGCCAGTTCACCGGCATCTTCGCTTCGTCCGACGAGGTGCGGATGGCGTACGACCAGAACATGGTCGGTCTGCATTCGCGCATTCGCTACCGCTACAAGGGCGAGATCTACGACACCACGGTCGGCCGCGTGCTGGTGAGCGACGTGCTCCCCCCGGGCATGGAGTTCCCGGCGGTCAACAAGGTGCTCGACAAGAAGTCCCTGAGCGCTCTCATCGACGAGTGCTACCGCGCGAGCCGGAACAAGAACACCGTTCTCCTCGCCGACCGCCTTCGTACGATGGGCTTCGAAATGTCGACCCGTGCGGGTATTTCGATCTGCATGGATGACATGATCATCCCGGACTCGAAGAAGGACGTGCTTGGTGCCGCGCAGCAAGACGTCACCACTGTCGTCGAGCAGTACCAGGAGGGTCTGATCACCGACGGTGAGCGGTACAACAAGGTCGTCGACATTTGGGCGGAGGCCTCTGACCAGGTCGCTCGCGATCTGATGGACTCGATCGGTACAGACGAAGTCATCGATCCCGAGACTGGCGAGAAAACCACTCAGCCGAGCTTCAACTCGATCTTCATGATGGCCGACTCGGGCGCTCGTGGCTCGAACCAGCAGATTCGTCAGCTGGCCGGAATGCGTGGCCTGATGGCCAAGCCGTCCGGTGAGATCATCGAGACGCCCATCACGGCGAACTTCCGTGAAGGGTTGACCGTGTTGCAGTACTTCATCTCGACACACGGTGCGCGTAAAGGTCTGGCCGACACCGCCTTGAAGACGGCGAACTCCGGGTACCTGACGCGTCGTCTCGTCGACGTGGCACAGGACGCCGTCATCACTGACTACGATTGCGAAACTCTCGATGGAATCTGGGTCAGCAAACTCGAGGAGGGTGGTGAGGTCGTTACGCCACTCGGTGAGCGTGTTCTCGGCCGGATCGCGCTCGAGGACATCACCGATCCCGTTACCGACGAAGCTCTCGTCGAAGCCAACCAGGAGATCGACGAAGCTCGTGTCGCGCGTATCGAAGCCGCCGGCATCGAGCGCGTGCTGATTCGCTCCGTGTTGACTTGCCAGAATCGTCGCGGCGTATGCGTGATGTGTTACGGCCGAGACCTCGGGCGCGGCTATGAAGTGAATATTGGTGAGGCTGTCGGCATCATCGGCGCTCAGTCGATCGGTGAACCGGGCACGCAGCTCACCATGCGCACGTTCCACATTGGCGGTGCGGCTGCTCGCGGTAAGATCGAACAGAGCTCGATCGAGTCACGCTCGGGCGGCATCGTGAAATTCGACAACGCCAAGCTCGTCACCAAGCGCGACGGAACGGTTGTCGTCATGAACCGCCATGGCGCGGTGACCGTCATCGATGAGTCGGGCCGTGAGCGTGAGCACTTCACGCTGACCTACGGCGCGTTCGTGAAGGTCAAAGAGGGTGACCGCGTCGAGCGAGGCACGATGCTGGCCGAGTGGGACCCCTACGCCATTCCGATCCTTACGGAGGTCGACGGCACCGTTAAGTATGGCGACGTCGTCGAGGCGGTAACCATGGAAGAGAAGCTCGACGAGGTGACGGGTCTATCCCGGCGCGTCGTCATCGAATCGCGCGATCCGAGCGCGCGTCCCCGCATCTCGATCAAGGACCCGCAAACCGGCGATACGCAGAGCACGGGGGCCGGCGAGAACATGGCCCGCTACTTCCTTCCAGTCGGCGCCAACATCATCCCAACGGATGGTCAGACGGTCGAAGCTGGCGAGATCATCGCGAAGATCCCGCGTGAGACCACCAAGACCAAGGACATCACGGGTGGTCTGCCGCGTGTCGCCGAGCTCTTCGAGGCTCGCAAGCCCAAGGACCACGCGATCATCAGCGAGATCGATGGCATCGTGACCTTTGGTAAGGACACCAAGGGCAAGCGCAAGGTCATGATCACGCCGGAGGTCGGTGAGCCAAAGGAGTACCTCATCGCCAAGGGCAAGCATCTCACCGTGAAGGATGGTGATCACGTGCGCGCTGGCGAGCCGTTGATGGATGGTCCTGCAAATCCGCATGACATTCTCAAGGTCAAGGGCGAGAAGGAGCTTGCGGCTTGGTTGGTCGACGAGATCCAGCAGGTCTACCGATTGCAAGGTGTTGCCATCAACGACAAGCACATCGAGGTCATCGTTCGTCAGATGCTTCGGCGTGTTCGGATCAAGGAGACTGGTGACACCCGATTCCTTCCGGACGAGCAGGTCGAGAAGACGGTGTTCGAGCGCGAGAACGAGCGAGTCATCGCGAAGGGCGGTCAGCCTGCGGTGGCAGAGCCGCTCTTGCTCGGCATCACCAAGGCATCGCTTTCCACTGAATCGTTCATCAGCGCTTCGTCTTTCCAAGAGACGACGAAGGTGCTCACCGAGGCCGCGATTAGCGGCAAGGTGGACGCGCTTCGCGGTCTCAAGGAGAACGTCATCATGGGCCGGTTGTTACCAGCCGGTACGGGCCTCGGCGCGTACAACAAGATCGACATGGTCGTCGCGGACGACGCGGTGAAGCCGCTCGCTCCGAGGCCGGCCATCCTCGAGCCAGAGCCGGTTGCTGCGGCTGCCAGCGAAGAATAGGCGACCTCACACAGGGCGACTACGCCTGCGAATCATCCGGGGCCTACCGCGCCTATTCGGCTGACTCGCGGGGGTGTCTCCGTGTAGAGTCGTCGCATGGAAGCTCCCCAAAAAGGCTATCTATTCGAGACTGACGAACACCGCGCACTGCGAGAGCAGATTCGGCGCTTCGCGACCAATGCGATCGCGCCGAACGCACACGCGTGGGAAGAGGCCAACGAGTTCCCGAGGGAGCTTTACCAGACGGCGGCAAAGGCCGGCTTCTTGGGGATCGGCTACCCGGAGGAGCTTGGTGGCAATGGCGGGGATCTCACTCACGTCCTGTGCGCTTCGGAGGAAATGGTTCTCGCCGGGAAGTCGGTGGGCACCCTCGTTGGGCTGGGGAGCCTGGGCATCGCCATCCCTCCGATCGTGAAGTTCGGCACCGACGCGCAGAAGGAGCGCTTCGTCAAGCCAGCGCTGACGGGTGAGAAGGTGAGCGCGCTCGGAATCACCGAACCCGGCGGCGGCAGTGACGTCGCTGCCGTTCGCACGAAAGCCGTGCGGGATAGTGATCACTATATCGTGAACGGCTCAAAGACGTTCATCACGTCCGGATGCCGCGCCGACTTCGTCACGGCAGCCGTCCGAACGGGCGGGGAAGGACATGCGGGCATTTCCATGCTCGTCATCGAGAGCGACACACCCGGCTTCAGCGTTTCCAGCAAGCTCAAGAAGACAGGCTGGTGGGCAAGCGACACCGCCGAGCTCGCCTTCGAAGACTGCCGCGTGCCGGCGAGCAATCTCATCGGGCAAGAGGGCGCCGGTTTCTTGATGATCATGATGAACTTCGTGACCGAGCGGCTCTTCATCGCCGGCCAGTGTGTCGCGATCGCCGAGCTCGCGTATCGAGAGGCCGTAGCGTACGCCAAGGAGCGGCACGCTTTCGGAAAGAACCTCGCTGGCTTCCAAGTGATCCGTCACAAGCTGGCCGACATGGCGACGCAGGTCGCTGCCGCCCGCGCGCTCACCGGCGAGTGCGTCACCCGCTACCTCGGAGGCGAACAAACACCAGCGCTCGCGGCGATGGCCAAGAACACCGCGACCGACGCCTGCTCAGCGGTGTGCGACCAAGCGGTCCAGATCCACGGCGGCTACGGCTACATGAGAGAATACGTCGTAGAACGCCTCTACCGCGACGCCCGCCTCTACCCCATCGGTGGCGGCACCCGCGAAATAATGAACGAAATCATAAGCAAAGTGGAAGGCTACTAGGGACACTCTCCCCCCACCCAACCCATTGATATCACGACGTTTCTCAGCGAAAGATCGCAGCGCGCCCTCTCAACGTCCAGCTTCGTGGGCGCGCGTTTCGAGGATGCGTCGCTGCGATCTTTGTCGGAGAGGTTGTTTGGTTTCGGGGGGTTAGGAGGGGGGAGAGTGTCCCCCTAAGAGGATGCCTCTTTGGATGAAGTCGGCGATTAGGGTGGATAGTTTTTCTATGAAGTCGGGGCCGATTTGGGTGCCGTGGGCGGCGGCTACTTGTTGGACTGATTCGGCGACGGTTTGATCGGCGCGTTGCCAGCCTTCGAGGAGGTCTGCCGCTAAGGGGTTGAGCCTTCTTGGGATCGGCCTGTGGTTCTTGTTGCGGTACACGCAGAGGATCGTTGGGTCTGGTTCGTAGCCTGTGCTGGGGGCGGGCTTGTTTTGGACTGGGTACGCGAGGCGGAGAACTTTTACCGCAGTGGCGACGACCGGCTTGCGGTCGAACGCGAACTCGCCGGTCTGCGTGGGGTTTGCGGGTGCGTGCCGGACGTCCCACGCCGTGATCTCGTAACCTGCCAGATCGGCGACCCAGGGGGCCTCGGTGCGCTGCCAGATCGGAATCGCAAATTCGGCGAGCTCACTTGGGACGTAGCGCAGGTATCGGGTTTTGGGGCTGCCGGTGTCGAACCACTCGTCGACAGCGCGGCCAAAGGCGTCCTCTCCAATCGCGCTCTTCGTGCGAGCGAGCGCGACCCCGATCACCGTGTTGAGTCGGTTGCGCACCAAGTCGCGGTAGACGAGCCACCGTTCGCGTGATCCGAGGAGCTCCAGGTCGGCTTCGCTCGGCTCCGCGCCGAAACAGACCCGTTGCATGGCTTTGGCGCGATCAGCCAGCATCTACTGCCTCCGTCGCATTGCGGTAGATCTGCCAGAGCTCGTCGACCTCGGACAGGAGATCATCGAGTGGCGGCACGTTGTTGTCGCGCTCGAGGAGCACGGGCACCGGGCCTGTCTTGCGCAGCGTGTAGTCGAGAAGCTCGTAGACATCGTCAGGGACCGGCTCGCCGTGGGTGTCGATGCGTAGGCCGTCGTCGCGAACGAAGTGGCCCGCGACGTGGATTTGGACCACACGTTCCATCGGGATCTTGTCGATGTACGCCTTGGGATCGAAGTCGAAGTTCCGGCCGTTCACATAGATGTTGTTGACGTCGAGCAACAGCTTCGCGTCTGCCTTCTGCAGGACCTCCACCACGAAGTCAGCCTCCGCCAAGCCATCGGGGCCTTGGGGGGCGTAGTAACTCGCGTTCTCGAGCGCCAGCGGAACCCCGATCGCGTCGCGCACTTCGATCAGTCGCTGCGACGAGATCTGCGCCGACTCCTCGGTGAACGGTAGCGGGAGCAAGTCGTGGAAGAAGCGATCGTCGACCCCACCCAGGCATAGGTGCTCGCTGTGCCAGGGGATCTCGAGGTCTTTCAAGAATGTTCCGAGCTCGTTCAAGTAGCTCGCATCGAAGGGCTCCGCCGAGCCCAAGCAGGTGCTCAAGCCATGCGTCACGACCGGCCAATCTTCCCGGGCCAGCTCCAACATCTCCTGATACCGGCCGCCTCGATTGATGTAGTTTTCCGGATGAATCTCCAGCCAGGCGATGCTCTTCGGCTGTCGTTCGAGGAGCTCGGTCGCGAGGTCGTATCGAAGCCCTAAGCCGATTCCGGCGACGTCTCGAGTCATTTGGTCTCTCAAAGAAAAGAAGCCGCGGCGACACCTGTCGCCGCGGCTTCCAACACCATACTGCTCTACGACGAGCAGCGTGACCTTTGCTTATTCGGCTTTGGTACCGCCGCAGCTACCTTCGCCACAGGAGCCCTCGCCGCAGGAGGCTTCCGCTGCGCCCTCTTCGGCCGCTGCGCCCTCTTCGGCCGGTGCCGCCTCTGCAGCCGCCTCCGCGCCTGCGGTCGCCTCGCTCGCCTCCGGACCATCGTCCG
>Ga0255039_10000639_pt1 | contig 11350 bp, 8 predicted proteins | sample BC1_12_1_MG_FD_181713 | JGI IMG/M metagenome (GOLD analysis project Ga0255039, IMG submission 181713) | Seawater microbial communities from Strait of Georgia, British Columbia, Canada - BC1_12_1 | ecosystem: Environmental > Aquatic > Marine > Strait | place: Canada: British Columbia | collected... | reverse complement strand
CAATTGCAGCTGACAGGACAGTTACACTTCCTTTGTTGACTGGTAATGATACTTTTGCCACAGAAGCATTTGCGCAAACCTTAACCAATAAAACAATGACTGCTGGTGCTAATACTTTCTCTGGATTTGCAATCGGTACAGAAGTTACAGGAGCTTCTACTGATCTTACTGATACCGCAGTTATAGTAAGAACTGATCAAACCAATACTTTTGGCGACTTTGCGCAGATTATACCTGATAACCAACTATTCATTCAGAATCCGGCTGCTACTTTTGAGTATCAAATTATAGCTGCTGCCATTGTAGCTGACAGGACAGCAACTCTTCCATTACTTACGGGAAATGATACGTTTGTTATGGAAGCTCATACTTCCACTTTAACAAACAAAACATTTGATCTTACTGATAATACCCTAACTGGAACAACTGCCGAATTCAACACTGCACTATCTGATGGTTCATTTGCAACACTTGCTGGAATTGAATCTCTAACAAACAAGACATTTGACAACACAAACGAGTTTGTGGATGACGGATTAATAATTCAAAACCCAGCTGATACTTTTAATTATATTTTTCAGAGTGCAGCCATTGTAGCTGACCGTACAATCACTTTACCATTACTAACAGGCAATGACACAATGGCAGTTATAGGATTTGCCAATGCATGGGGTACAGTAGATCAAAACATTGCAGCTACTGGTAAATGGCAAGAAGGTGGAGTTGATATTTCACCAATCGGATTGCATGATGCTTGGATTCCTGCAAGTGCAATGTGGCCCTCTACTACCAGTGGAGCTACTGGACTCACTCAAAGAGAGCTTGCAACAAATGATGTAGATATTCAGACATGGGACTATACCAGTACAACAGTTGATGAATACACGCAATTTACTTGGACTATTCCTCAAGAGTGGAATGCCGGAACCATAACAGTTGAATTTTTCTGGACTGCAACTGGTGGAGCTGCTGGAAATGTTGTCTGGGGAATTCAAGCGACTGCCTTTGACAATGACAATCCACTTGATACTGCATGGGGAACAATACAAGAAGTAACAGATGCTTGGATTGCAAATGATGATTTACATATTTCAGCAGCAACATCTGCAGTTACCATTGCAGGAACCCCAGTTGCAGGAGAGATGGTGCAATTTAGAGTTATTAGAAGTGGAAGTGATGCTAGTGATACTTTTGCAACTACTGCTGGACTATTAGGAATCAGGATTAATTACACAACTGATTCTGCTACGGTTTAGGAGATTATATCATGTCTAACAACATGATGACATTTTCAAATGCAAGTTTGAACAGAGCTGCTGGATTCATTGTTGCAACAGGTGGAACAATTACAACTGATGGTGATTTTAAAGTACATTCATTCACTTCTTCTGGAACATTTGAAATAACATCTGGTTTAGGAGATCTTGATGTTTTAGTTGTCGGCGGTGGTGGTGGAGGAGGAGGCACTCCTAGTGGTCCTGGAAATGGCGGCGGTGGAGCTGGAGAGCATTATAGTGACACTCTTACAGACTTTGGTGTAGACACATACACTGTAACAGTTGGTGCAGCAGGTGCTGGTTCAGGTACTGCAACTGGTGCAGCTGGCGGTGGTAGTCTTTTTGATGATAAAAATGTAAATGGCGGTGGTGGTGGAGGAGGTGGCTCAGCACCTAACCCGGCTCCTGGTGGTGCAGGTGGTTCTGGCGGCGGCGGTGGAAATGCAGGTGCAAGTGATGGTGATGCGGCTGGTGGTTCATCAAATAAAGTTAGAGGTTCAGGGAATCCTGGTGGTCCAGCAGATGAATTACCTGGTACTGGTGCAGCTGGTGGCGGAGGAGGAGGAGGAGCTGGCGCAACTGGTGGAACTGGTGTTCACATATTCGTAGGTGCTCCTGGTGGAAATGGCTTATCGAATTCAATTACAGGTTCTTCTGTTACAAGATGTGGCGGAGGCGGAGGAGGAGGTAATACTTCAGTTGGTTCTGGTGGAACTGGTGGCGGTGGAGCTGGGGGTCTTGCAAATAATAATGGGGCTAATGCAACTGGTAATGGTTCTGGTGGCGGCGGTGGCGGTACTAACACTACTGGTGGTGGAAATGGCAGTGCTGGCATAGTCATAGTTAGATATCAATTCCAATAAAATCAAAGAATAATACCTTTATTTTTTAAAACGACTTTTTTTTATTGTCTACTCCAGATCAGGTCTTTTCTAGCCTAAATGAAACAAAAGACTTTCTAAACATTGCCCGAAGCAATGATGACTCTAACAACAAAATCAACACGTCTCGAAATTCTGCTGATAACTATGTCGTAAACCAGATAAGACTACACGCATCAATTCCCATCACACCAGCTGATCCTGAATTGTCATCTCTGGCATCGCAATTGGCAGCATCATACTTTAATCAGTTTCAAAACCCAATGAAATCTGAAATGTTGGAGCTAGTTGCTGCATCAAAAAAGGCACTCCAAGATTACATCATGGAGACATATGGCAGAAAGAATCCAAGTGGATTATCCGGTGAAGATACTTTTGGGATAACATCACCAATTACGGGGTTTACAACTAGCTCATAATGGCAGTACCAGGTGCCCCGACTGAATTATCAGCAGAGTCTGCAAACAGTACAACTGCTGAATTACGTTGGACTACACCAACTGATGATGGTGGCAATGCAATTACAGGATATTTCATAGAAAGAAATCTCAACGATGCTGGATTTGCAACTCTGGTGGCTGATACTGCAAGTATACTAACTGCATTTTCAGACTCTACACTAGCTGCAAGGGACAATGCGGTGTACAGAGTATCTGCAATAAATACTGACGGAACAGGAGCTGCATCTGATACTGCAAGCACTACAACTGCGACATCTGATGCTCAGACAGTAAAGGAACTGCTCTTTGATAACTGGGCACTTACTGGCGAGCTCTCAAAAACAGTGGTTGGTGACATGGATGAAGTCGTCCATTTCTTTGACAGAGACCAAATTCCTGGAAACAAGTTTGCAAAGGCAGTAACAGTCCAAAAAATAAACGCCATCGGAAATGAAAAAATTGTAGAGCATCCAAAGTTTTTTGAGCAATCCGATACCTTTGAGGTCTCTTGTTTCTTGCAAGTTCCAGATGGAGCAGAAGATGTCTTTTCTGTTTGGATTGACTTGATGCAGCAGATGACAAGTGAGGTTACAAGAATTCTAAAGACTGTCTATTCTCCATCAACTGATACTGGAGAGTTTTTCAGAACCAATACTGCATGGACCAGAGACGATACATTTGCAACAGATGATGCGATGCTTGCAAGAACTTTACGTTTTGATCTTACTAAACTAGTGGCAACTAGTACTGAGGTTTTTTTGGGATATAGCGGAGCTTTGGCATTTGATACTTCAGCATCAACTGGAGACTCGCTGCCAACTAGTGATTATGTCTATACTGAAGTCGAGCGGGTCCAGACTATTCAAGGATGGCGAAACTTGCCATACATTACAACTGATGCGCCACAAACTACGGCAATTCCAATTTATTTTAGAGGTGGATTCAGTGGACAGTTTAGCTGTCAGATGTACCTCAAAAAAAGTGACATTCTGCCAAGTACCCTAAATGCATTGGACCAAATTTTCTTGCCCCAGTCAAATGGCGAGCTTGGCACTGCCGTATTGTTGAGCAGTACTCCTAACACAGAGGCAACCCCTGATATACTAACTGAGTCAATTCCCGTAAACATTACAAGCATAGAGAAAATTTCAGAGACTGAGCAACTCGTAAAGTTCTTTTTGCGTGGAAATCTTACTGAACCTAGTTCATTTACCACTTCAACATCTAGCAATATGCTCTATGAGAATAGTGTGGAAATGCAATATGAGGATCTAACCGATATGCTTTATGAGTAATCTGGTGAAATCATAATACCTTAATTCCAAAAAAGAGCCTTTCACTATGGCAAACATTGGTGAGATTGCAGAGCTAGTTAATGCACAAAATCTAAAGCTTGATGTCGGGGTTAATCGATATATCATGCTCCAAGAGCTTGACTTTCATCTGGGAAGACCAGAAGCTCGAGAGCCTACAACTGATGGAGGAGTCCAGTATTTCTATGGAAAAGGAGACCATTATTTTGATTCCACTTTACTATTAACAACACCTGAAATCTCAACTTTTAATGCACTAACAGAGCTTGATTCAAACGGAGACCTTACCAGTGTTGCGTATAAAATTATTTCAGAGCCCCGAGGTGGCGGTGCAAATGTTACAATTACAGTAAACGCAGTTCTTCCTGAATTTAACATTGTAAAGCCAGTAGAGGGCGGCATAATTTTTAGAGTGCGATTCAGAATTACTGATGATACAGTAGTGGTGAGTTAATGCCCGATAACCTGTATTTGTCTGCATTAAGGGCACAATCACTCCCCTTTAGAATTGAGGAATATGTGAATTTTAGAATCGTTGATATTGCAAATGACACAATTGTAAAAGCAATTCGAGACGAGGCAATTGCAAAAAAAATGCCTGAGCGATACATCAAAAACATTCACTCTGAATTTGACGGAAATGAATTATGGATATGGGTTGATTTCAGGGGTAAAAAAGGTGAGAAGCTTGACTTGTTCTTTGAGGAGGGAACAGTTGACCATCCAATTTTACCAAGACTCAAACAGGCATTGTCTTGGGTTGTTAGGGGAATCCGATATTTTTCAAGAGGCCATTGGGTAAGCGGAATAGAGGCGCGTCATGTATTTCGAGAGGGACTAAAGAAAGGATATCCAGAATTCAAAAGTGTTCTAAAAAAAGACATCGAAGATTATTTGCAGGAGACTAGTCTGTTTGGCTGACAGGGAAGAATCAATCCACATCAGAATCAAAATCGATGTTGATGCTGAAGACAAGGAATTTACTGAGAATCTTGCATCAAATCTTGCAAAGACTGATGAGCAACGAGCAACTTCAAAAGCTGCTGGCGAGGGGGCAACAGATGAGGAAACAGAAAGGGAGATTGAATCACTCAAAGATGAAATCCAGGAAATACAAACCAGACTCAAAAAAGGAGTAGACCAAAAAGACCCCGAAGTAATCAAGGCCAATCTACAAAGAAAGAAAAACAAACTGCTCCTCAAAGAAATTCAAGACAGTCCTGTTGGCATCGTCAAGGACTTTACCCAAGAGCAAGCAGCGAATCTGAGAAAGTTTACCAGCAGTCCTGGGGCATTTTTTATTCAAGGATTGGGAAAAGTTTTTGGAAAACTAGGGAGAGCTGCTGGTAAGGGTGGCCTTATTGGAATCATTGCACTCATTGTTTATGAAATTACTCTATTTGCATTAGATGAAATGATGAAGCCAGGTCGTCCACTAGATAGGAGATTCAAGAGAATCGCAAGGTTGGAGACTATGAACTTCTATGAGCGACAACTCCAAGAAGAGCTTCGTCACGGATACCAGGAAATCAGAGTAACTACAATGCCGGGACTGAGAGGTGGACAGTCTCAGGTAAATGGAAATCTATTTGAATTCTCAAGTGGGGCCACTGGAATAATCCAATCCTCACCATATCGTTCCAGCCAGGACATTTACCGAAGCAATGCCTCTGATGGAAACGTAACTGACAGCCGAGGCAATCCAAAAAGAAGGAACGTGTTTTTTTCTGGCAGGTGAGAACACAGCCATTTGGAGAGCTACCACTGCTCAAGGTGGCACAGAGGCTGGAGCACTTGCAACAAACAAGATTGTCTTTAACTCTAGTCCAGTCATTACAACTGGAAGTTATGTGTTTAACACTGAGGTTAATTACCGAAATGCAACTCCTGAGAATCCACGAGTTGCGGGTCAAATCAACGAGGTTCAGGATATGGGGTTGCAGGGAATTGATATTCAAATTACCGGACAGATTAGACAGACCTCATCAGTATCAGATGATCTGGCAAATCTTGTAACATGGCTTCAAGAAGATAAGACAGTACAAGCCACTTTTCCAAAAGGTCGATTCGGATTAAGAATGGATGACATGCCACAGTTTGACGTAACACCTGCTTTGACATACGGGTATGTCTTGGCACAAGCCAGAATAATTCGTGACGGGGAATACAAGGAAAAAGCCGGACTAATTCTGACACTGAGATTCAGTGGAGACCCAGTAGCTGGATTAGGTACATGATTGGATATCTGACATAATACCTTAATTCCAAAAATTAGCATTTCATTATGGCTGATATCGGCAATATCAAAAATTTCTTTGTTACCTGGTATGATGAATCAGACGCATATGTCACAAACTCTGATATTACAGATGATGTACTGGGAATCTCATTTACTGATACTGGTTCAGGATCTGTAAATGAATGCATCTTGAAATTATCTGGTGCGTTTGGAAATTTCATCTCTAGTCTTGGGACACCTACAGTAATTGATCAGTACGACAGATTTCGAGTACAAGCAGAAGACCTTAGTGGAAATACATATGACAGATTTTTTGAATTCAATCCAATAATTGTCCCATCGCAGACAAAGACTGAAGGGACTTTACTTGAGCTTAATCTGATTGGTACTGAATACCATACACAGCGAGTATCATTTGCAGGAAGATTTTGGTTTTCAGATGCGTTTGATGTCGCACAGGCAATTGGAGTTAGTTATAACAATAACATCAATGCAAGACAGCCAACACTAAGTGGACACTCTACAGGATATAACCAAGTAACTGGAGTGGGAAACGGTTTTCCAAAGTTTACTGTAAACCACTATGAGTATGGAATTGTAGAGGATGCGGGATATAACAGATGGAACCAGATGCTTGACAAGCTTGGCGGGTCTGTTGCAAACGGCGGGGTATTGGATTATTTTGAATGTGGATTTGAAACATCAGCAGTTAATGCAATTGAGGTTGCACTATTCTCATCAGGAGGACGAACACTTGATATTGATGATGATGCAAACCTCATAACAATTACCCAATCTTTGGAGGTAAATGTTGGCTCGACAGATGTAGGAATTGCAGCAGCCACTGCAACACAGGTGGCAGCATGGGGCTCACAAACTCACGGGTCATTGCCAACAGGCCATGCAATTTATGCAAGTGGTGTTGATCAGTTTATTTTCAGACCATTGTGGGATAACCAAATCCAATACCTTACAGATTCTCGTGTGAAATATATCGACAACAAACACTACAAGGCGATAAATGATATTACTGGAACTCCTCCATTTACCATTCCTCCAAGCAGTGGAGACTGGCAACAAATCGACATGGGTGATGAGTTTGGAGATGCAACCCAATATTCAGAATGGACTGATGATAAAGTAAAAGAGTGGGCAAACTGTGGTGCTGATCCTAGCAACGTATCTCAGGTCAGTGAAACAATAACATCAACTGGTGCATGCATGGTTGATTGCAATATTGTTGTATTAGACAATACTGTAGATGCAAAATTTTTCAGAACCTGGGTTGACTTTATTGCAACCAGTGATGCGACATTAACTGTTGCTGCCAACAACTGGGCATATTCTGGACAGGTAAACCTGTTTCCAGTGGGGAGGAGATGCTTTGTCAATGGTACGGGAACTGGCACTTTTGCCGGAAATGACTCTAATGGAATTCCGTTTTCTAACAATATCGTAGAATGGAGTGGCGAGGAATGGATTGTAAAGTATCGTCCTGCAAACACTGGGACTGACCTTGACAACATGCAAATCATGGTGTGGGATGAGGCACTACTCTATGGCTTTGATCAAGGTGCAGGAACCTGGAGTATTCAATCAGGTGACTTGGCGACTGATTGCATTCACAAGTATGATACCATATCATCAGATACATCATTTGATCCAAAACCTGCAGAGACTGATTTTACCAATCATCCTGATGTCACTAAGAGTGGTGGTACTTTTTCGACAAATATTTTCTCATCAATAAAGGCCACATATTCAATTACACAAAACTATGATGACCGCACCACTGCAGGCTCTACTACTCCTCTTGGTGACTTTTTCAAGAAAGGCGCATGGATAGTCTGGCGAGTTCCATTTTCTCCAAACAACTATGGCTCACCATCTGTAACTATAGGAAACATCTACGGAACTGATACTCCATCAGTTGGGGAGGAAAACCTGCAGCCAAGTTTTCTTGACACCCAAAATATGAGCCACACAAGTCGCGGGGGCATGGGGTTCAACCAAGTAACTAGTGAGGACCTGGGACAACTCCAAGAGATTGTTACAAACATTACAGTAGAGAACAAAACAATTGGTGGTCTCAAGCTAGACGGTATTACTACAGTGCGATGCTGGATGATTGATAGATATGACAATACAGTATACTATGACATTGAGATTCCATTTGTTGATGTTTCATATCCCGTAAAAATTCCATTCTCTTCATTTAAAATTTATCGAGGAAAAAAACCGCGATTCTTTGATCTGGCATTAAACAATATCGCATCCCTTGTCTTGCCACAGGAATTAGAAATTGTAAATCGATTTGCATTCAGAGAGATACAAATTATCGGATGGCAGATTCAGGACTTTTATGATGAATTTGGACGATATGCGCCAGACATTGTTGGCGATGCACTTGACTTTAACATTGACAACACCAGTCTTGCAAAAATCTTTGGAGGTACTTTATCATTAACAATAGATGACTATCACTTTACAAAACCACTTTTAGCAATTGCAAGACAAGGTGCTCAGAGAAATCTAGAGGCAGAATTTAGAAAGAGACCTCACATAATTTCGTACAATCAATTATTAAATGACGCGCAGACAGAATTAGAAAAAGAACAATTCCAGCTAAAGGAATTCCAAATAGATACTGCCGGAAGTGAGTTGTTTGCTTTAAAGTTTGGAGATTCGTTCTTTTTTGCAAATGACCAATTAGTAAATGATCAGGATGATAGTTCAGACCCTTCTGCCAAAAAAATCAAACTTGTAGTAAAACACTTGCAGTATAATTTGACGGCACCAGGTACAGGTGAGGGCGGATTTTCAAGATCCATCACGAGTGTTAAAAGATTTTTGTAATCAATAATACCTTAATTACAAAACCGCAATTATCCTTATGGGAAAGGCACGAATATTCTCTGATGGTTCTCGCGATGCAGTATATCAGAAAGAGGCTGAAAATGAGATTTATTCAGCAGCTGCCCAGCAAAACTCTTACAATTTAGGTAGTACTCATTTTTCAGACCAGAGTGGGATTGGAAATTTTACACAAGCTGGAACTGACCAGAGAAAGGCAAGTGTAAAGGGAGCACTATTTCAGGGAAACATTGGGTTTGATCAACAGACTGTACTGTTAGATGTTGGGACATTTACAATTAATCTTCTAAATGATGGTGCCGGTACTGCACTATCTATTTCCTCAACTGATAGATTCGTATCACTCAGTGCTGGTACCACTGCAGATCTAATTACAATTACAGGAGTGCAAAGACCTGGACAGAGACTAGTATTATACAACACACTAACTAATACAATTACCATAAAACATACAGCAGCTGCCACTGCAAATACAATTCGTACACCAGATGGTAACGACTTTACATTTCTTCCAAACATGGCAGTATCATTAACCTATGACATTACAGCTGCTCAATGGAGAATTATTTCAGGAGGTGGCGGTAGTGGATTATCTGAACCAGTCATTCTTACAATAAACACAATAACTCCTCAGACCCTACCTACTACATCTGTAGTTGACTGGAGTTTGAATCCAAATCACATTACACTTGACAGGGATGTAGAGTTTAGTTTCTCAAATCTTCCAGCATCTGGAAGCTATGAGGGAGTTTTGGTAATCATTGACGTTGATGCAACTGGAGGTTATGCAGCACCTGTATGGCCTGCAAGTGTACCTAATCCTCCTACTGTACCCACTACTGCATTAACTAGGACATCTGTAATGCTATACACCATTGATGGCGGTACTGTTGTAACACATGCAACAAGTGTTGGTAGTTCTTTTACTGGAGGTAATGTTCCTGATGGAACGGCACAATTCCAACATTTAGAATGGAATGGTTCAGCATGGATAAATCAACAGGTTTTACAGTTTGGTTCAACTCCTGCAACTGCTGGTAATCTTAGATTTCCAAATAATACTAATGCTCTTGGTTGGAGAAATGCTGCTAATACTGGGGATATTACTTTAGCACTGGATACAAATGATGAGATAAGATTTACAGAGGCAGACCAACTTGAAATAAGAAATAGTACAACAGGAGCATCAGGTATTGCTAATTTTGTAAGTTATAGAAATGATGCTTTTCCTACAAATGGTGATGAATTAGGCTCTTTAAGATTTGATGGAAATGACGACGGTGCATCTGTTCAGCAGTATGCTAGGATAATAGCAGGCATAGCAGACATTGTTGATTTAAGCGAAGATGGATTATTACAGTTTGAAGTAGCCCTTGCAGGGTCACTAATACCATTCATTAGATTAAATGATAGTAATGCAGGAAATGTACACTTTTTAAAAGACCAGACTTTTGGAACAAACCCAGCAGATGATGGCAGAGTTAATTTTGCAAATAATGTTATAGGAACTTCTTGGAGAAACTTTGCAAACACTGGAAATGTAAGTTTAACTGTTGATACAAATAATGATTTAATTTTAAGTGAAGTAGACCAATTACAAATAGTAAATACAACCACAGGTGGTAGTGGAATAGCCAATTTTGTAAGTTATAGAAATGATGCAACACCATCACCAGGGAATGAGTTGGGGTCATTACGTTTTGATGGAAATGATGACGGTGCAGCCGTTCAGCAGTATTGTAAAATACTAGCAGGTATTGCCGATGAGACTGATTTAAGCGAAGATGGACAGATGTTAATACAAATGGCAGAGGCTGGCGTACTAATTAGCTATCTATCATTCAATTTGACCAACTCTGGAACTGTTGGAGTTCTAAAAGATATGGATATGAATGGTAACAAAATAGACCTAGATGCTGATAATGATACCTCAATAAGAGCAGATACAGATGATGAGATACAGTTTGAAGTTGCAGGTTCTGACGTACTAAAAATTCAATCTGCTGGGGCATTAAACTGGAATCTCTCAGGGGTAGACCATACACTCACAGCAGGCTCTACTACAATGACTATGAAACTAGACCAAGCAACAGACCAATATTTATTACAATTTGCCAATGCCAATAATGAATTTATTTTTGATTCAGGTCACGTAGATGTCAGAATGAATAGTGCTCTGGGATTCTTTTTTGAGTCACTTCACAACCCTACAACTCCTATAGATGATATGACTATCGCATTATACCAGTGGAATGGGAAGAACAGTATAAGCACTATTGAGCCTCATGCTCAATTACAACTCACAACTACTGATGTAACTGATGGG
>Ga0255039_10000638_pt1 | contig 11354 bp, 10 predicted proteins | sample BC1_12_1_MG_FD_181713 | JGI IMG/M metagenome (GOLD analysis project Ga0255039, IMG submission 181713) | Seawater microbial communities from Strait of Georgia, British Columbia, Canada - BC1_12_1 | ecosystem: Environmental > Aquatic > Marine > Strait | place: Canada: British Columbia | collected... | reverse complement strand
GCTGCGTACACGGCCACCATATTACAACCACAGCAGTGAGTACAAGGTCGAGCTGGACGCGATCCCGGTCGGCACCAAAGTTGGCACCGTCGCAGCGCTTGAATTGCTGGCCACGACAGCGGAATTGTAAGGGATGCCGGGGCTTTTCACTGAGCCGATTGTCCCCTCGAAATCGACCATCGTGGATGTAAGCTGTTCCAATACTCCGAGATTTCCCTCAGTCTGGGCTGTACCGTCCTCGATCTGGGCCACAAAAGACTTTCGTACCCATCATGACCTGTTCCAGGTCGGAGCGATTAATCGTAATGGACAGGTCTGCATCATCAGCCTGGTAACCCTCGATGTTGGTCAGCGTTGCATTGGTCTGGTCCCCCTTAGATACTTCGTGTACTACTCAGGAGCCTCAATCTGCTCAACGACCTTTTGTGCATCTGAGGCAGGCGGCTTCAAATACGCCCAGATCATCGCAAGAATCCAGATGATTCCCGTCAGCATACCCAGCCAACCGCGAATTGTGCCTGTCTGGATTATTCAGGGTTAGGCGTGCGATGGGCCGTTGACGGTAAGGTCCGCGCTTGCCATCTGCAGTCTCCTTTGAAATACTCCGCGGCTAGGCGCAGGCTGGCAAGGTTCCCATGTACTTGCAGATTATGCCCAGCATGATTTCATCCGCGCCGCCGCCGATGGAAGCCAGCCGGGTGTCCCTGAACGCCCGGGAAACCCTGTTGTCCCACATGTAACCCATACCGCCCCAGTACTGCAGACAGGCATCGGTGACTTCACGGCCCAGCCTACCGGCTTTCAGTTTTGCCATGGAGGCTTTCATGGTGACGTCCTGCCCGCTTACATATTCTTCGACTGCCTGGTACACCAGGGCCCTCAGGCTTTCTATCTCGGTCTGCAATTCGGCCAGCCGGAAATGAACGACCTGGTTATCCAGGATGGGACGCTGGAACGCCTTGCGGGTCCGGGTGTAGTCAATGGTTTCCCGGATACATGATTCCAGGCCCTTCAAAATCGAAGCGGCGGCGTGCAGGCGTTCTTCCTGGAATTGCTGCATTTGATACACAAAACCCATGCCTTCTGCCCCCACCAGGTTGCTGCGTGGCACCCTCACTTTGTCCAGGAATATTTGTGCGGTATCCGAACAACGCATGCCCAGTTTGTCCAGGGGTTCGGACATTGAAATACCCGGCCGGTCCGTGGGAACGATGATCAGCGACTTGTTCCTGTGCGGGGCGCCCTCGCTGGTATTTGCCAAAAGGCACAGAAAATCTGCCTGGATGGCATTGGTGATCCACATTTTCGTGCCGCTGATCAGGTAATCGTCCCCGTCCCGGATGGCCGTCGTCTTGATCGACGCCACATCGGACCCCGCTCCGGGTTCACTAACCGCTATGGAAGATACCCACTCTCCGGAAATCGCGCGCGCCAGGTATTTTTCTCGCAAGGCGTCACTGCCATGAACGGCCAGTGCCGGCGTCGCCATATCGCTCTGGACACCGATGGCCATGGCTACTCCGCCGCAAGCTATTCGACCCAGTTCTTCGGTGAATACGATCTGGTAGCTGTAGTCCAGCCCCAGCCCGCCGTATTCCACAGGTTTGGAGATTCCCAGCAGGCCGAGATCACCCATTTTTCGAAACAGTTCATGCGCCGGAAAAATCCCGTCTTTTTCCCACTGATCAACGAAAGGATTGATTTCCTGGTCGATGAACCGGGATGTCGTATTCCGGATGGCTTCGTGTTCTTCGGTGAATCGCATTCTATGCCTCTCTTCAGGAGTGGTTTGGATCACATGCAAAACCGCGTACCCGGCGCCGGAGGCTGTTCCGGAGGGCCGGCGAAGCACTGGGCAATGGCCATCCACTGTTTCGCGACATCGCCTTCCATCCGCAAGTCGGTATCGGCGACGTTTCGGGTCTGGGTGAGCACCTGGCAAAAACCGGTCGCACTGCCCGTCACGCGGTTCGCAGTGGAGAGATCGTTCCATTCCCAGACTGCCCCCGACGGTGCGGTCAGCCGTACGTAGGGTGGCTGGGCGGGAACTTCGAGCTTACGGTTCCTGAAAGCCCAGCCAAAGGTATTGATGCCCAGAATGGCGATGTTCCGGATGCGGTCATCGTCCTGTCGCTCGACGCCCAGGGCATCGTAAATCGCCAGGCCATGCGCCCAGGTCTCCATCAGGCGTGCCGTCATACTGGATCGCACGCTCATATCCGGTCCGGCCCACCTGACCCGGGCAATCGGGTCCGCTTCGCCAAAGCTGTCGGACATCTCCAAAACAAAAGCATGCCAGGTTTCCAGTAATTTCGTTCCGCTGAGACCGCCCAAACTATGGCTCTCGAAATCCCTCAGATTGCCGCTGGCGATATACTGAAACACTTCTTCGATCATGGCCTGAAATGCGGCCTCGTCATTGAGACTCAGATCGGCAGCGCGGTTCCAGAAATGGAGATGGCCAAGGATATCGTTGAAATTCCATTGCTTGAATTGTGTCCGGGTTGAGTACGCTTCCGCCGCCAATGGTTTCATCAGCTCGTAAAAAGCCCGGCTTTCATCGCGAAAATCGATCACTTGCTGAAACATCAGTCCTGTTCCCCGTATTGATCCCAAAATATCGAATGCATTCTACGCGGCCCGTACTCAGTCTTCATCGGGCTTTAACTCGATAATCAGCTCATCAGCGCCCAACTGGTCACCGGCGCCGGCGTTGACGGCGAGGACCATGCCGTTGATTCCGGCCAGAATTTCATGCTGCATCTTCATGGCTTCCATGACCAGCACGCGCTGACCTTTTTGCACCCGGTCTCCGACTGTAACGTTCACTTCCAGCAACTGGCCGTGCATCGGTGCGGTAATGCGGGCGCCGCCGGCTGCTTCGTCCCTGTGCTCCGTGAACATGGCCTGGTTGACGTGGCGCTCGCTCAGACCTTCCAACGCAATCCAGGTCACCCCGCGGGCGGGTGTGCAATAAATGACGTGATGGCTGGCGCCATCGATCGATATCTCGGCAGTAATGCCATCATCGTTGTGAACCTCGATAACGCAGCGGGAACCGGTATCGCTGACCGTGTAGCCGGATCTGCCCGAAGCAACGGTCAGTTTGTGCCGGCTGTCGCCAGATGAAAGCAGGCAGTGGGAAAACAGGCTGCCGGCGCTGCTCCAATCAAGCAGCACGGGGGAAACCTGGACACTCGCCTCCATTGACCTCTTCGCCCCGGCCCGATAGTCCACTATCGCAGCAATCGCCTGGCGGTGAAAAGGGGTCAGGGACGATCTCACCGCCAGGTCCACGCTGTTTTCTTCAATAAAGGCTGTTGTCGCTGCACCTTCCACAAAGGTTTCGTTCCGCAAAACGCGGATCAGGAAATCCCGGTTCGTGCTGATCCCGAATACCGCCGTTTCGTTCAGTGCACGAAGCAGACGCAAACGAGCGGACTCACGCGAGGCGCCCCAGGCGATGATTTTCGCCACCATCGCATCGTAGTACGGTGAAATTTCCAGGCCCGTTGCGATGCCGTCGTCTACGCGGATTCCTTCGCCATGCGGAGGGTGCCACAAGGCAATACGCCCCGTGCCTGGCATGAAATCCTTCTCCGGGTCTTCTGCATACAGACGCACTTCGATCGCGTGACCGTCAAGGACAAGGTCTTCCTGCCCGAGCGGAAGGCGTTCAGACTGCGCCACCGAAATCTGCAGCGCCACCAGGTCGAGCCCGGTGACCGCTTCGGTCACCGGATGCTCCACCTGCAGGCGTGTGTTCATCTCCAGGAAGTAGAACTCCCCGTTTTCGTCCAGCAGGAACTCAACCGTTCCGGCGCCCACATAGCCAATACTCCTGGCCGCTTCAACGGCGGCGGCGCCCATTCTGGCCCGGAGCCCATCCGTCATCACCGGGCAGGGCGACTCTTCTACCACCTTTTGGTGGCGTCTCTGGATGGAACAATCGCGCTCTCCCAGGTGGATCACCTGGCCGTGTTCGTCCGCAAAAACCTGGATTTCGACATGGCGGGGGCGGACGATGGCCTTTTCCAGGATCAGTTCGCCGGAGCCGAATGCGCTTTCCGCTTCCGAGCGCGCCTGGCGCAGGGCATCGGGCAGGCCCGCCGGTTCCGTGACCAGGCGCATGCCACGGCCGCCGCCACCCATGGCCGCCTTGACCATGACAGGAAAACCGATCTCTTCGGCGGCCCTGGCCAAGGTTTCATCATCCTGCGCCCGGCCCTCAAAGCCCGGCACGCAGGGCACGCCGGCGTCGATCATCCGGCGTCTGGCCTCTGCCTTGTTACCCATCAACTCGATGGCGCTGGCTGTAGGGCCGACAAAAACCAAACCGGCGCCCTCGCATGCACAGGCAAAATTCGCGTTCTCGGAAAGCAAGCCGTAGCCAGGATGGATCGCCTGCGCACCGGTTCGGGCAGCGGCACCGAGAATGCGCTCGATATCCAGGTAGGATTTTCCTACCGGCGCCGGACCGATCAGAGTTGCTTCATCCGCCAGGGCGACGTGCGGCGCGTCGATGTCCGCCTCGGAATACACGGCAATGCTGCGATAACCCAGGTCTCTTGCGCTGCGCAACACCCGGCAGGCAATCTCACCCCGGTTAGCGACCAGTATGCTTTCGAATTTCTTCATCAGGCACCACTCACTGTTTTGACCCACTCATTCCGACCAGCCGGGTTTTCGCTTCTCGATAAAAGCTGCAATGCCTTCACGGCCCTCGTCACTCAACATGCATTCAGCGAATGTGTCGGCGGCGAATCCTCTCATGGCTTCAGGGTCCAGGCGGTCTGCGGACAACAGAATCGCTTTGGTCGCCGCGTTGGCGCCGGGTGCGCAGAGCCTCACCTGCTTACGGATTTGCGCCTCTGCCGCGTCCAGACCTTGCTCGTTCTCCACGACCTCGTCCGCCAGGCCCAGTTTCTTCGCCGCCTTGCCGTCAAAGCGCGCAGCGGTCAGCATGATTCTCCGCGCGGCCGGCAGTCCGATACGCCTGACAACGAAAGGTGCGATCTGGGCAGGGGGAATGCCCAGCATGGTTTCTGTCAGTGCAAATCTCGCATCGCGTGTCACCACCACGACATCGCCGGCACACAGCATGCCCAGGCCGCCCGCAATAGCGGCTCCATGAACCATCATGACCACCACCTGGGGCATCCCATTGATCAAATCGAACAGTTCACCGGCGCGTCGACTGGCCGCAAGCACTTCTTTATGGTCCTGTGAATCTCCCTGGAACATGGCCTTGAATCCCTTGAGATCGCCACCGGCGCAAAACACACTGCCTTTGCCGCGAAAAGTGATACCACGCACAGACCGGTCACCACGCACCGCGATCAGGGCGGTGAACAGCTCCTCGAGCATCTCATCGCTCAGGGCATTACGGCTCTCGGGCCGGTTCAGCCAGATGGTCAGCCAGCCTTCTGACCGTTCCAGTTCAATCTGTGTGGTTTCGGAAGAATCCGTCATGTTCATCGCCTTACATTCTGGCCACGCCGAAGCTGTTGGGTTGAAGTCTCCGGTTTCGGCCCTCCCGGATGGTTTCGAGGGCGAAGCCCAGCACTCGACGGGTATCCCGTGGATCGATCACACCCTGGTCCAGCACGCGGCCTGAGGTGTAAAAGGCATTCGACTGTTTGTCGAAATGCGTCACGATGGCCTGCCGCTGGGCTTCCAATCGCGCTTCATCGACCTCCTTACCCCTGCGCTTCGCCGACATCCGCATGACCAGGTCCATGGTTCCGGCCGCCTGTTCACCCCCCATGACGCCGGTGACGGCATTGGGCCAGGAAAACAGGAAATCAGGCTCGTAGGCATAACCCGCCATGCCGTAGTTACCCGCTCCGAAACTGGCGCCAATGTACAGGGTAATCTTGGGCACACGCACGTTGGAGACCGCCTGGATCATTTTCGAGCCGTGCTTGATCATGCCGGCCTGTTCGTATTCCGTGCCGACCATGTAACCAGTAGTGTTGTTCAGGAAAATAATGGGCTGGTCGGCCTGGTCGCATAGCTGGAAAAACTGCGCGGCCTTGGTTGCACCATAGGGATCGATAGGCCCGTTGTTGCCGATGATGCCACAGGCCTGTCCGAAAATGCGGGCCTGCAGACAGACCGTGCCGGGGCCGTAGGCTGGTTTGAAGTCCACGAAGTCCGAGCGGTCGACAATCCGGGCAGCCACTTCACGAACGTCGTACGGCTGTTTGTATTCGACCGGCACTGCACCGGCGATTTCTTCAGGATTCAGCTCAGGTTCTTCGAAACCGGGGGCCGAAGGGCCGCTGCAGCGTCGGTTCCAATCCAGCCGTTCCACCAGGTCACGCGCCATCAGGATTCCTTCGGCATCGTCTTCGGCCAGGTATTCAACCAGGCCGGAAACCTTGGCGTGCATCTGCGCGCCGCCCAGTTCCTGCTCGTCCGCCTTCTCACCGGTTGCCGCATAAACCAGGGCGGCTCCGGCCAGGGCCGCCATGCCGTTCTTCTTCACACCAATAACGTAGTCACTCATCCCCGGCTGATAGGCCCCTCCGGCCGTCGATGGGCCATGCAGCACCGTGATGGTCGGAATTCCGGCGGCGCTCAGGCGCGCCAGATTGTAGAACATGCCTCCGCCGGCGGCCCAAAGCTCTACCTCGTACTCCATCAGGTTGGCCCCGGCGCTCTCCACCAGGTGGATAAATGGCAGTTTTTGATGCATGGCGATTTTCAGCGCGCCCAGGGCCTTATCCAGGGACTTCTTCTTCATGGCCCCGGCGCTGATGCCGCTGTCATCCACCATCACCATGCAGCGTACGCCGCTGACGAAGCCGATACCGACGAGGGTGCTTGCGCCCGGAATGCTGGTCTTGAAGTCGGGATCGTCAACCAGGAAATTGGCCAGGTTGTAAAGCTCCAGGAACGGCATACCCGGGTCGAGCAGCCGCGCAAGCCGTTCCCGCGGGGTCAGCTGACCGCGTTGTTCGAAGCGTGGGCGGCGGCGCTCGGATAGAGAGGTCGCCCGTGATTCTATCTCCCGCAAGTCATCGACCAGCGCCAGCATTTCCTTGCGGTTGGCCTGGAACAATTCAGATTCCGGATTCAATTTCGATTGGAAAACAGCCATTAAAGTGCCTCCGCCAGCGCCTGCGGCACCGGGATGGGGTGAGCGAGGAGTATCTGGGCATAACCTTTGCCCTGCGGGTCGTTTCGCAGGCTGGCTATTCCGCCGCCACCAAGCACCTCGTGCAGCAGGAAGTTGATCGAGAGTGAACCGGGCAGATAAAAGCGCTCGACCCTGCCTTTCAGGAAATGTGCAAAGGTTTCTTCCACAACCTGCGCTGTCAATGCGGCCCAGATCCAGGGCAGGTAATCAGGCCTGCGAGCAATGATACCGATATTAGCCTTGTCGCCCTTGTCACCGCTGCGCCCGAGAGCCAGGCGGATCAGGGGTACTTCCACCAGATCGCCACAGGGACCGGGCGCCTCGGGTGCCGGTGGTCGTTCGATGACGGTGGGGTCGAAGACCTCGTTGTGCGGAGACTCCGGCATCATCCATTGCCTGTCGTCTGTTTCGACAGCAATCTCTACATCGTCTTTTGGATGGGTGAATGAAAACAAACGGATCATCGGGGAAGGTTTCGGGCGGCCACCGGCAAAACCGGTCAGACCGGGCGGTCCGCCCAGTGCCAGGCCGATGATCTCCCGGAACAGGATCATCAAGCCCTTGCTGTCTATATGCCTGGCCGCGATTTTCACGGCCACTTCCCGTGAACCGCTAACGGTCCGCAGTTGACCGTAGTGGCTCTCGTCCCCGATCAATTCCACGCTCACTTCGCTGAAGTCGGCCAGGCGGTTATTTTCCAGCTGCGCCCTGGCCCGCCGCACGGCAGCTTGGGCAAAGCACCGGGCTTTCCGATCCGCTTCGAAACCGTAAAAGATCAGGGTCTGGCCGCCCCGGAACCCGTCGGCAAAGGTCGCGCTGACTTTGTAGTTTTCCGGTGCCGGCCGCCCCCGTGCGCCATTGACCCGCACGCGGTCCCTGGCCTGTTGGTCCAGTTTGACACCTGAGAAATCGCACACCACGTCGGGCAGCACATAGGCCTGCGGATCACCGATCTCGTAAAGCATCTGCTCTCCCACGGTATGCACCGTCACCAGGCCGCCGCTGCCTTCGGGCTTGGTGCAGACGAAAGAACCGTCTGGCGCGATTTCGGCGATGGGATAACCAATATCGACGTAAGAGTCTGAAACCAGTTCCCAGTCCGTGAAGTTCCCTCCGGTGGCCTGCGGACCACACTCCAGGATATGACCCGCCAGACTGCCGCCGGCCAGCCTGTCGAGATCTTTTTCCGTCCAGCCGAACTCATGAATGCAGGCGCCCAGGGTGACCGCGCTGTCGACCACCCGGCCCGTCAGCACGATGTCTGCACCCTCTGCCAGGGCACTTGCAATAGGAAAAGCACCGAGATAGGCATTGATGCTGGCCAGGGATTCCACCGGTGGTATGGACTGCCCGGAGAACATTTCAACCGGACCGGCTGCCGCCAGATCCGACGCCCGGCACATCAAGTCATCACCGGTGACCACGGCAATGGTCAGATCCAGTCCTGCAGAATCGATCAAGACCCGTATCGCCGCCGCGCAGGCTCGCGGATTAACGCCTCCCGCATTCGAAATGATCTTTACACCCTGCCGGGCAATCTCAGGCAGGTTGGGCTTGAGCACGGCCGAAACGAAATCGGTGGCATAGCCGAGTTCGGGTTTGGCCGCCCTGGCGCGCGCCATGATCGACATGGTGATTTCGGCCAGGTAGTCATAGACGATGTAATCGAGATTCCCGCCAGCCAGCAATTGCGGCGTCGAGACCGCCGATTCACCCCAGAATCCACAGGCTCCGCCAATACGAACGACCTTATCTTTGCGCATCTTTTCCATGAGAGAGTTCTTCCGAGCTTGACATATGAAAACAAATCAGTATAAATGAGTCAAGTTCATTTTTTACCCGGTTCATGCAAAATAATCAATGAAAAGCCCTTTTGAAACCGAAGAAAGACAGGCCTTTCGAAACACCGTGATCGATTTCGTTGAACGGGAAATTCGGCCTTTTGTCGACGAATGGGAAGAAGCCGGTGAAACGCCCTGGGAGTTACACCGCAAGGCGGGTGACCTGGGCGTATTCGGTTTCGGAATCGAGGAGCGCTACGGTGGCCTGGGATTTGACGACCCGTTTATGCGTGCCATCTATGCCGAGGAAATTTCGAAATGCGGCGCAACCGGCGTGCCGTCAGACCTGGGCGCTCGTACCATTTCAGTGAGCCCCGTTCACACCCTGGGTTCGGAAGAGATCAAGCAACGAGTACTGCCCCCGGTGCTTTCCGGGAATAAGAGCTCCAGTTTGGCCATCACGGAGCCCTCTGGCGGCTCCGATGTGGCAAACCTGAAGACCACGGCGGTTCGCCAGGGTGATGATTACATCCTCAACGGCTCGAAAACTTTTATCACCGGCGGAATGCGGTCCGACTATCTCGTGGTTGCCGCCCGCACCGGCGGTGAAGGCCTGACCGGTATCTCATTGTTCCTGGTCGAGTCCAGCGCCCCTGGCTTCAGCCGCCTGCCCATCACGCGGAAAATGGGCTGGTGGTGTTCCGACACGGCTTCACTGTTTTTCGACGACTGCCGCGTACCTTGCTCCAGCCTGCTGGGACCTGAGGGCCGGGGATTTCTCGCCATCATGAAAAACTTCAATTTCGAGCGCTTTTTCATGGCCTGCCAGTGCCTGGGCATGATGAAAGCCTGCCTGGAAGACTCCATTGACTGGGCGAAAGACCGCAGGACTTTTGGAAAAAGGCTGATCGAACACCAGGTGATCCGGCACAAGATCGCAGACATGTCCGCACGCATCGATGCGCTCGATGCACTGGTCTACCAGATCGCCTGGCTGGTCAATGACGGCGAAATGCCGGTGGCTGAAATCTGTAAAGCCAAGTTCTTCGCCTCCACTTCGTTGGAATTCTGCGCCAGCCAGGCCATGCAGATACTGGGAGGCGCGGGTTTCTTGCGCGGCAACCGGATCGAACGCATTTACCGCGAGGTCAAGGTCATGGCCATCGGTGGCGGCTCGGAGGAGATCCTGCGCGACCTGGCGGTAAAGCAGATGGGGCTCTAGGCAGCAATCCATGGGGAGCAAGATCAACCAGACCCGCCGTCAGCGTCTCGAAGCACGCGAAGATGCCATCATTGCCGCGGCCCACAAAGAATTTGTAAAGCATGGATTCGAAGGCACCAAAATGACGGAAATAGCCGGCCGTGCCGGCGTTGCGGAGGGGACGATTTACCTCTACTTCAAGAACAAGAATGCACTGCTGGGCGCGGTCGTGGGCGCCTTCTATGCACGCCTGACCGAGGGTGCGGCGGCTGGCGTCATGGACTGCGCCTCGACGATCGACCGGCTGTCCTTCCTGGCCCGGCATCACCTGAAGTCCTGTCTTGATGAATGGTCCATCCTCGCACTGGCCGTACCTGCTTTTTACCGGGTCCATGAATACCGCGAGTCAGAGTTCTTCGAATTCAACCGGACCTACGTCGCGGTTTTCGATCATCTGATCCGCGAGGGAATCAGTCGCGGCGATCTGCGCGATGATCTTCCCCTGCACCTGATAAGAGACCTTTTTTTCGGCACACTGGAACATGCCACACGAACTCACATGGTCAGGAATCAGGATCCGGATGATGAACAGGTCATCTTCGAGGTCGCGGGGCAGGTGATGGCGATGATCCAGCCTGCAATCTGCCTGGGACAAGGCAAGACTCCTGCAGGAAAGGACCCGGACCTGGAAGATTTGGCCCGGCGCCTGGAGGTTGTAACGGTGCGACTGGAAAACACCTAAATGAGCTTCCCGGCACATAGGTTACAAAGTATTCCGGGCACATAGGTTACACAATCTGGCATTTGGGAGAGATCTCAAATGCCCTGGAAAGAGTGTAATCGTATGGATGAACGTCTCCGATTTGTAGCCAGGCTGCTGACCTGAGCGGCGGCCCGAGCACGTAATAGTCAAGGGCTGGGGTTACTCAACCAGTTCTTCAATCGATTCGCTGTTATTGTGTGTTTCTGGGTCGGTTGGTTTGATATATGCCCAGATCATCGCAAGAATCCAGATGATTCCCGTCAGCATACCCAGCCAACCGGCAACCTTTACCGCCTCCGCCTGGGGGTGGTTACGTTGCGCGGCGATTTTCCCCGGCATCATTGCCAGCACGACCAGTACGCCCACCACGGTCGCAATGACCAGAATCAATACAATGGTGGCAAAAATGTCCAATCCTGTCATTGTCCAACTCCTTCAGATTCATTGCTGTTTTCAAAACTCCCG
>Ga0255039_10000636_pt1 | contig 11391 bp, 5 predicted proteins | sample BC1_12_1_MG_FD_181713 | JGI IMG/M metagenome (GOLD analysis project Ga0255039, IMG submission 181713) | Seawater microbial communities from Strait of Georgia, British Columbia, Canada - BC1_12_1 | ecosystem: Environmental > Aquatic > Marine > Strait | place: Canada: British Columbia | collected... | reverse complement strand
TGCACCTTTAATTATAGGTGCAAGATCTGTTTGTGTAGCTTTAGAGGAGTACATTCTCTGAGCCGCTTGTATTAATGCTTGGTTTGCCATGTTTTTATTTATTATGCTCCTATTGCTGCGCCTGCTACATTACCAACAAGTCCAATTGCTGCGCCAGCTATTTGTGCATTTCTATTTTTTCTTGCCTGTTCTGCTTGTTGAAGGCCTGTAACCTCTGCCATGTCCATACCTAGCAGCGTAGTCATCTTATCCATATCAAAAGCTCTTTCTTGCTGTTCTAAACCTAACTGCGCTTGAGCAGCTTGCATTTTTATATTTTGCTCTTGTCTAGATATATCAGCAGCAATTTGTCTTTGCTTTTCCGTGCTTGATCTCATTAGCGAAGTTGCCAATGCAGCTGCGCCAGCTCCACCAGCGCCACCTCTAAGGCTTTGTAATATGTCAGCTTGCTCTTGAGCTTGTTGCTCTCTTTGAAATTCAGCGGATTGAAGATCTACTTGCATGCCAGCAAATGGATTTATTGCTTGAAACTCCATCTGCTCGTAGCCTTGCATTCTAGCGTCTACTTCACCTTGAGCTCTAGCCATTTCAGCTTCTCTTGCGGCTTTTTTTCTTCTAACGTCTTTAGAGCCTCCAAAGGTTATCACATCTAATGCTTGTCCGCCAAATGTTTTTCCTTTTTGTTTAAATGGGCTAACTAATGTTCCTCTTGCCATAATTTAATTTATTTATATATAGTTACACTCTAGATACTCTATTTACTGCTTTCTTCAACGCCTAGACCGACTTGAAAAAGCTCTGAGTATTCGCTATTATTATTGTTTGCCATTTTCACTTCAGCATAATAACCCTTAACACTACCTTGGTGTGCTGCGTTATCTTTTGTAAAAAATATATAATCACCAGCTGTAGGTGGATCTATACTTAAGCTACCAGATACCCTTATAGTGCTTTGGTCAGCGTTTATATAAGAGCACGAGCCGATTAAAACTGCAGACAAACCGCTATTTTGACCATTAGGTATGTAGTAAATACTATCTCCTACTTGTAGCAGCTCGTTTATATTTTGTATTTGTAATTGTAGTACGTATGACATTTTATATTAATTTAGAATGGCGTATTTCCGTATGGGTATATTTTAACAACTTGCGTTAAAATAGGTGGTACAGCATTACTAGCCGCTTGTGAAGGCCAAAACCCAACAGTGTATGTTTTTACCGTGTCCTCGTAGTTAGGCGAAAATCTAACTAATCGGTGTCCATCAGGAGTGTAATTACCAAATCCGTAAATTGTCACGTCAGGATCAGATGTAGTTGAACTTCCATCCCATAGCTCAACATATGGATATATCCAAGGCTCACTTGTAGAAGAGTTTACTGTTCTAAAGGAAAGCTTAAGATTATTTGGATAAGGTTCAAAATCGTAAAATTCTAATTCTCCACTAGCAGTCATGCTGTAATATCCAGCGTTTGGATTGTGTTGGACGCCACTATGAAAATTAACGTTATTAGTTGATAAAGCCCATATACCTCTAAATTCCTCGCCAACAGGACTAAACCCTTGTGCTGGGCTTCCGTTTGGAAATGATATAGAGCCAACGTCAGGATTTTGACTTTGGTTTATAGTTAACACGAAATCTGGAGGTGTAGATGTTATAACTTGATTAAGCTCTAGCTTTGGATCTTTTTCTATATTCCAAAAAACAATATCTTTAATATCTACTTTAGCAAATCCTCTAAGCAAAAACTTTATAGTTGGATTAGCGTCATCAACCTTAAGCCTAGCATAATAAGTTCCGTTTTCTGTTACTTTCAAATAATTCTCTAATTCTGCTAAAGAATAGTTGAAAGGACTTTCAAACCAACCAGAAACAATACCAACATCTTGTGGGCCGCCGTTATATTGTAGCCCACTAACAGTGAATTGTAAACCAAATTCAGTTGGTTCGCTTATGGTTATCCCAGTATCAAACTCTGCTATTATGTAGTTGCTGCTTAAATCTTGATCATCCCAAGCTGCACCTGTTGGATTCCAGCTAAAAGAGTTGTAAGAATCATCCGAGCCTTGAGTAGCTGTGTACATCATGCTTTCAAAAATACCTCCAGACTCAGAGTAAGTTGAAAGGCCTAAGACTGGAGAGTTTCCAGTATAAGTAAACGTTGGAGCTGTAGAAGTGTCTATTAAGTTTGTTTTTGGCACAGTGTCTCCAGTCCATAAACCTACTTTACGCGATCTCGCACTGCCAGCGTTTGCGTTTATATTGTACGTTGAAAAGCTATCGCCACCATAAGCAGATTCATCATTAACATAAGCAATAACGCTTGCTCCAACATACCCAGAATAACTTGAAGAAACCCAATCAGCATGATTATGCTCTGGTGTTCTAGGTATAATATTATACATATTTGCTTCGCTTAATATTCCATTGCTTTCATCAAGCACGGTTTCTTCGGAGTCACTTATAAACCTACCAAATATAAAGTCGAAACGATTAGGATATAAATAAAGCTTATTGACAAAGCTGTACAAATTGTTTAGTTTAAATTGCATTCCTAAGTAAAACCCATCGGCATGACCTACAGAAGCACTTATAGAATCATATTGAACGTAGTTTAAAGCTTGAGCAGCGGCTAGCTGCTCTCCTTCTTGGTTAGCAATAACAGTACTAAGAACCTCTACGTTGGCTACAGGGTAAAGTCTAGATGTAACAGTATCTTGCCAGTTGTCTTGATCATTTAAAGAATGCTTAACTCTAACCGCAAAGTATTTTTGATTCTGTGGATAATGAGAGTTAAAGGTAACAGCTATAGTGTGTGTGTGATCGTTACTGCCAACGGTCCAAGATGAATTTTTAGTTATACTTGTTGATCCAATTATGTTATCAACATCGTTGACTATAGATCCTAACGCTGGAAAAGACTGACTATCTACTCTTACAACCTCGTATTGAGGCACGTTAGAGTCCGCGTTAAAGTTGGCTTGAGAATAATCACCTACTTTAACAGTGTAACTTAACGTTCCGCCTGAGTTTGAAATTGTTTCAGGCTGAACCCCAGGCATAAAACTAACAGGATAGTTTGCGGCTGTAAACACCGCGGCTAGTTGATTTAATCTTATTATATAATCAGGGGCGTCTGTAGAAGTGTTACTATTTTCGTGCCAAAAACCAAAGACTTCACTTCTATCATCAAAAGAAGTATTTTCTTGGGTTGATATTAGCAATTGTTTTTGAAATTCTCCTAAAAAACCAGATGGTGTTGAGCTAGGCCACTCGCCATCAAACAAGTATTTGAAACCATTAGAGGAGTATACGTTCTCAGCTAAAGCCGTATATGTATTAGTAGAAGTATTCCAAAGACCTACAGTAGGTGTAGCTCCAGTGTGCGTCAGCTTGTAAAAATTTGACGAAGAGCTGCTTGTGTAACTGTATACTAAAAATGGAAGAACAATCTCAAGCGAACCAGCGACTTGTCTTTCAAGTAAAACAACATCGCTGCTAGGCTGTTTAAATGTAAGAACAGCATCTTGATCGCCGTTTAAATTACTTGGATTTTGAGAATGATGAACTCTAAATTCTATAAACCTTTCTTGAGCAGTAGGATTAGGAAGTATTTCACCTATTACAAAATAATATTGATGATCATTATTAGCGTCTAGTGGGTCATAGTTAGTGTTGTATGTGGCTGCTTGGTCAGTAAAGAAAAAATCATTGTAAGGATTATTAATAAAACCATCTTGATTAGTTATTTCACCAGAATGCAACGTAAAAACTCTAGGCCTATTATACTGCTTGTACATATCTAAGATGTCTTCGTCAGCATTGTAGTCGTTTGGAAGATTAAAATCATTCTCCCAATCAGCCATTTTTATTTTTAATATAGCTATCATTGATCCAGATGTAGTAGAAGTAACAGAGCTTACATCGTCGTATGTTGAATCAGTAAAAGGCCCAGCGTTTGATGTAGCGTAAGATATTTTTAATTCTACAGTATCTATAGTGTTATCATAATTAGCATCTTGATTGATATCTAAAGAAGCTGTAACAGCTCCGTCATCTGGATGAGTAAATGTTAGCGTAGCAGTTCTATCAGGAGAATCGTTTAAAGCGTCATTATTTCTTATGTAGAAATTTCTTTCCCAAACACCTGGATTTATATTCACCCACACAAAGTCTGAAAAATCAACCCAGTCTCTAGGTATAGTAGAGGTTGTGGGATAACCTGTTTGAGTTACACTAAACGCGTTTGTAACCTCTTGAGTAGTTAAATCAGAATTAGCTAGTATTTTTATTCTGTAAAGTACGCTACCAACAAAGTTTTCTTCGTAGTAATCTTGTACTGATTGCCCAGCATTTACTGCGTACACGTTATCGCCAAAGTTTGTGTTTGGTTTACTAACTACTTTACCGTCGCTTTGAGTGTACTGCCAAGTTGTTCCAGTTCCACCTGGTTGATCTATACCTATGTATATATTCGCGTAATCATCTTCGCTTTGAAGTATAGTTAAAGAGCTGTTATTTCCCCACGATGTGTTCTCGTAATACAAATCTTGTATTGTAAGACTGCAAGTTCTAGAACTAGCTCCACCAGGTATAGCTGTAAACACAATATTAACAGAATCACCACCTATGTTAATAGTTCCTGTTGCCCATGTTTCAGAAAATATAGGCTCAATAACATTAGGAGGAAGATTAGATATAGGTATATTTGTTTCAAAGTCAATATCCACACTACCTCCCTGGTAGTTAACCTCTTGTTGCGTTATAATTTCACCATTAGAATCCACAAAGTATAGGTAGTATGATGTTCTTTGAGGAAGATTAAGCTGAACCACAGCTCCATGGTCTTCAGTTAAGTCAGGTTCAGTAGTGTAAAAAATAGTAACAAAAACTTTTTGAGCGTCACCAAAAGCGTTGTTTTCGTATTCAAAGTTGTACGTAAAAGAAGAGTTAAAGTTAATTCCACCGCCGTTTAGCGCAGCCATAGCTCCACCTTCAGCGATAGCGCTAGCCGCTACTTCTTCATAGTCAAAAAACTCTTGACCTGGGTTGTCAAGTAATATCTCAAAATACCCAACTTCTAATGGTATTGATCCTGCGAGAGCTGTAAAAGAAACATCATAAACACCTGGTGATGACTCTACGTACCCATGGTTCAAAACTTGGTTGCTCTGTAATGGTAGCTCGTTTATAGAAACGTTAGAAAAACTTAATGGAGTTTGAAACGTATAGCTAACATTAGTTGTCGAAGAGCTTGTAGAAGGCACAGAGCCGTCATAGTTTATAACTATGTTTAATATATAATCTTCTGCTATTGATGTTGTGCCATCCCAGTTTATTTTCACTTTAACGTTATTATTTGCAAAACCGGCCGTTGAAGTATTTGAAAACACTATAGACGTGTATATGTCTTCAGCCTCTGGAGGTGGAGAAGAAAATTGATCCGCATATACATAATATCCAGGCAGCGGGTTTATAATGAATTCAGAAAAAGTGCCAGTTTGACCACCACCTATCTCTGTGATATTGTACACTGTTAAACCTTCTGTAGCAAAAAATATATTTGGCATATCTTTATTATTAAGCTTCTTGCGATTCTTGAGAAGAAACGTTTACTATTAAATTAAAACCCTGTGATGGTAAAGTTCCAGAATATAAGGTTGCATCATAAGTTAGGTTACTTAAGCCTTGAACAGATAATTCAGCAAAGTCTATGTTAGTGTCTTTGCTTGTTCCGCCGTCAGCTATGTTTACATGAATTGTTTCAATTCCATTTAAAGCACTAAACCACTTACCTTCTTTGTTTACAAAACCCATAGTCTTGCTTTGTTGAAGATCTGTATTAACATGTTCTGTATACCAACCTGAGTTTGAACTATCTTTAGCTTTAGTGCCTTCATAGTTTATAGTCTTAAAGTCTTTAACAGAGCTAGACTGGGCGTTGAAGATTAAATCTATTGTTGAGTTATATTGTTTTGCGTAAAAATTGTTATAACGAGCAGAGTCTTCATGATGCTTATATATATAGCTATTTTTAAAAGTAAAATACTGATTGTTAAGTGTTAATCCATGCTCTGGTACGAAAGACTTAAAGCTTGTCCAACCTTTAGAACTCTCGTTAAACGAAACCGTATAAACATACTTACTTACATTCAAGCTACTAACTTCATGTAAAGTTAAATTGTATTCTTCTTTTTTACTGTCAAAACTTCCTATTAGCGCTATAGAGTTAAGCAGCTTGTCTGAAAACCAATCTCTCATGCCAAAGTTTGATATTGCTGTTAAACCATCTCTAGACAATCTTAAAACAGCTCCTCTAGCTTTATCAGTAAAATAAACTCTAAACTCATCAAAAGCAAAAGATTCTGGATTTTTAGAAATACCATATTCACCGCTAAAAGGTATAGCTTGACCTAAAACTACTTTTCTAGCTAATAATTGTTGGCTACCATCAGCATTAAATAAAGCGTCTTTTTCTGATAATATTTTCAAGCATTTAGACTCACATAAAGCCAATATATCAGTATCTCTTGAAAAAAGCTTTTGAATACTACCATAGTCAGGATTTAATTTTTTAACTATACTATTCGCCAATATAAATTCATTAAGCCTATTAGACCTCTTACCACTGTACACTTCAGAGTATATAATATCTGAAGCCATATTAGTTCTTTGGTAATCTAAAGAAGCTAGGTTAGACTTAAACCCACTTTGCTTTCCGCTAGCTGTGTAGTTCCAAAGCTCTGTAGCAGCTATTTGTTCTGTAGTAGCTCCAGATTGTGGATCTGTACCGCTAGCAGAAGTGAACTGATCTTGTATAGTGTCTGATTCTACACCATTGCCAAAAGAGTAACAGTTGAACCAAGGTAGTTTAATCTGTAATCCAGACGCATTGTCACCTTGCACAATTTTATGCACTTGTGGATGTAGCCATATTTCGTTGTCACCCACCGCAATGTTTTTAGCGATTTTAGCGCTAACCCAACTACCATCGTAGTCTGTGATTTTTAAAACTAAACCTTGTACTGGTATGTTATTGCCAAACCCACCTCCTCCAAAGTCAAGTTTTAAAATACAAAAAGCATCTCTGTATTCAAACGTTTGTTGAGCTAATCCTCTAGAAACAGCTCCTTCAATTTCAGAAATTATAGGGTTTGAATTCTCATTTAAAGTTAATTCTCCATAGTTTCCTTGAATACTAACACACACTTTGCTTCCTATTCTTATGTGGTTTTTAGCGTTTTTAACATCCAGCCTTAAAGCATAGCAGTCTCCTATTTCATGGTAAATGTCTAAGTCTTCTTGGTTTTGCTTTACAACTTCGAATACAGCTCCATTATTGTTTCCTGGAGAAATTATAGAGTTGTCTAGTGCTGTGGCTAAATTTCCTATTTGCTGCGAAAATTCCGTGTTATACCTCACTTTAACAAAAAACTTACCTTCACCTTCTTGTACTGAAGCTGCTGCGGAATCTGGTATAGTTGTACCATCAACCGTGCCATCTGCTGACTCTCCAATTATGCTTACAACTCTCCAAGACGAAGAGTCAAGTATGCTAGGTGTGTTTAATTCGTGTAGTTTTTTTAATACCAAAAAATCACCTGTAGTAACCTTGTTTTTATCGACTTGATTAAACACTAAATAAGCGTAATCAAAATCACTGGCTAAAAACGCAGCTTCCATAACTAAATTGTTAAACTTAGAAGAATTTTCTTTTATAAAAAACTTATATGTATCTGCCCAATAAGGTGCGTTGTGATTTATCTGAGCTACTAATCTATTAGCGAACCTAGAACTTGACTTAGGAACTGTTACACGTTGCTCTTCTGAAACAATAACAGTAGACTCTCTGCCTAAGTAATCTCTATAGACAACTCCTAAGTCATAGCTTCTATCTGACTTTACGGACGGGTGTCCAAGTAAAGTGTTTAAACCATTTGTACTAGATGGCGCTTCTGTAACTTCAAACCTAGCCCCAGCGCAGTTATACGAACCGCTTATAAAAGCATTATTAGCACTATAAACTTTGGCTATAACTACTAACGCTATTTTTTCTCCAGCCTCCAAATATATTTCTGGCTCATTAGTTTCAAATTGTTGACCAGTAGCTTGCGCGATATTACTTTGAGGCGCGGTTCCATAGTTTAATAAAAAGTTATTGTTAAAAGTAGTTATTATTGGATTTCCAGAGCTATCTATTTTTAAAACAGCTAATTGAGTATTTACTGGCAAGGTTTCTATTTGCACTAATTGCACTTGTTGGTTACCAGTTAAAGTAAAAACAGAGGCTTTAGCTTTATAAAAACCGGTTGTGGGCGCGGTATAAATGTTGTTAGCGTAGTTGTTGCCAGCATCACTTAGTTCTCCTGTTATATCTGGTATAAAATACCTAATGTTGTCTTGGTGAAGTGTTGGTGAAAAGTTCTGCTCGTCAATAGGTAGTTGTTGAGCAATTAGAGTATTAGTTGAATTCCAAGAGTATTCAAAGTTCAATGGTAAAGCTGCTGAAAAGCTATTAATGTTTGGAGACACAAAACCTCCTGATGCATCTAATAGATCGTAGTCTTGAGCATAATTACCGTACATCAATCTGTTAGACTGTAATTCTTGTGCTACAGCCTTTATAGGCACAGCATCAAAAGTTCTTAACACCTGATCTGTTGGTATTGTATAGCCTGATATCTTGTCACTTATAGTTATTGTGTTTCCAGAGAAATAAATAGAATGTTCGTGTATGTCACTGCTTACGGTTGATATTATTAAATCTCTATAAACACTTTTAAAAGCATAAAAGTTGTCAGTTTTTTGAGACTTGAATATTAGCTCTACTTCTACAACATCTTCCGGTATAGAAGGTTCTATATATTCATCTATTTCTATTCTTTGCATGTAATTTATCATGCCCAGATTAAAGCCATCCTTAGCGCTATAAGAGTAATTGCCAGGAACAAAAGCTGGGTTAGAGTAAGGAGATATACAAGAGTATTCGCCGTCTGCGTATTTATATCTATAAGCAAATCTTAAGAAGTCATCCTTATAAAGATTGTCGGTAATATCAAATGCAACAACAAATGCTTCACTGTTCGGTATACTATTAGTGTAACCGTCCGGCAGTGCACCTCTCAAGTTAACTGTATAATAGCTACCAACAACCCCTTGTTCTGCTAAAGAATCAGGTGTTGCCACAACATTAAAATAAGCTACAGCGCCGCTTGTTAGGCCAGTAAACTTTAATATATCACCAACAATAGGTTGTTGAATTAAATCAGCTTCAAACTTTATGTATAGGTTTGTACTGTTAGTAATATAGCTACCACTATAGTAGAAAGAAAAAGACGCGTAAGGCGCTCCAGAGCTATAAGTACCAACTATAGGCACTGACAGGCTTGTATAAGAAGCATCATTAGCTTTAGCTACAACTTTAGGCGCTTTTAAAGGGTTTGGTTTTAGTACAGTTATGTGAGTTTCTTTTATGTAACCACACTTTTGATTTATATTCTTGTAGTTTACCACTAATAGAGTATGTGGTATATTTTCTATTTTATTTTGATTTTGAACAGTACCTTTTATGCAGCTTTTTATGTTTATTTTTTTAGGCTCATTTCTACCATCAGTCCACAATAAAAAATCATCAATCACGTTAATGCCAGTTATCATAGAATTACTAGGTGTGTTTGATATTGAGTCGTCTGTGTTTTGCTCTTGCTCTTTAGAGCTTCCTTTAGAAAACTTTAATATTCTAGGTGTGGTAAATTTTAAAACAACATCTTGATCTATTTCTTGCTGTGTTATGGCTAAATTTCTACCATTAATTTCTGTTATATTTATAACAAAAGAAGGACTACCATCAGCCGCGTTACCTACTTGCGATATGCTTGTTACATATATATCGTTGTTAACACCATAAAGATCACCAGTGTCTGGGTGTATTGCTTGCACTTTCATGCCAACCCTAACACCACCAAGTAAGTGTTGTATAGAAAAACCATCCTCTAGCGTTCTAGTTCTATCAGCTCCAGCTACAATAGATTTGTTATCTGTACTTGGAGAACTAGGTTTTACGTTTATTTCATATACATCATGAAAAACTATCTTAGTTTCAGTTAAACTAGGATTTGTAGCGTGCGGAGTTATTTGTTCTATTAAATCTGATCTTACACCAACGTTCTGCAGTCCATCGACATCTTCATCATCAAGGTTGCCAGAATCACACACGAAGTTATATATTTTGTTGTTCTCTTCATCCACATAAGTTCCAACTGTTTTAGCAGATAAACCGTTTGTAGAATTACTTAGTGTAGACCCTTTGTCTATATAGTTTTCATCCCACTTTTTGTTACCTTTCAACGTCTGAGCAGAGCCAGTATTAGATCCTTCTGATGTGGTTATTTCTACATTTAAAGCATCTCTATACTCGCCTTCTGGAATTAATCTCTCGTCGAGATCTTTATTCATCTTAGCTTTAAGAAAATTTCTTTTTAACTCAGCCATTTACTAATGTTTAATATGCTTAGACTTACCTCGTAATACTTGTGTTATCTCTTCTAGTTTAATGTTAGATAACCTTAATTTTGCTTGACGCTTAGTAGCTCTAGCTTCTTTTTTAAATCTTTGAACTACATACTCAGGCATATTTGCTCTTGTTGATATTACAGCATACGCTATTTGCTTGTACATAGCTTCTTCAGCAAGCTTGTGAACCTGCATTTCATCATCTGTGCCCAAGCTGTCACTAATGTATTTTAGTATAACAGTAGAGCCAGATAAGTTTGAGCTAAAATGTATGTTACCTTTTAATTCATCTATAAAAAAGCTACCGTTAATATTAGTGTACTGAGGATCTATACCATACCGCTCACCTTGATTTAACCCGTTTATTTCATCGTCATAATCATAGTCGATATTTTGATTTTCGCTAGGCGATGCCAACTTGTAGTTAGACATAGTAGTAGAGTCTCCAGGTACCTCTGCTGTTCCATTAAACTTAGTAGGGTTACTAGTTTTCGACATAGGATATATAACATGCTCTATACCTGCGTTATCTGACCAAGACATTTTAACATAATTAACATAATCTCTAGGTATAGGAGTAGATAGTGTGCCTCCAACTGTTATTTCGTGTGCTTTTATAGACTTTAAAGTATCAAAGCTTAATTCTGCTAAAGCTCTTTGAGCGTGAAAAACAACATCAGTTTTTTTAACCTTAGATATAAGCTTACCTTCACCAACATAAGCTATTATAAATTGATTTATAATGTCGTTCAAAGAAACAAACTGGTAGTTACCTAGTGACTCACCGTTTAATTCATTGTAGTAATCGGATTCAGTGTTTGTTAGTAAGCCCATTTATTATGATTTTTGCTGAGTTATTTCTTTTTGATCTTTCGACATGC
>Ga0255039_10000634_pt1 | contig 11425 bp, 14 predicted proteins | sample BC1_12_1_MG_FD_181713 | JGI IMG/M metagenome (GOLD analysis project Ga0255039, IMG submission 181713) | Seawater microbial communities from Strait of Georgia, British Columbia, Canada - BC1_12_1 | ecosystem: Environmental > Aquatic > Marine > Strait | place: Canada: British Columbia | collected... | reverse complement strand
TCCATTCGTCTCTGTCTTCAAGAAGATGAGCTGTTTCGTACTCAGCTTCGCGCTATCCTTCGGGTAAGCGGAATTACCAAAAACGTCCGGATTATGTTCCCCATGATCTCAGGGTTAGGGGAACTCCACGCAGCCAAAGACATCCTAAACCAGGTCAAGCAATCACTCATTCAGGAGTCCATCGAGGTCGATCAGGACTTGCAGATTGGCATCATGATAGAGGTGCCCTCAGCAGTGGCGGTTGCCGATCTGCTCGCCAAAGAGGTTGATTTCTTCAGTATTGGGACCAACGACCTGGTCCAGTTTGCCTTGGCCATTGACCGCGTAAACGAGAACGTGGCCCACCTTTATGAACCGCTCCACCCTGCCATCCTCAGGATGGTCAAGCAGGCCGCCGACGCCGGTCGTCTGGCCGGCATCCCGGTCTCTCTCTGTGGAGAGTTGGCCGCAGAACCCCTCTATGCTCCTATCCTTCTCGGTTTCGAACTTGACTCGCTTAGCATGAATCCCATGGCCGTGCCGCGCGTCAAGAAAATCATCCGCAACGCCAATCTAGAAGAGTCCAAAGTGTATCTACAGGAAGTGCTTCAACTCAGCACTGCCAGCAAGGTCAATGAATATCTTTGCAACCTGGCCTGGCGACGCTTCCGGGAAGACTTCGAGCTCTTCGAAGACGAGATGGGCAGATTGCCCGCTGCCAATGGCAATCCTCAGTAAAAAATCCAGGCCCAGAGGACCTGACTTTGAGCAACCCCCAGAGGGCATTTTAGTGTCTTTCCTTCATGCGGAAGTCTGCTGGAGTAATGGAGTGGTGGAGCATAACAAAATATCAAATTCCAAGCACCAAATTACAAACAAATCTCAAATTCCAATACTAAATGACCAAAACAGGTTTGCAATTTTGAATTTTGGTCATTGTTATTTGTTTGATATTTGTGATTTGGGATTTGGGATTTCTATTCCTTTTTTTCCAGCAAAGCCATCTAACTCTGACCTGGCCCAAAGGACCAAGTTTACGGGACTCTAATGAATAAGCCAAACATTAAGGTCGTATGTCAGAACAAGAAGGCCCGATATAACTACGAGATCCTCGAAGTCATTGAGGCAGGCATGGTTCTGTTGGGTACCGAAGTCAAGTCCTTGCGCCAGGGACGTGCCAATCTCAAGGACAGTTACGCTCGCGTAAAGGCCGGCGAGCTTTATCTCATGCAGTGCCACATCAGCCCTTACAGCCATGCCTACCATGACAACCACGAACCGGATCGTGCCCGTAAACTCCTTGTACACAAGAGGGAGATCAAACGACTGCAGGGCAAGACCCAGGAAAAAGGACTGACTCTGGTTCCGCTAAAGATCTACTTCAAAGATGGTAAAGCCAAGGTGGAGTTGGGTTTGGCCCGAGGCAAAAGGATGTATGACAAGAGGGAGACCCTGAAGCGAAAAACCGAACAAAGGGATATGGAGAGAGCCATTAAGGATAGACAGTAAGTGCAAAGCGCTCCGCGCTTTGCACAGACGACAGAAGACAGCAGGCAGCTGGCAGCAGACAGGGGGCAGTTAGTCCGTCATTCCGGAAGGCGCGAAGCGACTATCCGGAATCCAGAAAAAACAATAATTTAGTGGATACTGGATCTCGACTTCGTCTCGTCCGGTATGACGTTTGGTGTCGTTTTCAGGCTTCTTCAGCAGCTTGCCAGTCACTCCACAGATGTCTGACTTAATCCATTCCCGCCTGTCTCGCCTTTCCCGCCCTATCTTCATTGACATCCTGCATTTCAATACGTAAAATAATGGTGTAACTACTTTTTCCACTCAACCAACCTACCGAAAGGGGGCGAAACGGGTTCGACGGGGATCATGAAACTTAAGTTGCATGCCGAGGTTCCTGCCTGCTCGTAAAACAGGTGGGACTTAAAGCAATCGCTGACGACTATGCGTTCGCTGTAGCCGCGTAGGCGGCTACCGTCCTGCCAGTTCGGGTCCGCGGGGCTGGCAAAGGGCGTCGACTAGCGGAACAGCCCGCTGCAGGTGCCTATGGGTAGTGGGTCAAATAAGTAGGCTGGCTTGAGGGGAATCCTTCCCGAGGGGAGTCCCTAAGGGCGAGATTCTAAAACCTGGGATAAGCATGTAGAAGCTTAAGTGGAAGTTTTCCGGACGCGGGTTCGACTCCCGCCGCCTCCACCATTCGATGCGCCCTGTGCTCCGCTCAGGGCTTACTCATGGCAGGCCAAAAAAATTTGGCACGGTGAAATACACTCTAATGTAAGCATCGAATGATGTCCTGAGCTAGGGATGCATCAGGAGCCTGATGTCTGCTGCAGGGGAGCACCGCATGACGACGAGCAATGCCGCTATCGCCTTCCTCAGCGAATACGGGCACACTTCCCTCGTCAACCTAGGCGCTGGCCGTCTCCTAAATCGGATTGATAATCACATCCGTCTGATGACACAATTGAATCTGACGTACTACGTAGGAATTGACTGTGGCCCATACATCGCACTGACATCTCCCAATATCTTCTTAGACCCCAATGGTATGACAGAGTTGCTAGCGGGATATTACCAGGGCGAGCCCCAAAAGTTCTGGGAGGGGGTCAAGGTGTTCCCCCAGACTTGGGTGGAGGAGCTGGAAGGCATCCATTGCGCCGCGGTGGTTTGTCAGAGAGTATACCCCGATTGTCGCTGGGAGGAGGCTATCTTGTCCATGACCCCAAAGCTAGTGCTCCAAGAGGATCTTCACGGTTGTGAGAGACAGCAGCTTCGGGGACGTGGGTACGTGCGGACCTGGCTCAAGATTCGCCAATACAGCTTGCAGCCTTTTCGGCCTTTGCCCATTTTCCCGTGGGAACGCAATTTGATCCTTTGGAGGCGTCGAGATTTTGGTGATGAGGAGATACAGGTTAGCAGCTGGAAGGTGCTGTGGCGTCTGTGCGAGTGGTTTATAGGATGAGTCAACCCCGGGGTCATTACAGACACCAAATAGCTGACTTACTTATATGCCTTTATTCAACATCGAAAACCTGGTCCTTAGGGCCAGGTCATAGTTCAATGGATTTACCGATAAAGATTGCGAGCTGTTTTTGAGTACTGGAGTTTATGAAATCCCAAACTCCAAGCACCAAATTACAAACAAATCTCAAATTCCAATATCAAATGACCAAAACAGGTTTGGAATTTGGAATTTTGGTCATTGTTATTTGTTTGATATTTGATATTTGTGATTTGGAATTTTTAGTCACTCTAGCAGACTTCCGCATGAAGGAAAGACGTCAAAAGCCCCCTCTGGGGGCGGCTCAAAGCCGGGTCCCCAGGGCCTGGATTCTTTACTCTATGGCCGCCTTTCCCAGTGTCCTCAGTACCTCCTTGACTCTCTCTAACTCACTTTTCTCTAGTTCGCTGCTCTGAATCGCTTTCCTGGCCTTGCTCATGACCCGGTAATATAGATCTTTGGCGTAATCAGCCCCAAGAAAACGGAGGGTGTCAATGAGGGCTTCCTCTTGCCGACTCAGTTCCATGGACGAGCTGATTTGTCGCCACTGGGGCCCAGTCTCGGCCACAGCCGGAGAGTCCGCGGAATCAACGCTGGGTTTGCCACTGTAAACCGCAACCAAATCCTCCAGACACTCTTGGATAATGCCTTCAAAGATTTTCCTCCCCGGTTTCCGCTTGCCAGATTCAATTGCGCTCAGGTAACCCTTTGTAATACCAATCTTATCTGCGAATACTGTCTGACTAAGTCCCAAGCGTTCTCTTATCTGCTTTATCTTATTCTGCGCTCCATTTGTCATAGGAAGTTTGCACCTGTATTATAATTTACTTGACATAGTTTGCTACTGTCCATATAGTAGTACAATAGTAAACTACCAAATCTAAAGTCAAAAATGAACGGATATGCCATTTTAGTCAATAGAAAAGGTTGGTTCCTCATGAAATCAGAGGGTAAGCAAATGATCAAGCGAGACATTCTCTGTGATCACATGCTAAATGTCTGCCTCAAACTTCAAACCCTGAGGGACTCTTGCTCGGGCGTCTTTCAAACTCAAACTTATCCCCCGAGCATTACCTGGTTTGAAGGTGCAGCGGCTATCTGCCAAGAAGCAATCGACTGGATAGAAGAGGTAGTTCTTATCCTTACAAGGGCTGAAGAAAAAAACCGTCACCGATAAAAACAACGACAAGTTTAGATCATGTAATGGACCATAGCTCTTTTGAAAATGTTGACAAGTGGAGTCCTGCGTGATGGGGTCAGGTCAAAATAATCTTGAGTTGCCAATGAGCGGAGTTTGCTCGATGCTTCTAGAGTGAAGCCTCAGCCTGACTCCAATTGGCCTATGGCAAGGGGCACCTTCAGACCTGACCCCATCACGGGGGACTCCACTAGTCTTAGCTCACCATCCACCAAAGGGTTCGACCCCCCCTCCCCACTTTACTACTTTTTCTCATTGTGACATGATTGCAGCGACAACTACCTAGCCCGGAGGGAAGAGATGCGGCGCAACCACCTATGGGTCCTTTCTCTGATGTTTTTGTGCGGATTGGTTTTTGCTTGTCTGGCGAATCTCCGCTTGACAGTCCTCTATGACCAGACTGACGAACTCAAGGCCGGCGACCGTGTCATCTGGCAAGAGCAAACCATAGGCGAAGTGCAAAATGTGGAAGCGGATGCCACTGGTCGCGGCGCGGCGCAATTGCAAATTAAGGGAGATTTTCGTGAGAAAGTTACAGACGAAAGTCGCTTTCTCATCCAGGCTGATCCCCAGAATTATTGGCAAAAGCATATAGAGATGGTTAACCTGGCAGAAGGGGGAAATCCTCTTCCTAATGGCGCTGAAGTAGAGGGTAGCACCTATCTTACCCTCCAACTGGAAAAGGGAAGCCGGGGACTCGCGGCTTGGTCGCAATTGCTGCAGCAAGAACTTGAGCGTTGGCAAAAAGAGCTGAACCAGCTTCCTGAGGAGGAGTGGTACAAAGAACTTGAGCGCCAGATGGATTATTGGCTGAGCGAAATGGGGCAGGCCGGGGTTGAAACGCGCCGATATTTCAGGGAGGAAGTGCTACCCCGCCTGGAAGAGGCAGTGCGAGAATTGGAAAAACGATTGAAGGAGTTGGGCAAGAAGAACGAGGCAGAGATTCTAAACATAAAGCTAGAAGAACTAAAACAACTATAATGATGGCAGAAGATAAATGAGTGTGGAAGAGATAATGAAAAAACATGGCTTTCGCCTTTCAGCAAGCTGCGCCGGTACGGCATGGTACACGAAGTTCATCAAGTATGACGGTAGGCGCGCTTATATAACTGTCATGGACAAAGATGGGGAGGGGTTCCCCCAATCACTAGATGAGCCTGTACAGGTGGGAATCTATGAGTTGCGTTCTGGCGACGAACTTGAGAACAGCCAGAATATCAGTTCGCTCAACTCCTATCTGGAGTCACTGGAAGAGTAGCGTAGCCCGGGGAGGGGATGTATTTTTCTTCTGCCTTAAACAAAAAAGCCCGCCTTTCGGCAGACTTTCCCTGTAAAGCTGAACCTTGCTCAGTTCAATAATTTCTTAAGCCCGTGTCTAAGCCTTCTTTTTTTTTCGGGCAGCTTTTCTCTTTTTCTTAGGTTTAGCCTTGGTCTTTGCCTTTGAAGCTTTAGCCTTCGCCTTCACAGCCGCCGCAGCCTTGGCCTTCCTCGCTTCCTGCAGTCTTTCCCCCAGCCCAAGAGCTTTCGCAGTCTTTCTTCGCTTCGCACTAAGTGCCTTTGAAGCCAAGGGCTGTCGAGCTGAAAAGCCCCATTTTTTACGATACTCTGCAGGCGTCAATCCGTATTTTGCCAGAGTTCTTGTAGTAAGCTGCTTGTACTTCTTACCATCTTCGAGGTTAATGACGTAGTTTCTCTGAATAGATTTTCTTGGATCTACTGGAGGAGCATCTACTTCCGGACCACCTTCTTCGATTGTTTTGATGTTCTTAAGGGCATCAAACGTCTTTTTGAGGGCTGCAACCATTTCGTCAGCTGCCATTACAGAATGTGAAGCCTGTGCAGCTACAATTTCTGATGCCATTTCAGTTAAACTTTTCCCCATATCATTGTCCTCCTTTCATCAGTTCATCAGTACCTACATAATACAAACAGAATTATTAACATCTAAAAAATAATGTAAATTAAATTAGTTGTCAACAACTATTTGATATCTCAGCATTAATCAGCTTTAGCTAAATCTTTATATTGCAACCACATGAAATCACTCACCTATTATTGCAAGTTGCAAATCTACACAACAGCATACTAATAAGTATTGAATAATCTACCGCTGCACTTCCCCTTACCATAAAAGGCCGAACATACCCTGGGCTCATTCCAGTTATGCCGCTTTGGTTCAGCCAGAATATACAGCCTAGCCTGGATATTTTACGAATTCCTGTCGCGAGACCACGAAGATGGGTGTGCCACCGGGCAACCGTCCCGCGGTCCCGCGGGATTGGTTCCGAGGCGTACCTGAACGGTACGTCGCAGGGGTCGACACCCGAGGACGCCAGGAAGGACGCCCATATCCGTGGTCGCAGCAAGTGATTAATGAAATATCCAGGCTAGACCAACCAGTATATTTCCCAAGACTGCCAGATTTTCTAAATAGCTCTATTGGTACGTAACGTGCATATAATGCCCTCGGACTCCTACCGATTAACCCGGTGTCGATATAAATTACAGGGAAGATAAAAACACTTAACTGTTGCGGCTGGTTGCGAATGAAGAGGATTTCATTCAATAAGGTAATAGAAATGAAGAAGTTTGCTATTATTTCTATTGTGAGTGTTTTTCTGATTCTAGTTTTTAGCTGTAATCAAAAAGGTCAGGAGCAAAATACGTTAGCTACCGTAAAAGAGATACAGCTACTTATTGCGGACAAGAACTTTGAAGCAGCCAGGCTTGCGGCTATTGACACTCTTGATCCACAGATAAGATCACTTTACTATGAGGCTGATGAGCACCTCGGTCATGCATCACACCTTGATGTAAGGTGCAATGAGAGAATTGAAGAGATTCTTTATGAGATTGTCAAGAAAGTCCCGGCCAGTAATATTAGATTCAATAGAGATATCTACGCCCAATTGAACACTCTCTATCCGGGAAATGAACTTTATAAAAAGAAATTCATATACTATGACAGAAAACAAAGAGGAGTACTAAAATATTAGCTTGGCTTAGCTTCGTAAAACATCCGGGCTAGTAGTATTGAAGCCTTTTCCGTTTTGCATACCACCAACCTGCCCCCGCGAAAGCAAGCGCCCAACCCAAAAAAACCACATCATCTGTTCTGCCCAGCACCAAATCAGGCATAAAGAAATAAACCAAAGCGCCGGTAAAAAAACTAATGGTGAGAGCTAGCATGTATCGCATCCAAGTGAATATTCGAAAAAAAATGAGAAACAGAAAAGTCCAAAAAAGATAGAGCCCCAAGGTCCCCAGGAAACGGTATTTGAAGGGGATATGTTCTGAGATTTCTTTGATGAAATTGTTCATTCTTCCTTTTGGTTTTTCAAAGCGAATTCTGATTACCTGGCCTATTGTCATCTTGTCGTCAATATGGGTTCCGCCGGGTATGAGAAAGTCGAGCGTTATCGGCGCTTCTTGCTTATGCAGGACGTCGTTGGTTGCTCGAAATGGCATGGAGAAAACCTTCTGGCAAATTATGAATATTGTTCCCAACCCGATTACGAGGCATAATAATGATGCCATTGAGAACAATATTTTGCTCTGACGTGTCATAGGAGAGTACCCCATCCTTTCATTACCACTTACGAGATAGGTCATATTAAACTGTCTGCGTGGGAAACGCTACGTGAAATTCCGTCATTGATCTCTATGCCCGGTCAAACTCTATCCTATTCTTTTGCCGTCTATAACCCTAACGTTGCATTTCCTTTAAATGACCTTAGAGTATGTTATAAGCTCGGAGAACATCACCCGGTGAGTATACTAGCCCGGATAATTCATGAATTGCAAAATGGATAAAAGCCACTGCGGGGAGGAAGTCTGATGGAAATCAAGCAGCGGGGATCACATCTGGACCATCTGGTGCGTCAGACACGCATGCATCACACTCAACTGAGTTCCATGGCCGACATGAAAGCGAATATGCTGTTGACTATCACATCAGTGATTATAACTCTTTCAGTCGGTTACATCACAGAACCACATCTCAAGTGGGCTATAAGTGTTTTGATTGCCTTTTGCCTGCTGACCATTGGCTTGGCCACGTATGCCGTAATGCCCAAGATACCTTTTCTCGTCAAACGAGAGACAGCCGATATAACGAAAACTCCAGGTTTCAACATACTTTTTTTTGCCGACTTTATCCGTCTGTCTTATGAGGAATTTGAAATGGCCATGGAAGAGGTAATGAACGACCACAGCCTTACGTACCAGGTGCAGATTCGAGAACTTTACACGCTCGGAATGTTTCTGGCCAAGAAAAAGTATCTTTTTTTGCGGCTGGCTTACATTACTTTTATTATCGGCGCCTTCGCCAGTGCTTTGATCGGCCTTTTTTCAGGCGTTCTCGGCTAGCCCGTCCATCTGTTTCGCTTTTATTCTTGCAACTTTATACCCTTTTCCTTACCCTACGGGCAGAATACTTCATCATCGTGGCAAGGTATCGAATATCCTTCTTGGCCCTTTGATCCTAGCCCGACAGTTAATCTCCAGTCTTTGCACCGTGCTCAATCCTAGATCTATCGGACCTGTGCCAATTACCTTTTGGTAGAAATTTTGCAAGTGCTCCTGATGCAAGGGCATCGAGAAGATGGAACGTTCTCTACAATTGTTTAAGTTCTAAGAAAGGTTTGGCGCTCTGAGCTCAACCAGAAAGGATCACCCCGTAAGAGAGGGATACAAAATGGAAGGCAAAGAAAAACGGTTGCAACCCAGAGTGGAGGTCAGGTGGCCTGTCACCATGTTGACTTCCGAAGGGGCGATCCAGGGAGAAACGAGAGACATCAGCATGCAAGGGGCATATATCTATTGTGACCAGCCTCTTCCCCTCTTTGAAAGGTTTGTCTTGAGCGTCAAAGCTCCCGCTGCTTCCATGCAGGTTATGGCCCAGGTAGTATGGTCCAACAACTCTCCGGCTCGCCAAGTAGATGAACCACCTGGCATGGGCGTCCGTTTTATCTGGTCTTAATCAAAACCATCGGGCGAGTCGTCAATATACAAACTGACGCTGATGGTTGTCTCAAGAGGAACATCTTCCCATTGGGCTAAAGCCTTCCAGACGACATCGTATTTGTTCCCCGCACTCCAAAGCAGCCAACCACGAGCTCTGGAACCCTCCAGAGCACGGAGTTGCTCGAGAATGTAGTCCTCGTCAAAGTTATTGGTGCCCAATGGAAAAGCCTGGATCCAAGGCCTGAGGGTAGCCTGCGAGTTCGTCAAAAACCGTGCAAATCTCTCAGACGTTTCTGAAACTAACAGGTAGGGCTGCTCGTTTGGATTGGCAATACCCTGGAAAGGCCTATGAAAATGAGAAGGGTAAATCATTGGTGAGATCACGTCACAGTGTCTGGCCAAATCCTCTACCTTTTGGCCGGTCATCTCAATATCTTCAGACCGCCCCCAAGCAATAATTCCAAATACATCAATGGATAACAAAACCTTGTAGGGAGCCAGCTCGTTCTGCGCTTGAGCAAGAAAGTCCGTAATGATTTTGTCTCTGGAGGTGTTTTGCCCATCAGGGCCGAATTCAGCATATTCAATATTCTTTTTGGTGGGAAATCTTATGTAGTCGAATTGGATTTCATCTACCCCCATCTCTGCCAACTCTTTGGCAATAGCCAGATTATACTCCTGTACTGTCGGATGCGAGGGATCCACCCAGGCAACCTTGCCATTCTCCACCAATGGCTCAGCGGTGATGCTATCGCGCAAGGCCAACTCAGGTTTTTCTGTCGCCAAAAGCTGATCATAAAAAAGAACCAACCGCATCCCAACATGTATGTCTCTCTCGTGGAGGTAATGAATCAGCTTGGCCAGGTCCCTGGTGACTGGACTACCATTGGCACCAATCTCGCCGGCCAGACTCACTTTCGATGGATAAGAGAGCATCCCAGACATATCTTTGCCATCCAGGATGACGGTGTTGCCGCCGGCAGCTATAAGCTTCTCCACCAGTCTCTGTATTTTCTGGGTGGCCATGGTATAGCGGTTCAAATAAATACCCTTGGCCTCGAAATCTGTCTGTTTTGGGACCGTCGTGGCTGCAACTGGTCTTGACCGGACCAGAGGTATCAGGAGACGTTGCTCCGGCCGGATCAAAGATCCATCTATCCCACTCAACAGCTTGATCTTCTCCACTAAGTCAGCAACAGTTAACTCCTCCGTTAGTGGCAGATAGCGTCTGGCGATTTTGTGTAGAGACTCTCCGCGGGAAACCCAATGAATTATCTCTGTATCTTTTAGAATACTTTCTGCCCAAACATTTTTTAATTGAAGCATGGGACCCGCCAAAAAGAATACTAAAAGATATAATTGAATTTTGATAATTGGTATTCGTATTAACATGTTAACCTTATTGCTTTCTCATATCTCTCCGCAGACAAAATGGTATCTCTTAACTAAAAGCAATGATCGTGCCTAAATATCCACGTAGGTAGTTGTTATTATGAATTTTTTCAGAAATCTCTCTTCACAACTACATTGAAGAGCGATGGTGGGCAAAGGATGTATGCTTGGGGGTTGGATGTATTGTTAAAAAGGCAGTAGTCAAAGTGGACGGAAAATAATAAGATCCACGTTTCATGGAAAATCTTAAAGTGGGGTGAACATGGTTGAGATTCCTGTTTCTACCAAAGAAAACGGGGACCCTGGACCGCTTGCGAGAGAAGGTATGCAGGCGGCATGGCCAATCTGCCTGGGCTATTTCCCCATAGGATTGGCTTTTGGTGTGCTGGCTCAAAAAGCCGGCCTCCATCCTGTGGAAATTGGTCTGATGTCTCTCCTGGTTTTTGCTGGAAGTTCTCAGTTTATAGCCGTATCAATGCTCAGTGGAGGCGCAACAGCACTGTCCATTGTAATAACCACTTTCGTAGTCAACCTGAGACATGTACTGATGAGTTCGTCCCTTGCGGTCTACCTGCGGTCGGTAAGCAGGGGGTGGGGAGCCCTTTTTGCCTACGGCGTAACTGACGAGAGTTTTGCCTTGAACCTGACACGATTTAGGAATGGTAATTGGGATTGGCGTCAAGCCATGGTGCTCAACCACACTGCAAATGCAGCTTGGATCGGTAGCAGCATCTTAGGAGGTTATAGCGGCCAATTCATTCCGGCCGGAGCGTTTGGTATTGATTATGCGCTCATTGCCATGTTTCTCTGCCTTCTAGTCTTTCAACTCAGAGGGAAGCTATATACAGTTACCGCGATTATTGCCGGTGTTTTGGCGGTAA
>Ga0255039_10000633_pt1 | contig 11430 bp, 23 predicted proteins | sample BC1_12_1_MG_FD_181713 | JGI IMG/M metagenome (GOLD analysis project Ga0255039, IMG submission 181713) | Seawater microbial communities from Strait of Georgia, British Columbia, Canada - BC1_12_1 | ecosystem: Environmental > Aquatic > Marine > Strait | place: Canada: British Columbia | collected... | reverse complement strand
CTCCTTGGTGGTGGTGGGCTTGGTTATACCGGGCACTCGTCAGTCACGTTCTGGAGGGCCTCACGCTGCTCGTCCCAGTGCGACTCCTCGTTGGTCTCGTAGTCGAAGGTGGCGGCGTCGTAGTCGTCCTCATCCTCGAAGTCACCCTCCTCGGGCTGCTCGTCGTCGAAGCTGTCGAACTCAGTGCTGTCGATCTCGTCGGCCCACCCCTCCAGCTCGTCGGCCTTCTCGGCCAGCTCATCGGACTGGTAGGTCTCGTGGCCGAACCCGTCAACGATGTTGTCGGCTGACTCACGGTACTCGTCGGCAACCTCTCGCACAGTCTGGGCGAAGGCGTCTCGGAGACCTTCGAGCGAGTCGACGTCCTGACCCTCGTGGAGCACGTCGCCCAGGTTCTCCTGCTCACCGTAGATCGCAGCCATCTTCGAGCTGCTCAGCTCGGACGGGCGCCACGACGGGCAGGTGTGGCACCGGTACTTGGTGGCTCCGCCGTACGGGCCACTCTTGGTCTTGACCCACTTGTACGGGTCGCCGACCTTGATCTCGGTGTGGCACTTGCCGCACGTGTGGTTGGGTTGCGGCTGACTCTTGTCGGCCACCGTCACTCGACGAGTGATCTCGCGACCCTTCTTCGTCGTCTTCGGGGTGCCGTCCTTGCGCAGGACCGGGGTGGACTTCTCGTCGCCGTTCTCATCGAGTACGGGGACGGTGGCGTAACGCTGCTGAGCGTGGGCCACGTGATGGATGCGTGCCATTGGTTCTCCTTAGGTAGGTCTCAGGGTGTTCAGTGTACAACACTCACTGGGCGAGTGTCAAAGTGTTCGAGGGTCGACGGGCCTCCGGTCTTTGATCGGCGTGCCGGACAGAGTCTCGCCGCCTCGACGTACTCGGCGCTTGGTGTGCGAGGGGACGATGATGCCCGACTCGGTCTCGTGCTCGAACACCGTGGTCCGCCTCTTGGGCTTGGCCGGTGCGGGCTCGGGCTCGACGACTGTCTCTGGCAGTGAGGCGACGGCGACGGAGTCGACCTGGACCTCGGCGTCTCGGATCGCCACGACCTCTCGCAGAGTCTGCTGAGTGCGTGTGGTGCGGTAGGCGACCTGCCACATGCGCACGAAGAGGTAGGCGCTCACGACCCACAGAGCGACGCTCCAGGGCGTGAGGTAGTACACCTCGTACCACTCAGGCTGTGTGGCGAACTCCTCGGGGGTCTCCTGACCCAGCGTGAAGAATCCCAGGATGCACGTGATGAAGGTCCACGTGTAGTACTTGCGAGCTGCCGGTGGCAGCATGAACCACCCGAAGGTGAACAGTGCGATGTGGCCGTACTTCTTGAGCATGCTTGCATTCATGAGACCTCCAGTGCTGCGGTGAGAGTGGCCTGGGCGTCGGCCAGCTTGGCCTCGGCTCGGGCGAGTTGCTTGTAGACCTTGGGCAGTTCGGCGAGCGCCCTGTCGCGATCACGAGTGACCCACGCCGGGTTCTCGATGCCGAGAAAGACGGCCTCGTCGAACCGCTCGATGGCACGCTCGTACTCGACCATGCGGTAGGTCTTCGACCGGACCAGCTCGGTGGCGGTCTTGACCTTGTGACCCTCGGGCGTCCTGGCGATGGCCTTGAGCGCCTTGTCGAGAGCCTTGCGCTCGGCGTCCTTCTTGTTCACGCCGTTGGTCCACTCGACCGGGGCGGACGGGTAGCAGATGCTGCAGAGGATCTCGCCGTACTCTTCGACGGCCTCGGCCTCGGTGAGCCCGGACAGCTCGTAGAGCCAGCCGTACTGCGTCGTAGGGAAGCACGTCGTGCAGGACTGGTCACGGTGAATGTGGCCACCGGAGTTGGTGACCAGGAAGAAGCGAGACCAGCCGGTGTAGCAGGCCTCGGCGTTGCGGACGACAACGTTCTGCAGTCCCAGCTCGCCCTTGAGGTTGGCGACGGCGACGGGGTCGACGACGTACTTGTGCTCCTCGGCCTGGAGCTTGCGATTGATCTTGGTGAGGTCGTCGTAGGCATCGACGATGGCCGTGTCGATCTCGACCTCGTAGCGGAGTGTGTCGGTCATTGCTGGACCTCCCCGGCGAACTCGACGACGGCCTCGACGGCGAATAGCTCACCGTCGCGGAAGGCCTGCTCGGGATCGAACTCCGGGTCGCAGCAGACCTCGCCGAAGCGAGCCACGGGCGAGCCACAGAGGCGGCACTTGGCTTGGATGTTCGTGCGGTTCTTTCTCATGACTCCAGTGTAGCGTACTCACAGACTCAACGCAACACCGTTGTGCTCAGTACATGCCGCCCAGCATCTCTTCCCAGTCGTCAGCAGGCTGGCGGATGGTGGCGTCGCCCATGACCATGCGAGTGGCGCCCAGGTTGTACTTCTGCTCCCGGGAGTCGGAGAACCTGGCCTTGTCACGGTGATAGGTATCACTGGCCCTCTCACGGTTGCCACGGGTGATCGACTGAACCGGGGTGAACATCTCGCCACGGTCGATGGCTGCGGCGACTCGGTGGTTGCCGTTCCAGATGATGTCGGTGTTCTGCATCCCGTTGGGCGTGGCGGGCGCTCCTTGAGGAGAGGGGAGAACGGCCTGCACACTGAGCGGTAGCTCGTTGCCGGGGATGCCGCGAGGGTCGATGCCGCTCGACGGATCCTCTGATATCTCAGCGACTCGACCGGGGTGGACCCCTTCCTGCATCGTGGTTATGGCGTCGGGGCCATACAGCGGCACCTCTCGCTGCACACCGGCCTTGCGGAACGTGGAGGCGTCGTGCGGGCCGTAGGGCACAGCGTTCATTGTGCGGGTGCTCCAGACGTCGTTGGCGACGTTGCGGATGCCAAGGTCTGACATCGACAGGCTGTGCGTGTCGAGAGGGTCGCCCATGAAGTCGACCTCGCCATTGCCGAACTCACGCTCACGTGTGGCGGGCGTGCCTTCGAGACGGATCCGGTTGGAGTGCTTACGTCCGAGTCGGGCCTGCAGTGCAGAGTCCTGACCGGCCGGTTGGCGTGGTGGTCCGTACGATGTCGATCCACCGAAGATGTCGAGCTGGTCAGCCATGGCTCCATCGTAGACGCGACGGGGCCCCTCCCGTTGTTGGAAGGGGCCCACGTCCTGCTCCACCGACGAGGTGATGTCGGGAGCGTCTCAGCGCCTCAGCGCTTGAGAGTTAGCCGAACAGCGGCCTTGGCCTTCCGCTCGGTGACAATCTCCAGCACCTCCTCGGGCACTGCGCCCAGGGCATCGAGGGCCTTGAAGGCGGGCATGTCGACGACCCTCTTCGTGACCTTGTAGAAGAAGCCGCGGCTGGCGGTCTCCTGCAGGACATCGACATCGACGACACGAGTCACGGCTGCAACGATGGCAACCTTGGCCTCGGGCGTCTCGGCCTTGCCACCTTCGCCGAGACGATCGACGAGCTGGACCTTGATGGCTGCAGCTCGCTCCTCGGCTCGGTCGATGGCACGCTCCTGCACGAGCAGCTCGTGGACCAGGAGGTCGGTGGACAGATCTGGCTTGACGGTGGTAGTCATTGGTTCTCCTTCATGAGTTGGTTGTTCTTCATCTTCATTATGCATGAGGGGTGTGGCAGAGTTAGTCACCTCTGCGACGAGCCCCGCTCCGGGTCGGTGTTGCCTGCGGTGAGATCGAGACACCCTTGCGCCTGAGCTGGCAGGCGTAGGCATCGCACTGGCAATCGCGTGGGTGTGTGCTCATACCTCTCCAGCTCGTTGGGCTCGGGCCTCGGCGTGCGTGGTCCGCTCTTCGATCTTCATGACGTTGTTGCGGCTGGTGCCGACCTCGGTCCGGCGATCGAACTCGGTCTGAATCTCATTGCGGTCGCCGGACTCCATCGCAGTGATCGAGGTGAGGGCTCGGCCTGCTCGGTTCTTGCGATGGATCACGAGCCCGTACTTCTTGTCGGAGTCGTAGCTCGTGGTGCTCGGAATCTTCATGCGATCCTCCAGAGGGGGTCGGTGCCCCGGTTGTCGAAGGACACGATGTCGAGAGACAACGCACCCATGTCCTCCAGCATGGCAGATGTGATGAACCACTCGGTGCCTGTCGTGGTGCAGGTGCACCGACGTTGGAGCAGGGCGTCGTAGGTCGGGCGGTCGCGGACCATGAGGTGGAACACCTCCGGCGGACGGCCCTCGTAGAACTCGACGGTGATGTCGGCCTCGACGTAGCTCGGGAGGGAGTTGAGGACAAGGGCCATGACCGTGGTGGCGGAGGGGGTGGCGGAGGGGGTCATACCGTCCTCACGTAACGCTCGGCGATGAGTAGGTCGGATGCGAGGCGCTCGGCGCCCATCCAGGCGGACTCGCCGTAGAAGGGAACGGTGCCGCCCTTGCCTCGCTTGGCGGGCTTGCCATCGACGACGACACGATACGCACCGTCGCGGTACGAGTCGTTGGTCTTGGTGTCGACGATGTCGGCGGTCTGGATGATGAACGGGAAGTAGGTGGAGTCGTGATCGCTCCAGGTTCCCGTGACTTTGTATCTGCTCATGGCGTGACTTCTTCCTTGGTGATGGTGTCGTAGATGACGTAGAACTCGTGACGGCGACCTTGGAGGCGGCGCTTCACGGCGGCGATGGTGGCGAGCGAGTCGGAGCGCCGGACGAGGCGGGGCGGCGAGGTGACGCCGTCGTGCTCGGTCCAGCGCACGAGAACGTAACGCCGTTGTGACTGCGTGCGGAGCTTCCCCGCCGGGGTGGTGAGTGTGGCTTGGCTCATGTCTCTAGTGTATCGCGATCACAACGGCGTTGTCAAACTCAACCGTGCTGGTGACCGGCGAGAGGGAGGATGGTGGCGCCTCGGTCAGCGAGCTTGTTGTAGATGTCGAGCTGACGGTTGACGGCCTCGGCCTTGGCGTTGACCTCGTGCACGTACTCGACGTACTGGGTCTCGGTCGCGAGGCGTGGCCAGTCGATGTCGCCCAGCAGCTCCTGGACACGGTCGCCGACCTTGCGGCGGGCGCCTGCTGGCATGTCGACGAACCGGCCGTTCTTGTAGCGGGTGGCACGAGTGTGGGCGTAGACCCGGCCACCGACGTCGTTGGAGCGCCAGTCGATCTCGACGACGGCGGAGCGGGTCTCGTCGTCGCCGTAGCGGAAGTCGCAGTAGACCCGGATCTCGACGACCGAGAGCACGTCATGCTTGCCGGTGTACTCGACGGGGTCGGTGTACTCCTGGGTGGCCCTGGCGGCGAACTGAACGTTGGCGGGGGCGAACGACGTCTTCTTGTCGATCTCGATCGTGACGTCACGGCCGTTGCGGTAGACCCGGGCTCGCAGCTCGTCGTGGTACGGGGTCGGGGTCTTCTCGATGGGCAGTGCCGGGGTGACGACACGCTCGAAGGTCCGCGGTGGCGGGTCGACGAAGGGGTGGGTGGTGCTCATGATGCCTCCTGGGCAAGTCGACGGGCCTTGTTGGCTCGGCGGGTGATAGCGGCCTTGATCACGCCACGCCGCTTGTTGCGGGCGTAGGTGGCGTGGGCCAGGTCGGGGGTGTGGGCGTAGATGTAACCGGCCTCGATCGAGTTGTCGTGGACAACGTAGTTGCCTTCGCCGTCCGGCGTGATGAAGACACTCGACGGGTGGTAGCGGACCTTGGGCCCGCTGCAGCAGTCAGGGCAATCGACCTCGCCGCCGTCACGGTCGACGGTCAGCGTGTCGAAGCAGGTGCCGCAGGTGAACGTGGTCATGCCGGGTCGCCGTTCGGGAAGTGACCGTGAGTCGGGTGATCGTGCCAGGGGCCGTGCGAGTCGCAGATGAGGCACGTGGCGAGCCCGTCCTCGACGAGCACTGCGCCGTGCTGGCAGTCGGCGTGGGCCGTTGCGTTCTTCTCGACCCGCCGCATGGCGGCTTGGACCTGCCGGGCGGCGGTGGCGAGCTGGGAGGCGCCGGAGCGGTTCATCGCGTGGCGTCCGATCCGGGCTGATTGAAGTGGGCCTCGATGCAGCCGTTGCCGGTGTCGGCGTAGCACCACTCGTCGCCGTCGCCGTTGACGAAGGTGTCGCCCGGCGGGAACCAGCGGCCGCAGTCGGTGCAGCGGTAGAGGGCCTGCTCGATGTCGTTGTTCAGGCCCGGGTTGATGACGCCACGCGTGGCGTTGGCCACGGCGGCGGGGTTGAGGACGGTAGCTTTGCTCATGATGTCAGTGTACAGCAATCACGCCAGAACACAACCCCGTTGTGGAATTGCATGAAGATTCATCCGAGTGCATGGCCCGCCACGGGCGGTGGGCGGGCGAGCGCAGCGAGCGGCCGGAGGCCGGAGGCCTCGGCCCGGCCCGGCCCACCGCCTCGCCCGGCGTCTGGGAATCCCATTTCAGGATGCAGGGTGTCAGGACGCGTACCGCTCGGAGAGGCGTTTGAGAAACTGGTATCACAATGCAGGGTGTCAGGACGCGAGTTGGCGATAGGCCGGAGCACCTACTCCGCACCTATCGCTCAACTCATGTGGTGCTCGACGCTCCCACTTCCGGGCACCACACCCGTACTGCATGACTCCTACCTGGAGTGGAACGCCTTCATTTGAGATGCTACAGCATCAGTCCTCGTACGAGCGATACCGCTCCATCTCAGAGACGTGCTCGTTGAGGTCCAGCTCGTCTTGAGCTTCGAACCCACAGATGCATCGCAATGGATCCCGGCGACTTACCTCGTGCTGAGTGACCTTGGCCATCACACAACCTCCGGGCACGCATCAGCGTTGTCGACGAAGGGCCAGAGGTGCATCCCCTCGATGATGTCGATGACGGGCAACTGCTTGCCGTTGGGCAGTTCGAGCACTGTGTCGAACTCCTCGAACTGAGCGAGCTTGATGGCTGCCATGGCAGAGTCCACGAAGATCGTGTGGATGGCCGGGAAGTGGTTGGCGGTCAGGTGCCAGTTGAGCGCCATGCGCATTGACACCTCACCCTCGCCAGCACTCTGTGCCATGGCGATTGCGTTCATGTTTCCCATTACACCTCTCCTAGATCTTGAGCTGGGGCGGGGGCGGGCTCGACCACGAGGTGCGTGACGTAGCGCCAACCGAAGCCGACGGATGGATGGTCAGGGCCATGGGTGGGAATGTCCCCCTCGTCCCACGGCATTGCGATCTTGTGACCCAGGGCCGGATGGCCGAGGTCAGCGTTCTCGAAGACGAGGACGGTCCGATCGTTGTCGTGCCAGCTCTGGATCTTGGCGAGCTGGTCGTCGTCGTACCCCGAGTCTTTCATGACGTCGAGTGCGTTGTCGATGGTGGTGGTAGTGCTCATGTGTCCTTCTGTTCTAGTGGGAGTTGGGAGACCATGGTCGCTGTGAAGCGCTGGCCTCCCAGTGGGGATTGACAGGCGTCACAAGGGCTCTTCGAGAAGTAGCCCTCGGACTCGCCGGGGACCACGTCGTAGCCCTCGTCGATGCCTGCTGCTGTCATGACGATGAAGATTCGATCATCATCCTCGATGCCGGAAAGGTCGCCGTTCGCCCAGAACATCAGGCAGTCAGAGCAGACGTCGACCTCGATCATGTCGTATTCCTTGGCTTTGCTCATACCTCCAGTATACACAACACCGTTGTGCAATGCAAGTCTGTTCAAGGTAGGGCGAGCATGGTACTGTCGCTTCACTATGGACGTCAACGAAGTGATCTTCACCATCAGCGCGTTCGCTCTGCTGGGCACCATCCTCCTGGTTGATTGGTGGGCTAAGGGCCGATGAAGGTATGCGAGGATCGCTACAACTACCACTGGTGCCCAGTATGCGGCAAGTGCCAGTGTCGCTCCGGCGGACAGTGGGCGAGGTGGGGCAGCGATGCGACGTGCCCAATGCATGGGACCAAGTCGCGCCACGGTCAGCTCGCCTTGCTGGGCCGTTTCTTGGTGAACACCAAGAGCACCGAGTAGTTGTTGCGGGCGTGACGTACAGCACGTCCACCCGGCTGAGCCCGGACATCACCGGCCAGGAAGAACTGGTCGTGAAGCTCCAGGCCGACTGTCTCGGCGTACTCGGTTGACCACCGCACGCCCTGCTTGTACTTGTTCGAGCTGATGTAGTTCGTGCACTTCACCATGACCTTGGACTCTTTGTCGGGCCGGATGATGCGGGCAGCCTCAGCGATGCCCGGGTTGATCAGCAGCTCCTGGTTCAGCTCCGGTGTCTTCTCGGAATAGAGCACCCCGTACCGGTCGTTGAACTCGGGCAGGGTCGACGTCGTGCGCCCACCGGTCGAGACGTAGGGCGGGTCGAACAGGACGGTGCCGACACTGTCAGACTTCTCGGGCAGGCCGTCACGGAAGTCCACGGCATCGTAGTTGATGTCATGCTTGACGAGCCGGGCCATCGGGTAGCCCTGATGCACCTCCAGGTAGCTCCACCAGACACCGCGGCCGTAGGTCATGTCCACGATCTTGCGCCTGGCGTTCAGATAGCCCAGCCGATACATGTCGTACATCAGCTCACCGTTGGACGGCCAGCGATTCACTGCGACGATGTTGCGGGGGGAGGATGCGTACCATCCGGTGTTGCTCATGAGTTCTCCTTAGTTTGGACGCGAAAGCCCCCACCAGACATGGGGTTCCGGTGGGGGCTGACGAGAGGAAGTTACCACCCTCTCGTGTTCAAGTCAAACGGTCGATGCGATGAGTTCGATGAGGTCAGCCTTGTGGATGCCGCTGTCGTACTCAAGCTCGTGGTAGTCGGCATACTCCTTGAGTTCGGGGACGGTCATGGAGGAGAGTTCAGCCTCCTCGTCAGCCACTTCGACCTCCGCCTCGGGCGGGGATTCCGGGGCCGCAGGGACTTCCTCGACCTCTGCAGTGTCGACATCATCGGGGATCCCGGCACTGGCGATGTTGCCATCGCGGTACTCGGGTGGACTCGCTTGACGGGCCAAGAAGGCCGCTTTGCGTGGGGTTGTCATCTCGTTCCTCCTTGGAACATGTGTGTGTTTGGGGTGACCTTCCACATGGTAGTTGCTACGGTTCTGGTTCGGTTGCGTCAAGGATCTCTGCATCATCGATGATGTCGTCAGGATCGATGGGCTGTTGGAGGCCCTGATTCAGCTCACCCACACGTGACCCAAACAGTTGGGAGAGAGGGCCATCCCCACTGCCAGATTGGGACGCAACAACGGTGAGAGTCTGGCGGTCTTCGGCGATGCGCTTGGACGATTCGGTGAGGCGGAAGAACCGCTCCAGCTCGGAGGACACTTCTGCCGATGCACCTTGCGACATCAGGTCTTCCTCAAACTTGGCCATCAGAACGCGCTGGCCTTGGATCTCCAACATCGTTGACATCATGGCCTGCAGATCAGTCTTCGTTCTGAGCTGGACAGGGATGGAATACCCGCACTGGGAATCCTTCTCGTACTTCGGGCAGATCCCCGAAAGAGAGCACAGATTGCATTGCCGCATCGTGCCGACGGCAGGGCCGGGCTCGGGCACGTCTTCGGTGGGAGGACGGAGCACCGGAAGCGTCACCAGCTCCTCGCGTTTGCGGGCTTCCCGGGTATCCGTAGCAACATCTATGACCCCACCCTTACCGGTTTGGGCGAGTTCGGTGGAGTGATCCGTAGCAACTACCTTTTCGTATTGCAGCCATGAAGCGATGGCTAGACGCATCGACTCTGGAACATCACCCTCAGCTACGAGCACTGGATCTGCACCCAGGTTGATGATCTGGCCTCGATGGTCATCTATCTGGGCGTTACGTGCACTCCGTGGGAAACGTGCCACCTTTGCTCCGTCCCACACCTGCAGCTCACGATGCTTCTGGGAAGAGAGCCACCCTGACACGAGGTTGTCGGTGGGAATCATGGGAGCGAGCAGCTTTGTCTTCGAGCACGTCGTGAATAGCGCCACAGAGGGATTGCGGGCTCGAAACACCGAGATGGGCCTCATTAGCGTTTCAGTGGCTAGAACGCCCTCTGAGATAGCGATGCGGCCGTACTCGACTGCAAGCTCCAACAGCTCGTCAACCTCGCCACCGTGCCACTCAGGGATGTACACACCGGCCTTCTTGGCCACGTCGCTCTCGATGCCCAGGACGAGGCTGTCGTCGGTCAGGTACCGTTCGAGCACCTCGTCGTAGGCGCCGGGCTCCAGATCGCTCTGAGAGGTGTAGAAGAGCTTGGCAAATGGAAGCAGGGTGTCAGGATCCCCCAGGCCCCCAGACCGCTCCTTGACGACTGAGGACAGGTTGACGGCAATCTTGGTGACACCGGCCTTCCCGAACATGTCGCGATGCTTGGGAACTTCTCCACCACTTAGCCAGATGCGCATGTCACTCCTCGAAGAGGTGGGCCGAGTTCGCCCACGCTGGTGTCGCTGGTCCCCAGTCAGGGGCGTTGCCGTCAGGAGCATAGAACCGCGACGTCGGAACACTGCGAGTGGCGAGCATGTGAGCCACGGGAGTATGAGCGGTCAGAGCTAGAACAGGCGTGGCGCGCAATCTCCCTATGTACGTCATCACCGTTGTCTCCCAGAACTGCAGGTGGTCCTGTGTCTCATCCTCAGTGATGCGCCACGTGTTCGAGACGTCGTAGGTGTCGGCCCACGCCTTGAGCTGTAGCTCGTGGTCTTGTGAGGGGATCTGGGCCACCAGGAGGACCGATACACCGAACCCCTCGGTGAGCGCACGCACGAGGCGTAGACCGCTCGTGATCGGGTCAGCGTTAGGTGGGTTGTTGTCGATGGGGTACAGGACACCAGGGGCCTCAACGATGAGAAGCCTCACGTCACTTGTACTGCCCGGCGTCCCACCGCTTCTGTGTAGTCACCGTCTCCTCGTAGGGGCAGTAGGTGCACTGGAACTGCTGGAACTCTGCCGGGACGTCGCTGCGACCTATGCGCTTGATGTCGTCCTGGTAGTCCACACAAGGCTTGCCTGGCCACGAAGGGCGACCGTGCTTGCTGTGGCATTTCAGAGCGTCTTCCTTGACGCTGTCGCGCAGGGCGTAGACCTCAAGGTTGGCTTGGGCTAGCTCAGAGCGCACTTCCTCGACCATCTGTTCTTCGATAGCTCCCCCAGCTTCACCGGAGTGATCGAACTGGGAAGCGTCCTTGACGAAGACGCGACCACCGGGGTGGTCTTCAAGGCTCATGCTGTGCAGATGCTCGTCGATCCAACGCTGTAGATGGATGTCGTACTCGGGTGGGCCCTCGTAGGGCTCGACCTTCGACAAGCTGTTGCAGTGGTAGCAGTAAGCGAGACGCAGAGCCTTGCGGCTCGCAAGCTCGTGCATAGGTACGTTCATGATTCTCCTTGGTTCTCCAGTGACCAAACTGTAGCCCCTGCGGGGCGACGAGTCAACGCTCGCGAGGGAGCTGGTACCACTGTGGGCCCACGGTGGGCGCCCAGTACTCGTGGTATTCCTTGATCTTGGGCGGGACGTCTCCACCTCGATCTTGGGTCACGTAGTTGCCCGGCCAGTTAACTGGATCACCGGCT
>Ga0255039_10000631_pt1 | contig 11441 bp, 9 predicted proteins | sample BC1_12_1_MG_FD_181713 | JGI IMG/M metagenome (GOLD analysis project Ga0255039, IMG submission 181713) | Seawater microbial communities from Strait of Georgia, British Columbia, Canada - BC1_12_1 | ecosystem: Environmental > Aquatic > Marine > Strait | place: Canada: British Columbia | collected... | reverse complement strand
ATACCTCAACCCTGCATGACTGGCTGTCTGAAAATGATTCGCGTTTTGCCAGGCATTATAAGGGCATGACCCTTAAATCTGATTTGTTTTCCATGGCCAGGAAATACGGGGTAGAGGGCGGTAAGGCACATAATGCGTTCAGCGACGCCTATATCACGGCACAACTTTTTCAGCGCTTTGTGTCTTTTCTCCCGGAATGTGGGGTTAAGACCCTTAAAGATCTCCTCAAGGTGGCAAGACCCTGAATGGTATCATTCCGGAAGAGAGAAGACGAATTTTGATCCCTTACCAGGCTTACTCTCAGCCCAGATGGAGCCATTGTGATATTCAATGATCCTGCGGCAAATGGTTAGGCCCAGTCCGGTGCCTTTTGGTTTTCCGTTTCTTAGATCGGTTATCTGCTTGAATTTTTCAAATATTTTTTTCTGTTCTTCAGGGTGCATGCCGGGGCCGTTGTCAGTCACCTCAACGCGTATTTCTCTTTTCTTGAAATAGACCCGGACAGTCACCGTCCCCTCTTCAGAAGGGCTGAATTTTGCTGCATTGGACAGAAGGTTAATTACAACCTGCATGATTCTGTCCCTGTCCGCAAAGACATTGATCGGAAAGGTAGGGAGCAGCTCTACAATGGTAATCGCTTTTTCGCGGAAGAGTTGGCTGGTTGAGGCAAGGGCCTCTCTGATAGCCTCTGTCAGGTCAATGTTTTCCATAACCCAGTCGGCTCGGCCCGATTCAATTTTGGCAAGATCAAGAACCTCGTTAATGAGCCTGGTAAGCCGCTCTGTTTCCTTTACCATTATATCCAGGTATTTATGGCGCTCTGCCTGGCCCATGTCCTCATTATCATGCAATATCTCTGAAAAGGCCCGCACTGAAGTCAAGGGTGTGCGTAGTTCATGGCTCACAGTTGCAACAAACTCATCCTTTAGCCGGTCAAGTTCCTTGAGTCTTCTATTTGCATCCTGCAGTTCTTTGGTGGCAGCCTCAAGTTCTATGGATTTTTCCTCAAGCTGGTGACTGTATTCAAGCACCTGGGAAGTCTCATCAATTATTTTCATAATTCCTTCAGGACTGATTTCCTCCCCCTCCACTATGGAGGAAACCATGACACGGGCAGAGGCAGCACCAATGGCACCGGACAAAAGCCTTTCAGCAAATTCAACCAGTTCAGCGTCAGCCTGCATATCTTTTGTGAAATCAATTTTATGGGTGCTGGCATATGTTGCGAAAGCCCTGTCAGTCTGCCGTGGCCCAATAAAACGGGCGAGCAGGTTTTTGAGTTCGGTGATCATGGCCTTGCCTTTCCACAGGTGCGTATCGCCACTGTGCCGGTAAACATCTACAAAAAGGGAGGCCTGTATCCGATCCATGGTGCTTTGTCTGTCAAGGAGAGAAATGCCTACCAGGAGTCCGATGTTGACAAGCATACTCCAGAAGACAGAATGGGTGATCGGGTCAAACATATTGAGGCCAAAAAGCTGATATGGCTTGAGTAGTTCAATACCGAAGGGGCCATGCTGAAGAAAAGAGATGGGGATCCAGCCTGACCTGGCAAAAGAAGGGAGGAGCAGGGTGTAGAGCCATACCAGAAAACCGGCTGAGAGGCCACTTATTGCTGCACGGCGGCTGGCATCTTTCCAGAAAACTCCGAATAGAATTGCTGGACCAAATTGTGCCGCAGCGGCAAAGGAAACTAACCCCATGGTGACAAGAGTGTATGATTCACCAATGAACCGATAGTAGAGATAACCGAGTAGAAGGACAAAGACGATACTGCAGCGGCGTATGAAGAGCAGGATGCGGCTGAGATCTACCTGCTGGATGGAGAGCACCCGCAATAAAATCGGCATAACCAGGTCGTTGCACACCATGGTGGAAAGGGCAATAGTTGCAACAATGACCATGCCGGTGGCAGCAGAAAGGCCCCCTATGTAAATAAAGAGTGCAAGGATGTTTTGTCCTTCAGTAAGGGGCAGGGCCAGCACGAAGATATCCGGAGCAACATGCCCTTCCGGAAACAGAAGCATGCCCGCAAAGGCTATTGGGAGCACAAAAATGTTGATAGCCAGGAGGTAAAGCGGGAAAAGCCAGGCAGCTTTTCGAACATGTTCTTCATTGACATTTTCCACTACCAGGACCTGGAACTGTCTGGGCAGAAACATGATTGCCATCATGGAGAGAAAGGTAAGGGTGAACCAGTTTGTATAGCCTCCTGGCATGACATCAAGCTTCATAAGCTTTGCAGTTTCCTGATAGCGGCTTGCCCAGTCGAAGAGATCAACAGGACCGTCAAACATGGTAAAGGTAATAAAAATGCCTGCAGCACTGAAAGCCAATAATTTGATCACGGATTCAAAGGCGATGGCGGCAACCATGCCTTCATGCCGTTCCGTTGCATCAATATGTCGTGTTCCGAATAAAATAGAAAAGGCGGCCATTATCATGGCTACTGAGAAGGCATTGTCATTCCACAGCGAAGATACCCTGTGCTCCTGGATCATCTCGAAATCGGGATAGTGCACCATAACATAATAACTCGTGGAAACGGCTTTCAACTGCAGGGAGATGTAAGGCATGATGCCGACAACGGCAATTATCGTCACCAGGCCGCCGATCACCGAACTCTTGCCATACCTGGAGGCGAGAAAGTCAGCAATGGAGGTAATGCGGTATACCTTGGCAATACGGATTATTTTTCGTAGGAGAAACCACCATAAGGCTGCCATGAGTGTCGGCCCCAGGTATATTGGCAAAAATCCTACACCTGTTTCTGCGGCCCGTCCCACACTTCCATAAAATGTCCAGGCTGTACAATACACAGCAATGGAAAGGGTATAGATATACGGATTGCTGATAACCGATTCGCCCCGGTCAGACTTCCAGTCAGCATAATAGGCTATGGCAAAAAGAGTTCCCAGATAACAGAGCGAAACAAGAAGTATGACCCATTCCTGCAACATGCTAATCAGTTTTCCTGCTAATGGTTAAAGGATATGATGCTCTGGGCATCTTCTTTCTTTCAGCTACGAAGGCAATTAATATGATGAAAACAGCCCAGACTGCAAAGAGATATAAATAAAGTAAGGGGATGCCGAACTCCATAACAGCTTTGCTGAAGAGGGCCAACAGTGGGTAATTCAGCGCAAGGACGCCAAAGGCAAACAGTACAAGCAGGCGCTGGATTTTTCTTCTAACAGGGGGCATGGGGAAAACCTCTCAAATTTTCCAATAATATTCTGAAATGTGGCTGTATTGAACAGTAAATTATTGGCTTAATGATCTCTTACTTTTTCATCCTCATGGCAAGTGGCAGGGCAAGACGTAAAGTGGATCTGGAATTTTCATGTTGCTGGCTCCATATGTCCCCTCCCATGGAGTGGAGGATGCCAGCCACGGTTAATCCACCAACACTGTTTTGTAATTTTGCCTCCAGCATTGCTTCCACCGCTGCTGTCGGCAGAAACTCTCCGGACCAGATATAATCAAAATAAATAAACTGTTCACCTATATGAGCCTCACAGAAAAGTTCAGTCAGCCTTCTTTCCTGTTGAATTTTATTGGCCAGATGGTCCAGTACAAGAAGAAGCCCGTAGCTGTCAACTCTCACGACTGCTGCCTGATCAGTTGATGCTGTGAAATCTATTGCTTTACTGCGCAAATGATTTGCAATAAAGCTGAAGAGCGTAGCTGCTTGCATCTCGGTCAGGTGGCTTTGGGTTTGCATGAGAAGGTTGCAGGCCTGATCCAGAGAGTTGAAGGCTTCTGTCAGGTGCAATGATTCCTGTACCAGAACATTTTCAAAGGCGCTGTGCATGACCGGAGACATCTCCGGATGTTCCGTGAGGTTCTCCAGTGCTGCCCGCAGATTTGTCATTGGGGCACGAAACGCATCAATTTTCATAAATAAAAGATTGTTCGGTTTGTACCAGGTGGAGACATCTTCGAAAATGATGACGAAAAAATTATTATTTACTGTGTGAGACGGGAAGAGACTTAAGCGGCAGCGGAAAAAATTTTCCTGATTGGCTGCTGCATTCATGAACTGTATATAAGGATGTATTTCAGGGCCACTTTTTTTGTCCTGCTGCTGATACTGCAGAAGATCCAGGGCGTGCTCAACAGGAGATTGAAGGCATAGGGTATAAAGAGAATCGCCACTGCTAATTGCTTGACTATCGCCAAATAAATCAGCTGCTGCTTGATTAAACAGGGTTATCTTCCCATCAGGATCGCAGACGATCACACCATCCTGCAGTTCAAGCAGTAATGTCTGAAGGAGTGCTTCGCGGTCCATCTTTAAATGGCCATCAGGCTTGTCGGGGTTTGGCTTAACTGGCACAGGTTGCCTCCCGGGTCAATAAAACAGGCTAAAAAATCAGCCAAGCAAAGATTTTACTTTTTCAACGAGTTCCTGGGTGGCAAAGGGTTTTGTTATGTAATCATTTGCACCTAGTGCCAGCCCTTTTTCACGTTCTACATCCCTGCCTTTGGCTGTCAGCATAATAATCTTTATATCCTTCCAGGAAGGATTGGCGCGAAGCTCCTGGCAGACCTCGTAGCCATCTTTTCTGGGCATCATCACATCAAGAAGAATCAAGTCTGGAGCTTTTCCGGCAATTGCCTGCATGGCTTCTTCGCCATTAGCTACTGACCGCACCTCATGGCCTTCTTTTTTCATAAGAAATTCGAGGGACAGCACTATATTAGGCTCATCATCAACTATAAGGACATATTTTGCCATGGCATTATTCCTTTAAATTCAATTAAAACCCATTAGGTCAAAGAAAGGTAACTATCCTAAATATGCTATAATTCATTAAGTTGCTAAATATTATGTTATGTAATGTTTGTTGGGCGGTTGATCCTCAGTGGATTAATCTGGCTATATCAATGTTTTTTCAAAAAATATTGTAACTTTCCCGAGTTGAATGGTAAAGAATGTTAGCTGAAAGAGGAAGATTGCGCAACAGAGTATTAAATCCTCCTGCCAGCAAGTGGAGCTGAGGAAAACTTTATGAAAAATCGAGAAGACAGATTTATCTCCAGTAGCTGTTTATGGAAAATATAGAGCCAACAATAGAAGTGGAACATAGCAATCTTGGTGGAGAAGGTCATGAACAGGGTGTGAATGCCGGCTTTTCAGCACGGCAGAGCCATGCCCAGGAAACCCTGGCCAGGAGTCAGAAACGTTTCAGATATGCATTTTTGACAAGCCCGGATTCAGTTGCCATAATCAGGGCAAAGGATAAAACCTATACTGAAATAAATGAGATGTTTTCCCTTTTCCTCGGCTATGCCAAAGAAGATATTGTCGGTAAAACTTTTACGGAAGTGACTGCGTGGCAGGATACTGAAGAGCAGAAGCGCCTGCTGGGTTCTATTGAGAAAAGGGGTCCGGTTATCAACCAGGAAACCCGTTTCGTTGACGCCGAAGGCTTGGTCAAAACAGGTTTGCTGTCAGTCATGACCATGCCCCTGGACCAGGAGCTCCATTTTGTTCTGGCCATTCGTAATATTGACGCCCTTCGTGTAGTTGAGGAAGCCCTGGAAAAAAGTGAGGCCCGGTATAGGGAGCTTTTTAACAATATGAGCAATGGTGTTGCTGTTTTTGAAGCCAGAAACGATGGCAGGGAATTTATATTCATAGATTTCAATCGCGCTGCTGAGCGTATTGAACATCTGAAAAAAGATGATCTTATCGGTAAAAATTTAATAGAGGTTATTCCATCAGTTGAAAAACATGGCTTACTGGATACCTTTAGAAGGGTGTTTAAAACAGGGACTCCCGAATATCATCCCGTGGCAATCTATAAAGACGGTGAGCTGAAAATATGGAAAGAGAATTATGTATACCGGCTGCCAGCCGGTGAAATTGTCGATGTTTACGACGACATCACGGAGCGCAAGCACGCTGAAAGCAAACTCCTGGTCTATCAGGAAAAACTGCGATTCCTTGCCTCTGAATTGTCCCTGGTGGAAGAACGAGAGAGGCGTTCCATTGCCACTGACCTGCATGATCAGATAGGGCAGACACTCTCTGTCATTAAGATGCGTTGTTCAGAACTGCATGATAAGCTGAATGCTCCAGGCCTGATCGGACAGATAGATGAAATCGGGGAACTGGTTAAACAGACTATCCATGACACCCGTTCCCTTACCTTTGAATTAAGTCCGCCGGTTCTCTATGAACTCGGCCTGGTTGCAGCAATTGACTGGCTGGCGGAACAGTTTCAGCTTAAGCATAACCTGAAGTGTACTGTTGAAAGTGATAAGAAACCAAAACCACTGAGCCAGGATATAGAAATTGTTCTTTTCCGGTCAGTGCGGGAGCTGTTTGTTAATATTGTAAAACATGCGCAGGCGAACAAGGTAAAAATAACCATCCGGGTCAATAAGAAAAATCTCCGCATCAGGGTTACAGATGACGGCATTGGATTCAGCCCGAAAACGAAAGAAACCAGGGAATACAAAGACCAGCAGTTCGGGCTTTTTAATATTACCGAAAGAATTCAATATCTTGGAGGGGAATTCAAGGTGGATTCCCAGAGGGGGAAAGGCACTATGGTGACCCTGGTCGCTCCTCTTAAAGCACCTGATAAGGTTTGAGGAATAATATGAGTATTCGTGTTCTGATAGCAGATGACCATAAAATCATGCTGGCCGGGCTCCGTTCCCTTCTTGAAAAGCAGGCAGACATCGAAGTGGTAGGTGCGGCAGAAAATGGCAGGAAGGCTGTGCAGATGGCCCAGGAGAAAAATCCTGATGTAGTTGTCATGGATGTTTCCATGCCGGACTTAAATGGCATTGAGGCAACCAAGCAGATAATAGAAAGTCTTCCTGAGACAAGGGTTGTTGCACTGTCAATGCATTCTGACAAGCGTTTTGTCATGGGGATGTTACGGGCCGGTGCCTCAGGGTACCTCCTGAAAGACTGTGCTTCACAGGAACTCGCCAATGCCATTCTCCAGGTGGCGGGGGGGAAAAAGTATTTAAGCCCCGAGATAACAGGGGTTGTCATAGATGACTTTCTGCTCGGGGGCTCGTCAGAAGAAGTTACTACTGCTGCATCGCCGTTGAGCCCCAGGGAGCGGGAAGTCCTGCAGCTCATTGCCGAAGGCTGGTCAACAAAACAGATTGCCTCCCACCTTTATGTCAGTGTAAAAACCATTGAAACCCATCGCAGGCAGATAATGAGAAAGCTTGACCTGCATGCCATTGCCGACCTGACAAAGTATGCTATCAGGGAAGGACTCACCTCTATAGAGTAGCGGCTCATTCGTTGATAAAAGCAGATCGCGGCACCCATTCTGAAATTCCATAAAAGAATATAAGGTTTTACGAAGTGTAAAATCAGAGAATCCCTTATAGCCCTTTGTAGTGTAAAACTGTTTAATGCTTTATAAATTAACATATTGATATGATATGAAAAAATTACGTGGATGGATTGCTACATTGTGATACAGTGCTTTGGAGCATAAAACCTTGCCCAAGGTATTACAATGTGGTAGATATGGCACAATTGTTCTAATTGTCTACTAAGGGAGAAAAACTTGTAATTTCAACAAGTAATTAAGGTATTGCTGGTGGCGGGCCAGGAAACAAAAAGGAGGTGACAAAGAAAGACACCTGCTACAGCAGTAAATGAATTCTACACTCAACTTGCAACAATAAGGAGGGGAGCTTTGACTACAGCAACAGTATGGTTAATTATTTTCGTTGCCGCCTACTGGTCCTACTGTATTTTTTGGGGGATTAAAGGAGCCAGGTCGGCCAAGACAGCATCAGATTACTTTATCGCCGGTCGTACGATCCCTATTTGGGTATTCGTTCTGGCTGCAACCGCAACAAGTTTCTCCGGCTGGACCTTCATGGGCCATCCGGGACTTGTTTACCGTGATGGTTTCCAGTATGCATATGCATCGTTTTATGCCATCACGATTCCTTTTACAGGCGTAATGTTCCTTAAACGCCAGTGGATCATCGGCAAACGTTTCGGCTTTGTAACTCCGGGCGAGATGTTTGCAGACTATTACGGTTCAGAGGCTATTCGAATCCTCACCGTTATCGTTGCCCTGATCTTTTCTGTTCCTTATCTCGGACTACAGCTTAGGGCATCAGGCTTTCTGTTTAACGTACTTACCGACGGACTGTTGGGCGTCGAGGCAGGCATGTGGATGCTGTCCCTCGTCGTTATCATCTACGTTGCATCCGGTGGACTCCGGGCTGTGGCCTACGTTGATACCCTGCAATGCCTCCTGCTGGCCTTTGGTATTGTCGTAATCGGTTTTATCACCCTGAACGCTGTCGGCGGCTGGGCAGCTCTGCAGGAAGGTATTGGAAAATTAACCTCACCTGAGATTATTCCGGCACTGGGTACTGCAGTTGATACTAAAAGAACACCGTCTGGATTTAGTCACTATACGGCCATCCCGGGTGTTATCCAGTTTGTTAAATCCGGTACGAAAGCAGCTGGTGGCGCCTGGACAGGTATGATGTGTCTGACCTACATGTTTGCCCTCATGGGTATTCATTCTTCCCCGGCTTTCACCATGTGGTCATTCGCTAACAAGAACCCCAGACCTTTTGCACCGCAGCAGGTTTGGGCCTCTTCAGCCGGCATCGGCTTCATCCTTATTATTTTCACCGCTATTCAGGGTCTCGGCGCTCACCTTATCGGTGCCGACGCTAATGCACTGACAGCAGGTATTGCCAAGGATGTTCTGCAGATCGGCGGAAATATCATGGAAACGCCAGGCAAGCAGGGAATGCTCGTTCCTGCACTGATCCATCTTCTGGCTGACACGGCTCCATGGCTTGTTGGTTTACTCGCAGTTTGTGCTCTGGCTGCCATGCAGTCAACCGGTGCTGCCTACATGTCAACAGCCGGCGGTATGCTGACCAGGGATCTTTATAAGCGTTTCATCAATCCTGAAGCAGGTCATGGAACCCAGAAACTGTTCGGTCGTATCGGTGTTGTTATTATCTGTGGTCTTGCTCTGATAGTTGCCACAACTTCCAAGGATGCCCTTGTTCTCCTGGGCGGTCTGGCTGTTGCTTTCGGCTTCCAGATGTGGCCTGCCATCGCAGGTGTCTGCTACATACCATGGTTTACCCGCCAGGGTATCGCAGTCGGTCTTGCTCTCGGTCTTGTCGCAGTAATGATGACTGAGTCCGTCGGTGTAAAATGGTTTGGTATTACTGCCTGGGGCCGCTGGCCATTGACTATGCATTCAGCCTTTTGGGGGATGTTAGTTAACATGGGGGCGGTCATGATTATCTCTGCAATGACGCAGGGTGGCGATAACAAGGAACACAAGCAGAAGTTCCATGACTTCCTGGGTGAAGTAGCATCTGTGCCTGCCGAAAAGCAGGGCTTCAAGCCTATTGCGTGGATTTTAACCATCATTTGGTTTATTTTCGCAATCGGGCCGGGCGCTGTTATCGGTAACACTATCTTCGGTAATCCCAATGATGCCACTACCTGGATGTTCGGTATGCCTTCCATCTGGGTATGGCAGATCGTCTGGTGGTTCCTCGGAGTTTGCATGATGTACATGCTGGCATACTATATGCAAATGTCAACCATGCCGGAAAAAGACATCATTGCTCTTGTTGAGGATATCGGTGATGTTAAGAAAGCAAGGCTTGATACAGATACGCCTTAACCAATAACCCATAACTTTACAGGGACTCCGTGACAACAGGCTTTTTGCCTGGAGTCCGGAGTCCCTTTTTTTAATCTTATGATAACATTCTGGTATGGAGCGACATCCTTTCTCTTTGCAGCCGTTTTATTCTTTCCGGTGCGGAAACTGCTAATGGCAATTAACATCAACCGGATCCAGAACAAACAGAAACGGGCGGTGACTGAGGAAGAACTGCAGATAATCCGAAAAAAGGTAAATATAGTTGCTGCCATTATTTCCGTGACCTTTGCCTTTTTCTACAACAAATTCATGATAGTGCAGTTTCTTTCATCATAGTGAAAACTCAATGGGCAATAAAATAAAATTTGATAAAAAGGCCATCCCTTATATTGCTTTGATCTTGGTAATATTAGGGCTCCTTTTTTATTGGCGCACCGGGGTTGAACAAATTCCAGGCGATATTAATGTCAGGGCTGGAAACTATCGTCTCGAAGACGGTCTTTACGATGAAGCTGCCAAACAATTTTCAGAAGCTTTACAGAAGACCCCAGACCACGCTATGGCCCGTCTCGGCCTTGCTGTAACCTATATGCAGACGGGTAAAGACCCTGAAGCCCTGCAGGAGTTCAACCTGGTGATTGAAATAAATCCCGAGTTGGCTGCAGCTTATGCAAACCGTGGTATTCTTTACGACCGTTCAGGTCAACACGAAAAAGCGCTTGCTGATTACCGGAAAGCATTGGAACTGGATCCTGAAATTCTTGAGGGTCCCGGATTTCTTTGGCGTTTTATGCGCAGAATAGATGAAAAGCCGCCAACCATTGAAGACCGGGCTGATTATCTTGAAGCTGAACTTGCAAAACCGGAGGCAGAAAGGGTGTTAAAAGTTCCGGATTTGGACGAAAAACAGCGAATGTATAAAATTGATGATTGACGTGGGTGTTTTTACCTAGTAATAGTATTCCTGTAGGTGTTTTTACCTAGCAAATAAATTTCTGTTCTGTTATCTGTTTTGTTACAGGAAATTTTCAAGGTTGAGGATGGTGGCGAAGCCCCAAAGTGTTAATCATTATTTTGTGAAGGAGTAATACCCATGAGCGAAAAAGATGAAATGGAAGTAAACGAAGCCCAAATCGCGGTGCATTGGCAGGAAGAGGATTATTATTATCCTTCAGAGGAATTTAAAGCCCAGGCGAATGCGAATGATAAGTCAATCTATGATCGTTTCAGCCTGGATAACTTCCCGGATTGCTTTACGGAATATGCTGATCTGCTTGACTGGGATGAGAAGTGGCATACCACCCTTGACACCAGTGACGCACCACTTTGGAAGTGGTTTGTCGGCGGCAAGCTCAATGTAAGCTATAACTGTATTGACAGGCACCTTGCCAAGAATAAAAACAAAACAGCGATCCATTTTGTGCCTGACTCAGAAGATGAGCGGATTGAGCACATCACCTACCAGGAACTTTATACCAGGGTTAATGAGGTTGCTGCAGTATTTCGTGACTTCTGTGGTCTGAAAGCTGGCGACAGGGCTACCCTGCATCTGCCCATGACAGCAGAACTGCCGATAACAATGCTGGCATTGGCCAGGCTTGGTGTTATCCATTCAGTTGTATTTGGCGGCTTCAGCCCGTCGGCCTGTGCCGACCGTGCTGTTGATTCCAAGAGCCGCGTACTGATCACCATCGACGGCTACTACCGCGGCGGCAAATGGATTGATCATAAAGCCAACGCTGACGAGGCCTACGACATCAGTGTAAAAGAAGGTCATACAATTGAGAAGGTCCT
>Ga0255039_10000630_pt1 | contig 11443 bp, 9 predicted proteins | sample BC1_12_1_MG_FD_181713 | JGI IMG/M metagenome (GOLD analysis project Ga0255039, IMG submission 181713) | Seawater microbial communities from Strait of Georgia, British Columbia, Canada - BC1_12_1 | ecosystem: Environmental > Aquatic > Marine > Strait | place: Canada: British Columbia | collected... | reverse complement strand
AAGGCCAATGATATCACAGAGATGGAGATTATCGACGGAGAGAAACAAATCATTCTCAAACGTGGTGGACAAGTTGTACCTGTAGCACCTGTAGTTGCGCCAGTTGCTGCTGTTGCACCTGCTGCACCTGCTGCAGCAACACCATCATCTCCTGCACCCGCAGATGATGTAGACGATGGCTTAAGCAAAGTAGCATCTCCGATTATAGGAACATTCTATTCTGCCCCTAGTCCTGACGCTGATGACTTTATTAAAGTTGGTGATACCGTAAATAAAGATTCGGTCATTGGTATTGTTGAAGCAATGAAAGTGATGAATGAGATTAAGTCTGAAATAGCAGGCGTCGTTAAGAAAATTTTAGTGAGTAATGGTACGGCTGTAGAATTTGGCCAACCATTGGTGCTTATAGATCCAAGCTAAGGTGTCGTAAACGCTTGTTTACTATAAGTTGAAGATGGAATTGATAAATAATAATATAATAGTTTATTCTCGCTGTTTTTTCAGCCTGTGTTGAGAATTAAGCAAACAGGAAATTAAAAACCATATGTTTTCTAAAATATTAATTGCAAATCGTGGTGAAATTGCCTTAAGGGTAATTCGTGCCTGTAAAGAGTTAGGTGTAAAAACAGTAGCTGTTTACTCACAAGCAGATAAAGATGCAGCTTACCTTGATTTCGCAGATGAAAAAGTTTGTATAGGTCCTAAAGAATCAGGCGAAAGTTATTTGAATATAACGCGCATTATTAGTGCTGCAGAAGTAACCAATGTCGAGGCGATTCATCCTGGCTATGGTTTCTTGGCTGAAAATGCACATTTTGCTGAAGTATGCCGAGATTGTAAGATTCAATTTATAGGCCCACACCCAGAAACAATTACTGCCCTTGGCGATAAAGTTGAAGCGCGTAAAATGGCGATTGCAGCTAATGTGCCTGTAGTACCTGGTACTAAAGATCCAGTGGAGACTGAAGATGAAGCAGCCGCATTTGCAGCAGAAGCAGGCTATCCTGTAATCATAAAAGCGGCAGCTGGTGGTGGTGGCCGCGGTATTCGTATTGTACATAATGAAGCGACATTGCGCTCAGCATTTCATGCGGCAAAAACGGAAGCTGAAATTGCTTTCAATAACGGTGATCTTTTTATCGAGAAATATTTAGAAAAGGCGCGCCATGTAGAAGTACAAGTGCTTGCCGATCACCATGGCCATGTCGTTCATTTATGGGAACGCGATTGTTCTTTGCAACGTCGTTTTCAAAAAGTAATCGAAGAAACGCCAAGTCCACATGTTTCTGAAGAAATTCGTGATGAAATTTGTAAATCTGCTGTTCGTTTAATTAAAGCATCGAAATATGTAAATGCAGGTACCGTTGAATTCTTAGTAGGACAAGATAACCAATTTTATTTTGGTGAAGTGAATACCCGTATACAGGTAGAACATCCGATTACAGAGATGGTTACTGGTATAGATTTGGTGCAGTGGCAATTACGCATTGCTTCGGGAGAAAAACTTACTTTAAAACAAAAAGATATTCAACAAAATGGTCATGCCATTGAATGTCGAATTAATGCAGAAGATCCTACCAATAATTTTTGTCCTTCACCAGGCCCGATTAATTTGTTTCAGGCGCCAGGTGGATTAGGCGTGCGTCTAGATACCCATGTTTCCAGTGGTAGCGTCGTCTCTCCATATTATGATTCAATGATCGGTAAGCTTATTGTTCATAAGCCTACACGTGAAGAAGCATTTAGTTGCATGAAGCGTGCTTTAAATGAATTCAATATTGGGCCAATTAAAACAACCATTGGGATGCATTTAGATTTGTTGTCGCATCCTCAATTTATAAAAGGCGATGTTGATACTGCCTTTATTGAAAGAAATAGAAGCTAGATTAATTAATCTAGCAAATCTTGAAATTAGTAAATGGCACTTAGTGTCGAATGTTGTGTGGTAAACACAGGAAGGTTTATTTTTATGAATATTAAAGGCAATGCAATCGTTGGTCAATCTGGCGGTCCTACATGTGTCATCAATCAATCATTGGTGGGCGTCATTGAAGAAGTACGTAAACATGATTGTATAGAAAAGCTTTATGGTTCATTTCATGGCGTGACAGGTGTGTTGGATTTAAATTTTGCAGATTTAGATTCGCTATCTACAGATTCGCTAGAAAAAATTGCTTTGACCCCCGCGTCAGCACTCGGTTCATCGCGAGTTAAACCAGATAAAGCATATTGCGAAAAAATGTTCAAAGTATTTCAAGAAAAAAACATTCGCTACTTTTTTTATATCGGTGGAAATGATTCTGCTAGTACGACAAATATTATTAATAATCTTGCGATCGAAGCAGGTTACGAAATTAAAGTATTTCATATTGCCAAAACAATCGACAACGATTTATTAGATACTGATCATTGTCCTGGGTATGGTACCGCTGCAAGATTTGTGTCACAAGCTATTATGGGTGACAATCAAGATAATCAGGCGCTACCAGGTGTTAAAATTGACGTCATCATGGGGCGCCATGCTGGGTGGTTAACTGCTTCGTCAATTTTGGCTAAACAAAGAGAGACCGATGGCCCACATTTGATTTACTTGCCAGAACGACCTGTGAGTATGGAAAAATTTGCCGCAGATATTAAAGCTGTGGTTGATAAAATTGGACGTTGTGTTGTTGCCGTTAGTGAAGGTATTTGTGATACTGATGGCACAGTATGGGTTGAAAAAGTAATGAAAGATGTTGAAGCTGATATGCATGGTAATATTCAGCTATCTGGCAGTGGTGCACTGGCTGATTTCTTGAGTCAAAATGTTAGAGAAAAAACAGGTATTTCACGTGTGCGTGCTGATACTTTTGGATATTTACAAAGAAGTTTTCCAAACATTCAAAGTAAATCTGATGCTTCAGAAGCGCGTCAATGTGGGCGCTTTGCTGTTGAATCTGCGGCAACAACTGATGCGTCGCATGGTTCAGTTGGTATGAAACGTGTCGGTGGCGCTGTTTACGAAATTGAATATGTAATTAACAAATTATCTGTGGTTGCATCGGGTACGCAAGATATGCCCGAAAACTTTATTAATGCAGAAGGCAATGGTGTTACAGAGGCTTTTGTCGATTATCTGAAACCGCTCGTTGGTGATTTACCCGAGATGGGATATATTCCACGTTCATAACAATACTGTAGTGTCGTAAAGCAATAATTTAACATGGTAAGTATTCTTTACTAGAGTACTTACCATTCTTTATTTAAGAAAGTGAAGTAATCAATCAATGGATTATTTTCAATATAAAAACAATGCGTTACATTGTGAAGAAGTGCCTGTTACTGATATTTGTAAAAACTTTGGTACGCCAACATACCTTTATAGTGAAGCGACTTTTAAGCGTCATTTAAAAGGTATTCAAGATGCCTTTTCAGAATTGAATCCATTGATTTGTTATTCGGTTAAAGCATGTGGCAATATCAATATTTTATCTATGCTTCATAAAATGGGGAGTGGGTTTGATGTTGTGAGTGGGGGTGAGTTACATCGTGTGAAAGTTGCAGGTGGGGATACGACCAAGGTTGTTTATGCGGGCGTTGGGAAAACTGATAAGGAATTGCTTGAAGCGATCGAAAGTAATATTGCTTATTTTAATATAGAATCAGAAGCTGAACTTGAAAATTTATCGGTTTTGGCAAAAGGGGTTGGTAAGGTGGTTAATGGGGCGCTTCGCGTAAACCCAGATGTTGATGGTAAAACCCATAAGCATACTACAACAGGTAAGCGTGGTAATAAATTTGGCGTTGATTATGATCGGGTTGAATCAGTATTTGATGCTTTTGACCATGACGGTGGTGTGAATTTATCATGCATTCATATACACATTGGCTCACCTATTAATACCGTAGCGCCTTACGTGCTTGCCATTAAAAAAACGGTTGTGCTTATCGAACGGTTGCGTGAAAAAGGATATCCAATTGAAGGTATCATTATTGGTGGTGGTTATGGTGCAGATTATACAACAAATCAAGCGCCTGGACCTGCAGATTACGCCAAAGAAATTGTACCGCTGTTAAGAGATAAAAATCTAAAACTTGTGCTTGAGCCTGGTCGTTCGATTGCAGGTAATGGTGGCATTGTATTGACTGAGGTATTGTATACCAAGCAAGCTGGTGACAAAAAAATGGTTATTGTTGACTTGGCAATGAATGATCTCATTCGTCCAGCGTTATATGATGCATATCATTTTGTATGGCCTGTTAAGGTAAGTGATGAGCATATGGTTACTGCACGCCTTGAGCCTATGGAAAACAATGGGCTAGAGAAAGTTGATATCGTAGGTCCCATATGTGAAAGTGTTGATTTTACTTGCAAAGATAGAATGTTGCCGCCATTAAAAAGGGGTGATATTGTTGCCGTATTTACAGCGGGTGCCTATGGTTTTGTAATGAGTAGTCAATATAACGCGCGCCCAAGGGTTGCAGAGGTGTTGGTTTCTGGTAAAGAAGCCAAGGTTATTCGTAGGCGTGAAACATACGATGATCTGGTTGCACTAGAACAGTAGCTCCTTTGAGACTTTTTATTTGTTTTCGAGTGCGCAATGTGCAACTTCCCTTGGCTTGAAACGTGTGATAAATAAGCTGTTTTAACAGCTTAAATGAGGATATTTGCTTGAAATTGATACCGGTGTGCTTATATGGGCGCACTGTTAAAATAAGGTGATTTATTATTGATATAAGTTTATAATAGTACTATACCTAGGGTGCGATTGTGACGATGATTCAGCTAGTGCCAGCTGATTGGGTTAGGCTAAATATAACGTCTATAAGGTAATTGATGCTACATTTGAAGCAAATCTATAATTCATTTTGTTTTATGCGGTATGTTATGATACTTGCAGCGCTTGCTAGTGTTGCAAGCGGTGACGTCGCTTATTCAGAATTTTCACCCTGGAATCCTAGCCGGTTTGATTATGATACAAATAACTTAGGGCAATTTGTATCAATAGGTGTTATTGAACAATCAGAATTAGGTAATTCATTTATCCCTAATTTTAAAGACGAAGCACTTCAAGGTGTGCACTTGCTTGGCGTTTTTAGTGACTGGGCAAATTTAGACCAGCTAAAACATTCGAGTCATGCCACTGAAGTTGTTAAAATTCTATGTGGTAAATCGCAGGTTGACGCACCATTGTTTGTAAGAGATTCAGGTATTTTACCTCTTTGTCAATTATCATTATATAGTGCACCATGGTTTATTTTCAATAAACTAGGTAATCCCGATGAATCGATCACTGAAGATGTGTTATCCATTAGTTGGGGAGCAAGCGGCACCGATCTTATTACCCAGTGGTGGCAAAATGGGTTTGATGCAGCTGTAGAAAATGATTTAACAACTATCGTAGCAGCATGTGGCAATGGGGGAAAATTTTCACATATTAGTAAACCTGCTATGGGTTATAATGTTATTAGTGTCGGTACAGCAGGTTATCAAGTAAATCATAATAATACATTCCCGCTTGTTTCTGTGGTGGGGCCAGATCGCTCAGAAAGTTCTTATGGCCCTACGCTTGATGGACGTAGTAAACCTGACGTATTGGCATTAGGGGTGAAAAAACCATTAGGCATTTCTCAATTTGATTTAGCGATTGACGAACCTATGGTTTATACTAGCTATAGTGCACCGCAAGTTGCAGGATTAGCAGGTAGTTTGATTAATGAAGCTCGAAAACGTGGCATCATTGACGGAGACAATCCTTTGGTGATTAAATCGTTAATTATTAATGGTGCTGTAAAATTGCATAATTGGCATAAAGGTACCAATGATCCTAATGACGATGAATATTATCCATTAGATCGCACACAAGGTGCAGGTCTTATCGACGCACAAAACTCGCTGGCGCAACTTGTCTCTGTGCAAAATGAGCAACTAGATAATATTGGTTGGGATCTAAATACTATTTCACTCGATCGTAACGATCCAAACAGTATGATTATTTATGATTTGCCTAAACCAATACGTTCTGGAGATACTTTAAAAGCTTCTCTAAATTGGTTGCGACATTATGAAACAGTGGTTGATTCAAATGCCATAAAAGCGTTTAACTATTATAAGCCAGAGCAACTGAATCATTTGGCTTTAGAATTATGGCAAACCAATGCGCTAGGGGAATTAGACTTGTTGCTCTCGGCATCATCTAGTTATAAAGATAATCTTCAGCATATTTATTATCAATGCAAAGAAAACATGAATGTTGCATTGGTTATTCGTGTGTTACCTCATCATCGAGCGCTTAAACGGCGTGTAGAAGAATTTGCACTCACCTTTACCACGCGAGACAATTAATTTAATAATTACCCATCAAAAACGCATTTTAATAATAACTATTCACACCTCTTGTAATCAATAAGTCAATATGAAATTATATGTAAAACAATCTTCGTTAAAAGGGCGCGTAGCGATCCCTGGGTCTAAAAGTCATACTATACGCTGCGTTGCAATCGCAAGTTTGGCGCACGGTGTTAGTGAAATAGTGTCGCCACTAATATCAAGTGATGCACTTTCAGCTGTAACATGTTATCGCGCATTGGGTGCAACCATTGATACCTCAGATGAATCTGTTTGGAAAGTCACTGGTACTGGTGGTGAATTAAGCGTAAGTGACGCGATGATAGATGTCGGTAATTCAGGTACGACTTTAAGGTTTGCAGTTGGTTCAGCTGCTTTATTGAAGGAAGGTACCGCTAATTTTACTGGCGACCATCAGATATGTTCACGGCCAATTTCGCCGCTTTTGACCAGCTTAAATGGTTTGGGTGCCAATTGTAAAAGTGTCCATAATAATGGTATGGCGCCGTTAGAAATATCAGGGACAATTACTGGTGGTAAAACGTCTATAGAGGCAATTACCAGTCAATACTTAAGTTCTCTGTTAATCAATACGCCTTTAGCGCCAAATGATACCGAAATTGCAGTGCCTTTATTAAATGAAAAACCGTATGTCGAGATCACGCTTGATTATCTTGATCAAGCAGGAATCGTATATGAAAACCATGACTTTAAAACGTTTATGGTTAAGGGGGGGCAACAATATAAATCTTTTAAACGGCGTGTTGCAGCAGACTTTTCATCTGCAACTTTCTTTTTATGTGGTGGTGCTATTTTGGATTCCAACTTAGTTATTGAAGGCCTAGATTTTAATGATACCCAAGGTGATAAAGCCGTTGTGGAAATTCTTCGGCAGATGGGCGCCGACATCGTTATTAATGGTCAGGAACTATTGATAAAAAGGGTAGACCTTACAGGTATTGACATTGACATGAATGCAATACCAGACGCTTTACCTGCCCTTGCAGTGGTGGGTTGCTTTGCTAAAGGAACGACGAGATTATTGAATGTTGCGCAAGCGAGACTAAAAGAAACTGATCGTATTTCTGTAATGTGTAAAGAGTTAACAGCTATGGGGGCTAATATTGAAGAACTCGAAGATGGTTTAGTTATTCATCAATCGCAACTTAATAGTGCCACACTAGGGGGGCATCATGACCATCGAATCGTTATGGCATTAAGTTTAGCGGCAATGACGTTAAAAGAAGAATCAGTAATTGATACCGCAGAGGCAATGGATATCACTTTCCCAAATTATGTGAAACTAATGAACGCTGTTGGCGGCAATATGCATGTTGTTGAATAATATAAGTGAATGATAATGGCATTTAAAATTATTACCGTAGGGCTAGCACCGACATGGGATGTGACTTATCAATTTAATGATGGTCTTCACTGGGGTGACCACGCTGAAGTGTCGGTTAAATTTCAAACACCTGGGGGAAAATCATTTAATGTTTCACTGGCATTAAATGCAATGGGCATACCGAGTAAAGCGTCAGGGTTGTGGGGAAAAGATGATTTATCTCAATTAAAAAATTACGTCAAAAAAAAATGTCCCATGATTTCTTTACATATGCTTGGCGTAGTAGGTGGTACGCGTGAAAATATTACTGTCGTTGACCAAAAGAATACGAGGGAATTGCACTTACGTAATCAAAATGATTTATTGTCAAAAGCGGCATTAGCGCATTTGCAAACCAAGTGCTTACAATATAGTAAACGTAATAGTATTATGGTGTTTGGCGGTTCGATGCGCGAACATCGATATTTTACGACCATTGACAAGCTATTTAAGCAAAGTGCCCACGGTGGGGCAAAGTTGGTACTAGATACTTCGGGGCCAGCGTTGCCTTATCATGTGAAAAAAGGGCATATTTGGTTGGTGAAGCCAAATTTGGCAGAATTATCTGAGTTGGTTGGTTTTGATGTACCAGACAATCAAGCTGCAATTATTGCAGCTGCTTCTTCAATGCTTGATAAAGTACCATATCTTTTAGTAAGTCGTGGGGTTAGGGGCGTTATATTTGTATCGCGTGATGAGATATTTAAAGCAAAATATAGTGGTAAACCCTTGAATATAAAGACCACAGTAGGTGCTGGTGATTATTTGTTGGCAGGTTTTCTTGGTGCATATGCACGAACTGGTGATCTTTCAATGTCGATCGTTCATGCCATTCGTGTTGCAACAATGCGTTGCATCGGTTGCGCAAATGATCTTAAAGCGAGACAATTACAAAAGATAGATATTAAAATTTCAAAAGTTTAAGTTACATATACCGTACTAATTTGGTATAAGAAATTTAGTGTATAATATTGGTAATAATTTGTGATACGGAAATAATGAAAATGACTAAACAACGAGAAGTTTGCGCCGTTTTTCCTGGTTCATTTGATCCTGTAACTAACGGACATATTGATGTGATTCAACGTTGTGCAAAATTATATGATCGTCTAATCGTTGCCGTTGGGGAAAATACTGAGAAAAAGCAATATGCATTTGATTGTAGCGAGCGTATTTCGATGTTGCAAAAACTTGTTACTGACTTTGGTAATGTGGAAGTTGAAAGCTTTAATGGGCTGTTGGTGAATTACGTACAAAAACGAGGGGCGCAAGTGATTGTTAGGGCGCTACGTAACTTAACAGATGTGCAATATGAATTTCAATTGGCGTTAACCAATCGGGCCGTTTCTGATATTGAAACCGTATTTATCATGACTGGCGAGCAATATGCGTTTACTTCTTCAAGTTTAATTAGAGAAATCGGTGTGCATAAAGGTGATATCAGTACGTTGGTACCTGCTAAAGTACATGATGAAATTGCAAAAAAACTAGCGAGTTTGCAGTAATGATCACCGTTTACCATGTTGTTCCTCTATTAGCGCAATTCTCTGTAGTGTATTGATGTAGTAGTGGAATATCTTTAAAGTCATAGATTGTGGTGCATATTGCCCATAGTTTGTTTGTTATCTAGAAAATGAACATTATAAACTAAGTGATATAAAAGGTTTACGGCAATTATTGACGATGAATGTTTTAGGCGATATAATATAAATATATTGTAAATTCGTATCATTAAATGGAGTAGTAACGCTTAATGCAATGTGAAGTATGTGACAATTCAGCTACTGTTCATTTGACAGAGATTATTGATGGACAAAAAAAAGAGAGACATTTATGTCAAGCTTGTAGTCAAAAAGCTGGAATTACAATTAAAATGTCTTCACCGTCAAAAACAATGTTAAATAACTTTGTTGCCTCTAAAAATGATGTTTCTAATCTAAGTGAACAGGTTTGCGAACATTGCATGCTTACCTGGGAGCAGTTTAGAAAGCTTGGCGTACTCGGTTGCAGTCATGATTATGAAGCATTTGGTGAGCCATTACAAAAATTAATTGCCAAAGCACAAGGGGGGGCAATTGCACATGTAGGACGTGTTCCCGAAAATATTAGTGGTGGTGCAGATAATCAATTACGCCTTATTCAATTACGACAAGAGTTACATGATGCTGTGGAAGCAGAAGATTATGAAATGGCTGCCCGGCTACGTGATGAAATAAATCATGTTTTACCGCAACTATAAAATAAGCAAGCGTAAAAAAATAGTATGAAGAGAAGTGAATGGTGTAATGAAGTTATCAGATAATTATGATAAAGTTGGAAGTTGGTTAAGTGGCGATGGCCCTCAATCTGATATTGTTATTTCTTCACGCGTGCGTTTGGCACGTAATGTTAAGGGGTTTACTTTTTCTGCACACAGTACTGTTGAGCAAAATCAGCATTTATTGACATTTTTACAGAGTAAAGTAATGGATTCTGCATTGCAAGATAAAGTATATTATTTTTGTATGCAAGATACCTCCGATATCGAACGCGACTTGCTTGCGGAGAGGCATCTTATTTCTAAACAGCTTGCTTGTGGCAGTGGTCCTCGCGGTGCTATTATTTCTCATGATGAATCATTGTCCTTGATGATTAACGAAGAAGATCATGTTCGAATGCAGACGGTGGCTAGTGGTTTGCAGCTGAAAGAGACGTATGCCATTCTTGCAGGAATAGACGACTTACTAGAGCAAGATGTTGAATTTAGTTATTCAAAACAATATGGCTATTTGACTGCGTGTCCTACGAATGTGGGTACGGGTATACGCGTTTCTGTTATGTTGCATTTACCGGCGTTAAAGTTGACAGGGCAAATGGACCGTGTAATGCGAGCGACCAAAGATCTTAAGCTCGCCGTACGTGGTTTCTTTGGTGAAGGATCTGAACCGATTGGGGATCTATTTCAACTTTCAAATCAAATAACGTTAGGTAAAAGCGAGCTTGAAATCATTGATGAACTTATCACACACGCCATCGGTCCTATTATTGAATATGAACGATACGCGCGACAAAAACTTTTAGAAGACGAGCAATCCATGCTCGATGATAAAGTATACCGCTCTTTAGGTACGCTTAAAAACGCTAGATTAATTAGTTCTGAAGAAACCCTCTTGTTATTGAGTTATGTACGGTTAGGCATATATTTGGGTCGAATTAAGGGCGTTACTATTGATACAGTCAATAAGATATTTCTATTAACACAACCTGCTCATCTTCAATATCTCTACGATCAAACACTTGATACCCAAAATCGTGATGAATACCGCGCAACGGTCATTCGTAAGTACCTTGCCTAGGTACAATGGTTTCCCTCTCCTTAATTAAAATCAAATATGGAAGTGGAAACCTTTCTATGCGATAAAAGCATGTTTAAACCGTTACGATAGCTTTGGTAACATCACTACATACCCCCTTTTTTTTACCACAGAATACACCGAAATAAAACTGAAAGCGTCGCGTTTATCGCGCTATGCTTTAAGATTATAAAGAAGGGGTAACGCGCATATATTAGATGCATATTGGAAGATCACCCATGCGACCAATTGGTTACTATTTTTATGGGTGTAAGTAAATGTTTATGGTAACGATTTCCGTACCCTTACCATTTGAAAATCGCACAACATAATTATACCACTATGATTAGTCTCTTCACGAAACGCTATCCGTGCATTTCTGTGCCCTTCAGTGGCTAA
>Ga0255039_10000628_pt1 | contig 11463 bp, 8 predicted proteins | sample BC1_12_1_MG_FD_181713 | JGI IMG/M metagenome (GOLD analysis project Ga0255039, IMG submission 181713) | Seawater microbial communities from Strait of Georgia, British Columbia, Canada - BC1_12_1 | ecosystem: Environmental > Aquatic > Marine > Strait | place: Canada: British Columbia | collected... | reverse complement strand
AGTGTAATATGGTTTGGATTCAAACTCCAGTCAACTACAGATGTAGTAGGTAGGGTCTGAGGAGTTATTGTGTTTATTGTAAGAATGACAGGTTCTGAAAGACCGCCACCACCTCCAGAAATAATTCTCCACTGAGCTGATGAAATATCATAGGTTAATGCTACTGCCATGTCTGGAAGAAACTCAAAGTCACCACCATCAGGTGTACGAATGGTATTTGCAGTGGCAGCTGCTGTATGTTTTATGGTAATTGTGTTAGTTAGTGTATTGTATAATACTAGTCTCTGTCCAGGTCTTTGAGCTCCTGTAATTGTAATTAGATTTGAAGTGGTTCCAGCACTTAGGGCTACGAATCTGTCAGTTGAGACAATAGATAGTGCAGTTCCTGCACCATCATTTAGGAGATTAATTGTAAATGTTGCAACATCAAGCTCTACTGTCTGCTGATCAAACCCAACGTTTCCTTGAAATAGTGCGCCCTTTACACTTGCCTTTCTCTGGTCACTTCCAGCTTGTGTAAAATTTCCAATTCCACTTTGGTCTGAAAAATGAGTACTGCCCAAATTGTAAGAGTTTTGCTGGGCAGCTGCTGAATAAACCTCATTGTCAGCCTCTTTCTGGTATACTGCATCACGAGAACCATCAGAGAATATTCGTGCCTTTCCCATAAGGATAATTTCGGTTTTGTAATTAAGGTATTATTGATTACAAAAATCTTTTCACTGATGTGATTGTGCGGGTGAAGCCTCCTTCCCCTGTGCCCGGTGCTGTAAGATTGTATTGGATATGTTTTGCAACAAGTTTGATTTTCTTATCACCCGGATTAGTTGAATCATCCTCATCATTTACCAGTTGGTCATTTGCAAAAAAGAACGAATCGCCGAATTTCAAAGCAAAGAGTTCACTGCCAGCTGTTTCTATCTGGAATTCCTTTAGCTGGAATTGTTCCTTTTCAAGTTCTGTCTGCGCGTCATTTAGTAATTGTTTGTATGAAATTATGTGAGGTCTCTTTCTGAATTCTGCCTCCAAATTTCTTGGAGCACCTTGTCTTGCAATTGCCAGGAGAGGTTTTGTAAAATGATAATCATCTATTGTTAATGCTAAAGTACCTCCAAAGATTTTTGCAAGACTAGTATTGTCAATGTTAAAGTCAAGCGCATCGCCAACAATATCAGGGGCATATCGTCCAAACTCGTCATAAAAGTCCTGAATCTGCCATCCAATAATCTGAATTTCCCTAAATGCAAATCGATTTACAATTTCTAATTCCTGTGGCAAGACAAGGGATGCAATATTGTTTCCACTCAAATCAAAGAATCGCGGTTTTTTTCCTCGATAAATTTTAAATGAAGAAAATGGAATCTTTACAGGATATGAAACATCAACAAATGGAATCTCAATGTCATAGTATACTGTATTGTCATATCTATCAATCATCCAGCATCGCACTGTAGTGATACCGTCTAGCTTGAGACCACCAATTGTCTTATTCTCTACTGTAATGTTTGTAACAATCTCTTGGAGTTGTCCCAGGTCTTCACTAGTTACTTGGTTAAATCCCATTCCCCCGCGACTTGTGTGACTCATGTTTTGGGTATCAAGAAAACTTGGCTGCAGGTTTTCCTCCCCCACTGAGGGAGTGTCAGTTCCGTAGATATTTCCAATGGTAATGCCAGAGCCGTAATTATTTGGAGAAAATGGGACACGCCAGACTATCCATGCACCTTTTTTGAAAAAGTCACCAAGAGGAGTAGTAGATCCTGCAGTAGTTCTATCATCATAGTTTTGTGTAATTGAATATGTGGCCTTTATTGATGAGAAAATATTTGTTGAAAAAGTGCCTCCGCTTTTTGTTACATCAGGATGATTGGTAAAATCAGTCTCTGAAGGTTTTGGATCAAATGATGTATCTGATGATATGGTATCATACTTGTGGATACAGTCTGTCGCCAAATCCCCTGATTGAATACTCCATGTTCCAGCCCCTTGATCAAAGTTATAGAGAAGTGCCTCATCCCACACCATGATTTGCATGTTGTCAAGATCAGTTCCAGTATTTGCAGGACGATACTTTACAATCCATTCCTCACCACTCCACTCTACAATATTATTTGAAAACGGAATTCCGTTAGAGTCGTTTCCTGAAAAAGTGCCAGTTCCAGTACCGTTGACAAAGCATCTTCTTCCCACAGGAAACAAATTTACCTGTCCAGAGTATGCCCAGTTGTTGGCAGCAACAGTTAGTGTCGCATCACTAGTTGCAATAAAGTCAACCCATGTTCTGAAAAATTTTGCATCTACAGTATTGTCAAGTATGACAATATTGCAATCAACCATGCATGCTCCAGTTGATGTTACTGTTTCACTAACCTGAGATACGTTGCTAGGATCAGCACCGCAGTTTGCCCACTCTCTTACTTTATCATCAGTCCACTCTGAATATTGAATCGTATCACCAAACTCATCACCCATGTCGATTTGTTGCCAGTCTACACTGCTTGGAGGAATTGTAAAGGGGGGAGTGCCCGTAATATCATTTAACGCCTTGAAGTGTTTGTTGTCAATGTATTTTACACGAGAATCTGTAAGGTATTGGATTTGGTCATCCCACAAAGGTCTGAAAATAAACTGATCAACACCACTTGCATAAATTGCATGTCCTGTCGGAAGTGAGCCGTGAGTTTGCGAACCCCATGCAGCAACTTGTGTTGCAGTGGCTGCTGCAATTCCTACATCTGTCGAGCCAACATTTACCTCCAAAGATTGGGTAATTGTTGGAATGTTTGCATCATCATCAATATCAAGTGTTCGTCCTCCTGATGAAAACAGTGCAACCTCAATTGCATTAACTGCCGATGTCTCAAATCCGCATTCAAAATAATCCAATACCCCGCCGTTTGCAACAGACCCACCAAGCTTGTCAAGCATCTGGTTCCATCTGTTATATCCAGCGTCCTCTACAATTCCATACTCGTAATGGTTTACTGTGAACTTTGGAAATCCATTGCCAACTCCAGTTCCTTGATTATATCCTGTAGAGTGTCCACTTAGTGTCGGCTGTCTTGAATTGATGTTATTGTTGTAGCTAACTCCAATTGCCTGTGCGACATCAAACGCATCTGAAAACCAAAACCTTCCTGCAAAGGATACTCGCTGTGTATGGTATTCTGTACCAATTAGATTAAGCTCAAGTAAAGTACCTTCAGTCTTTGTCTGCGATGGGACAATGATTGGGTTGAATTCAAAAAATCTGTCATATGTATTTCCACTCAAGTCCTCGCACTGGACTCGAAACCGGTCGTACTGATCAATTACTGCAGGTGTTCCAAGACTAGAGATAAAATTTCCAAACGCACCTGAAAGTTTTAGAATGCATTCATTTACAGATCCTGACCCCGTATCAGTAAATGAGATTCCCAGTACATCATCAGTGATATCAGCATTTGTGACATATGCATCTGATTCATCATACCAGGTAACAAAGAAATTTTTGATATTGCCGATATCAGCCATAGTGAAATGCTAATTTTTGGAATTAAGGTATTATGTCAAATATTTAATCATGTACCTAATCCAGCTACTGGGTCTCCACTGAATCGCAATGTCAGAATTAGTCCGGCTTTTTCCTTGTATTCCCCATCACGAATTATTCGGGCTTGTGCCAAGACATACCCAAAAGTCAATGCAGGTGTTACGTCAAACTGTGGCATATCATCCATTCTTAATCCGAATCTGCCTTTTGGGAAACTTGCCTGTACTGTCTTGTCTTCCTGTAGCCATGTTACAAGATTTGCCAGGTCTGCAGAGACTGATGATGTCTGTCTAATTTGTCCGGTAATTTGAATATCAATTCCTTGCAACCCCATATCCTGAACCTCGTTGATTTGACCTGCAACTCGTGGGTTTTCAGGAGTTGCGTTTCTGTAATTTACTTCAGTGTTAAACACATAACTTCCAGTTGTGATTACGGGACTGGAATTAAACACAATCTTGTTTGCAGCAAGTGCTCCAGCCTCTGTTCCTCCTTGAGCAGTAGTAGCTCGCCAAATGGCTGTGTTCTCACCAGCGATTTTAATTCACACTCCAATAATTTTTATCTGCCAGAGAAAAACACGTTCCTTCTTTTTGGATTGCCTTGTCTGTCAGTTACGTTTCCATCAGAGTTATTGCTTCGGTAAATGTCCTGGCTGGAACGATACGGCGAGGACTGGATTATTCCAGTAGCCCCACTTGAGAATTCAAATAGATTTCCATTAACTTGGGATTGCCCACCTCTTAATCCCGGCATTGTAGTTACTCTGATTTCCTGGTATCCGTGACGAAGTTCTTCTTGGAGTTGTCTTTCATAGAAGTTCATAGTTTCTAATCGTGCGATTCTCTTGAATCGTCTATCCAGTGGACGACCTGGCTTCATCATTTCATCTAATGCAAATAGAGTAATTTCATAAACAATGAGTGCAATGATTCCAACTATGCCGCCCTTGGTAGCAGCACCCCCTAGTTTTCCAAGAACTTTTCCCAACCCTTGAATAAAAAACGCCCCAGGACTGCTGGTAAACTTTCTTAAATTGGCTGCCTGCTCTTGGGTAAAGTCCTTGACCATGCCAACAGGACTGTCTTGAATTTCCTTGAGTAGCAGTTTGTTTTTCTTTCTTTGCAGATTGGCCTTGATAACTTCGGTGTCTTTTGGATCAACTCCTTTTTTGAGTCGAGTTTGAATTTCCTGTATTTCATCCTTGAGGGATTCAATCTCCCTTTCTGTCTCCTCATCAGTTGTCCCCTCTCCAGTTGCTTTTGAGATTGCTCGTTGCTCATCAGTCTTTGCAAGGTTTGATGCTAGATTATCAGTAAATTCCTTGTCTTCAGCATCAACATCAATTTTAATTCGAAGATGTATAGAGTCCTCTCTGTCAGCCAAAAAGTCTGGTCTCCTCTATGTATTCCTCAACTTCTTCTTTGAGGACTTTTTTGAATTCAGGATATCCTTTCTTTGTACCCTCAGCAAAGACATGACGAGCACGAATTCCCGTAACCCAGTGACCTTGAGAGAAAACCATAAAGGATGAAAATACCCCAATTGCGCCTTTTTTTATAAATGCGAGTGCCTTTTTTATCCGAGGTTCGATTTTGTGATCTACTGTTCCCTCTTCAAAAAAGAGATCTAGTTTCTCACCCTTTTTTCCCCGAAAGTCAACCCAAATCCATAACTCGCCTCCAACAAATTCTGTATGAATATTGTTTGTGTATCTCTGCGGCATTTTCTTGAGAACTGCCTCATCGTGAATTGCCTTTGTAAGGGTCTTCTTTGCAATATCTACAACACTATACTCTATGAATTCTTGAATTCTAAAGGGGAGTGATTGGGTCCGCAATGCAGACAAGTATAGACTATCAGGCAATCAGGCCACCGAAACTGTATCATCTGTAATTCTGAATCGTACTCTAAAAATCAGACCGCCCTCTACTGGCTTTACAATATTGAATTCAGGTAATACTGCATTTACTGTAATTGTAACATTTGCACCTCCTCCTCGGGGCTCTGAAATAATTTTGAATGCAGTACTGGTAAGGTCTCCGTTTGCATCAAGCTCAGTTAATGCATTAAATGTGGAAATTTCAGGTGTTGTTAATAGTAAAGTGGAATCAAAATAATGGTCTCCTTTTCCATAAAAATATTGGACTCCGCCATCAGTTGTTGGCTCTCGGGCTTCAGGTCTCCCCAGATGAAAGTCAAGCTCTTGCAACATGATGTATCGGTCCACACCGACATCAAGTTTCAGATTTTGTGCATTAACTAGCTCTGCAATCTCACCAATGTTTGCCATAGTAAAAGGCTCTTTTTTGGAATTAAGGTATTATTATGAAATTATATCAAGTCTATTCATATTCCATAATTAATGAATCCTCGTATAACATACCTGTGCTATCCTCATACAACATATCACCTTTCACAGATGAGACATATGTAGAATTAGTTGTTAGATTTCCACGCAAAAAGAATTTTACAAGTTCTTCTGTTTCAGAGATTTTATCCACACTAGTGATATTTACAAAGATTGTTTCAGTTAGAGTGACAGGTATCGTCTCAGTATTAGATGTATCATGCAAAAATACAACAGTACCCAATTCACCATTATTTTGAGGAAGATAAATCTGACTAAGTGAATTTAAGGTTCCAGGTGTAATGTCACTTTTCTTGAGAAACATCTGACATGAGAATTGTCCTGAAAATGCACCCCTATAATAAATTGGAATTGCTGTAGTTCCAGGGGCATCAGTTGTGACATATGGTATGTTTCTCCACCCTTGAACTGTCTGAACACGCTGAACTTCTGTGTAAAAATAATCACTTACTGGTAGATTGTCTCCTGTTGATGCTGATGTGTCAAATGCCAAAACTCCTCCATAACCCAAGAATACCTCAGTTGATGTTGCAACTATTCGAGTTAACGTGAATCTCAAAGTCCTGACAAGCATAGCATCATCAGTGATAAACGTATCATCTTTGGTCCATGCAGTGTTGCTTCTGAAAAATTCTCCAGTATCAGATGATGGTGAATATACAGTTTTTAAAATCCGTACAACCTCACCTGTCATTTGCTGCATCAAGTCAATCCAAACTGAAAAGTTATCAGCAGCAGCGTCAGGCACTTGCATAAAGCATGTCACCTCAAAGGTATCAGATTGCTCAAAGAATTTGGGATGCTCTACAATGTTTTCATTTCCCAAGTCATTAATTTTCTGAACTGTAATTGCCTTTGCATATTTGTTTCCGGGAACCTGGTCTCTGTCTAAAAAGTTTACAACCTCATTCATATCCCCAACTACGGTTTTTGATAGCTCTCCAGTGAGTCCCCAGTTGTCAAACAGTAACTCCTTGATGGTCTGAGCCTCTGATGTCGCAGTGGTACAACTTGAAGTATCAGATGGTGAACCTGTCCCGTCTCCATTTATTGCAGATACCCTATACACTGCATTATCCCTAGCAGCTAGTGTAGAATCTGAAAATGCAGTTAGTACAGAGGCAGTGTCTGCAACTAGAGTAGCAAATCCCGCATCATTGAGATCTCTTTCTATGAAATAACCAGTAATTGGTGAACCGCCATCATCACTTGGTGTACTCCAACGAAGTTCTGCAGTTGTACTATCTGTGGACTCTGCTGATAAATCAGTAGGTACACCTGGAACTGCCATTAGGAACTAGTTGTAAACCCCGTAATTGGTGATGTTATCCCAAATGTTTCCTCGCCGGATAATCCGCCAGGATTCTTTCGTCCATATGTCTCCAGGATATAATCCTGTACTGCCTTTTTTGATGTAGCCGTTAGCTGCATCATTTCTGTTTTCATTGGGTTTTGAAACTGGTTGTATAGTGATGCTGCCAATTGAGATGCCAAAGAGGATAACTCAGGATCAGGTGTACTTAGAGGAATTGATGCGTGCAGTCTAATCTGATTTACAACATAATTGTCTGATGCGTTTCGTGATGTGTTTATTTTATTATCAGAGTTGTCATTGCTTCGGGCAATGTTTAGAAAGTCCTTTGTCTCATTTAGTGTGGAATAAGTTTGGTCAGGTGATGACAATACGAAAAATGTCTTTTAAAAAATAAAGGTATTATTGATTAGAAATTATCAAAATAAACTAGGATTATTCATTTATCCTGCTACTAGTCCCACTCCTGTTGTAGAATCAAGTCTAGCTTCTAATTCAGCTACTCTAACCTGAAGATTTTCAACAACACCTACGAAGGTATTTCCTTCATCCTGAGTCACAAATCCAAATGGAGTAGTACTTGTTAGGGTCTGGATTGCAAAGTCCGGAGTTCCAGGTTCAACAAAAGTGATTGTAGTTTCTTGTGCAGTTAAGGCAGCTCCTTGAACCACAGGAGTAACGTTCCAAAATCCTATTTTTTGTGTTGTGCCAGTTCCTATTTTTGTGCCTGTAGTAGTTCCAACAACAATGTCATTTGCATCTGAAAAAGTAAGTGCTGTAGAACTAAATGTATATTCACTAGCTGTGTTGATTTTAAAATCAAATGTATCGCCAGTCTCTACATCAAACTGGAAACCAGAAGTGTCATTAGAAATTCCTCTAGTTGTGACACCACCCCAGAAAATGAATTGACCGTTTGGAATATCCAAATTTTGAGAAAATGATGTCTTATTAGCTGACCCATCAATAATCATCTGTAGTTCTTCTACACCACTTTGTTGAGTATAGAATTTCAAACTTCCATCTTCAAGATTAGCTAGGTCATCTTCCATTACACCTGTTATTCTTCCATAATTAACTAGTATAGCACCTGTGTCATCATGTCTGAATCTAATTTCACCTATGACATAATCATCTGCTTGTGGTGTGTCTTTAGTGAAATCTAACAAATGTGTTGTATCTGAATTTAATAATAAATTACTTACTTTGGAAATAGTAGCCGAACCAAAATCGAATTCATCACTTGAATTTGCCTGCAATGTTAGATTAGCAGTATTTCCGGCATTTCTCCATGATATTCCTGCGGTATTTGCTAATCTTACTGTACCACCATCAGCTGCACTTCCAAGAAACGTAATGGTGTTAACATTATCAATAGCGTTATTTTTAACATCAAGTAATGTAGAACTAAATGTATATTCGACTACTGCATCCATCGTGATAACAAAATCATCTGCTGCATCAAATCCTACTGATAAATTATTTGTATTAACTGCATTTCTCCATCCAAGAGTTTCTGCATTTTGCATACGAATAAATCCAACAGTTGCCTGTGTTCCACTTTGTTGTATGTTTAAAACATTTAGTTCAGGTAATCCGTTCAAATTTAATCCAGGCGAACCCCATCTTAGAGTAGTGGCACCAGGAGGTGTAAGTAAAAATTCATTTGAACTGTTCAGAACTAAAGTTCCATTATCATTGTTTGCAGCATTTCTCCACTCTATCAACTCTGTATTTCCTAATCTTATTGTTCCAGCAGTGGCAGGATTTGCTGCATTTGATTCTAAAAATCCATAATCTATAATGTTATTAGCATTCATATCTAGAACTACATTAGGGACTATTCCTCCTACTCCTAAATCGAGTATCTTTGTTCCTGCGGCTTCTATTGCAAATCCTCCACCTGCGTTATTCCATGTATTGAAACCTTGAAATTCCAGCTCGTCAGAAATATTAACCCCAACTCTTAAGTTTGTGGTATTACCAGAATTTCTCCATGCAATCCACTCGTCATTTCCTAACCTAATTGCACCATTAGTACCAATGTTAGCTGCATTTGATTCATAGCTTGATACATTAGTTAGAGTGTTTCCAAAGAAATCCGCTACCGTTGCACTGAAGTTATATTCCTCTACAGAATTAACATTCATCTGATGTTTTCCAGCAGTAGAAATATTAAAAATTAATGCTGGTGCTCCACCTCCTAATATTGACCCAGCTGGCGAAAAATTTAGAGTCCCCACAGTAGTTATATTATTTCCTTTAAAGTCTGCTTCTGTTGCACTAAATGTATATTCCTCAGCACCAAAGCCATTTATTTCCATACTAAACTCGTTTGAAGCATTGAAAAGGAATCTATTATCCGCTATACCTGCAAAATCCCTCCATCTAATATCTTGTGTATTTCCTAATCTTACTGTTCCAGATGATGGAACAGTAGCAGCATCAGATTCAAAAAAGTTTACATTTCTTACGGCATTTCCTAATAAATCAAACGTGGTTACATCGAATCTATATTCTGCCCCATCATTTACTTTTATTTCAAATCTGCCACCTGATGGAGTATTGGCAAATACGCCCTCTGTAGTTCCATAAATTGCTTTTATTGTTCCTGCGGGCGCGCCTGTTGTATTTCTAAATTCAATATTTGATAAATCGTTTAAATCAAATCCTCCTGCATCATGGTTTGCAGTCCAAGGACCAAAGAATTCTCCACCGGTAACAATAGTTACAGCACCTGTATTATCCATTGATGCATCTCCGGACATGGTAACTGCAGTTGGTACCCCACTTGCGTTTCCAACCCAGAACTGTGCGCTAGGAATGTTTGGCAAATCATTTGATCTAGCCAAAGAGACTACGTTGATTACCCCGACTCCAACTCCTCCTACTTTGAGGGTTGTTCCAATATTTTGAATTAGTGCGGTTCCTGTAGGTTTTGTTTCTGTATATTCTCCAGTAGTTTCTGATACATAGAATGGCTCATTTACTGTAAATCCAGTGGTACTTGGACCTGTTAATTCACCAGAAATTGTAACATCACCATTTGCATTATCAAGGATTGCAGAAGTGATTATACCGACTGCCGGCATTGTTGCAGAACTGCTTGCATCTGCAAGGCCTACCAAAGGAAGATCATTTGCAACAGAAAAGCCAGAAATGTAAACAACATCTCCCTGAGCTAGTGGACCACCGGATTCGTTTCTTACTTGAATGTGTACAGTATCAGCATGAACTGAATTTGAAAAATCATCAATTGTTTTGTTAGTTAGTGTCTGTGTGAATGCTTCTGTAACCATTGTATCATTGGCTAAAAGCAATGGAAAATTGATAGTTCTATCAGCTGCAATAGCTGCACTTTGGAAAATATAGTTGAAAGTGTCAGCAGGATTCTGTATTAATAATCCGTCATCTTCAAACTCGTTTGTATTATTGAATCTCTTGTTTGATAATGTCTGTAAAAGTGATTGAACAACCAAGGTATCCGTACCTGTCATTAATGGAAGATTTAGAATTCTGTCAGCTGTAATTGCTGCAGGTGTTAGAGTATACGCAAAAGAATCAGCCGGATTATTAATTGTGATTTCACCAACCCTGAGAAGATTAAAACCTGCTGCATCATGGTTTGCAGTCCATGTAGTAACCTCAATATCAGGAAGAGTGCCAATTGTTATTCGCTTGTTTTGGGTTGAGGGATTGGCATCGGCTGAATCAATAATCATTAATTCATCAGCAGCTATTGGTGTACCTTTTGTACCCTTACTGCTCCATGGAAGAGACATACTCTAAAGCATGTTTTTAAATTAAAGGTATTACCAATATGACTAGTAATTTCATCTTCTAAACAATTTCTTTGAGAAAGAAACTATTCGATGCCTCAATGTCGGTTTTGGCTCTGATGGGACAACCATTGGTATTACTTTCTTTGGTTTTTCAATAATTACTTTTTTCTCTACAATTACTGGTTTTTCAATAATTACTTGTTTCTCTACAATTACTGGTTTTTCAATAATTACTTGTTTTTCTACAATTACTGGTTTTTCCATTGTTACTTCTTTCTCTACGATTACTGGTTTTTCAATAATTACTTTTTTCTCTACAATTACTGGTTTCTCCATTGTTACATCTTTGTAGATTGGTCTATCCACTGTAACATCTTTGTAAATAGGAACTTCAACAGTAACTTCCTTGTACACTGGTACCTCTACCTCAACTTGTTTCTCAACAAATACAGGTTTCTCTTCTGTA
>Ga0255039_10000626_pt1 | contig 11468 bp, 4 predicted proteins | sample BC1_12_1_MG_FD_181713 | JGI IMG/M metagenome (GOLD analysis project Ga0255039, IMG submission 181713) | Seawater microbial communities from Strait of Georgia, British Columbia, Canada - BC1_12_1 | ecosystem: Environmental > Aquatic > Marine > Strait | place: Canada: British Columbia | collected... | reverse complement strand
ATCGTTGTTTTAGGGATGTTATAATTCCCCGGTAACGCCCAACCCTCTGCTACCAACTGCGGATAATCATCGCTACCTGAAACCGGGTTGCTTTGATCATCGAGCCAGTCAGTAGTCATAACGGTTAGGTCACTGCCGTCCACGATACAATCATAATTAAAGTCTTCAGGAAAATATCCAAACGTGCCACACACCGCCGTAAAATTGATGATCAAATCGTCGGCGCCCGGGTAACTGACCGTCGCCACATCAGCGCCGTGGTCCATCGAAAGGTAAGGACTATCATACGCCTTCGCCGGATTAAGATCAATCGTGGTGCCATTGATTTTCCCCACCGTAGCGCTATTGGCCCAATACTCATACGTGTCACCATTTTCAGAGGTATACGTCAACTTATCGGCAACATAACTAAAACCATTCGCCTTCACGGCGGTCTTAAATGCTGCAAAGTTCGGATAATCTGCTGCCCGCCCCATCTGCACGATCACCGGTGCCCAAAGGTCGTTAAACGTCAAGATATATCCATTGTTATAAGGGGAAGCGTCAATCACATAACCAGCTGCCGATGCACTACGAAACCCACAATAACCACCGCCGGCACTGGTAAAAAACCATCCCCCATCATTTTCGATCCGATTGTTCCACAAGTCGCCATCAGAGATAAAGACCCGATGACTGTTCCCCGTAGTGACATTAATATCGCGGGCCACGATCATACAATTTTCGCCAAGCATACCATTGGTCGCCGATGAGGTAGTCCCTTTATATTCAGTCGCAATATCGACAGGGAAAATGCCGCCATAAACGACAATGCGATCATTGACATCATTGGCAAAAGTGACCCCCATCGTCCGGCTCTGACGGGTGAGTTCGATATAACTGCGCCCACTGTCAAAACTCAGCGTGCTCATGGTGTAATCAGGGGTGTAATAAGTATCACGGCGCATATACGAATTATTTGCCGCACCATCTTCAAAAAGGACATCATAAATGCCCGCATCCCAACCGCTCCCAAGCCCAAAACGACGGCTGGTACTCATATAAGCGCCGCGACTCGGGTCGTTAGCGATCTGCCGGATAATTTCCGGCGGGCGATAATCACTCAGATAAAAATGCAAATCCACCAGCGTCGGCGCATTCGCCAGATCACACCAATCATATGCATAGAGTAACGAACGGGCCCAGTAGAGATCACCATTTTGTATCCACGACCATTTGTAGTTGCGCGACGCAGCAATGCTACCACGAATACCGGTACTCGGTTCAAACTCACTAGCGACATGTGCCCAAAAAAGGTTGAGGTAACTCTCGGTCAAAAATTTCAGTTCAACATCTTCGGTCAAATCATAGATGTCATAATAATGCCCCATCGTCGACTGACCATAACTCGATGGATGTGCGATCTCGCAGTTGAGCCCTTCACGGCCGCGCTGTCGAAAAAATGCTTTGTACCAATCTACCCATGCTTGATAATGTTGTTCCACCGTGTATCCATCATAGAGTGTGGCATCGGGACCATACGGCGCGCCAGCCTGCCGTAAAACCTGCAGTGCCAGCAAATTTGCCGAACGTTGCGCTGCGTCATGGTTCTCGCTACCACTGATGATCCAGACGCTTTTGGTTGGATTGTTCAGCGGCCACGTTTGTGCAGGATCAATAAAACTATGTTGATACACCCACCGCCATAAGGCATCTTCGATATTGTCTTTATTTTGAGCGGTCAACTGATCGGCATAATGCGATTTCATATAGAGCGTGTAAAGTGTTGCATCAGGTCTGGGGTCGTGATACGCTGTCGGTGCCACATCTTTGTCTAGTTCATAACTGGCACACCATTCATCGATCAACTGATTCGCCAACGGCTGTTGTTGCTCGAGATGTAAGAGCAAGCCACTGTAGCGCGCCTTCCAATTCGCATCGGGGTAAGGCCACGGATTCGTCATGAGCGCCTGCAAACCATCATTAATCCGCGTTTCAATAAGCGCGCCGGCGTGGGCCGAGTGTGTACCTATAAAAAATACCAATAATAAAATATTTTTTTTCACCAATTTCATCCTTTTCTATTTAGGATACTTTCCCTAAACATATTTACACGTTACTGACAAACCAAGCTGTCCACTGGGGCGGGCTTCCATACAGCAAAATCCCCTTAATGCGCTTTGATACTCAAATCCCTACGTGGATGCCAAAATTTCTGGTAATACGCTTTGGATTCTGGGACATCCAAGGTGTCTTTATACGGCCACATCGTCCGCTTGACATGCATATCGGCAAACAGATAATTAATACCTACCCCATGGTTCGCTGCCGGGCCAAAACGATACGATAAACGTTCTGTCGGATTGTTTACGCCACCGTTCCAACCATGTTCAAAAAGCGTCGAACTAGGGTACATCTGATCCCAATTACCCCATTCGAGCAATGTAACATCACTGTTGGTATCATGCAGTACTGGTAATTCAGCGGGTTGCTGCCACGACGACGATTTGGTAAACTTCCCCTTTATAACAGTAGAAGTACCGCTATCTGCTAGAAACCCATTGAGCTCATACATAAACCCGCTATTAATTGGACTAATGGAACCTGACGCAACGTGCTGGCGTCGCTTAGTCCACTCTTTGGGACAGTAAAACATTTCAGTATTATATCGCACATTATTGCCGGCAGCTGTGTCATGCATATTATAATAATCGCCAAGTCTGGTAGGCCAGCGATGGCCACCCCCACCTACATACGAATTTGAGACCATCTGATCATCATGGTCCATCATATAGAGATGCATCATCACCCCGATATCTTTGAATCGGGTCTGGCATACCAAGCCAACCGCCTGCTCCCGCGCTTTACTCAATGCCGGCATCAATATAGAGACCAGCAAGGCGATGATCGAGATCACGACCAACAACTCTACCAATGTAAATCCATTTAACCTATTGGGTTTCATAATCTTACCTTTCATTAAAAATATTTTTATTCAACACAACGCAATACCACCGGATCACTACACGCCATCCAGTTTTCTACCATTGTTGAAAAATCTATAAGGGTCACACTGTAATCACCATTTAGATCGGCCTCAGAGATACCTGCTTCTCCTGGCGGCATCGTATCTACTAAAGTAATGGTATTCCACGTTAATGCGTCGGTGATATTCGCACTACCTGAGCCAATATCCAAAAAGTAATGTTCCCGCAAGCTGCCAGCATCATAATCTTGACATAACAAACCAAAGCCATGTTCGTGACCTACTGTAGGGACATACCCTGGCGCATTAAAATCTGACCACGGGATTTGTATTTCTACCACGTAGTGATCGCCGGGCACCACCGAGCCCATTAACTGCGATGCAAAAGGGGCAACAGGTAATAAAGCATTAATGGCGCCTGTCGTTGCCAGCTCCCATATCACAAGATCACCTGGGAAAGCGGCCGGTTGTTGATTCAGCGGATTCAAACAGATCCCTGGCTGATCTAAAGGATCAATGATATCATCATAAATCACACCAAGTAAATAAAGGTTATTGGTGTCCCACTTCAAAAACCAGTAGAGACTAAAATCTCCGTCATTATCCGGCGGCGTTGTGCCACCATAAAGGCTACCGGTATTGGGCAAACTGTTTATCGCTGGGTAAACCATTTCTATCCTACGGGCATCCATCCATTCACCCGTTGCGACCACCCCATCAACGGTAGGGACGATCGTTGTTTTGGGGATGTTATAATTCCCCGGTAACGCCCAACCCTCTGCTACCAACTGCGGATAATCATCGCTACCTGAAACCGGGTTGCTTTGATCATCGAGCCAATCGGTGCCCATCTCTACCAAATCGGTATTATCGACAAAGCAGTCGTAGTTGATATCCCCAACCAAATACCCAAGGTCACCACAATTACCAGTCAACACAATATTAAAGTTATATAATTTTTCCCGGCCATCTTTGGCAATGGTAACATCCCCGGTCGCCCACGCCTCGTTCATAAACGGGCTCTCAAACGTATATGGTGGTTGCACATCAATCGGTGTGCCATCTACTTCGGGGAGCTGTGTTGTCGCAGTATAAAAGGTGAGTTGCGCCCCATCTAAGCCGGTATAAGTAAGCACGTCATTATTCACCGCCAACGGCAATGCCTTGATCGCTGTTTTGAAATTGGCAAAAGAAGCATAATTGGCCGCCTTGGCGACTTCAATGATCACAGGTGACGTACTGTCTGCCAGCCGAATCCATTTATCTTCGGTATCAATGCCATCTGTTTCATCATCATCTTCCCACACATAACTACTCCAAACCGACTTCACCGCTCCATATGCATCGGGTAACTGGGCAAAGATCCATCCATCTTCTTCGGTCACCGTCATACCTGTGGGGCTACCCGATAAATAGACGCGCATGTCACCAGTCCTTTCACTCAACGGCGCTGGTATTTTCTGGGTAATGAGTGACCCCTTATGTTGCACCGACCAATATTGATTACGGGTTTTACCGTAAGTAAGTGGCGTACCTTCACACTGTGGCATGATGCGAGCATCGACGTGATTGGCAAAGATCACCCCTTGCCAGCGGTTTTGATGATTGATCCCTGGCCAGTTATCTAAAGGACGTTTTTCAAACATCAACGACCCGATCACAAACTCAGGTGCCACGTAAGTATAACGGTAAATGCCACCATAGTCAGGGTCGAGTACATTAAATTCACTATCGATCCCTGCAGGCCTTGGCAGCAGGTTCAGCCCGGGCCGCCGTGATTTATATTCGTAGGTGCCCCTACCAGATATGTCCATGGCGATATCCATCACCACCAGCGGTATTCGATACTCACTGGTCACCAGACACATCACTCCCGGGTGTTTGCTCTGCGCGGCGCCCATATTAAAATAATACCACCCCATAGCCCAGGTGCTGTCATCTTTGGCAAAAAGATCTGCGCCGTTAAGGCCGTTTTCTGGTCGGTCTTGGTAAATACGGGTTTTACCGCCGCCGCGTACACCGCCGATCTGATCGAGGCCCCAATCGGCCCACCAAATATCAAGGGTCATCCCGGCGAGTTGTTGCAAGTCATCGTCTGGGGCAAAATCGTAAAAGTTATACCACCCCTGCAACGTATATTTACCATAGGTGTGGGAGCCGATTTCTACCAGCAATCCTTTTTTGGCGCGCTCTTGCAAGTAAACCTTAAAAAAGGAGTTCCACGCATCGTAATGTTGTTGGGCAGTTTGGCCATCGTCATATAAATATGTATTATACGGCGCCACATCTTTTAAAATATCAGCGGCACTGTAACTGGTGGTTTTACGCATGGCGTCATGGTTCTCACTCCCCCATAAGTACCATGTTTCCGATTGGGCAAATTCGGCAACGGCCACCTCTGAACGCCACTTGGCCCATCCCCAAAAGATATCATAAATCGCCGCTTCTGCGGCAGGGGTCAAACGGCCGGGGTAATAGTCACTACCGGTGCCAAAGAATTTATAAATGCGGTAAAATAAATTGCCATGCCAGTGAAAGCTGCCATCGTAACGGATCGTGCCTGGTTCATTTTTCAACGCATTGCAAGCATCAATCACAGATTGATTGGCAGCGACTAAGTCGGTATTGTTGTAGAGGGCAGCGAGCGCAAAATCTTGCATCCCCCAAACGGCAGTGCCGACACTTGAACCCCCAGGGTCAGGATAAGGACTGCTAATTTGCGAAGCGAGACAACCATCACGGCGGGCATCAAAGCCATCACGCATGGCGATCAGTTCCGCGTCAGTGAGGGCGACAACCTGCGTAGTAAAAGCACCCATAAATATCAGTAGTAGTATTAAATGTTTCATCTGTTTATCTTTCTCCACAAAAGACTAAAATAAATTAAAGGGGTCTGACCCTAATGGCTAAATCACCAGCGCATCTGGAGGATTGGTTATTTCTTACAGCGGACAAACTGAGCAAGTCTCGTTTTATTGCTAAGCACAAAAAAGATCAAATATATATAACGCCCTTACAGGGCTGGTACAGGGTTGGTACGATACCCAGGGCGTTGCCCTGGGCTGAATATGTGCTGCACTTTCAGTGCAAACAAAGTATTACCAAATAACTTTTAAATCAGCGGTCACGATCCATCGGGATCCGTCTGCATTGTCTAGTTATGCCCCGAGCAGGCCAAGATCGCCTGCTTACGAATTCGTAAGCCACTCAGGTTACTAAGTGTTACAATGCTTCGTAAGCAGTGCTTCAAGCTCTGCTCGTAAAGAACTTCGATACTTACTATCATATCTTTAACGTGCGCCGGTACTGCGCCTTTATAAACCGTCGTTATGGTGTAACACTCGCCTTAGCTATACGAATTTCATCGATGTAACCGGTAAACCTATTACTACCTTGATATCGTTTGCCGATATGCACGGGTTTAGTTGCCGATTGCAGCGCACCTGCGAGGGTAATAGGCGCACCGACGCGCTCGCCATTAAGATAAACCTTCATCTCTGTGCCGATAACATCTACGGCAAAATGAATCCATTCGCCGCTTGCGTTAATACCGAGTGGCGCGTAATCAAAGTTGTAAGTTGGTGTAGCAATGCCATCCCATAGCTGTACCGACAACTTAGTCGAATTCGTAAAGATACCCATCATACCCCAGCTGCAAAAAAGTTTTTGACCATCTGTGGCAACATCAGGATTAAACCAACCTTCAATACTCACATCAGATTCATCAATTTCTGTAGCACCAACAAAAGGCGCATACGCATCTTGATCGACACCATTAAAGTGTAAACAGTGACCAAATTCTGAATTATTATCTGCAGGGAAATCAAGACCAGGGGCCGTCGCTGGATTGACACGTGTTGGGGCAGTATATGGGTCATGAGGGCTCAGGTATATTCTACGATCAAGTCCTGTCACACTTGCATCATTATATAGATACCTATTACCATAATTATTATCTATATGCCATAACGCAACGGTATCTACATCATCCAAATATGGCGCGAGGTAATCTGCTACCTCTGGAACGAGTTCAACACAACCGAGGACCACTGGGTCATTACATGTCATCCAGTTTAACCACAACTGAGAAAAGTCAAATAAGTCTACGTTGTAGTCGCCGTTTAAATCAGCGTCAGAAACGCCCGCTTCCCCCGCCGGCATCGCATCTACTAAAGTAATGGTATTCCACGTTGATGCGTCAACGACATTTGCGTTTCCAAAACCAAAATCTAAAAAGTAATGTTCCCGAACACTACCAGCATCATAATCTTGACATAACAAACCAAAGCCATGTTCGTGACCTACTGTAGGGACATACCCTGGCGCATTAAAATCTGACCAGGGGATTTGCATTTCTAGCACGTAATGATCGCCGGGCACCACTGACCCGCTTAACTGCGAAGCAGTTGGGCCAACAAGCAATAACGAATTAATGGCACCTGTTGCGGCCAGCTCCCATATCACAAGATCACCTGGAAATGCGGCCGGCTGTTGATTCAGCGGATTTAAACAGAGCCCTGGCTGATCCAAAGGATCAATGATATCATCATAAATCACCCCAAGTAAATAAAGATTATTTGCATCCCACTTCACATGCCAGTAGATGCTAAAGTCGCCGTTATAATCTGGCGGCGTTGTGCCACTAAAAAGGGTGCCGGTGTTAGGCAACGTGTTTATCGCAGGGTAAACCATTTCTATCCTACGGGCATCCATCCATTCGCCTGTGGCGACCACCCCATCAACGGTAGGGACGATCGTTGTTTTGGGAATATTATAATTGCCCGACAGTGCCCAACCTGCTTCTACCAAAGTTGGGTAGTCATCACTATCAGAGACCGGATTGGCTTGATCATCGAGCCATTCGGTGCCCATGGCGACCACATCGGTATTATCGACAAAGCAGTCGAGGTTGATATCGCCGACCAAATAACCGAACTCACCACACCTGCCAGTGAGGGCATCGTCAAAGTTATACCGTTTTTCCCGGCCATCTTTGGCGATGGTAATATCGCCGGTCGCCCACGCCTCGTTCATAAACGGGCTCTCAAACGTATATGATGGTTGCAAATCAATCGGTGTGCCATCTACTTCGGGAAGCTGGGTTGTCGCAGTATAAAAGGTGAGTTGCGCCCCATCTAAGCCGGTATAAGTCAGCACGTCATTATTCACCGCCAACGGCAATGCCTTGATCGCTGTTTTGAAATTGGCAAAAGAAGCATAATTGGCCGCCTGGGCGACTTCAATGATCACAGGTGACGTACTGTCTGCCAGTCGAATCCATTTATCTTCAGTATCAATGCCATCGGTTTCATCGTCATCTTCCCACACATAACTGCTCCATACCGATTTCACCGCCGCATACGCGTCAGGCAACTGGGCAAAGATCCACCCATCTTCTTCGGTGACTGTCATACCCGTGGGGCTGCCCGATAAATAGACACGCATATCACCAGTATGACTAAGGTAAGATGCCTCAAGTCTCTGGGTAATCATTGACCCTTTATGTTGTAGCGACCAATACTGGTTATATGTTTTACCATAAGTAAGCGCCAATCCTTCACACTGCGGGATAATGCGTGCGTCGTCGTGATTAGCAAAGATCACTCCCTGCCACCGGTTTTGCGTGCTGATGGCAGACCAATCACTAAGGGGCCGTTTTTCAAACATCAACGACCCTATCACAAACTCAGGTGCCACATACGTATAACGGTAAATGCCACCATTGTCAGCATCAACCCCATAGGTCTCAGCAGGTAAACTTGCAGGGGCAGGTACCAAGATGCGTCCAGGCCTGCGCGATTTAAATTCATAAGTGCCGCGACCGGAAATATCCAAGGCGATATCCATCACCACCAACGGTATCCGATATTCGGAAGTCGCCAGACACATCACCCCAGGGTGCTTGCTCTGGGAGGCGCCCATATTCAAATAATACCACACCATACCCCAAGTGCTGTCATCTCGAGCAAAAAGGTCGTTACCGTTGAGGCCGTTTTCTGGCCGATCTTGATAAATACGGGTTTTACCGCCACCACGTACGCCACCAATTTGCTCAAGGCTCCAGTCGGCCCACCAAATATCGAGCGTCATGCCGGCGAGTTGCTTCAATTCATCATCAGGGGCAAAGTCAAAAAAGTTATACCATCCCTGCAACGTATATTTACCATAGCCATTGCTTGCAATTTCGACCAACAACCCCTTCTTGGCCCGCTCACGCAGATACATTTTAAAGAAGTCGTTCCACGCATCATATTGCTGCTGCGCCGTACTGCCATCGTCGTAGGTATATGTATTATACGGGGCGTTGTCTTTTAAAATATCGGCGGCACTATAACTCGTCGTTTTGCGCATCGCGTCATGGTTTTCACTCCCCCATAAAAACCAAGTTTTTGAATTGGCAGTATCGGCATGGACCAACTCTGAATCATGTTTCGCCCAATGCCAAAAGATATCAAATATCGCATCTTCTGCCGCAAGCGATAGGCGACCTGGATAATAGTCACTGTCATGACCGAAGAATTTGTAGATACGGTAAAACAGATTACCGCGCCAATGAAACACATCATCATAATATGCTTGATCACTTTTTATCTGCGCACAAGCATCGATCACGGTTTGATTCGCTGCGATCCAATCGGTAGCATCACCATGGTAGAACGCTGCGAGCGCAAAATTTTGCATCCCCCAATCTGACGTCGCCGGATCTGGCCACGGACTGCTAATCTGTGAAGCCATAACGGCATCCCGCCTGCCGTCAAAGCCGTCGCGCAAGGCGATTAATTCGGCATCCGTTAACGCAAACAGTTGCACACCCAAAATACCGATAGATATCAATCGTAAAATAATTTGTTTCATTTGTTTCACACCTGTCCTTAAAACTTATCAGTTATATATACCACATGCTTTTTTTGAGATACTTCTTACCATATGCTTGCCGGGGAAGCCCGGCCTACATCGCAACAAAATTAAACATTAATAATGCTTGTCACAGCTTGTCGTAGGCGGGGCTTCCCCGGCATTAACTGTACCATCATAAATCGTTTCTATATATTGGCCATGCACCGATAGCTAATTACGGCGTATCACTTGCTTTGGCAACACGCACTTCATCGATGTAACCGGTAAACCGTTCGGTACCCGTGTATCGTTGCGCAACATAGAGATGTTTAGTATTAGGCCCGGGGATATAATCACCGAGTGTATGCGTACCGACATTATCACCATTGATATAAACGCGCATCTCAAGATCCACCACTTCGACGGCCACATGGGTCCATACATTATTAGGCGCAATGCCAAGTGGCGCATAAAGATAATTATATGTTTCCACCGCAGCGCCTTCCCACACCTGTACGGTGATTCTGTCGTCGTGTGTTTTAATCCTGAGTTGCGCCCAAAAATCAACAACCGATTGATTATCAGTCGCATTGTCTGCATTAAACCAAGCCTCAACTCGTATATCCTTCCAATCAGATATCGTATTGACGCCGCCGTTGGCGTTAAGCGCAGATGTTGTTGCCCCATCAAAATACATACAATTGCCAAAGGCTGGATTATTATCGCCTGGGAAATCAAGGCCAGGTGTTACCGCAGGATTAATCAGCGGCGGCCCTAGATATGGCGCGCCATTTGGCGATAACTGAAGTCTTTGATCAAGACCTGTCACACTCGCATCATTATACATATACTTATTACCTGTAATCGTATCCATATGCCACAACGCTGTGGTACCTGCGTCATCCGCATACGGCGTGAGGTAATCTGGTACCTCTGGAACAAGTGCAACACAATCGAGGCTCACTGGATCATTACATGTCATCCAGTTTAACCACAACTGAGAAAAGTCAAACAAGTCTACGCCGTAGTCGTTGTTCAAATCGGCGTCAGAGACGCCCGCTTCCCCCGGCGGCATCGAATCTACTAAAGTAATGGTATTCCAAGTCGATGCGTCTGTCACATTTACATTACCTAAACCAAAATCAATAAAGTAATGTTCCCGCAAGCTATCAGTATCATAATCTTGACATAACAAACCAAAGCCATGTGCGTGACCTACTGTAGGGACATACCCTGGCGCATTAAAATCTGACCACGGCACTTGCATTTCTAACACGTAGTGATCGCCGGGCACCACTGAGCCGCTTAACTGCGAGGCAGTTGGACCAACAAGCAATAACGAATTAATGGCACCTGTTGTGGCGAGCTCCCATATCACCAGATCACCTGGAAATGCGGCAGGTTGTTGATTCAGCGGATTTAAACAGAGCCCGGGTTGATCCAAAGGATCAATGATATCATCATAAATCACCCCAAGTAAATAAAGATTATTTGCATCCCACTTCACATGCCAGTAGATGCTAAAGTCGCCGTTGTTATCTGGTGGCGTGGTGCCACCATAAAGGGTACCGGTGTTGGGCAAAGTGTTTATCGCTGGGTAAACCATTTCTATCCGACGGGCATCCATCCATTCACCTGTGGCGACCACCCCATCAATGGTAGGGAC
>Ga0255039_10000625_pt1 | contig 11491 bp, 15 predicted proteins | sample BC1_12_1_MG_FD_181713 | JGI IMG/M metagenome (GOLD analysis project Ga0255039, IMG submission 181713) | Seawater microbial communities from Strait of Georgia, British Columbia, Canada - BC1_12_1 | ecosystem: Environmental > Aquatic > Marine > Strait | place: Canada: British Columbia | collected... | reverse complement strand
GGATAAAATCGACCGCGAGGAAATGACGGAAACAATCGAGCAGTATCGTCAGGGGTTGCTGCCGTTGATCGTGCCTATTACCCTGATCAGGCATCATTTTCGGCGCTACCCGGATCCCTATGTGATGCGTCAATATTACCTGTCACCCCATCCGAAGGAGCTCATGCTGCGCAATCGCGTTTAACCGGGGCATACGCAATCCCTTCATAATCAATACTGGAAGCAGTCTATTGTCAGGACAGGCTTGGGTATAACCCTGCTTTTTGAATGGCAGGTTTGCTGAAATCTGATCAGTTCAGTTCTACTATAGCGGCGACTCGCACAGGTTGAGCACCGATCATATTACGTTCCAGCTCTATCCAAACCTGTTCACCCGGCTGTCTATCCAACAATGCGATCCTAACATCTTCTATGCTTTTTATAGACTCGCCGGCAATATGTAGAATTCGATCGCCGGGAACAATGCTTCCCTTGTTGGGGATTACTATACTTTCAGTTTTCCTTACCAGTACGCCCTTGCCGTCTTCGGTTATATACAACCCCAGTCTGCCAGTGGCCGGTAGTTCATACCCCTGTGTCAACAGCATGTAATCGGCACCTTCTGCATTGCTTTCTTCGCTGTCGACATTGAGAAGTACCTGGTAGGGTGCCGGCAGTCTGCTGTAGACCCGTTCCGGTATACCGATCCCGCCCGCGACATGTCCTGTACCTGCCAAGACGACTATCTTCCGATTTGGGTTCTTCTTCAGATAAGAAACCAGGCTTTCAGCCATATATTCATCCCACAGTAATTGCACATCCAGGAATCTTTCAAAACTTTTTTCAGATGTCGGATGCCGTTTGAAAAAGGACTTCAATCGAACCTTGTACTGGTTGTCGGGAGTCATACGGATAATCGGAAGTTGGTTTTCCCAGCTATCTTCCAAGCCTCCCAAACCATTGCGGGATACTGCGTCTACCAGTTCAGAAGGTGCATTCAAGGCCAAAAGCTGTATCCCGTTTTCACGGGCATACGTTATTACCGGTCTGTAAAATCGAAAGTCGTAACCCCAGTTTTTAAAGTAACCGGTTAGCTTCAACAACATTTTTTCGTTGATATCGCCATTTATATAGGCACCGAGGTGCTGCTGATAGGGGCGTTGGAACGACTCCAGACCAATCGAAAAATCAATTCCTGTCTCGTTCAGTCTCTTGATGATCTTCAATTGATTCAGATGGTGGTCGAGGCGGTCATGGTGCTCTCCGATATACAGCAGCCTGTTAGCCGTCAGTTTTTCCACCAAGGATTCTGACTTCCCATTTCCGCTGAATATGATTGCTGGGCCTTCTCGGTCTGCACTGTTATTATATTGATCAGAATCTGTCCAGAGAGCGGAATAAATCGAACTCCCAAAGAACCCTGAAGCGATTCCCGCAAGCAGTATCAATGTACTTATCCAGTGATCGCGTAACATGTCTTGATCTTCCGACTCGAATGCTTTTATCTTTACCCATGCAGATTCAGGTATTACCCTATCTCTGCTTCGTCTCAATTTTAGCCGTTTAGCCCACTAATCACGGGTGGCGATCATCATGTAGTTAATCTCCATAAAACGGCTCAGATGCAGACTTCGTTTGAAAGGATTTACTCGAACACCTGTTCGCGCGATCACATTGAGTCCTGATAATTGGATATACCGCTCAATTTCAGCGGGCTTGCATAACTTCCGATAGTGATGCGTACCGCGTGGCATCCAACGAAGCACAAGCTCTGCGCCAACGATGGCCACCAACCAAGCCAGAGGAGTGCGATTAATAGTGGCGACGGTCATGGCACCATTATCCGCAACCAGATCGCCGCAGGCGGTCATAAAGCCATCCACGTCAGCCACATGCTCTACTACCTCCATATTGAGTACCACATCAAAGCGTTCACCTGCCTCAGCCAATGCCTCAGCTGTGGTATGACGGTATTTGATTTGGAGTGCCGAGGACTGGGCATGCAAAGCGGCAATACGTATATTTCGTTCTACCACGTCAATACCCGTTACCCGGGCTCCCAGTCGTGCCATTGACTCGCTGAGTATTCCACCTCCGGACCCAACGTCAAGTATGGTCAGACCGGTTAGAGGCCGTTCCAATTCGGGATCTCGAGCGAAATGTAGGCAAATCCAGTCGCGAAGATAATATACGCGAAGCTGATTTAGTCGATGCAGTGGCCAAAACGGACCATCCTGGTCCCACCATGTATCCGCAAGCCTCTCATAGTAAAGGACCTCTTTGGGGTCGATGCTACTGGTCTGAATCATTATTTGAAGATTGTTCCTCTATCATAAGAATGAAAACTTTGTTGCAGCATGCTGGCTTCTATGGCGTGGAGTCTCATTGTGATTCCAGTATTCTTGTCAACAAACGTGAGTACAGGGTGTCCTTAGAATTTCCCGTGGATCCAGTTTCAAGCGAGAAATTCTGCACGGGTCTTGTGTCGAGCCTTGAAAATCCCACCAAGTGCAGTAGTCTGGGTGTGCGAGTTTGCATCCATCACGCCCCTGGCTTTGACACAATAGTGGGTTGCATCGATGCTGACGGCCACGTCGTCTGTTTCCAACAGAGTCTGCAGTGCAACTAAAACCTGTTGTGTCAGCCTTTCCTGCACCTGCGGTCGTTGCGCGAAGAAGCGAACGATACGGTTTATCTTGGAAAGGCCGATTATTTTATCTTTTGGAATATAAGCCACTTTAGCGGCCCCATCTATTGTCACGAAGTGATGCTCGCACGTGCTGGTGATGCTGATGTCGCTCACCTTGACCATCTCCTCCACGTTCATCTTGTTGTCAATTACAGTAATTTTTGGAAAATTCAGGTAGTCAAGACCTGAGAAAATTTCATCTACATACATCTTGGCGATTCGATGTGGTGTTTCACAAAGGCTATCGTCGCTCAAGTCGAGGCCCAGCGTTTTTGCGATCTCAGTGACGGACTTTTTTATTCGATGATATTTTTCATCCCGTTCATGCTGATGAGGCAATAATGGCGTTTCCAGGCCTCTTTCGAGCAAGGCATGGCGTACAAGATTAGCCTCTGAGGAAAATGGAGACGCGATAGTTGCAGACGAATGTGCAAGATTTGTTTTCATAATATTACCGGTATGTTGGATGATTCGGGATTAACAGTTATCGGGATCAACTGGCCTGAGCGAGGTGGCGTCCACCGTCAAGCCCAATGGTTTTCCCGGTCAGGTAACGGCTATCGGGAATATAGCGAATAGTGTTGACTCCTTCAGTCTCGCCAGGGACTATACCAAGCGATGATTTTTTCACCGACTTTCGTCCATAAGAATCACCATCGCTGTGGTTAAACATCAATAGCGCTGGGGCAATACTGTTTACCTATCGGCGTGACGCGCTTAAAGTCACAGAGACAGAATCGGCGAAGCGAAGAGCGTGTGGTTTGTCGACCTTGATCTTCGCGTAGCTTACCTGCTTCGACTCCAGTGTTGTGGCGAGCAAGTCTGATGTCAGCTTTTCCAGTAATCCGAAGCGGCCGTGCTCAACCAGTGAGATCATGCGTTTGGTTATGTCTTTGTAATTGAAGGCGTCGGCTTTGTCGTCACTGACCGCAGCTGTATCTGCCCGGTAGCTTATCTCCGCGTTTACGACCACATCCTGCTGCTTGGTTTTCTCTTCCGGGTTGAATCCTATGTAAGTCCGTAAACGAAGATTGGTGATGCTTATCAAAGCTTCGCTTATCTGGTAAAGGTTGCTGGCTCTGGAGAAGTTGATGGCTTGGCTCATTATCATCTGCATTTGATTTATTTTATGGGTTTACGTTGAAAACGTTTCTCTGGATCACATTGCCTTTATTTTGGTGTGGGATGGCACATGCGACCGCAGCTACCTGGCTTTGTTCAGATTTTCGTCGTCAGGTTAAAAGCTGATGCAATGGCAGAGAATCGCTGCAATATTATTGTAGCGGTCTGCTGTTTGCTGTTTTAGAGTTGCGTTCGACGCAACATTCGGAAAGTAAACGTTAATGACAATGAAATTTTCAGGATCTACGCATCAGTGCACCGATACAGTATTTTGCCAACAAGAAGTGGACCATCTATGCGATCCCTACGCTGCGGTTCAATGCAGAGTCCGGTGCGTCGCTCAATGATGGCAAAAACGGTGGCGTCCTCGCCGGAGCCGCATACCGGGTAAATGACAGGCTCACCATAGGTCCGGGTATTGGTGTCTTCAGTGAAATTGAAGACGACACAAGCTTTTTCCCTATCCTGATCGTTGACTGGAAAATTACCGATACGCTGTCTCTGGAGACAGGCCGCGGATTTGCAGCGACCAGGGGGCCTGGTCTCCAGCTCAGCTGGAAGTATTCGCCGCGCTGGCAGTTCGCTTTCGGTGGACGCTACGAGAAGACCCGTTTCCGCCTTGATGACAGCGGCCCCGCCCCCGGTGGAGTGGGGCAGGATAAGGCTATCCCGTTATTTGCACTGGCCGAGTATGCGATAGCCGAGGATATGAAATTCAGCTTGATAGGCGGTGCGGAGACGAGTGGACATCTCAGCCTGGAGGATGAGTCAGGTCGAAAGATCAGCAGCAGCGATTTGTCAACTGCGCCGTTCCTCGGAGCGACCTTTCAGGCAAAGTTCTAACACCCCTCATATCTGCCAGACTCTGGAATCTTTTTTTACAGCTGCGCAATATCATATCAGTAAGGGGGTGTGGTATTTACTGAAGCCGGGATCGCTGGTAGGAGCGGGCTTGCCCGCGAATAACCTAATGATCGGTCACAGATTATTAAATGCCTATCAGAGGTCTAATCATTCGGTTCAGCGCGCCGGCAAACTGCAATCGCTCGTCTGTGGCAATCAGGCAGATACACGTCTGTTCCGAGTCGACAACAGGTCGATGTTGTACAGATGAGTCTAGATCCGACAGGTCGCCACGCCGGTAGTGCCCTGTTTCGTCCGAGTAGCTACCCTGTAGAACCAAGGTGACCTCAGACCCCTGGTGAGTGTGCTGCGGTACTTTTGCTCCCGTGGAGATATGCAGTAGCCGTATACTTCCCTTACCGCTATCCACATCTTCCAGCAACTGCTGCTTAAAACCGGGCATCAAGCGACGCCAGTTAACGCCCGCGAGACCGGTGGGGAAAAACGGGTGAAGAACCACAGGCAAATCGTTTGCATCGCTAACCAGATGCTGCCCCTTTTCCACTCCCGGCGATATAGCGATAGCTTCCAGTGCTTTGGCTAGACTATCCCTGCTCAAACTGGACGGCGGTAGCCTTGAAAGGAGATCACCCCCGATATGTTCAGCCTCATTCACATCCGCTTGACATTGGCTGCATAATTCAAAATGAGCTGCAAGCACCAACGACAATCCTTCAGTGACCGCCCCGGCGGCGTAGGCCATGATGGTCGATGTATCCGGGTGGTGATTCAGCAACATCTTCTTTCTCCCACTTCCGTCCGCTCATTTTCGGACTGTAGCCATTTAATGCAATTCTAGGTTTGATCCACGGTGGCCTGTCTGGGCGCTATGGTTATCCAGCAGCCCTTTTGGCAACAGATACCAAAAAACCAAGCCGACGCCTGCTGTTAACAAAAACCAGGGTGGCTGACCGGTGGCAACCGTTGCCGCAACCGATACGAGAACCAGGAGGTAAGCAAGAATGGACAGCATGCCAGCACCAGAATCAGCCTGAACGGTACGAATATGCTTCTTCGCAGTAAAACCTCTTCGGATGCCCGGGTTTTCTAAAAAACTTTCTGTATATGCAAAACTATGATCAGCGTGCGCGTTCATTGTGGACATGATCGTGTGCTCCTTGATTTGCCGGCGTACTTTTTTACACTAATCGGTTGGAACTGCTCATTCACCAACCACACCAGCAGAGTGTTTATTTCGGTAGTTGATCTGTTCCTGTTTGGGATCGTTCAACTCTTTCCGAGGGGTTTCCAACCATAAACATCGGTTGTTATCTGGTCTTACGTCTCAATCTACAGCCTGGATCAGGTTGTTTGAGAAAACATTCGGCAAGGAGGTTATGAATCGTCGTGACCTGCGGACAATCGGTCTGGATGAGTCGCGCTCTGTTGCTCATTTCAAAAGAGCAAGCAGATGCACCCTTCGCCGCTGCCGACACCTTTCTATTCGCGGTGATGTTGTTTGTCGGCCAGCCAATCCATCAGTTGCCCTGCCCGTATGGTGCAAATATTCGAACGAACCGTATGATATTGTTATCAAACAATATTACGGATAATCTGTTCTGGCAATGACGAACGTCATACATCCTTTCCAGCTTCTGGCCATCGCCTTGGCCGGTTGGCTTAACCGCCACCAACAGGCTGTCATCGATTATTTGATCGAAGAAAACCGTGTTCTCAAGGATCAACTTGATGGGCAATGTCTTCGGTTCACGGATGAACAGCGGATACGACTGGCCGTGAAAGCTAAAGTCCTTGGCAGACGAGCGCTCGATGAAATCGAATTACTGGTGACACCGAATACAGTCAAGAACATACTGAAAAGACATGGTATAGAACCCGCGCCTGAGCGAGAGAAACACACTTCGTGGGCAACTTTCTTGAAAGTGCACTGGAATGTGATGGCTGCCACGGACTTCTTCACGGTTGAAGTCTGGACGCTCCGCGGCCTGGTAACCTATTACGTATTATTTATCATGCATCTCGAAACACGATCCGTACACATCGCCGGTGTAACCACGGCACCCAACGGTGCATTCATGAAGCAGGCGGTACGCAACCTGACAGACGTAGAGGATGGTTTTCTCCTAAACAGTGAATTCCTCATCATGGATCGCGATAAAAAGTACACGAAGGAATTCAGATCAAGCCTGAAAAGAGAGGACGTGACACCTGTTCGGTGTCCGGTGAGGGCTCCTAACTGCAATGCTTTCGCAGAAAGATTTGTGCGTTCGATTAAAGATGAATGCTTGGGTCGAATGATTCTATTCGAGGAGGTATCCCTTCGCCGGGTACTAAGAGAATATGTCTCACATTATCACATTGAACGAAATCATCAGGGAGTTGGGAATCGATTGTTGAAGTCACCTGAGATAGTGAGCTCAATCAACGATCCAGTTCACTGCCGAGAACGCCTCGGTGGTATGCTGAACTTCTACTATCTGGAAGCGGCCTGAAGGTAAACATTCTGATATTTGCACCTTACGGGCAAGATCACCCATCCCGCTGTAGTAGTAAAATTCAATTAGACCTGAACAATGAGGGCAAGCAACTTTTCTGGTAGGTTCCCGATGAAAAGCCTCGTATTTCATGCTGATCATGCTCAATTCAAATCAACTTGGCTATTCAGAACGACCTTCTCCAGGTCATAATAGATCCTGAAATTATTAGATCCCTGCTCGGTGCGAATGTCAGGACAAGAGGTAGTGGCATATGAGCCGAGCAGTATTGAGAGATAGCCTCCTGAATATGTCAGACGGGCGGCACGAGCTAATTCTCTGTTGCTCGACATATCGTAGACCGTCTTGACTGAAAAGATGACGCCAGAATCTGTTTCCCAAAGTTCGTCACGCACCCCATATCGGGCGGTTGGTGCGTCGATCTCTCTCTCGATAAACTCACCCTCAGCATTCATTGAATATCGCCTGAAACGTTCAGGTTGAGCAGGAAATGGGCCTTCGACGAACATGAAACCACCTTCTTCGAGATACTTTCTGGCATCATAGTTGTAGACGCGATTGCGATAGAATCCTTCGGTGTTGACTGTCTCCAAAATACGTGGTTCGGCGTATTTGCCACAGAAAGCGTCATATTCATACTTGCCGGGAATGTAGGAGTGGGCGAGAGCGCCAGTGACCAGAAAAATAGCGCTCATAATGGCACCCTGGGCAATCTTGCGTGATGAAGTTTGTGGTGGAAAAAGGCGTCCAAGCAGTGGCCTCGTTACCAAGCGGTAGATGACCCAAATGATTGGAATCAGCAACAGTGGTCCAAAGATGGCAAGAAGGACGCCTAAGCCGATCAAGATGTTTTCCATGGCTATTCCAACGGAAATCTCCCGAGCATCTCGGATGCTGTTTTCTGAGCCACTAGCAACTCCTCCAGCAGTTTTTGGTATTCGGGCGTTTTGGATAACTTTTCTCTGAAAAATTTGCGAAACTCCGGCCAGTTCGATTGGGTCTTGTTTCGCCTTACAAGTTCTGCATTGTATTTTTCCTGATTTGCATATGATGGAGATTGTAAAGACAGCTCCCTGTCGTCGTCTGCTGTCCAGTCAAAATTTGAAAGCCTCGCAATTCCCTTTTCGAAAACCAGTCGTTGCGGGTCATTTTGCAGAAGGTAAGTGAATCGTTGGCTACGCATTGAGATCAGGTTTAGCTGTAAATCTCGCTGAATGCTTGCTACCGCGCTAAACGATGATTTCTCAGTTTTTACCAGTTCATATAAACTCGATTGCCAACGAATTAGTGCCGCAGAATTGTACTCCATCGCTTGATGGGCTCGCTGATAGATATCCAGGCTGAGTCCCGGCTTTGGTAGAAAAAATGAGAAGAGTAACGTTATTAGGATAATACGCTTATTGGGCATACCATAAGTATTTACTGTTAATAAATGGTAGGAACTCGTATACATGTTGTGAGATCCTAGGCCTACTCGTGAGGGCAGGTCAAATTGTGATATTGAATAGTCATGCCTCGCCCCTGTAATCAAAAATACTTGACCTTGTTCGAGCACTACCCATGCTCGCTCGGCATGCACGACGATCCGTCGAACCGTAAAATGGCGCAGATCAGCGCGTTTTTTGAAGCCGCAATTGCGCTGCTGCTCGCCGCCTGTGCCGTCGCAGCTCGCCTGGGCACTCCTAGGGGCGGACCTGGCTCGTCTGCTGGTACGCAAAACCCGGTGGGTCCCGAAAATAGGAGCCTGTTGATTCTGTTGCATATTATTGGATGATGGTTGATCCTTGTATCTATGGTATGGCTGATCCAGTTTCTGCTGACATTGGTGGCTACATCTGTCCGGTTGCGGCTGTCTTTTCAGGCGGAGAATGCGGTGCTACGGAATCAGTGTTTCTGTTTGGGCTCTCGCTGATTTTCATGCAACTCTTCCAAATCTCTCATCGCTCTGAGTTATCCTGCTCGTAACTTATCGAAAATGAAATAGAAAACGAGCGACCAGAAAGTTTAGATGCAACTGTCTAGTTGGATTCCACGAAAGCACATTATTCGAATTGATGCGACCTGAAGCCAGAATGATATTTGTAATGCGCGGAAAGTGAGTGCACTCGTTTATGGGAGCAATTGATGACAAGCAGTTGCTGTTTCAAAAGCAGACTGTGAGCAACAACAGCCTGTGCGTCACCCGATCCCAAGAGTTTGGCGAGGGTGGTCAACAGATGTAAGAGCAAAAAGACCAGGTACTTCATGGTCAAATAGGGTAGGGCCGACTGTTATCGGGCGCAAGATCTGTTAATTGCCTGTTTTTGCGCGCGAAGTAACAATTTGCCACCCACACGGTTTTACCCTCCGTCGCTTTGAAAGACTCGCCTTCCGGGCTTATTATCTGAACTTATCCAACTCGCTTTTTGATGACGGGCGACAGTCAATCGAGAATCGGAACCGGCCTCGTCATCTGCGGTTGACTTTTTCGACTATTATTAGTGTGAAGGAATACGAAAGAATGGGTTCCCAGACTCGGGGGAGAGTAGGTCAGGTTTATTTGGAAGACCCGTGATGTATCATAAAATAGCATTACCTGTTGATCTTAGACATACCGACAAGCTTGACAAAGCTGTCGCCACTGCGGCGGATATCGCAAGGCATTATAATGCCTCGCTCACTTTCGTTGCTGTTACCGCTGCAGCGCCTAGTGAAATTGCCCATAATCCGAGTGAATTCCGTGAAAAACTAAAAAATTATGCTGCCGAACAAGCAGTTGAGTATGGTGTGGAAATCAGCACGAAAGTGGCTGTCTGCCCTGATCCCGCAGTCGAATTGGATGAGGCGCTTGACAGTGCCTTCCATGAGACCGGAGTCGATTTGGTGATAATGGCATCACATGTGCCTGGTTTCAGGGAGTATGTATTTTCTTCCAACGCTGGATATCTGGCTTCACATACTGATTTGTCGGTCATGATCGTTCGTTGACAATGATTCAATTCAGCAGAGATTTATTCGCAGGGGTTCCTATGCATATAGAGGGTAGAGTCGGTTGAGTTAAGCGAATAGGCAATGCTTCGCGTTGCCTATTCAGAACTTTGAATGGCGTCTAGGTCGATGCATTTAGTACTGTCGAAGAGGTCGGCGTGGGAAAGTGACCTGAACATCCTGCTGCGCCCCACGAGACTGAAGACAGGCTTGATGATTCGCAGTGTTCGCTGGCTCGATTCTTAGCTGGCACCGGCGAGGTTTACACTGTGAGACAATTGGCCGTCCGTGGCCGAACTGCTGACGTCATTTCCTTCCAATAATTATTGTGACAATACCGGGGTCACCCATCAAAGCGATATCTATTCCCGATATGGTGCCTGTTATTCTTTGCTTAGACCTTTATATAGCGAGATACACATAAAGAGTAAAATGAGTGCAAACGGCAGGCCTGTCCCTGGCGAATTCGCACTCAAGCCGCGATGGGTAGCTGACAAAGTCCCTTACAGTGGGTTTGCCAACGGAAGTTATCCAACTTGATTGGCAATTTCGAGTTGCCTCCAGCAATTTCGGCTGGCGTAGCACATCCCAGTGAGCCGGTTTCATTTCAAATACAGAGAGATATAGAAATATCTCTGGAGTCGACTGCCTGGTTAGATAATTATTGACCAGGTTTCCTGAATTACGGCTATACTTTTAATGAGCAAGTTGGCTAATGAATTTGCATTGATTGCTTGACGGATATAAAGCGGAATCAATGAGCAGTCACCCCGCGCATACACCCGAGACCTGTTTGGAGATGGATCCGCTGGTAGATCTTGCCACTCTTTTCCCAACGGAATTGACCCCTGCCCAACTGGCCAAGGTAAAAACTGTATTTTTCAAGGAAATGGCTCTGCGCTGCCACCAATTTTACGGTGGCAAGATGATGACTGTTCCGAAGGCAGGACTGTACGGTTTCAACTGGTTCAATGTCTGGTACACCCCGGGAGTTTCCAAGGTCTCCACCAGCATCCGAGACGACGTCGAGGCCTCCTTTACGCTGAGTAACCGGGGTAATACAGTGGCGGTGGTCAGTGATTCTACCCGTGTCCTGGGTGACGGTGATGTCACGCCGCCCGGCGGTCTTGGCGTAATGGAAGGCAAGGCGATGCTGATGAAGTATCTCGGTGGTCTGGATGCCGTCCCGCTGTGTGTGGATAGTCGGGATGAAACGGGGCGCAACGACCCCGAACGGATAATCCAGTTCGTAAAGATGGTTCAACACTCCTTCGCAGCCATCAACCTCGAAGACATCTCCCAACCCAACTGTTACCGGGTGCTGGACGTATTACGCGAGGAGTGCGATATCCAGCACCCGGTAACAGTTGGGTTG
>Ga0255039_10000624_pt1 | contig 11495 bp, 10 predicted proteins | sample BC1_12_1_MG_FD_181713 | JGI IMG/M metagenome (GOLD analysis project Ga0255039, IMG submission 181713) | Seawater microbial communities from Strait of Georgia, British Columbia, Canada - BC1_12_1 | ecosystem: Environmental > Aquatic > Marine > Strait | place: Canada: British Columbia | collected... | reverse complement strand
CGCCAGGCGGGCGCGCATTTGGTTCCCATCGATACCTGCCGGGATCAGACACTACCGCCAGTTGACGGTCTTTTCATCGGCGGTGGCTTTCCCGAACGCCACGCCGCATCCCTGTCGGCAAATCACAGGCTGCGTGAATCGATTAAATATGCAATCGAGGCTGGTCTGCCCGCCTATGCGGAATGCGGTGGCTTGATGTATCTGTCGAAGGACCTGAGCTGGAATGGTGAATGCCATGACATGGTCGGTGTACTGGACGCGCAAGCGGTAATGTATGAAAAGCCCCAGGGCCGCGGCTACGTCAAGCTGGACGAACAGCGGGACCAACATCCCTGGGCCTTGCAGAGTCAGGCGGGTAAATGTCTGCACGCCCATGAGTTCCACTATTCCGCTTTGCAGGGTTTACCGGTTGACGGGCAGTTCGCCTACCAGGTACTGCGCGGCAAGGGCATCCAGCAGCAACGAGATGGATTCGTCTACAAAAACTTACTCGCGTCTTATACTCACTTGCGGAACACCACGACCAATCCATGGGTGAATCGCTTCCTGCATTTTGTTCAATCTAACAAGGCACTGCCGGTTACCGATGCCGCCAATGCACTATAAATGACGCCATGATTAGCCTTTCTGCCAGCGCACTGGAACAAATAAAACTATCCGCCACCCAGGGTGAGATGGATGATCTTCCACTGCGCATTGCTATCAAGGAACAGGACGATGGCAGCTTTCACTATGCGATGGGCTTCGACAAACAAAGGCTGCCGGGCGACAGTTTTCTGAATTTTGACGGCGTAAACCTGGTCGTATCCGTGGGTAGCAAAGACCTGGCCGAAGGTATGACGATTGACTACGTCGAGCTCGAAGCGGGTAAAGCGGAGTTTATTTTTCTCAATCCAAACGACCCGACTTTTGTTCCACCACGCAAGTAACAATCCCCAGCGGCAGGTTCGCAGCAGTGCTTAAATCGGTATACTGACGAGAATCAGCAAGCAATGGGGCCAAAACCTACAATAGATATTCTCGTTATGCCCGACAACGAACCTCAATTACCGCGCAACACCAATCTGTTCAACGCCTGGTTTGTCAGGCTTGATGAAGAACAGCCACGACTCCTGAAAAGTGGCAGATTTCGGCTGCTACTGCTGTCGTTTGCACTCCTCTTTCTGCTGTTGCTAAACCTGCTCAGCGCAACAAAACCCGATACCCCGACTGGCATAATTTTGCAGGATTATGCTGTCTGGATACATGTCTCCGCGATCGTTTTGTTAGCCCTGTTGTTCTGGCAGATCTGGCGCGAATTGCTGCAACCGTTGCTACGTCTGTGCGACTGGGCGGATTTGATGCGTGGGATCAATCTCGACGCACAGGTAGAGCTCAAGCCCGACAGTGATTTTTCCGAACTGGCACGCGATATCAACATGCTCGGTAATATGATTAACAACCTGTCTCGCGATACCGAAATTCAACTGCAGAAACACACCGATTACATTACCCGTGAATCCAGGTCGCTGGCGATACTTTACGATGTAGCCTCTAGCATCAATCTGTCACACGATTTGAATGAATTGTTCGAAAAGTCACTCGAATCACTGTGTAAGAATCTCAACGCCAGCGCCGGAATTATTCGGCAATTCAAGGGCAAGAAAAAAAAGGACATCGTCGCTTCGTTCGGCGATTTCAATCATACCTTCCTCGCCAGCGCCGATCATTTTCTATCGATTCAGTATCCTTTCAATGATATCAAGCTGGACCACATTTACCGCATCGACAGCCTCGACTACGAAACTGTATTTGGCACCGATAGCGCAAAGAAGCAGAACAAGATACTGGTGCTATCGATATTGCTGCAATATCGAGAAAATGTCCTCGGTGCCATTCATTTGTTTTTTGCCGAGCAGAGCTCAGCCGAACTTGAGGCTTATAGTGAGCTGCTGCTGAGCATTGGCCAGCACCTGGGTAGCGCGGTGGAAAAGTTTCGTCTGCTCGAGGAAGAAAGCGAACTCCTGATAATACAGGAACGCACCCGCCTGTCGCATGAACTCCATGATTCGTTGGCACAGACCATCGCCAGCCTGCGTATTCAGATTCGCGTTATCGACGAAACCTTTCATTCAAATGACGAAAAAAGTATCTGGCACCAGATGGAACGTATCGAATACACCATCGATCAGGCCAACACCCAGTTACGCGAGCTGATCGCTCATTTTCGAGTACCCATCAGCGAGCAGGGCCTGATTCCCTCGATCGAGGACACCGTGCGCCGTACGCAGGAGGAAATGGGCATCCCGGTATATTTTCAAAACGAATGGCCGGAACAGGAGTTCCCCCCTGAAATTGAGCTCAATGTGCTACGTATCGTGCAGGAGTGCCTGGTTAACATCCGCAAACATAGCCAGGCGGAAGTCGTACGGGTGTTACTCAGTTACCGTAACAACAACAATATCGTATTAATCGAGGACGATGGTATCGGCTTCGAGGAATCATCGATTGTATCCACAGGCGGACGGCACCTCGGGCTGAACATATTACGCGACCGTGCCAGCGAAATTGGCGCCGACATCGAAATCGAAAGCGAACCCGGCGATGGCACCCGAATTCATTTGCAGTTCAAGGTTGAAGCCGACAACGCTTTAATGGAATCTACCGGGTAAGGACATGGCAAAAAGGATATCTCTTTCGCTCGCCGCTCGCCTTGTCGGGGTAAAACGAGGAGTTCTGCAACAACAAATCAGGTCCGGAAAACTGCAAACCTTTGAAGGAGAGATCGTCCTGGCGGATCTTTTACATGCCTATCCGAACGCTCAAATCGAAGATTCAAGTATGCTCGAACGCGTCGAACAAATCATCGAACAGGCTACTTTCATCAACGCCGATAGCAGTGACCGCAAACCGGACAACGCCGCCCTTAGCGCGCGCATCATGTCGCTCAGTGAAGACCTGTCGCGGCAACAACGCCTGCTCGCTCGTCATCAACATTTCATCCAACAACTACGCGCGAAAATCGAACAGCACTGCAAGCAGTCCGATACACTGCATCAGCTTTCTACCTGGGTCGATGAAGCCATCGCCAGTATAGCGGCGGACGATGGTACAATTGACCAACCATTTGCAAACGAAACATTTTTACGCGTTATGTCCGCACAGGCAACCGTCATTCCCAGTGGTCACGAGTTCTTTGTTGAAGGCGCAGAATCTATTCTGGAAGCAGGTCTGCGAGGAGGGCTTGCGCTCGATTACGGTTGCAGCAATGGCAACTGCGGGCTTTGCAAAATGCGCGTGGTGTCGGGCGAGACACGCAAGATAAAACACCATGATTACAGTCTCAGCGAAGCCGAAAAAGGCATAGGTTATATTCTCGGCTGCAGCAATACCGCGATGTCCGATGTCGTGCTGGAAGCCGATGAAGCGCAAAGTACCAGCGATATTCCACAGCAGATAATTCCTCTCAAACTTAAGAAAATCGACCATCCCAACGAGGAAGTCTTGATCCTGAACGCGCGAACCCCGCGCACCAGTCGACTAAGATTCCTGGCCGGTCAGCGAGCAACATTGTCGATCGATCATGTCGGTTCAGGTTTTTACCCGATCGCAAGCTGTCCCTGCGATGATATGAACTTGCAGTTTCACATCGCCGTGGACAGGGAGGACCCGGTCTCGGCCTACCTCGCCGAATCGGCCAGGGTGAATGACCTGTTAGCGCTGGAAGGTCCGGTCGGCTCGTTCGTACTCAACGAGAACTCCCCTAACCCGCTGGTATTTATTGCCGAGGGTATCGGCTTTGCGTCAATCAAGGGGTTGATCGAACACGCCATGGCGCTCGATGTAGCAGAGAAAATTTACCTGTTCTGGGTAGCTGACAGCGAGGCCACTAACTACCTTAATAACCTTTGTCGCGCCTGGAATGACGCGCTCGATAATTTTGAATACGTTCCATTAGAGGTCACAATCGGTGAGCATCTGCAGGATCAAATTCTGCACCGACTAGAGCCGAGTCATCCAGCAAGTTTTGATTACTACCTTTGCAGCGGAGAAAAAATCAGGACCGAGATAGAGCATTTTGCTGATACAGTAGAAATTCCGCAGAATCAGGTTCTGTGCGAAGCCATATAGATTACGGGACAGGTACCATGAGTTTGAAAATATTACTAATCGATGATCACATGCTGTTTCGGGAAGGTTTGATCAGCCTGTTGCAGCGACGCAATATCGAAGTGCTGGCAGCGGTCGGCGACGGCAACGAGGGTATTAAACTGGTCCAGGAATTAGCACCCGATATTGTTTTACTCGACAAGCGTATGCCGATCATCGATGGTATCAGCGTGTTGAAACATTTGAAAAAAATCGGCCTGACGATGCCAATCGTAATGTTGACCACGAGTTCGAATGAACAGGATCTCCTCGATGCACTCAAGGCGGGTGCAAGCGGATACCTGCTCAAGGACATGGAACCTGACGGCCTGGTATCGGCATTGCGTGATATTCATGCTGGTAAAACAGTGGTGGCCCCGCCTTTAACCTCGGTACTGGTGCGCTTTGTCAAGGGCGACATGACGGTGTCGCAAAGCAAGGGTCCGTTCAGCGAACTGACCCCGCGCGAAAGCGAAATCCTGGAACTGATGGCTGAGGGCCAGGGAAATAAATTGATCGCGCGCAACCTCGGTATCTCAGATGGCACGGTTAAACTCCATGTCAAGGCGGTACTGCGGAAGCTGAGCGTGCATTCCCGCGTCGAAGCAGCGGTGATGTACATCGAACACAATCACCGTGTAGCCGCACCGGTCGAAGAGTAATTCTCTCAGCACCCTTACCCTGCACTGTCAATGCTGCATAAGATCCCCGCTTCCGCGGGGATGACTAAATTAGGTTGTCATCCCCGCGGAAGCGGGGATCTTCCAACCCACCGGCCCCATCCGGGGACAGACACTTTGATACTCCTTATCTGAAATTAGAGACCAGGCGAGAAGCACCGCTTTCGTAACAACTCCGCTGCTTTTACTGTCGTTTATATTGGAAAATAATCGATTCTTCGAAGAGCTGATTTATGTCTTCTGAAGAGTGTGTGTCCCCGTGGAATTCCCGTGGAATTAAAACAGTTACACGCCGATGCAATTCATAACAGGATCACGACAGCGATTCAACTATTGGAGATCACCCTCGAGTCGCACTGATTCATGCCGCTTGTGGCCATTGGAGGCACAGTATACTGAACTCAAAACTTCAACAGGTCGATAGTCGGTTCGAGCAAAGCCGGGTCACCCACAAAAAGAGTTCTACCTTTGGATTCCAACGTGAGTGGCTGACCATCCCAGTCGCTAACCATGCCTCCGGCTGCTTCGATGACCGCTGACGGTGCCGCGAAATCGAAGGGATCTAGCCCGGTGTCGATGACGATATCGAGTTTACCCGATGCGACCATGGCAAAACCGTAACTACCGGCACCGCAGATGCTGAATGGTCCTTCATTTCCAAGCCTGGTCGACACACGATCTTCGTCGTTATTGCATCGATCCGGTTCACTGCGTCCAACCATTGCATCCTTCAGGTTGGCGCATTGATTAACTGTCACTGCGCGACCATTCCAGCGGGTCGGGTAACCCTGCCCTCCTATCCAACGATCCCGGGTGGCTGGAAAATCCATGACCCCGAGCACAAACCGGCCCGCTTCGGCGAGGCCGATTAAGGTGCTGTAAAGTGGAATTCCGGTGGCAAATTGCCGGGTGCCATCAATCGGGTCGATCACCCAGACGCGTTCCGCATCGGTGTTGCGGTTGTCAAATTCCTCACCAAAAACACCATGATGAGGATAGCGGGCATCGATATGCTCTCTTAGCTTCAGTTCGACTTCCCGGTCTACCGGGGTAACCGGTGAACCGTCCGCCTTGATTTCATGATTCACGTCCAGAATTGAATGCGAGAGTATGACTTCTCGGCTCAACTCGGCCAGTTCGGTGGCAAAGGCCACCATTTCGTCGATGTCTTTCATAGTCGTCTACCTGTGTATCAAACCAGATGGGGTCCCTGGCCGTTGTTCTAATGCGTCAATATCTGCTCGAGAAACAGCCTGGTCCTGGCGCTCTTCGGATTGTCAAAAAAGGTCGCGGGCGGACCGGTCTCGACGATTTCACCCTGATCCATAAACACCACATTATCGGCTACGGAACGGGCAAATCCCATTTCATGGGTCACGCAGATCATCGTCATACCTTCCCTGGCGAGATCAATCATGACGTCCAAAACTTCTGAAATCATTTCTGGATCGAGTGCCGAGGTCGGTTCGTCGAACAGTATCACTTCGGGATTCATGCAAAGTGCACGCGCGATCGCAACCCGTTGTTGTTGTCCACCCGACAGTGCACTCGGCCATTTGTCTGCCTGGTCCTGAATTTTAACTCGCTCAAGCAATTGCATTGCTTTCTCACGGTTCTCGTCTTTCGAGGCCTTGCGCACCAGCCTGGGAGCCAGCATCAAATTTTCGACAACGGTTAAGTGTGGAAACAGATTAAAACTCTGGAACACCATACCCACCTCGCGGCGAACCGCATCGATATCTTTGACAGCGTCGGTCAATTCATGGCCATTAACGATAATTTTGCCCGCGCTGTGTGCTTCCAGGCGATTAATACATCGGATCAAGGTCGACTTACCCGATCCGGACGGCCCACAAACCACCACCCGCTCGCCTTTTGCAACCGTCAGATTAACCCCTTTCAACGCCTGGAATTGGCCGAAATATTTATCGACGTTCTCCAGTTGGATAATGTTGCCCACTTCGTTGTCGGTCACTTTATACCTCGCTTCTGATATGGCGGCTCATGCGCTTTTCTATCCAACCGAATGTCCTCTGGATGATCCACGTGATAATCAGGTAAATGACCATCAACGACAGGAACACTTCATAGGGCGCGTAGGTCTCGGCCACGATGGTTCGCGCAATGCCCATCATATCGAGTAGCGTGATGGTGCTGGCGAGCGCTGTACTCTTCATCAGGCTTACCACATCATTGCTGTAAGCCGGCAGGCAAAGACGTATCGCGATGGGCGCCGTAATATAGATAAACCGATGCCGCGCGGAGAGCCCGAGTGCCGCGCCCGCTTCGGTCAGGCCACGGTCTACACCAAGCACGCCACCACGAAATATTTCCGAAACATAGGCACCGGTATTCAAGGACAGAGCCACTATCGCGCAGCCAAACGGCTCCCTTAAAATGGGCCAGAAAATGCTGTCGCGCACAAACTCGAGCTGTGGTAGTCCGTAGTAAATAATAAATATCTGCACCAGGATCGGGGTGCCGCGGAAGATATAGATGTAGACCATCGTCGGTGCTGCGAGATACCAGCGACCGCTGATTCGCATGAGCAGCAGGATAATGGCCAGCGCCGTGCCGATGGCAAGCGACAGAAACAGCAACTGCAGCGTCAGGCCGATACCCATTAACATCTTGGGAATACTGTCGAGAATCAGCGCGAAATCAAAACTCATCCGGCCGTCTCCAGATGGCGATTGGCATATTTCTCGCAGGCCATGACCGACAGCGTGATGATCGTTGAAAAACTGAGATAGATCATGCCGACCACCAGGTACAGGGTGAATGGCTTGGCCGTGTAGCCGATCGCTTGTTCGGCCACGAACAGCGTCTCCTCGAGACCAATGATGGCAACCAGTGCGGTGTCTTTAATCAGCGACAGCATGTGATTACCGAAAGGCGGTAACGCCAGTCGCCACATCGCGGGAATGCGCACATAAATGAAAGTTTGCAGGTTCGAAAGCCCGAGCGCTCGAGCGGCCTCGACCTGGCCTGGATCAACACCGAGAAACGCACCGCGAAAGGTTTCTGTCGCGTAAGACCCAACGATCAGCGCAATGGCAAGTGATCCGGCCCAAAAGGGCGGGAAATCCACAAACTTGACTGCGGGATCGAAGATCTGGGCAATCGATGTCAGGATGATTGCCGCGCCGAAATAAAACAGCAACAGCACCAGAATCTCGGGCGTGCCACGAAACACAATGGTGTAGCCACTTGCAACCGCTTTGGCGACTCGACTATTCGACAGCTTGGCGGCAGCACCAATCAGACCGAACAGAACGGTCAAGAACAACGCGACAAAAAAAAGTTCGACTACGACGAGCGAACCCCAGAAAAAATCGTCCCACCAACCGGTTAATACTTCCATGACCTGTCAGCCCCGGGCGTCACTATTAACGTGATGCCAGGTCACTTTAAGAGGGAACATACAACCGCAAATAATTTTCGGCGGGGCCGAAACAGCACCCCGCCGAAGAATGTAACGCAGGTGAATTAATACCTACTCCACGGCTATCCAGATTGATTAATGGATAGCGAATGGGAAATACTTCAGCGCATAAGATTCCAGATAACCGTGATCAGCGAGAGTTCTTATGGCCTTGTTGATGCGAGCTTTCAATGCATCATTGCCTTTGCGAAGTCCGACACCAACGCCGATACCAAAGTATTTTTTCTCGTCGATTTGCGGGCTGACAAATTCAAATCCGGCACCGTCTTCCTTGCTGAGAAATCTGAGGTGAGCCTTCATCGGATTGGTCATAATCATATCGGTACGACCATTAACCAGATCGAGATAGAGGGCTTCATTGCTATCGTATAAAACCACGGTAGCACCGGGAAGCACGTTTTCGAACCAGTCGGAATAAGTCGTCGCCCTTTCCAGGCCCACTTTCAGACCTTTGAAATTATCGGGAATTGGCTTGCCCTCGCTATCGAAAAGTTCCCAACCCGAATTTTTCTTGCCCACCAGACGGCCCACTGAAATGCGGTAAGTGTCGGAGAAATCCATTTTTTCCAGCCGCTTGTCGGTGATGGACATGGATGCGATGACCAGATCGAACTTGTTAGCCAGCAAGGCAGGAATCATGCCGTCCCACTTCTGGCAAACAAATTCCAGATCGGCGCCAATGAGACCAGATATGCCCTTGGCAACATCGACGTCGTAGCCCATCAAATTACCATCTTCATTCTTGAAATTAAACGGCGCATAAGTACATTCCATGCCAACGCGCAGCGTTTCCGCGGATACAGTTCCAAAACCGGTAATTGCCACCAGGCATATTGCCGCGATCAGTGATTGTGTGAATTTTTTAATCATTACCATTCCCCCCCTTAGGGTTTCTTTTATTAATATTCGTCGATGCTAGCGCCGAGAAACTCCATCCACTGCCGGTGATTCCGGCAATCCGGGTTCTCGGTGAGGTCAAGGTCGAATGCGGTCAGTATAGCCCCAAATGGTGCCTGCACCCTAACGTGAGCTTTTTTGGAGATAACAGGGCTTAAATCAGAGGAACCGGGAAAGAATTATGTAATCGGGACTTATGGCGTCTATTTACTCAATTCGTAAGTTTCACAAATCGACAGGTCGTTATTGTGTAAGCTGTCACTTCAATAACGCCGAAAGTCAAAGAGGTCACCATGGGCTATCTCGATCGGGCCAAATTTCCGAACCAGATCCTGCAACACTGACATGTCGATCGCATCACCCCGAATACTTCGAATCGCCGCCGATGTTCAGGCAGCCCGCCTGCGGATTGGCGATAAGATCGCGCGAACGCCATGCCTTGCTTCTCGTCGCACCGAAGGGCTGTGGTTCAAGACCGAAAACTTCCAGTACACCGGATCGTTCAAGTTGCGCGGTGCGATGTCAAAATTGACCACGTTGAGTACCGAAACCGATGTCGTCACCGCCTCCTCGGGCAACCACGGCATCGCCTGTGCGCACGCTGCCTTGACCACCGGACACCGCCTGACCGTGGTACTGCCAGAAATGGTAGCCAAAGCCAAGCTGAAGAAGATTCAGAGTTACGGCACCAAAACGATTCTGCAGCCAGGTGATCCGGGAAAAGCCGAACAGCACGCCCGCGCCATGGCGGAGCAAGGTGACTACGTCTACGTGTCGCCGTACAACGATCCGATGGTTATGGCTGGGCAAGGCACCATCGGCCTGGAACTGATGGAACAATTGCCGCAAATCGACAATGTTTTCATATCGCTTGGCGGAGGCGGCCTGGTTTCGGGTGTGGGCGCTGCGCTTAAGGCGGTTTCGCCGAACACACGGATCGTTGGCGTCAGCGCGATCAATACGGCAGCACTCGCCGCCAGTATCGTGGCTGGTAAAGTGGTCGAAACCGAACACCTCGAAACACTGGCCGATGGCTGTGCAGGCGGAGTGGACGATGATGCGCTGACGTTGCCGGTTGCGTCCGAAGTCATCGACGACCTCGTATACTGCACCGAGGATCAGATCGCCGTGGCGCTGCGCACCCTGGCCTGGCAGGAAAACATGATCGTCGAAGGCGCTGCTGGTCTGGCGCTTGCTGGTTATCTTTCCGAACCAGATTACAAGTCAAACCAGGTCAGCGTGATTCTGCTCTGCGGCGCTAATTACGACGCCCAGGTGATTCAACCGATCATCACCGCCCAACAACCGGAATAAAAATTCCCGGGGGCAGTATCGAATGGCACCAATGTTTTCAACGTCGTCCCGATACCTCGGACCGCCCGATACGCCGGACCGGCGAAAGCAGCGGTCCGACGTATCGGTGACTCGTTACATTATTATCAGCCCGGTTGGCATTCCGGGGGCGGAATTTCTATTAGGCCGGCTGCCTAATCAGCTCTTCTCAAATTGGTATACTGTCCCCGGAAATAACGGAAATAAAAGCAGAGTCAGGGTATTTAGCGAATGGAAAACAGTTACAACTCACCACACCTAGACGATCGAAACGAGTTTGCCGAGTTGCTTCGACGTGCCAGTACAACCATGGTTAAACACTTGACCGAAAGACCCGACTTGCCGGTCGATCGCGCTACACCACCCCGGAATTTGCGCCGGGAGCTCGCAGCAATGCCATTGCCTGGGGAAGGCATGGCTGCGAACGACATTCTGGATTTTCTCGACAGCAAAGTCATGCCCTGGTCCATGCCCACCAATCACGCGCGCTCCTACGCCTGGGTCAATACCTCGCCAGCTCCGATCTCGATCCTGAGCGATGCGCTCGCCACTACACTCAACAACGGGCTGGATGGCTATCATCACTCGGCTATTTACATCATGCACAGCCTGGGACGGTGGTTAATGGAACTAAGCGGTTTTAACGACACGGACGGCACTCCCAACGGTATGGCCATTTTAGTGGGTGGCGGTTCAGCTGCTAATTTAAATGCTTTGACCGTTGCGCGTTTTTGGGCTGCAAAGCGCGACGGCTGGAGTATTCGTGAAGAAGGCTTACAGAGTAATCGTCCGGCGATGATTTACTACACCTCGGCCGAGGCGCACAGTTCAGTGCAAATGTGTGTAGAGCAACTAGGAATTGGGGCCTCCAATTTACGCAGCATCGATACGGACGATAATTTCTGCATGCGGCCTCAGGCCTTGCGCGACGCCATCGAAGCTGACCTCGCCGCAGGACTGAGCCCGGCCTGCGTGGTGGCCTCTGTGGGCAGTACCAATGTCGGAGCCATTGA
>Ga0255039_10000623_pt1 | contig 11515 bp, 14 predicted proteins | sample BC1_12_1_MG_FD_181713 | JGI IMG/M metagenome (GOLD analysis project Ga0255039, IMG submission 181713) | Seawater microbial communities from Strait of Georgia, British Columbia, Canada - BC1_12_1 | ecosystem: Environmental > Aquatic > Marine > Strait | place: Canada: British Columbia | collected... | reverse complement strand
ATAATCGGCTTTGCGCTCAACTCTTTGAGCAGATCTTCATTTGACAGTGCCATTTTCGATTTCCTCTAATAAATTTGTAAACCTGAATCAGGTAATTCTTAACTCCAAGTCCTTACGCCTCCTGGCTGCCACGCGCAGACATCGTCCGTGCGAGCATCGCGGGTGGTTCGGCAAGCGTCCGTACCAGTTTGGTCATCGGTGCGATCATTACGCCCAGTAATATTGCGCGGGCCTGATCGAGCGTCGGCAATTCAGCCAATCTCGCAAGATCTTCGGCTGGCAATAATTGCCCACCGGCAGACAGCGAAACCGCCCGAAGCACTTTGTGCTCCTTAGCGAAATTCTTGATAACCCTGGCAGCGGCACCTGGATCTTCCTTTCCGAACGCGAGCAGAATTGGACCGTTGAGTGTGTCTTTCATACACTCAAATTCGGTTCCTTCGATGGCGCGGCGTGCCAACGTGTTTTTGACAACACGCAAATACACGCCGGCATTGCGAGCATCCCTGCGCAATTCCGTCATCTCTGCAACAGACAAGCCTCTGTAATCCGCTGCAACAACGGAAATCGACTCACCTGCAACCGCGTTCATCTCTTTGACAAATTTTTTCTTGTCTTCGAGTTTCAGTGCCATGAATTTCTCCTGGCTTACGGTTACACACACGGGTGAAATCGTTCTTCACCCCCCTTTTCATGTCGAGCGTGGGCAACCATCGCCAGATTGCTCTGAGTCAGGTAACACCATCTGCGCAGGCAGTTATTAAGGTCGGTTTTCATGCCGGCCACCTGCGGTCTTCGACGATCACCGGAATTACTCCGGCATTCTTTCGCGGCACCGTCACAGCACCGCAAAACCTGCTTGATCAGCCGTCTATGCTGGCTCGATCAATGGAAATCCCGGGCCCCATCGTTGAGGACACCGTCAATTTCTTTAAAAACGCACCCTTGGATGCCGCCGGCTTCGCCTTTTGGAGGTCGGCAATCAATGCAGCCAGGTTTTCCTTCAGCGCCGGAACTTCAAAGTCGACGCGGCCAATCGGGCAATGAATGATGCCGGCCTTGTCGGTGCGGTAACGCACCTGACCTGCCTTCGCGTTCTTCACTGCAGTTTCGACATCTGCGGTCACCGTGCCAACCTTCGGGTTAGGCATCAGGCCGCGCGGTCCCAGGATCTGGCCAAGCTTGCCAACGACGCGCATCGCGTCCGGCGTTGCAATAACAACATCAAAATTCATCTCGCCACCCTTTATGGTCTCGGCAAGATCTTCGAATCCAACTATGTCAGCGCCCGCACTCTTAGCTTTGTCGGCGTTATCGCCCTGCGCAAATACAGCAACCCTTACCGTCTTCCCGGTACCGTTCGGCAACACTGTCGAACCGCGTACTACCTGGTCCGATTTCTTGGGATCGACACCAAGATTGACCGAAACGTCAATACTCTCCGGAAACTTGGACGATGCGAGTTCCTTGACGAGCGTCAGTGCTTCATCAATTTGATAGAACGTGGCCGCATCAACCTTTTCGCGTGCCAGCTTCTTGCGCTTACTCTGAAAAGTCATTACTTCACGCCCTCCGTCTCGATTCCCATGCTTCGGGCGGTACCTGCTATCGTGCGCACAGCAGCGTCCATGTCGGCAGCGGTCAGGTCTGGCATTTTCGTCGTCGCAATATCTTCAAGCTGCTGGCGATTTACCTTGCCAACTTTCTCGGTACTCGGCTCTCCGGATCCCTTTGGGATACCGGCAGCTTTCCGCAGCAACACAGCGGCCGGCGGCGTCTTCGTAATAAATGTGAAACTACGGTCAGCGTAGACCGTAATAACAGACGGTATCGGCAATCCGGGCTCAACGCCCTGGGTCTGCGCATTAAATGCCTTGCAGAACTCCATGATGTTGACACCGTGCTGACCCAATGCAGGACCGACCGGCGGACTCGGATTTGCCTGCCCCGCCGGAACCTGCAATTTGATGTAACTGGCTACTTTCTTTGCCATCTTGATTTCCTCTCGAGTTCAAACGGCTTGTTAAGCCTCCTCGCAATTAATAAGGGGTCAGAGCCCTTTTTTATCCTTCCGAATAACGTCTTGACCAATACTTAGAAAAGGGCTCTGACCCCTTGCTAGCCTTTCTCGACCTGGCTGAAATCCAGTTCGACCGGTGTCGATCGACCTAATATCTGTACTGCAACCTGCAAACGGCTCTTCTCGTAGTGCACCTGCTCGACTACGCCGCTAAAATCATTGAACGGGCCGTCCGTGACGCGAACAACTTCGCCTGGCTCGAACAGCACTTTCGGCCGTGGCTTGTCGACGCCTTCCTTGACCCGGTTAAGGATTTGATCGGCCTCTTTCTCCGTAATTGGCGCAGGGCGATCGCTCGACCCGCCAATAAATCCCAGCACTTTCGGCACTTCCTTTACGAGGTGCCAGGTCTCGTCGTCCATTTCCATTTGCACCAGGACATAGCCCGGGAAGAACTTGCGCTCACTGCGTCGCTTCTGTCCTTCCTTCATCTCGACGACCTCTTCGGTCGGCACGAGAATCTCTCCGAACTTGTCCTCCAGACCCATTAGCGCAATTCGCTCTTCCAAGGAGGCCTTCACCTTGTGCTCGAAATTGGAATAGGCGTGAACGATGTACCAGCGTAATGCCACTTCGGTACTTTCCTCTTGAATCTGTGTCACTTAGCCGGTGGAACCGACTAAGGTGCGTGTCAACCAGAGCAGGAACGAATCCAGGCCCCAGAAAAACAACGCCATAATTAATGTGAAAACGAAGACTGCGATGGCAGTTTGCGTTGTCTCCTGCTTCGTTGGCCAGACAACTTTGCGAATCTCAATTCGCGCACCCTGGATGAAAGCCCACAGCCGCTGGCCCTGTGTGCTGGACATCGCGACAGTAATACCGGCCGCAAGACCGCCGAGCACCATCAGGACGCGGAGCGGTAGTGCAATTTCCAGAAAGTAGTAATAGCTGTAAAGACCGCCCACAAGCATGCCTGCTGCAAGCAACAGCTTTATGATGTCGAGAATTCCCGACTCGCTTGTGTCCTGAGTTGTTGTTGTCACCTAATCGCCTAAATTTGTCTCTGCAATCGCCCGCTGGGGCGGGCTCCTACTTCGCGGCTGAAGCCGCTCCTATAACTTTCTTTACTAACTTGGCAGGCCAGGAGGGAATCGAACCCCCAACCTGCGGTTTTGGAGACCGCCGCTCTGCCAATTGAGCTACTGGCCTTTCACGTCCAAAAATTTCAGTTGATCAGGCGATGTCGAATACGTGGAACTCTGTGCATTCATTCAATCGCCCTACCACCTGTTCCAATTCGCCCGCCGGGGCGGGCTCCTACGATGCCTCAATAGCATGTCTATCTGGGGTCAGAGCCCGGCTCTGACCCTGGTTCACTTACTCAATGATTTTGGCGACGACGCCAGCACCCACAGTCCTGCCACCCTCACGGATAGCAAACCTGAGCCCATCTTCCATCGCGATCGGTGCAATCAGGTCTACCACCATCTGCACGTTGTCGCCCGGCATCACCATCTCGGTGCCCTCTGGTAACTCAACCGCACCCGTTACGTCCGTCGTGCGGAAGTAAAACTGCGGCCGATAACCCTTGAAAAACGGCGTATGACGGCCGCCCTCTTCCTTGGTCAGTATGTATACCTCGGCCTCAAACTTCGTGTGCGGCGTAATTGAGCCCGGCTTCGCCAACACCTGGCCGCGCTCAACCTCTTCGCGCTTGGTGCCGCGCAGCAACACGCCAACGTTATCGCCTGCCTGGCCCTCGTCCAGCAGCTTCCTGAACATCTCAACACCAGTACAGACCGACTTCTCGGTATCCTTGATACCCACAATCTCGATCTCGTCGCCCACCTTCACGATGCCACGCTCGATACGACCGGTGACCACCGTGCCGCGACCAGAGATCGAGAACACGTCCTCAACCGGCATCAAAAAGTCGCCGTCAATCGCTCGCTCAGGAATCGGTATGTAGGCATCCATCTCCTCAATCAGCTTGTTGATCGAGGGTATGCCAATCTCCGTTTCATCACCGTCAAACGCCTTCAGCGCTGATCCCGTGATGATCGGCGTGTCGTCGCCAGGGAACTCGTAAGTAGACAGAAGATCACGCACCTCCATCTCCACCAGCTCCAAAAGCTCATCATCGTCAACCTGGTCGGCCTTGTTCAGGTAACCCACGATATAGGGAACGCCTACCTGGCGTGCCAGCAGAATATGCTCGCGCGTCTGTGGCATCGGACCATCGGCCGCACTAACCACCAGGATCGCACCGTCCATCTGCGCCGCACCCGTGATCATGTTCTTCACGTAATCAGCATGCCCCGGACAGTCCACGTGCGCGTAGTGACGGTTGTCACTCTCGTACTCAACGTGTGCCGTCGCAATCGTGATGCCGCGCTCTTTCTCCTCCGGCGCATTATCAATCTGATCGTAGCCCTTGACCTCGCCGCCGTGCTTGGCCGCCATAACCTTCGTCAGCGCTGCCGTCAGCGTCGTCTTGCCATGGTCTACGTGACCAATCGTGCCTACGTTTACATGTGGCTTTGTTCTTTCAAATTTTTCTTTACCCATGACCCTTGTCTCGTGACCTTTGTCTAAACAAAAACTAAATTTTCACCTTCTGGCTGGAGCCCACACCCGGATTTGAACCGGGGACCTCTTCCTTACCAAGGAAGTGCTCTACCCCTGAGCTATGTGGGCGATGGCCAATTAACAATAGCTGTACAGTCTTAAAGCACGACCTTCCAATCTGGAGCGGGTGATGGGAATCGAACCCACATCATCAGCTTGGAAGGCTGAGGTTCTACCTTTGAACTACACCCGCCTGGTTTTACGCTCTGCCCTTCCCTTAACGCGCTTTCTCCAGCGCGCAAAAAATTCTGACAGTCTTTATCTCAAACCGTCTGAATTTCAGTAATCTAAAATGTGCGCCTTCCCCAAAGAGAAACCGTTATGTACGCGACAGTAACTCTGAAGCAAGCCAGATTGCGTCGCGCGGCGTATTTTCAAGCGTCAACTTTCAGCAAACCAGTCCAGCAACTCCATCTGCTATACTCGCCGCCATCTTCCACCGTCAATATTCAGTTCTGGTGGAGGGGGTAGGATTCGAACCTACGTAGGCTTAGCCAGCAGATTTACAGTCTGCCCTCGTTGACCGCTTGAGTACCCCTCCGCGGACACAAGCCGGGTATTGTCTAATCGTCCCGCCCGAGTGTCAACAGCTAAGTTACTGATTTTTTGTTCCGCCGCTGCTCCCCCGAACCGACCCAGGAACCCCGAGTGGTGCGGGTTTCAGCCTTTTTTCGACCAATGCCAGGGCTCATAGGCTATTCCCCACGGATTATCCCGCGGGTACGTCATCGAAAAACCGTAGCCCAATGCGTTCATTTCGAGCCAGCGAAACGCATCCGTGGACTCGAAATCCTCGGTCAGAGGACGCGATCCCGGCGTTGCGATATCGACAGCCTGACCTGTGTGATGCTCACTGTGTCCCGGCGCAGCATTGACCCGGAGAATGTCGTCGATACGCTGGCCGGCGTTGATTTTCTTGCGAATCAAAGCCGCCTGGTACTCAACACTGCGAAAACCGGACACGATCAGGAGTTGAATTCCGTCGACCGCTGCTGCGTCCGCCATCGCTCGCCACTGCCGGGCTGCCTCAGGCATCAGGCACTGCATACGACCGACGAGATTGGGTCCGACATCTACAAGATTCCCCGGCTCCTCGAATGCAGGAGGCCCGCCGTCACGACCATAATCTTCGGGAATGCCGAGTTCTTTGTGAAGTTCGCGTAGCATACGGGGCGCGATTGTCCCACAACTCTCCCGCCTGCAACCATGACAGAAGACAAGATTTATGCCTCAAATCTGCCCGGTGACGAGCCGTTTTGCTTTGATGACGAGGTCGCCGCGGTCTTTCCCGACATGCTCAGGCGTTCGATCCCGGGTTATGCGGCATCGCTCGAGGCGATTGGTTCTCTTGCGGCCCGCTACGTCAAACCAGGTACGAGTTGCTACGACCTGGGTTGTTCGCTCGGCGCGGCGACGCTGGCGATGCGTCAGGCTATTCGAGTTCCGGATTGTCGAATCTTTGCGATGGACAACGCACCAGCCATGGTCGAACGATGCCAGACGATCATCGCACAGGACGACGCGGCACACGCGTCGCGCACACCAGTGGACGTGAAACTGGTCGATATTTGCGATGTCACGATCAGTAATGCGTCGATGGTTGTTATGAATTACACACTGCAGTTTCTCGGCCCTGATACTCGCAACATGATGGTCCGCCGAATTTGCGATGGATTACTGCCAGGAGGTTTGTTCGTCCTGTCCGAGAAGGTCATCGACGACGATCCACACATGGAGGAGTTACTCGTTGATCTGCATCGCGAGCACAAGCGGCGCAATGACTACAGTGAACTCGAAATCAGCCGCAAACGCGCGGCTCTCGATAACGTCCTCATCCCGGAAACTGTCGCCGTGCACAGGGAGCGGCTCACAAGTGCCGGATTTGCACACAGTGCAGTATGGCTACGTTACTTCAACTTCGTGTCCATCATTGCGATCAAATAGCGATGATCGAATTCTCAAAACTGTGGCGATGCCTCGCCGATCTCGGCCTCGATTCGTGGCAAGCTCGCCTGGAGACCCTGGTTCAAGAGCGGCTGCAGGATGAAAGTCATGGTGACTTCTCGCTGTGGCGACAGACCCTTGAGGCGGTGCGCGCGATCGAAGACGACGATCCGCAGACGGCCCGGGAGCTTCTGCTGGCCCTTGCACCGTGGCGCAAAGGTCCCTTCGACGTCGCAGGAACTACGATCGACAGTGAGTGGCGCAGCAATCTGAAATGGGATCGCCTCAAAGACCAGATCGCACCACTTCAAGGCCGAGTCGTGCTCGATGTCGGTTGCGGCAACGGCTATTACATACTGCAGATGAAAAACGCGGGGGCCCGTGCGGTGATCGGCATCGACCCGACAATTCTCTATGTCATGCAGTTTCTCGCGCTCGAGCACTTTCTCCAACCTGAGGCCGTGTTCGTACTGCCACTGCGGTTGGATGAGTTGCCAGAGAATCAACGTAGATTCGATACAACTTTTTCGATGGGCGTTCTCTATCACCAACGCTCACCTATTGACCACTTGCGGCAATTAAAAGGATCCTTGCGCCAGGGTGGCCAACTCGTGCTCGAGACGATATTCGTTCCCGGTGAGGAGTCGTACGCGTGCACGCCCGCCCACCGCTATGCGCGCATGCGCAACGTTTGGTTATTACCGACGATTTCCGAATTAGTCACGTGGTTGCAGCGATCCGGATTCACCGGAATCGAAGTCATCGACAAGTCATTGACGACGGCTGATGAGCAGCGAAGTACGGAGTGGATGCGCTTTGAATCCCTGCGTGAGGCATTGCAACCGGGTGCTCCCGACCGGACTGTTGAGGACTGGCCCGCTCCACGGCGCGTTATAGTTCTTGCGAAAGCGCCGTAGTTTCCATAAGTTCTGTTATGACAGAAATAATGGAAGAAAATATGAAGCTCTCGCCAGCCGTTGAGAAATACGTGCTCCATTGGGGTGAAATGGGTACACGCTGGGGCACGAATCGCACCGTGGCCCAAATTCAGGCATTGCTCTATCTATCGCCCGAGCCCCTGCGCGCCGATCAGATAGTCGACGCTCTGTCCGTAGCACGCTCAAACGTCAGCACGAGTATCCGTGAACTTCAGGGATTCGGGCTTGTGCGCATGACACACGTTCTTGGTGACCGACGCGACTACTTCGAGTCTCTGCATGATGTCTGGGAGCTGTTCCGCGTCATTATCGAACAACGCAAGCAACGTGAACTGAATCCGACACTATCGATGTTGCGCAGTGCCGCCGAGGAAGTCGAATTGGAGGACGACACTCACCCTGTCACCAAGGAACGCATTCGCAATATGCTGAATTTCATCGAATCGACGAGTGAGTGGTACGAGCAGATCAATGATATTTCGTCAGCAACGCTGACAAAGTTGATGAAGCTCGGTAAAGGAATTACGAAGTTGGCCAAATAGCCAGCGTCGGAGGCCTTATAGACAGGACTCCTCTGTCCTCTCGCTTCCTGCTGTTCTTTCGCGGAAAATCCAGACGGTTTCGGTGATGGCTTTCGCCTCCGGACCGCCGTTGATCGCATCACCGGGTCGATAAAAGTAACCGCCCGGCGTGTAGATCCATGTATGCACTTCTCCGCCAACGCACTCGCTGTGTTGGTATTGCCCTTCTATCAGGTATCCCTCACGAATGACCGATGATGATTGCCAGGGAATAATCGCCCCGGGCTCGATTCTCAATAGCCAGGTGCGGGCACCGTTACCCGGATCGTCGCGTAACTCCTTGATGTCGACACCGTCTGTATCCGTGGCTTGCCAGCCGACAAGGCGGCTGTCGAGAATTACAGGCGACTTGATCATTGCCAGCGGATCGACGTCATCCAGGAAATACAGAATTCGAGCTCCATTGGACGTATGCAAATTGAAGCCAAAAGTTCCGGGCGGTATCTGCAAGTAACCGCCGAGGCCTAAGGTGATATCCGCGACCTCCAGGTCACCGGAGAGCACAAGTATCTCGAGCAACTTCCCCGGGGCGCCTCCAGTCGTCCCCTCCCAGTCTGGTGGCAGATCGATTCGATTGCTCGTGCGCCGGGTCTGCGGGTCACCGGAGAATTGCTTGGCACGTACGCCAGGAAGGCTCGCAAGAAACATGTCATCCAGTTCATCCGACTGGACGAACGCCGGGTATGGCAGCTTTGGCGGTCCTGATGCACAAGCAGCGATAAACACCAAGAAAAAAGCCGCCCAGTATCTGGGCGGCATAACAAGCTGAAGATGTCGTCGGCTAATTGCGAATCGCATAAAAAACGGAACCTCCATGTCACATTGAGTTTCTGCTTCTTTCGTTAACATGCAGACAGGCCGCTGCTTTGACCGCTGTGGCGAGTTGCGCAGGCAACCAGCCACTTGAGCAACGTGTTGAGAGGAGCACGTGATGCCTGCCGTCAAATCGCGCATCCGGCACGGCGTCCCGCCCGCATTGCCAATTACATCCCATCTCCGTGCGTACCGAGTTGGTACGGTCGGAATGCTACTACATCTTGTATAGGAAGGCGAGTTATGCACAAGATATAGCCCCTCGACGACAAACGAACGGAAAATAAGCTTGAACGACAACGCGACCCTCCACGGACGCTCTACACATCAAACGGTTGGTCTTTTTCTTGGGCCATCGCTCACATTGCTGATGCTTGTCAGCGACGCACCAGCCGGCCTCTCGGATGCCGGCTGGGCGACTGCCGCAGTCGCCGTATTGATGGCCGTATGGTGGGCGACTGAAGCTGTACCGATTGCCGCCACCGCCTTATTACCTCTCGCCTGCTTCCCGCTCCTCGGCGCCACCAACATGGCGGACACGGCCGCACCTTATGCGAACAAGGTCATCTATCTGTTCCTGGGCGGCTTTATTGTTGCGTTCACCATGCAGCGCTGGAACTTGCACCGACGAATAGCACTGAATGTGTTGCAACATGCCGGTGGCAGCGGCCGGCTTCTCGTCGGCGGGTTCTTGCTGGCGAGCGCCCTGATCAGCATGTGGGTCATGAACACATCGACAGCAATGATGCTGATGCCGGTCGCCGTATCCGTCGTTACTGTCATTCACGCATCGGTACGCGATCTGGGTGCCCGTGAGCGAAAGGACTTTCAGCACGCCATGCTCCTCGCTGTCGCCTATGGAGCGACGATTGGCGGGCTGACCACGCTCGTCGGCACGCTACCGACGGCGATGCTCGCTGCATTTATGCTCGAGAGCTACGGAACCACGATCAACTTTTCTGACTGGATGATGGTTGGCCTGCCCCTTGCGATCGCTATGTTGCCGCTTTGCTGGTTTGTTCTGACCCGCTTGGTTTTCGACGTGAGTTTCAAAACCTCGGGAGAAGGCCAGGCCGAACTCAGAAAGCTCAAAAACGATCTCGGCAAGATTAGTAAACCTGAAATTCGAATATCGATTGTCGCCGCCATCATGATAGTGGCATGGGTCGGGCGGCCGTTCTGGATTCAGCTGCCTGGACTGGCCGCACTCGACGATACCGGCATTGCAATCGCGGGAGCAATTGCAATGTTCATCATCCCGTCCGGAGACAAGGACGACCCGACCTTGATTCGTTGGAAATACGCCGAGCAACTGCCCTGGGGAGTCATCCTGTTGTTCGGCGGTGGCCTGTCGCTTGCCAGCGCTTTCATCAGTACGGGGCTGGCTGCGTGGCTGGGAGCGACACTACAGACTATTGGCACCATGCCCTTGCTGGCGGTCGTCGTCGCTATTACATCGATGATCATTTTCCTGACTGAATTGACGAGCAATACTGCGACGATTGCTACCTTTCTGCCGATTGCGGGAGCGATTGCTATCGAGTCAGGTATGGATCCGATTGTCCTCGCGGTACCGGTAACGTTGGCTGCCAGTTGCGCGTTCATGTTGCCGGTCGCGACACCACCCAACGCCATTGTGTTCGGCTCCGGATTGCTTACGATTCCAAAAATGATGCGCGCCGGATTTGTCGTGAATATTGTCGGTATTGCCGCCGTCACGTTTGTGGCCCTTATCCTTGCACCACACTTTCTTAATTAGGTACCGCCGTGGCCAAAAAATACGAGATCGTCAAGAAGAACAAAGTCCGCCAGCTCGCGGAAAAAGCAGTCTATGACACTGCGGCCGTGCATCACATTCTCGACTCGGCGCTCGTCGCGGCTGTGGGTTTTGTGCAGGACGGCGAACCGGTCGTTGTGCCGATGATCTATGGTCGCGAGGGCGAAACAATCTATTTGCATGGTGCGAGAAAAGCCAGGGTCATCCGTCTGCTGGAGCAGACGGGTCTGCTGTGCCTGAACGTCACTCACGTCGACGGTATCGTATTCGCACGATCAGCATTCAATTCTTCCATGAATTATCGTTCCGCGACACTGTTCGGAGTACCGCGACTGATTGACGACAGGGACGGCAAAATTCACGGCATGCGTGTGATCAGTGAACACACAATGCCCGGTCGTTGGGATGAGCTTCGAGATCCACTGGAAAAAGAAATCAAGATGACGGGTGTCATCGCCGTCGACATTGAGTCTGCCTCCGCGAAGATCTCAAGCGGCATGCCCGATGATGAGGATGAGGATTACGATATCCCGATCTGGGCCGGTGTATTGCCGCTGCAATCATCGCTAACAACATTACAGGACGATGATCGGCTACACGAAGGCGTCGAACCCTCGTCCGTCGTTCGTGCGCTGGAAGGAAAAATTCTGTGAGGACTGTCACCTTACATTCATGAATTCACTGTTCTCGGCCTCGAGCCGCAGCAACGCTTCTTTCGTATCGAGCCCGCCCCCAAAACCGGTCAGTGCGCCACCGCTGCCAATAACACGATGGCAGGGAATAATGATTGGAATCGGGTTGCGGCCGTTTG
>Ga0255039_10000621_pt1 | contig 11529 bp, 10 predicted proteins | sample BC1_12_1_MG_FD_181713 | JGI IMG/M metagenome (GOLD analysis project Ga0255039, IMG submission 181713) | Seawater microbial communities from Strait of Georgia, British Columbia, Canada - BC1_12_1 | ecosystem: Environmental > Aquatic > Marine > Strait | place: Canada: British Columbia | collected... | reverse complement strand
CTGTTGCTGAATTAATCTGGCCGCCAATAACGAGTCGAGGCCGCCCGAGATCAGCGCGACTGCTTTTCTAGTCATGCAAGTGTTTCTGGTTAAAACGGGGAGTATAACAATAATCACCGGAGTCGATAAATCGACTCCCGTGATTATTCAATCAAACATCGTGCTTACCAGCAATCAGCAGGATTTGCGCCAGTTCCGCCTTTGACTCCAGTATTGGTCAGCGTCAGGCTGGTGCAGTCGGCATCGTTTGCCTGGGGTTGACCGGCAACCGGGGTTGCAGTCAGGGTAAACGTGGTTGCAGTTCTTGTTGTGGTATCGATCGAATAGTAGTTAGTATCGGTTGCAATTGCTGCGGCTACGTTGCAGCCGCCTGCATTATAGGCCCCGTACAGGCTCTTGCATTTTTCCAGTGAGGCGGCGGTCGCGGTTAGCTCGGCGCGCCCTTCGGAACGGTTCGAGCGAATCACGTTGTCACCGAAAAAACCCATCGCGACGGCGGTGAGGATACCGATAATTGCGACCACGATCATGAGTTCGATCAGGGTGAAGCCTTTTGAGTGTTTCATAGTAGTACTCTCATATTTACTAGTAAGGGCATGTTTACTAGGAAGCGTCAGGTGTTTCGTAGTAGATAATATCGACGTAGTTGACTCCGTCCAATATTTTCCCCTTGAAATAGATATGATCGCCCAGCTTGAAGTCCGAGAAACTTTTCCGTTTGTTGTCGTTGCTGTTCAGCGAGGCGCCGGGAGCAAAGCGGAAACTCCTGCCATTGACGGTAAATTTGTCGTAGCCAAGCTTGCTTATAACACCTGATTGATCGAAGGTTTCCACCGTTGACGTAGACCCGTTAGAGCCAGGCTTGATTGTCACGCTTGCCTGGCCGGAAGTTCCCTGCGCCAACGCGGTGGTCCACGGCAGCATCAGCGATGAAATTACCAATAGCTGGGCTAGAAGTGTTTTGAACTGTTTCATTGGAGTAACTCCTGCCACCCGAAGCGGCCGGTTGGAGGTGAAGGAAGTTCTTTAACCTTGGAGGGTGTTTCAGCGGTGTAGGCAATGTCTTCGATAAACACCGGCTCGGGCAGAAATCCTTCCTGTCGAATCGCGGCGATGGTGTCGGTGTTACCCGAGGCATCGGTCACTTTATCGTTGTCGTCGATGTAGCCGTCGTCGTTGGTATCAATCGCAACTTCGTCCGGCGAACCGCCATCAATGATATTTACCGCAAAACGATAACCGAATCCACCGACCGAACAGGGGTCGGTCACCGGCACGAAACTATTGAAGAAGACGAGTTCTCCCCGTACCACGGGATTGGTCACCGAGCGTTCTCCGCTGTCAGGTAACTCGAAGAACCAGCCGTGGTCACCGCCGAGGTAATCGACTGGGTTGCGAGTCAGTACCCGGTCGGTGAAGTTGGTGTCGTAGGTCTGCTCTACCAGGTCGCCATCGTCGAGGTCGTCATCGCCCTTGTCCCAGACGCCGTAGAAATAGTTGTCTTCGGTGCTGGTCTTGTCGGCATCGACCAGGTATTGACCTGAACCGAAGAAGACCATCACGTTTGGCTCGTTGGTGCCGTCATCCGAAATGGTCGGGTGCTTGGAAAGCGTGGGTTTGGATGTGATGGGTTGATCACCTTTGGTGGTAAACAGTGGGGCACTACCCGGAATTGCCCATGCAGCGGAGCTGGTGTCGCTCAAGTCAAAAGCCCACATCTGGCCTTTCAAGTCGCCGGCATAGACGCGGTCGATCGTTCCATTGCCATCGAGGTCAGCCAGTGCCGGGGTAGCGAGGCCATTGCGATCGGTGGGCGAGCCGGAATTGGTGCTGATCTCAATATAGTCACCGGCGCTCCAGGAGCCATCGGCTCCCTTGGCGATATCGACGATGAAAAGCTTGGCTTCACCATCACCGGCATCGTTATATCCGTTGCCGAAGATTGCTACCCATGAACCGTCGTTGGTCATGCCCATTTGCGGCCGGCTATAGGTGAAACCCAGGTCGGCATCATCGTTGTTGGTGAATTCCCAAAGTACGACCTTGTTGGCATTAGTCTCTATGAAAGTGGCTGGATCGGTTACGTCGAGGGCAAAAATACCGCGCCCGCCGCCGCGTTGACCACTAACCAGTACAGTTTGCCACTTGAGGCCACTACCGAGATCGGCAAAGATGTCGGAAACCGTGGGCGTCAGGTCGTTATAGTACTTGTGCACGTAGTTCTGCTCGGTCAGGTAATGCAGACCTTCGCCAGAGCTGGTCGAAAACAGGTTGCTGGCGATATAGGCAAGCCTTTCCTCGCCATCGGCCTCGGCAAAGCCGTGCATCTTGCCGCCGTTGGAACCTGCATAGACCATACCGTCACGGGTTGCCGCCGGACCCGTCTTAAAGTCCGAGTAGCGACTACCGACCGAAGTCGGGAACGGTGCGGTGTCGGGCCAGCGTAGATCAGGTGCGCCGACGAATACCGGACCCGAATTGACCAGGTCGCTCAGCAGCGAGAGACGCTCGCGGAAGAAGTTTCCGGTACCTTCGTCGGTACGGTCTCCGCGCAGATAATTGAGCCGTGCCTTACCGACGGTGTCGGTATCGACGCCACCTGACGGGCTGGTTTTAAGGTCGGCCTGTTGTGCACTACTCAGGTCGTCCCACTGAAACGCGACGCCGTCGTTACCGTCATGCGTCAGGATGGTACGCGGGTTGCTGCCAATGTCGCGCGCGTTGAGTTCATCAGCAGCGGCCCATAGCGGAGTTGTTGATAGCGCACCCGTGTTCAGGTCGACAATTTTGAAAGCAAACAGGTTGCCCTGCCAGCGGTTGGTATTGAATTGCGCCAGGTAAACCACCGATTGCGTGGTCAGTTTGGCCGAGTTGATCGAAACCGCGGCCGCGGTCGCGGTACGTTCGGCGATATCGGAGATAGCGGCGTTCAGGGATTGTTGTAACTGCCCGGGATTGCCTGCGGTCAGGTACTGGCCGCGACCGTTATAAGCGGCGTGCCACATATCATCGACCGTAGTTTCGGTATTCGCCACCGGGGTCGGCCAGCTGAATCCCGCGGCGAGCGGGTCGTCAGTCAACGGATTGAGACTGCCGTTCAATCCGAAGGCGATAGTATAGGTCACCAGGTGCTGGTGATCGGCTTCATCGATCCCGGTCTGGGTTGGGACCTTGTCCGCGAGGTCGCTGCGCAAGTCACCCTCGTAATCGCGCATGGCGACGTCGGCGAGGGTATCGCTGACACCGTCGGCGTAGTTACCGCCATCGTTCGATTGCGCCTGGTTGCCGTCGAAAGGCCCGGAACCATCGGTATCGGTGTTTCCAACCGACGGGTTGCCGCCGTTCCAGAAACCGTCCGACATCAGGATGTTGAAGTTTTGCTGACACTCGCCGCCTTTACTGGCCGACAGAATCGGCGCGTCGCTGTCGGTGTCATCGAAGTAATTGCCGACATCCCTGAGCGCACGTCTGGCCGGCGTCGTAGCATTGGGTATAACGATACTATAGAGTGATTCGAGCATATCACGCTTTTCGTCTGGATCGCTCATGGTCTCTACGTCTTCGCGATGACCACCGTTGAACAGCAGCATGCCGACACGCGTAGCGTCGGTATTGTTAATCGTGCTGCCGATGATGGCCTTGGTCGCGTTGATGCGTGAGCGGTAATACTGGAACCAGTTTGCAAAATTTTGCATTTCTGCTGTTCCGGCGGCTATTTCAACATGGGTTTTGACGTCCGTCTGATCAAGCTGACCATCACCCTCGACGTCTTTCCAGATGAAGTAAGTCGGGATGTAGTATTCGTTCGTGGTGACAGTTACATCCGGGCCGGGAATAGATATGTTGTTACTGGTGTAACTGTGTCTGGCGGTCAAATCGACGCTTTCGCCCCCGGGACTGTCCGGGTCCTTAAGTGCTGCGGTCGGATCGGCATCGGTATACATTGGTGAGCCATCCTCCTGGCTACCCGCCCATGGGGTATATGTAAGACTTGGGTTGTAATAGTTACGGTTGCCTTCATGGTTGCGCACCACCCAACTCCGGTTCCACTCCGCTACCAGCGCAGTAAACGCAGTAACCAGTTCGTCCGTGCTGCCGGGATTAAACGTGCCGTTGACGAATGCACTGGTAATACCCCAGGGTGGCAAAAACCCGCGGTTAGTGTAAAGGCGCGAGAATGTCGGCGTATAGTAGGCGCGATCGTCGTTATCAATAATGGGCAGGCCGCTAGAGGTGGTGAGGCCGGCGGTGCCGTCCTTGACCAGCGGACCCCAGTCCATGCTGCCCGAGTCATCGAGTGTCAGAAAGACGTTGGGTTCGACGATGGAAGACAGAAACAGTGGTGCGGTGGCCAGGTTGCCGGGCGCGGCGTAAGCCGACTGCATCGTTGACATGCTGAAGATCGTGCTCGACACGAAAATTGCAAATCCCTTGAATAGTTTTTTGGTAAACATGGTAATCATCCTAAAATATCAGTGTTACGGCTTGTCTTTGCCAAAGTACGCTTGTACGTATCTGAAGGAATTACCGGTCAAGCCAGCGCCACGTGCGGTCGAGCGGTAAATTGATACGATGTCGCCGGTTTGTAATGTCCCATAGCCACCGACGTTGATGCCGGCGAGTGGGTTTTGTGACCGGTCTCCCAGGTATTCGATCATGTAACGCGGTTGTTCGAACGCATTGAGGGAGGTTGCAGACGATTGTGATGCGGTGGTCCAGGTCGTCGCGTTGAAGTAGTTCGGACTGAAGTAAGCGGTATTATTGTCCTGCACGGTATACAGGCCGAGCGCAGCGTTGCTGAAATCTACGTTGGTGTTTGAATTTTCGACAAAATCCTCGGCCGTAATCAGTCCCACTTCAGCCGACTGAAACATCAACCCGGTTTCACGCTGGTTACCGGCCATTGCCAGGTCGGTGGTAGTGCGTTGAATCGAGGTCAGGCCCAGCATGGTAAGACTGACCAGTATGATCAGGCTGACCACCAGTGCGACGCCTTGCTGTGAATGTTTGTATGCAGTATTCATCATGAGCCTATCCGGTTACGTAGTGCAACGGTCGCGGTGAAAACCTGGCGCAGCCTGCGGTCACCCGGCGTGGTTTGCACGCCGTTAAATGAGTAAACCTGGGGGGCCTCGGCAACGAAATCGTCGATCGATCGCAGCAGCAACATGACCCTGATGGAAACCACGTCATCGAAATCGGCGACGTTATTCGAACTCAGGTATTGATTCGCAAATTGATCGTTGTCGCTGTCGACGCCATACAGGAGTTGCATGTCCTCAATGCCTTCGACCAATTCCACGGCGGTACCGAACTCGGTACGAAAAAGTGCCGGTTCGCCACTGGCACCATTGGCGATATTGTAGGTAACCGTCTGTAATTCGATCACCGAAGCATCGTTTTGATATTGCTGGCTCTTGCTGCCGGCAAAGGTAAGAAGCGTATTGGCAGCAACGGTTGTCGAAGTAGTGACCCGCAAAATGTCGGCCTCGGCCTCGATCAACAGATCGTTCGCGCCGCAACGGGTAACAAGAACAAAGTCACCTTGACCAATCCTGGAGCCAGCGGTGACGTTGAGACTGGGTGTACCAGCGAGGACAAAAGGACTTTGGACATTGGCCTGACCCGGCTTGCCGCCGCGAATGGTCACCGTGTCAGAGCCGTTCAGACCGGCGTTATTGGTGCCTTCGATCGCTTCTTCGCCGACAAAATCGTGGACGTTACTGTTGTAACCCGCGAACGTCCCGGTATTTATCGTATTGTTGATATTGTCGGTATCGGCCGGATTGAATTTTACACAACCCCATTCGTTCGACAGGCGCAAATCCTGGCTCATCGAGTCGAGTGCGAAACGGCCGTTTTCCTGGATTTCCGCGAGCGCGTTGGTGAATTTGAAAGTGGTCTTGTTGCCGAGGTAGACCTGTACGATCCCGCCCAGCAGGAACAGGCTGATGACCAGTGCGACCAGGATCTCGACCAGCGAAATACCACATTGTTTGTGCAGGTGTTTCATGGCGCCACCACTAGTGTGTAACAGGTTAAATCGACATTTGGATTGGTGCCGCAGTTGGTGCCGGTAGCACCGGTACCTTCATCGTCCCACATCACGTTCACCAATAAACCATCGGCGGTACTGGTGATGACGCCGCGTCCACCGGGAAGGTTTCCCGTCATGGTGGCCCAGTCTGCGGCATCTGCGGTGAGCATCTGCGCGTTGGTACAGGTTGCACTCAGGCAATCCTGTGAATAGCTATTGGCGGTATCAATACCGTCGTAATTGGCGAATTCGCTTATATTGGCACGGATGCGATCCGACATGTTATAGGCGTACCAGACTGCCTGGCTATGATTGAGCGAGCTGGCATTCTGGCTCATCGCGGTAATTTGCAAGGATGCGATACCGAGTAATCCAATCGAGATTACGAGCAGAGCAATCATTGACTCGACCAGGGTTACACCTTGCTGGATGTGTTTTCTGATTAGCATGCTGAACCATCCTCGACTCTGACTCGACCGGTAGTGGATATTCTGATGGTTTTACCGAATGCCCCGCTGCGAGCATCGCAGAGCAGAAAGCTGCCGACCGAAGCGGCGGTAACAAAGCCGCGATAGTCGTAGGTTACCTGGGTGCCGACCGCAGTCGTCAGGGTGTTGGCGCCATCGAGCGCCTGTTGCGCGCGCAGAACTTGTTCGCCTGCGGTAAAGGTGTTACTTCCATCGGCATCGATGTAAACTATCCAGCCGTCCTGCCAGTTGCCACCGGTACAGCTTGTAGTGTTGCTGCTGATACAGATGGATACCTGCTGACTGAGCTTGACCGCTTCGCTGCGAGCATATGCGAGGTGACCGATCAACGTATTGATATTCGTCGTCAGCCGGTCGTTCTGTGTGAAGGTAGTCATTGACGGTATCGCGATTGCGAAAACGATGGCAATCATCGCTACCGTTACTACTAACTCCATTAAGGTAAAACCTGAATTCTTTTTCATGCCTGTATCCTAATAGAATCGGGAAGAAAGTCTGCTTAAAGAAGATAGGATATAAAAAACCACCGATAAACGGTACCCGGTTGTAAAAACACTTGAAATCAACGATCTACGAGATGAGAAACGCGTCACAAGATGTCCGCTAGCGATCCAATAGCACGTTCCATAAAAAGCTTTGTGCGTCGCAGTGGCCGCATGACCCCATCACAGAAAAATGCACTCGAGGTTTACTGGCCCTCGTTTGGTATCGACTTCAACGAAAACGGGCTGAACCTACCCGCCGGGTTCGAAACACTGAAACTTGAGATCGGAATTGGTAACGGCGATGCATTGATTCATATGGCCACGGCCGACCCGCGTAGTCTTTACCTGGGGGTCGAGGTGCATGAATCGGGTATCGGGCACTGCCTTAATCATATTCACCAGCGGGAGCTGGCCAACGTACGTTTGATCAAACATGATGCGATCGAAGTGCTGCAGCATATGATTGCGCCGGCAACGCTCGATCGTATGCTGCTGTTTTTTCCTGATCCCTGGCACAAGAAACGCCATCATAAGCGGCGTATCGTCAAGCAGAGCTTTCGGGATCTGGTGTTTCGGTGTCTCAAGCCGGGAGCATCGATTCACATCGCGACCGACTGGCAGGACTATGCTGAATCCATTGCCTCGCAGTTTATCGAGGATTCCCGTTTTTTAAACCAGGGGGCTTCCAGTGGTTACATCGAGTGTCCAGCATACAGGCCATTGACACGCTTCGAGCAGCGTGGCCGCAGGTTGGGTCACGGGGTATGGGACCTGGTATTTACCCGCGATCCGACAGATCGCTAGAAAACAAGATTCATCATTGTCATCATCACGACGATGAACAAAATGCTCATAAATATACCGGCGCGCATGAAATCAGGCACCCGGTAACCCCCCGGGCCCTTGATCAGCGCGTTTACCTGGTGGGTCGGTATGAGGAAGGAGTTGGAAGTGGCGAGCGCCACCGTCAGCGCGAACAGGGCGGGGCTTGCACCGACGCCGATTGCGATATTAACCGCCAATGGCACCAGTACACCGTGGCCCCCACGTTCGACATGACCAGTGTGAAAAACGTCGCCAGCAAGGCCACCGCGGCCTGGATTACCCAGATCGGCATATCGCCGACCACCAGCAGGGTTTGCTCGGCGATCCACTTCGCTGTACCGCTGGTTTCCACCGCGAGGCCGAGCGGGATCAGGCTGGCGAGTAAGAATACGGTACTCCAGGAAACCGATTCATAGGCTTCTTCGATCTTGAGCACCCCCGATATAACCATGCCGATGGCGCCGGTCATGAGCGCTACCGATAGCCGCAAATCGGTGGATAACACCATGAACAGGGCCAGTGAAAAGAAAAACAGCGCCCAGCCAACCTTGTTGGGTCGGGTCTCTTCGCGTGGATACTCCGAGGTCACGATGACGAAATTGCGATCGCGCTCAAGGTGCGCCAGAGTTTTCCAGGTGGTGTGTGCAAGGATTGTGTCACCGGTTTCGAAGGGTATGTCGCGGATACTCTCACCTTCGAACAGGGTCTCTCCATCGCGGTGTAACGCGACCATCGCAAGCCCGTAAGCCTTACGCATCCAGATATCGCGCGCTGATTTTCCGATTAGCGAAGACCCCGGGGGGATTACAACTTCGGCGATGCCGGCCTGCGCCGAGGACAGGACTTCTGAAAATACGCGCAAACCTTTCTGAATGGTGAGGCCATAGGCATCGACGAAATCCTTCAAGTGAGCCGGCGAACACAGTACTCCGAGTGCACAGTTCGGGCCGATATCGACATCGCGCGACAAATCGCCGCGGCTGGCGCGCACACCTGAGCCGGCGGCCTTGATAGCGATGATGCGAATCTTGTTTGCGGATTCGATATCGTCTAGCACCTGTCCGACCAACGGACTGCCTTCGGGCACCACTACCTCGAATAGCAGGTAATCGACACCGTAAACTTCTTCCAGGTACTTGGTACTGCCGGCAACCGCGGTTGCAGAGTCATGCGAGACGGTTGGCAATACATATTTACCCGCGAGCATAAAGTAAAGAATGCCGGTCGTCACCAGGGCCAGGCCGATCGGGGTAACCGAGAACAGGCTCCAGGTCTCCATTTGCTGGTCCGCGGGCAGCGCAACATTTGAAGTCAGGATCAAATCGTTGAGCAGGATTAATGGGGACGAACCCACCATGGTCACGGTACCACCGAGTATCGCGGTAAAGCCCATCGGCATCAGCAGGCGTGACATGGGCAATCCTGAACGCGCAGATATTCGACTGACTACCGGCAGAAACAGGGCGGCAGCACCGACATTTTGCATGAAAGAGGAAATGATGCCGGCCGTACCCGATACGATTGGAATGATACGGCTCTCGGAACTTCCACCCACGTTTAAAATGAATGCGGCAACCTTGCTCATCATTCCCGTTTTATCGAGCCCGGCGCCGATGATCATGACCGCGATGATCGACATCACCGCGTTACTGGCGAAACCGTCGAACAGGTGTTGAGTGTCCACCAGTCCCTGTTGCAGACCCATCACCGGGGCCAGTAGCGAAGATACACCGAGTAATACCATGATCGTGATTGCGGTTTCATCGACGCTGACGATCTCGAAGACGAACAGGTAAATAGTGAAGATTAGCAAACCGGCTACCCAGGCAATTTCAGTGCTGGGCGCAAGGTCGGTGATATACCAGCAAAACGCCATGAAATTTATGCCGGCAATCCATTTTGTGCTGCGCAGCTTTCTGAGTCTGACTTTTCTAAGTCTGCCTCTGAGTATTCTTGATAGTCTGCTCAAGTGTTGGTCGAATCCTCAATAAATCACTACCAGCCGCGATCTATCCTTTACCGCTGGTTCCTAAGTGTGTAGCAAATCTGCTTGGATCAAGTAGCACCAAAGAATTTTAGCGCTGACCAGACGAGACAGGAATACCCCAAACAGTGTACACAATATTACTATTCGCTAAAAGGCGCAGCGGGATAGAACTATCTTATGAGGGCATCGCGAACACCTATAAAAGAAGATAGAATTCTGCTTCAGCAACTGTCTTCAACAACGGATTCCGGTAATGTCAAAAAAACACCCAGTGGTTGTCGTAACCGGTTCTTCCGGCGCCGGAACTTCGACCGTAAGAAAAGCGCTGGAATCAATTTTTTATCGACGCAAGATCAACCCGGTGATTATCGAGGGCGACAGTTTCCATCGCTATGATCGCGAAATGATGCGGCAAAAGATGGATCAGGCCAGTCACGCCGGTCTTAACTTCAGTCATTTCGGAGAGCAGGCGAATCAGTTCGAAAAACTGGAGGACACATTTCGCCACTACGGTGAAACAGGTCGGGGGCAAAAAAGATTTTATCTGCACAATGCGACGGAGGCGAAGTTGCATGGTGGGCGCCTGGGTTTGGAGCTGGGCGCGGGGCAGTTTTCTCCGTGGGAGGATATAGAGCCCGCTACCGATTTACTGTTTTACGAGGGCTTGCATGGTCTCGTTAAAACCGCATCGGTAGACATGACACGTTATGCCGATCTAAAACTGGGCGTGGTTCCGGTGGTAAACCTGGAATGGATTCAGAAAATTCATCGTGATAGCGCTGAACGGGGCTATAGCCAGGACGAAGTGGTGGATAACATATTACGTCGCATGCCCGACTACGTGAAATATATTACGCCGCAGTTTTCCGAAACCGACATTAACTTCCAGCGGGTGGCGACGGTGGATACTTCCAACCCGTTTATTGCTCGCGATATCCCGACCCTCGATGAAAGTTTCGTGGTGATTCGTTTCAGGAACCCGGATATTCGAAATACCGATTTCACCAATCTGTTGTCGATGATAAGCGGTGCCTTCATGTCCAGGCGTAATACCATTGTCGTGCCCGGTGGGAAAATGGGTATGGCAGTCGAGATCATTCTTACCCCGATTCTCAGTGATTTGATCAAGCGCCGTAACGCCACATGAAATTGATTGACAGCCATTGTCATCTGGACGACGACCGCTTTGATGACTGTCGTGAGCAAGTGATAACCCAGGCAGCCGTGGCAGGTGTGACGCGCATGGTTATTCCGGCAACGACCGCGAATCGCTGGGAGAAAATAAAGCAGGTCTGCGCTGGTCATGAAGGGCTTTATCCTGCCTACGGCCTGCACCCGATGTTTATCGAGCAGCACCATGTCAGTCATTTGCGCGCGCTCGACGAATGGCTGGAACGTGAGCGGCCGATCGCCGTCGGTGAATGCGGTATCGATTTTTTCCACTCGAGGGTCGATGAAAAATGGCAACGGCAGTTGTTCCTCGAACAGTTGCAGCTCGCCAACAATCATCATTTGCCGCTAATCGTGCATGTGCGCAAGTCGATGGATGAAGTCATCAGCATGCTGCGCAAACATGCGCAATACGGTGGAGTTGTGCATAGTTTTGCCGGTAGTCAGCAACAGGCGCTGCAATTGCATGACCTCGGCTTCAAGCTCGGTATTGCCGCCACCGTGGGTTTCGAGCGCGCGCGCAAACTGCAAGCGGTA
>Ga0255039_10000620_pt1 | contig 11537 bp, 6 predicted proteins | sample BC1_12_1_MG_FD_181713 | JGI IMG/M metagenome (GOLD analysis project Ga0255039, IMG submission 181713) | Seawater microbial communities from Strait of Georgia, British Columbia, Canada - BC1_12_1 | ecosystem: Environmental > Aquatic > Marine > Strait | place: Canada: British Columbia | collected... | reverse complement strand
CAAGTATATTGTTTCATAGTTGAAATGATAACAAATCAGCCATTGTGAATCAATTACGGTCGTCGGAACAGCTTGTAAGTCATTTATACATAGTTACTTACGATTAAACTATATTTACACCCCACGCCATTTTCAGGGACAATGCGTGCTCAGAAACAAAAGTCCCCCGCCCCTGGCCCACATCGAGAAAACCTTCCTCCTGCAATATCGCCAGAGCATCGACCACCGTATTTGTGCCCACGCGAATTTGTGCCATAATCTCCGTAGTGTTGGGCAATCGGTCGCCAGGTTTGACTTTGTGGTCCAGAATCAGTGAACGAATATAATTGCTAATTTGAATGCTCACCGTATCGCGCAACTTGCGATCAATCTTTATATCTTCTAACATACAATAATTTCCTGACTAATAATTAATCTTTAACGCAACATGCTATAGCGTTGCGTTGTCATACTATAAATGACACATAGGCTACGAGAAGTTTGCAATAAGAATATTGACTTTTTTGGTATCATTTATCACCATAAAACAATACGCTATAACGGTAATTATAGCGTTTTCAATGACTTATGAGAAATGTGAAAAATGGCTTTTTGCTCGCTCATAACCCGGAGGCAAATTGCCGCGTAGGCAATTTGTGTTCCTTTTCTGGCGGTAATTTGGGGTTCGAATCCGGTCCCCGCTAGTACTTACAAAATAGTGCCAACTATTTTGTTGTTTGCCAACGGCAAATTAAAAAAGGACTTACGTTAATTCGTGAGTCCTTTTATTTATGCGCAAAACGCCCTCGCGGACATATTTTGGACACAAATTATTTTTGATGTCAAGGTGTTTTCCTTTGTAAGTTTACTTTCCTACGCTGACTAAAAACATTAATAAGGCAAGTACAACAAAAACAGTGGCAATGGAGATCGCAAAACCGACACCGTCTTCCTTGGTCCATTTATCATATTCCCAGTCTGTATTAGGAAATAGTTTACGATAGTTAAACCTGTCAGGATTTTCGTAAGAGAGCCGGAGTGCTTTGGCGTCTTCAGCGTGATCAGTATTCACCTTGGTCTTCATTTTGACAAAGAACTTATCAAGCATTTTTTTGTCGTCGCGTTTTGTCATATATGAAACGAGAATAAGCACGATAAAAGGGAAAACCGTTTTCATGATAATTCGGATGGTCTCATTTAACGCATATGGATTTCCCGAAAGGTTACCACCAAGTTTGTTAAACAGTAACAACTCTAAATTCAACATTCCACCGCCTTGACTTTGCCCATCGTCATTGGTTTTTATGCCCTTTGTCCAGTAAATCGATTTGCTCGGTAACATATATGTTTTGGAAAATGAATCACCAGCCGTAAGCGCAATCGGTGCCGTTGCAGTTGCTCTTTGGTCACTACTTAACTTATTAAACGCCGCAATGTCCATATTGCGCTGATCAACATCCAACTGTTTTGCACTATATTTTCTTACCAGTGGTTCAGGATGGGTTGTTTGCATGAGCGCGTCATTGGTTTTTAAGGATGGCATCATCATGGGTAACAGTAGCGGTAATATAAAAAACAAAACCGTCGTTAAACCGATAGAGGCCCAAGCGGCGGTTTTTGTTGCCCTACGCCATTTCATACCGATCCAGAAACTGGCAGCAACCATGACATTTATTTCTAATGCAAATTTTAGTACCTGGAGGATGTTGTCAAATTGAGTCGCGATCAATGCCCCACCGATCACAACCAGTGCGCCAATAATTCTACCCATAGAGATATAATGCTTTTCAGGTTTATTAGGCACCAGTGGTCTATAAAGATTTCGGGTAATCAAGCTAGAGCAAGTTATCATCAAGCAGTCTGCGGTACTCATCAATGCCGCCATCAAGCAAGCGATCATCAACCCAACAAGCCCCATATTTAATGGGCCTAAAAGATCAAGTGTTGCATAACCCCATACAAGATCAGGGTTTTTCACTGTGTCTTGATAAAGTAAGATTGCCATGACCGCAAAGAAACCCCAAAACACAGTGACAAACCGTTTCATAAAGTTACCGACCACAAAACCGAATCGGCATTCGTATTCACCTTTGGCAGAGCCTGTGGCCACAATGGCGTTAGGCGCAACCACAACATTGATCGTAGCCATCGTCGCTAATGTTATAATATAATACCAGGTAAAATCAATGGTCGTCGGTGACCCAAAGATCTCAAAAGCAGACTCTGGTAATTGCGAATGCAGCGTACGCATCGCATCCATGAACCCTGCACCACCATAAATTTCATTGATCTTGCTCCAGCCGAAGGGAATCAATATCACCGAAAGAATAATAATAAAAATGCCCTGAATGGTATCAGTGAGAAACGCGGCTTCAAGCCCTCCCATCACTGCGTATGCCATCACGATAAAACAAACCACCCAAATCAACATATTTTGGTTAAGATGTGAGAATAGCTTTTGTGGGTTTTGTTGCGTAAGTTCGGTAATCGTGTTTTTTTCACCAGCTGTAAGGGTTTCATAATCAGCCGTGGTAAGTGTTTGCAGTGTTACGGCATTATCATATTCGATCTTTTCCTGCTGAGTAAACTCAGTCACATCTTTAGGGGTAAGGGCAATCACTGTCTTGGTCATGGCAATAAAACCAAGTGCAATAATCGTCATCATACTCACAGAACCGATCACGGCATAGACACCAGCCATCGGTTTGGAGCCATACCGTTCTTCAAAGAAATCGCCTATCGTTAGCAGACGTAATCTTCGCATCCACGGCATCACCATCCAATATAGAGGGGTCGCAAAAAGCATGAGCAGCGCACTCCAAATACCGGCGGCGCCATTGGTATAGGTTGTGGTTGTTACCCCAACGCAGGTATCGGCACTGGTGCCCTGGCCAAAAGCGGCAAAGGTCTGGATAAATTTGCCAAATTTCCTACCGCCAAGGAAATAGTCTTCCTGGTTTTTGATGCGGCGACTACTCCATATGCCAATGATTATCATTACAAGAAAGTAAAAGAAAATAATTGAAATATCAATCCATTGCAATCCAAACATACGTCATCCTTAAAAAACTATTAATTAATCGTTAATCGCACAATGCTTTGGGGTGATTAGGCTATAGGATTTTAGGGAGTTAGGCTGTAGAAGTCAATTCGTAAATATCATTCCGTGTAAATGCCTTTGTCATCTCGTAGATCATAATAACGATCTCGTCGGCAAATCCTAAATCCCTACAGCCTAAACTAAAAACACTTAATAAACCGCTTGTGCGCTTTAAGTAATCGATTGCCCATCTCATTGACTTGATCAGCGTTGAGATGCGCACAGACAGGATCCCGGGCCAAAGCGTGCAATGCTTTTTCTTTATTGCCTTCAAGGCACGCATCCAATGTCATGGTAAATACAGTTGGCCACGGTGATACCATCGACAGCACAGGTTCTGGCAACGCCCCAAAACAAATCGGAGAGAAGCCGTTACGATCTACTCGTACCGCGGTTTCAACAATTGCGCCGAGAGGTAGATTACTAATTTGGCCTATGTTAGGCACATTGCCGACATCAATAAAAACATTCCCCCCGTAGTGCGCATCAATAATATCAGCAGCAGTTTCGCGACTCCTTTTAAAGTAGTCACCTTTGATTTTCTTTTTACCTTTGATCATGGCGCGGAGATTATCGCCCCGCTGTTTCATGTGAGACTTGCGCTCTTCTATTGTTGTTCGCGACAACTTATATTTTTTCATGTTTTTCTTGTTGGTAATATATTGAGGAAAACATTCACTCGTATGCCTGTCGCCTAAATAAGGGAGCGCACCGGTGAGTCGAAACAACTCGGTAGCAACTTCCGCCTTTGAAGAAAAGCCTACCGGATCCTTTTTATGTTTCACTTCCATCTCTGTGAAGCTTTGCTTTTTGATCTTTTTCTTAAAGTCGGAGATAATATCAATCTTTCCAGCCTTCGCTTCAGTGATCCAGAAGAAGTGATTGACACCTGCGTATTTCACAGATATTTCATCTTCGTTTTCAAGGCCGTAATAATCCTTTATATAAGCGAGCACCTCAAACAAACCATGACAAAGACCAATCACCGGACCATGACATAAACGAGAAAGCAAGTCGGTTAACGTTGCCATCGGATTGGTATAATTTAGGATCATCGCAGATGGCGCATACCGGTTGATCGCCTTGGCCAAATCTGAAAACGCTTCAAAATTACGAATCGTCCTGGCCCAACCACCAGGGCCTGAGGTATCACCGACCGTATGATAAATGGAAAAATCCTCTGGAATAGATAAGTCATGTGCCATCGCATTTAATCCGCCTGTGGCAACAGTAATTAAAATATAATCGGCACCGGTCAATGCTTTAGCCAGATTATCTGTTGAAACAATATTCGCTTTAATTGATAACTTTTCACAGAGCACATTCAGAAAATCTCTACAAAGGTCGCTTGCTTTTTTATTAATATCATAGAGGACATACTCAGCATCACTGATAGACTCTGTTAAAAGCATGTCTTTAACGATTGCCGGTGTCCAGGAGTTGCTGCCGCCACCGACGATTACGACTTTTGGTTTTTTCATAATATTTTTCTTTCTGATTATCACTTAAGCAAAATTTATCTCACGCAAAGGCGCAAAGAACGCAAAGGGCTCCGCTCTTAGAGTTTTTTTACTTGTTTCTTTGTTTTCTTGACATTTTAGAACGTTTTTTTATTAACAAAACATTCAATCCTTAATTCTTTGCGTTCTTTGCGTAAGAACAAAATTGCTCGCGCATTTTTGTGCGTGATTAATCTTTTAGTTATTTTTGCTTTTATTGAACTGTAAATATTTGTGACACAGTCTGTTCACTCTGGGCTAGAATGTGTAGCACTTTAAGTGCTAAGATAAATATTGCGACCCTTTTGTACACCATTGCCTGATGACATATTACCAATCTTTTTGATACGATTCAAGGACTGCCTTCGCTTCGTCCATGGTGGTGCACACTTCTTTCACAACGATACCTGTTTTGACTTGATCGCGATATTTCGGATCGAGCTTTTCATCCCAAAGGATGCAGATTTTTTTATCTTTCAGTTGTGACCACACCTTCCCAAAATCCTGCATCTCAGGATTACCAAAGTGCATCCCTTTTATTTTTTCGATAGAGAAAAGATCATCATAGAGGTGTTCAAGTTCTCCGCAGCTATGATGGGCACCGCCATCAAACGGCGCAAACGTTTTGTTGTTGTACGGCAAGACAAATTCATTATAGTGATCAGGACCTAACATGGTAGAGTTATCGTCTACGTTTCTAATCCCGCCAGGTATGTGCCAGTTCCAGTAATACGCCTCATCCATCGGTTCTTTGGTGATCGACTTACAATGGGTCGCTGCCTTTATGATCGTCTCACTTGTCAGGTTCATCAAATCGTGCACAAATTTCGGGTCATCGACAATATCCATATAGAGATCTACCCCGCGTAAATGAAAGGCCAAATTAAACGGCCCTTGCACGTCGGGAAGAGAAATATGGGTAAACCGTTGCAAATTAGGATAATCAGCCAATCGTTCATGCCAACTCTGGACGATCTCTTCGTATAGAGCCATCTGCTTTCCCTTCACTTCGGGAACGCCCTTATCAATCATTGCCTGAATAAGCACTTTGTCGCACAATGCTTCCTCGCGCTTTACCCACGGTACTGAATCGAGTTCCGCTTCGGAAATATCGGGGTTACGACCAAAAAAGGTGGGGGTAAAACTGATGCCCAAATTCGGGCGGATCGAAAAACATTTGTCATCTTTGAGCACGGCAGATTCGTAAGCAGGTGCCAGTTCATTCAGCAACATATGATCATAATTGTCCATTTGTTCCTGCCAGAAAAAAGTAGGCCAATCGGAATTGCCAAACGTCTGATGAGAAACGTCATCGCGCAACGTGACCATCACTGGGATATGATCAATCTTTTCGTATCGAAAGCTTTTGATTTGACGTTCTTCAACGGCAGCTTGATGGGCAGGATCAATTAAATCGTTGAGCAACCCAAAGTAGTCGTCCGCTGATTTGTCCATTTTGGTTGCTGCAATATCGCCTTTTCTGGTTTGTACCATTTTTTGCGGCCTTTCCTAAATAGCTGTTTATATCAACTTAGGTGATTCTGCGCTATTATATAACGATGTCGCCCATGCAAACAACGCCATAAATGGCTTTTTACTCGTCATATATGGAAATAGTTATTGTTTCTTCTTTTTGATATTTGTAAAATAGATTTAATGAACCGATGCGATATTACGCTTATTACATGAATGGTGATGACTTTGGATAATCCCAATCCCAATGTGCTTTTATTAATAGACACAGCTCGTTTATACGGCAGAGAACTCATTAATGGCATCAGTAAATATTCCCGGTTGCATGGCCCATGGGCGTTTCATACAAATATTCCTTTTATGGGCGTGAACAAAACCTGTAGATTTTTGTTTGACAATATTGATGGCGCCATCATTTATACACCAGATCCCGGCATCATCACACAGGCGATCAAATTCAAAATCCCTGCCATAGTGCGCGGATTCGATGGGCATGTAAAAAATGTACCTAATTTAGTCTCAGACAATAATGCCATTGGCCGTATGGCTGGCGATCATTTTCTTAAGCATTGTTTAAATCATTTTGCTTTCTACGGTTATCCAGAAACCTTATGGTCACAGGAAAGGGAAGCAGCCTTTACCAATAAAATTACTGATGCAGGATTCATATCGCAATCGTACTGTCAACCAAGCGAGTCAAAAAAATTGTCCCCGCAGCACAGTATCATATTGCTTTCACATTGGATCAAACAACTTCCAAAACCAATCGGCATCTTTGCCGCAAACGACGACAGAGGTGTTGATCTCATCAATGCATGTCGGCTAGCAAACATCAAGGTGCCAGACGACGTATCTATCCTTGGTGTCGGAAATGAAAAAATAATTTGCGAATTGGCAAACCCACCCTTGAGTAGTGTGGCAACGGACTTTGAAACCGCAGGATATCAATCCGCGGAACTGCTTGAGCAAATGATGAAAGGTGAAGGGCATAATTGTGAAGAGATCGTGGCCAAGCCAATCAACATTATTCAACGACAGTCAACTGATATCCTGGCCGTCAACGACGAAGTGATCGTCGCAGCGATTCGCTTTATTCGCCAGAATAGATCGAATCCAATATCGGTAGATGATGTACTCAACGAAGTCGCCATTTCTCGCCGCCATCTGGACCATAAATTTAAAACGACCTTAGGGCACTCTATCCATGAAGAGATTACCCGAGCACGAATCGATAGAATTTCACAAATGCTTTTAGAAACTGATCACACCATTAGCCAAATCGCATTTACCCTGGGATTCACCACGCCAGATCACATCGGCCGTTTTTTTCGCCGGCATAAAGGTGTTACGCCATCGGCGTTTCGTAGGAAATAGATAGGCTATAGGAGTTTAGGCTGTAGGGTTTTAGGTAGGCTGTGGGAATTTAGGTTATAGGAAATTAGAAATAATATGAAAGATCACAAGAAACTTAGGGCATTTGAATTGGCCGACGAGATCATTATTATGATCTCTTATTTGGTATCTAAACGCCTAACCACCTACAGCCTAACTATCATCCTCAACAATACAATCTTCATCGCAATATTGAGCAACGCTATTTTTGTCAAGGCCGCCTAATGGGCTACAGACTAAAAGAAGCTGCTTAATATTTCCACACCATCATACCCCGCTGCTTTGAGCTTATCAAAAAGATAAAATGTTCATAAATGACGTGCGTGGTCCAAAGTAATAAATTAAATCCTATTTTCATGTGATACCCTTTTAAGTTGTTACATAGTAAGTACGCGAGCAAGTACATGTATATAAATCGTTATATTTATTTGTGTTACTTTAAACTGTTCATATAAGCCATAATATCTACCAGTTCTTGCTTATTTAATAGCACGCCCATCGGTGGCATCGGCGACATTTCCAGCTTGTAGCCATCTGCCATTTCTGCGTTAGGTTCCAGCAACGCCTTTAAAATATAATCAGAATCCTTGCGCGTAGCAATGCCATCAAGTGGTGGACCAACAACGCCCCCTTTACCTGCGATGGCGTGACAACGAATACACGATGCCAGTTGATGTTCGTTAAATATTTTTTTGCCACGCTGCATATCACCTGGTTCTGTTTTGTTTTCTTCGGTAGTTTGCACAATCCCTTTTACAAGCGAAACATCGTCCCACCAAGCCGTGCCTTTAGATTCACCCCAGCCGCCAAATAGCGCATTAATGGTCACTTGGGTTTGTGCTTTGGTATTAAAGACAACTTCAACCTTTTGCCACTTATCTTGTGTTCTGCTAAATGCATTTGTTTTTTCAATGCCATGAACGTTCATTAAAGCACCCATAGCGCCCTGTAATCTACCTTTAATCTTTACCCATCCTGATAACATATATTCAGTGTTGGGTTCAACGTCGATCGTTGTTTGATAGGCGCAATCGGCACCCTTTTTTGAAGAGATACGAATACTGTTTTTGCCACTGAGCGCAACGGCTGTATCAACAGCAAATTGTGCCGTGCCCTTGTATGTGTGCGGTCGCCACCCGTTAACAACACCTTTTGCATCCACTTTTTCAAACGATGGGTTCGGTAATAAGTTTGGCCCAGTAAATACCACTTTGCCACTGGTGGCAGATGCGCCGCAAGCAGTAAGTGCGATTTTAAGCCACTGATGCTTACTATTTACATCATCTTGCATGAGTTGCGTTGCAACCTGTTGAACGCTTTTGCGATCTGGAAAATGTGCTAACTTGGTAAAGGCCGCTAATTTAACCAACGGCGCTTTGGCCTGCACCACTGCAGAGTCAAAAAAGAGTTGCATGCCATCATCTGTATGATCAATGGCGCGTATGGCGTTACGTTTTAGTACATCGTCTGAGTTGAGCAGGGCTTTTTGATGGGATTCTTTATCGAGTAACCGTAAGCCTTTTAATGTCCAAAGTGCATGACTCCCCACTGCGCCGCCATGTGCGAGCAGTGCTTTGAGCTTGCCTGCCACTTGCGTTCTTTGCTGCGCCACGATAATCCGTTGCGCGGTTAATCGCCAAAACTGGTTATCACTCTTTAAGGCAGTAATTAATGATTCATCTGTAGCATCATGTAACGAGGTAATCTTTGATGGTTTAGCATCCTTCCAAATGGCGCGATAAATACGGCCATGCTGTTTATCGCGGTGCGGGTTTTCATGCGCGTTGCCCTTGCCCCTTTTTGCTTGATAACCGCCGCGCTTTGGATTAGGGGTAGGGTTGTGTTGAATGATAAAGTTATACCAATCCGAAACCCATAAGTTGCCATCAGGGCCTACCTCAGCTGCGACAGGCGAAAACCATTCGTCGCTACTGGCAATTAAGTTAAAACGATTGATCGCCTCGTACCCATCTGCTTTGGGCCTGTTTTCATACATCCCGAGTAAATTACCAGTTGGCCCACTAATAAAAGCCATCTTACCACGCCAAGTGGAAGGAAAATTATCTGAAGTGGCAAAGACATAGCCTGCCCCAGCAGTATATTGTCCAAACGCATCTACCTGACGAATATTGGGGGTGATGGGTGCAAACGCTATACGGTCGGCAATCATCTCTGCACTTTTGCCACCCTTGCCCGCTGGATAACCCGTTGCCGCAAATGCGCCAAAGAATGCAGGATTACGATTGGCCGTTGACCCAAAGACATCACCGGCACTATTTAAACCTAGCCCCCAGGTGTTGTTATTAAACTGATAAAGAAATTCCAATGCTGAACCATCTGGTTTAAAACGGTAAACGCCCTGACCAAATTTAAGGCGCTTGCCACCGACTTCGCCATTAAATCCGGAGTATCCCACCGAACCATAAATCCAGTTATCCAACCCATAGCGCAAGTTAGATGGCCCGGCATGGGTGTCTCTTGTGCCCCAGCCTGTAAACAAAACTTTTTTTATGTCTGCCTTGTCATCGCCATCTTCATCTTTTAAATAAAGAAAATCAGGCGCCTGCGCAACGATAATGCCGCCATCCCAAAACGTCAGCGATGTAGGAATATTTAACCCCTCGGCAAACAGAGTCACCTTATCACATTTGCCATCCCCATCGGTGTCTTCCAGAATTTTAATGGTGTCATTGCCTGAACCGTCGCGGACGTCATTGGGGTAATCAACTGTTTCAGCGACCCACAATCGCCCGCGCTGATCCCATGCCAAAAAGATCGGATTGACAATATCGGGTTCCGAAGCAAACAGCGCTAAATCAAAGTCGGCCCGAATTTGCGTATGGTGCAACGAATCTTCTGGTGAGAGCGGATCTTGCTTAGGCAAGGGCTCTGGGCGCTTTTCATAGTTAGGGATATTATCCACTTTTTTGTAAGTAAGCGGCGTGCGCGCTTTGATAAATTGTTGGTAACTGCCACTGCGGTCATCGCCTGCACTCCATAGAATGCCTTGTTTTAACAACGCATGAAATGCATCTTGCGACCATACCCGCTGGTCGTGACCTGAAGCTGTATAAAATATTCTACCTTTCCCTTGGGTTCTTACCCAAGTCCAAGGCTCGGGTTTGGTAATATTATCATCTTGGGTGACTTCACGCACTTGCAGCACGGTGCGATTATCATGATTATGATTCTTATGGACATACGTTTCATCCCATGCCGTTAATGCAGGTACCCCTGCAATCGCTGGGTGATCAGGCAAGATCGTTATAGGGGTAAAGACACCACTCTTATGCGTTTCAAACCGACCGCCTACCAATTGGTCAAAACCTGATTCGTTACTAAAACACCAACTCGCACAATGCAGTGGTACAAATCCACCGCCATCGTCAATAAAGTCATTTAGATTACGCCACTGATGCGCTTTGATATTTTTATGATTGGCATAGAGCAAAACCACATCAAAATAATCAAGATAGTTTGCATTACCGAGCGCTTCTTCTACTGAAGTGGTGTAATCAAAATAAATGGCATCACGCCCCAGCGCCTCGACCACCATGGGGTAATATTTATCGGAAACATGGTGCTTAGGGTTATCGTGCCCCAGAAAGAGTACCCGAATAGGGCCTTCTGTAGGACGTGCCAACAATGACTGCCCCATGATAACGATCATTAATAATACGAAACACAACCTACTAATATTTTTAATCTTCAAGATTCTTTTTTTAACCTTAATGAGTTATACAATACAATGGTACTGCAACGGATATTTGATATAAATTATTAAACAGTTTTTACTGTTTCACTAAAGGTGAATTCAGGTAACATCATTTTTTCTCCACCGGCCAAAGCAGACTCATGTGCCAAAATACCGACACAAGTAATATTAGCAGATTGTCTAGCATTAGGATAAGCGTCGCGATCATTCAAGATCGCATCGACAATTTCATGTGACATATGTGGATGCGAACCACCATGGCCGCCGCCTTGGGTAAATGATAAATGTTGATTGTCGTCACCATCATACACCCCTGCCTGGGTATACTTTTGAATTTCTGCAGGTAGTAAATGGGCAAAATCTGTTGGCATCACCTTCC
>Ga0255039_10000616_pt1 | contig 11578 bp, 8 predicted proteins | sample BC1_12_1_MG_FD_181713 | JGI IMG/M metagenome (GOLD analysis project Ga0255039, IMG submission 181713) | Seawater microbial communities from Strait of Georgia, British Columbia, Canada - BC1_12_1 | ecosystem: Environmental > Aquatic > Marine > Strait | place: Canada: British Columbia | collected... | reverse complement strand
AACGCGCTGCGGATGTTACCCAGCATCGTGCGAAGCGTCGGCGGCACGTCCTCCATGCCTCGGAACTCGCCTCGGCGAACGCGACCCTGGGCATCGATCTCGCTCCAGCCTTGGACTTGCAGAAGCGGCGCCAGCGTCTTTTCCATCTGCTCACGTTGAGCAGGACTCATCTTCTGGGCCATCTCTGAAATCCGAACCTGGGTGATCTGAACCTGATGGCGAATGAACCCTTGAGGAGTCGGCTCCGCGGGGCCCATCTTCACCTCGAGCTGGACAGGAGGAATACCGCTCTGCCCAGCTTGGTCACCCGCTTGCATCGCCTGAGCCCGTGCGAGCTCCAAGTAGAGCACTTCGGTGTGGCCCGGCGCGACCCGGTAACGAAGGGGAACGCGAGGGGTCATGCCCGGATCCAGGACGCGAACAGTGGGCAGCACGCGCTGGGGGGGGCCGGGGTCCACAACCTCCACCGTTTGAGGCTGATACTTCGATCGACAAGAAGTGGTCGCCAGCAACAGACAGGCGAGCATCGCGATACGAACCATGGATCTACCTTTCGCTCTTCGAAACTAGTCGCAGGACCGAACGCCGTGCGGCCATCAATGGCTCCGTCTTCTCGGGGGACACCAACGCGATGTCGGCGGCGGAGCTGGATTCGAGGGTTGCCTCGAGTGCCAGTGGAAGGCTGAGATCTGCAAGTGCGTGACCGCGGGCGTGCATCTCGTAGCCCCGAACGTGCATCTCCAACTTCGGGTTGAGGTCGGCCACCTGAGGGGCCGCTACCTGGTGCACCGTGATCGCAACTCGGAATCGGCCACCCACACGATCCGTGAGCTCGTAGCGCGTCACCTGAGTCACGCGCGCGCTCCAGATTCGCAGAGGCCTCCGAACCTCCCATACCGCGCCGATGCCGACCGGCTCACGTGGAAGCGGGATGGTGGCGATCGCCGAGCGCACATTACCGATCGTGATCGCTACGCGGGGGTGGATCTTTTCTTGACCCTGCGCCCAGGGGACGTCGGCATCTTCGACAATGCCCTGCGCGTTGAGATCGAAGCGCCCACGCATACCGCGCAGCGCTGCTACCCCCAGCTCTACTTCTTCGATTTGGCGTGCCGTCACGCCTTCGGGCAGCACAGACTCGGCCTTGGAGATGCGCAAGACATAGCGAGTCCCTTTGGCCCAGAGTGTCGTCGGGCCGGCGTGCAGCAGCAACTTGAACCCGGGCAATATGCCGAACGCGTCCTCGGAGTCCTCGGTTTCTTCGAGCGCCGCGTCCGAGTCGCGGATGTCGAGCAAACTCCGAACCACGGTACCCACCGGAATCGCATACCGGAGCGGCTCGAGCGGCGATTGACCTGGGTCGATCAGCGTAACGGAAAGCTCGGGTGGAGGCGGCGCCGTCTTCTTCTTTTTGCAGCCAGTGGCCGCGAGCGCGGCGAGAAGGCAGGCGCCCAGGATGATGTTCTTCATTTGTCGGCGAAGTCCCCTATACTCCGGTGTCTTCTAGAGAGGAATCGACTCCAGGGCAAGCATGGATCGACCGCGATCCGCACAACTGGGCCAAGCCAGCGGACCGTCGCCGAGCCGAGCAGGCGCGCGCAGCCCTTCAGACGCAGGTCGCGGAGGCGCAGAAGCTCGAGTCCGCTCTTGGACGAGGCACGACCTTCCATCTCTATCTCCGCGATGCCGTCGTGCTCGCCCTCGAAAGCGGTGGCTATACCGCGCTAACCGACGCCGACGGGACCGAAGCCCTCGATGTCCTCCAAGGCAACGCCGAGATCATCGAGCTGGTAATCACCGACCTCAACATGCCAGTTAGGGGCGGTGCAGAGCTGATCGACGATTTGGCGATAGCTCACCCGAACCTGCCCGTCATCGTGGTCAGCGGCTACTCGTCGAGCGAGAACACCGACCTGCCGCCCGATGTCTTGTTCGTTCCCAAGCCGTTTTCGTCCAAGATGCTGCTGGCCTGCGTTCGACAAGCGCTCGACGATCGTTAATCAGCGTCCGCAGGCTCGCCACTCTGCTCGGATTGCTCGGCCTCACGCTTCATCCGCTCGGCCTCCTCCGCTTCCTCCTTTGCTTTCTTTTCCGCGAGGCGCTTCTTGAGGGCTTGCGAGGATTTGTCACCGAGGTCAGCGGCCGCTCGAGTTGCTCCCGTGACGAACAGGTAGAAGACTCGCGAAATGGCCTCGGCCCGTGCGTAGTCGACCGCAAGGGTGCCCGGATCGATGGTGACGCCGGTGCTATCTCCTTTGCCGTAAAGGAAAGTCGAGCCGACCGAGAGAGCAACTCCAGCGACGTTGAGGCCAAGGGATAGCGTCGCGCCTATTCGGTTGATCTGAGGATTGTAGTACCGGAGGGGATTCTCGGGGACGGCCAGCGCCGATGAGAGATCGGTGAAGAGGCCCGCCATCATCATCACCTTCTTGGTGAAATTGAACTCACCGGCCAGCGCCACGTTGCCAATGAAACGCCTCGCGGTATCGTCGTCGAAGTAGAGCCCTCCGATCGGAACCGGTTCCGCGCTCTCCACACGCGCCTGGGAACGCACCGGAAAGTCTATTGTGGCGTCGAAGGACAACATGACCTTCTCCGCAGGCCAATACTCGAGCCCGACGGCGATCTCCGCCGGAATGGGCAGATTGGCTTTGTTCTCTTCGTCCACGAAGTACGCCTGGGTAATCGTCGGTGTGTTGGGCTCTCCAGCTACGTTGACGAACCCTTGAGAGAACGTGTTGACCTTTTGTTTGAGGGGAATTCCCGGGGTCTGGACCATGACGCCAAGTTGGAGCTGCGGTTTGAGCCTGTAGAGCCAGCCGAACCGCAACACAAAATGAAATGCCTTGAAGTTCAAGCTCTGGGTGTTGGCCACTGAGTTGAGCCCGACGAAATCTCCCGGTTGGCCGGGAACGGGCGTTCCACCGTCGAGCGTGAGTCCAGTCTCCGAGTGGTTGAGCTTTCGCACGCTCAAGTACATCGAAGCGCCGATCGACTGCTTGAGATCGAGCCGGCTGGCGAACGAAAGGCCGTACCAGGTCGCGCGATCGCTGGAGTTAGCTCGGTACGAATCGCTCAGGGCCAGCGGGTCCGTTTTCAACGTGAGGAAGATGCCGCCCGCGCCGAAGATCGGCTCGACCACGCTGATCCCCAGCGCAAATCTCTTCTGCTCGAGCACGTCTTTCGGTCCGAACTTGAGAGCGGCACCGATGAAAAGCGGCACCGTGCGATTCTGTTTCACGGTCGGGCTCGTGGACCCATCAGGCTGTTCGTATGCGTCGTTCAACTCCAAGCGCTCCCAGGCGTTGATCGAGAGGCCGCCCGCAAGGCCCCGTGTTCCCCCGAGCGCGAGACCGGCAGGGTTGAAATACGCAGCCGACGCGTCGTCCGCGACTCCGGTGAAGGCGCCGCCGAGTCCGACGGCGTGCGCCCCGATCGGAATCCCGCGGTGGTGGGTGTCGTCCGCGCGCGCGCCGCCCGCCACGAGCAGGAGAGCGGCCAACCCTGCGATGCCCGCAAAAGGCCTGTCCACCGGTGGATTACTAGACAAAAGCTGGCCCATCGCAAGCGATTAATACCACCCGCCGATCCCGAATGAGAAGGACCCGTAAGCGCGAGCAAGGTCGACGGCGACCGTGGCTTGCCATCGGTAGTCGTCTGGCCAGATCCCGAACACGTTCCATTTGAAGAGGCTGACGTCGAAGCCGAGCGTGCCGTGTACCCGTGGAGTGGACGCGGCGAAGCGAGTGGGCTCAAGGTACGTTCCCCCGCGAAGCTTCATGCGCGTGGGCCACACCTCGGTTTCGAACCCGAGCCGAGGCGACACCGTCACCTTTTCGCCCGATCGCTGAACCGTTTGAAAGAGAAACGACTCGACTCCGACGCCGTTGTCCACCCGCCCGCTGAACCAGAGATCGGCGGTGAGCAGATAGTACCGGCGAGGCCAGTCCCAGCGGTACTGTTTGCGGAGCATGTCCCAGGCCAGCTTCTTCATCTCCTTGCGGCTTTGCTTGATCTGGGCGTACTTCCGCGCGTACTTCTGTTTGACCGCCTGGACGCAGACATCGACATCCGGCCCACCGCGCGCCTCGACTGCGGCGATCTCCTCTTCTTCGGACTCCTCGGCCGCCCGTTTCCTCCGTTCGAGCCTCTCGAGCTCGTCGGCCGCGAGCATCTCCGCGCTGATCCACGGTGGGTTCGTCGGTCGCGGGCCAAACTGATATGAGAACCCCGCACTTCCAGTGGTCGGAAGCCTCGTCGCGCGCGGAACGTAGTAGCCCCCGACGACGATGTCGCCGTCGGGGTTCGGCGTCACGTCTCCTCTGGCGCGGATCCCGGTCGAGATCTCCGGAAAGATCGACGCCCCAAGGCTCCAGCGCCTATGATGCGGCCTAATCATCACCCCAACCTCCGCACCTAGACCGAGCGTTTGGTAGAGGTCGTCACTGATCGCACGGGACGAAAGAAACGTGCGCTGCCGCAAAATGCGCAGGCCGACGCCCACGATCAGCTGCCCGTCCCAGAACCCATAGCCAGCCTGGATGTGAAAGGTCGTGAAGCGAAGCCGGAGCGTCTCCTGCTCCATCGTGACCGGATTGCGAACTCCCTGCAGCTTGATGAACTGCGCATCGATCGTCAGCCCGATGCCGAAATTCCACATCTGCCAGTACGCTCCTGGAATCAGGAACACGGTCGTGTCATCGGTGATCTTCCCTGGGTCGCCAACGACCTGCCCACTGTTGTAGAAGTCCCCCGCCTCGAACGGATAGGTCACCCCCAACGCAAGCCAGTAATCGTACCAGTCCGGCCACTGCGGCCCTCGATACGCAACCGCGGAAGGGTTCTGCAGGCCTCCCTCCACGCCTTGTGCGAGCGACGTGGCCGCGCCCGAAAGCCCGATCACGCGAGAGGTACTGATCACCACCCCGCGCGTGAGGTCGACTGAGTAGTTCGACGTAGTAATCGGGCTGCCGTCGGGTCCGAGTTGTCCCTCAGCTTGGGCGGGGAGCCCTACGATGCCCACTAACGTGAGCAAGACGAGTGCGCGCTTCGTAGGTGGCTTCCTGCACACGGCGAGTTGCCCAAGGCTACACGAGAATGAGACTCGGCTCACTAACGCGCGTTGATGCCTGACTGCGTGGCGCCCTGGATGGCACCCTGGTCCGATGCGTCGAGGTTCCCCTTTTTGGTCGCCTTCAGTTTTTCGACCTCATCGTCGGCGTCCTTGACGCGCTCTTGCGCTTCATCGCGCTTCTTGCGCGCTTCAAGGGCCTTTTCTTGGGCGGCTTTGATCTCAGGATCGGTCTCTTTGTCCATCTCCGCCTGTCGAGCCTCTCGCTCCACTTCCATTTCCGCTTCGATCTGTTCCTCGCTCTTCTTTTCCTTCATGCGGGTCTTCACCACGTCGGCGGTCTGACCGATGTCACCGCCGACCGAAATGATGAGGATGCGCTCTTTGACAGGGACGCGGGTGAAGTTGGTGTCGTTGTCGAAAGCCTGGCCGCGGAAGTCGAGGCCATTGCCCGTCCCCTTGCCGAATAGAACCGAGACGCCGGCCGACAGGCCCTTGCCGTTCTTGGCCCCACCGACGGAGGCGCTGAAGCCGTACCGATCGACCTTGGTGGGGCGAATGAAGTTTCCAGAGCCGGAGGCATCCGGTGCGCTGCTGTTGTCGGTGAGAAACCCGAATCGAGTGAACAGGAACTCGTTGATCTGGATCTCCGAGCCTAACGAGATGTTCCAGGTGAAGTCTCGCTTCGTCGAGTCCGCCAGTAAAATGCCCGAGCTGTTGGCGCGGCCCTCTAGCTGAGGAATTCCGGGCGCGATCGAGCCGTCCGGGATCCGTCCGACGAACTGAAGGTCCGCTGCGACGGCCACCTTGCTGGAGATCACATAGGACGCGCCAAACCGGAGCTCCCACGGAATCGGCGAACGAGCGTCGCGTTCGATGTCGGCGAAGACCGAGTCGGAGCGACTTGGGTCGACAGGACTGTTGCTCGACTGGACCTCCGAGAGCTCGAATCGCAAGTTGGACTTGCCGCCAACATGGAGACCGGGCGGTTGAAACATGATGCCGAGGCGCCACCGCTTGCCGAGAAGCTGCAAGAGACCGATCCGGAGGGTCAGGTCCCAGCTGTTCATCCTGAAGACGGTGTTGCGGTTCGCCTGGTTCGCATCGAGCACGCAGAACGGGATCGTGGGGCTCGTCGGACAAGGGCTGCCTTGACTCGGATCTTGCGTTCCCCCTAGCACGAGCGAGGTCGTTTCCACGTGCTGGATCGTCCGATTGCGGGCCAGGAGGGTGACGCCCCACGAAAAATGACGCGTGGGCCGATGACCGACACCTGCCGCGAAGTAGCTGGCGCGATCATCTTGGTAGAACTGGATGCTATTGGTGCGCCCAAACTCGTCTTGAAAGTTGATGTCACCGCCCAGCGAGACGTTGTAGAGCGTAAACGCCGAGATCGCGATTTGCACCGGCTTGCGGTTATCGAGCGCTTCCTTGCGTTTGCCGAGGGCAAAGCTCGCCACTGCGAACCCCGGAAGGTTCGGGTTCGATTTCAACTCAAAGTCCTCGACCTGGTCCGCCCCTCCGACCCCGTCGGGCCCGTCGCTAACTACGGCGCCCTGAATTTCGAGTGTCCGGCGCTGGATCAGGGACAAGCTGCCCTGAAGGAGCTTGGGCTCGAGCAACGGGAGGCCCGCCGGGTTGAACCAAATCGCAGACCCGTCGGCGGCATACGCGGTGTACGCGGCAGCCATGCCCCGGGAGCGTTCCCCGAGCTGCAGGGTTTGATAATGGGTGGCGTCAGCTTGAGCTTTGGCGGTGTGTGGATAGAGCAACGGCGCAAAAAATGCAGCAAGAAGCCCCAAGCGCACCGCCGCTACGACGTCACCACGCATGTCGCCGACTTTAGCCCAAGGCACCACTGCTGTCGCCATCAAAAGGCCCATCGGGCGAACACGCGAACCGATTAGGGCGTGTACCAGATCGGCGAGCTGTACGCGCGCTCTCGAATCTCAGACGGATGACCCGTGTCGCTCGGGTCCATTCCGAGCGCAATCGCGTCGGACAGCGTGTGCCTGGGAGTCGGAATCTGAATCACCCGAAGATAGTAAAAGGCCCGCTGTGTTCGATCGAAGTCCGGATCTTCCCAATATGCCGAAATCGACGATGCGCCGAAGATATTGCCGTATTTGCCCGTCGTGAGATCCACGGTGCTAGTGATGGGCAGCGCCCGCCCTTGCTCGTCATACTGGCGGGCGCCCGCTAGCGCGACGTCGTAAACCTTCTCATGGGCCTGGCCATCGGCGTCCACCCAGCCCTTGACAATCTGCATGCGGTCGAGATTGGCGCCTTGCGGGTCTCGGACGGCGTACATCAAAAATTTCGGCGCCTCGTCGTCAGGCGCGCTCGTCAGATCGCTGCCCATCGGATGTCCGTAGGTATATCCGATGTTGACCATGCCTGGCTGCTTCGCGTTCTTGCTCTTGAAGTGCCAGCCGCCGAAGAAACGGACCCGGATGCGCGGGCCGGTAGTGGCGTAGACTTCCTTCCGTTTGAACGCGGCAAACAGAGCGGTGCGGGTGTTCTCTTCAGCCCAAACCGCGGCAAGGCCCGCCGCGCTCATGTCGGCGCCCTTCATATCAGCAGCAATGGGGATGAACGTGGTCTCTGGTGTCGAGTCCATCCCAGACTTGCCCCAGAAATTGTACTCCTCGGCGGAGGCGAGACCCGTATGAGAGTCCGTCGAGCCGATCATCCCGATCTTGTAAGGATTGGCGCCAACCCTCGCGTCGATCTGCATGCCGCGTTTCAGCGCCGAGCGAACATAGTCGCCCGGGTCGATGTCAGCCTGCCCGCCGCCAACTTTCAGAAGATGCCTATACGTCTCGAAGTCCGCGAGCTCGTCATTGGGAGAGAGCTTGGGGTGCGTTTCGGAATCCCCCTTGATTTGCGTGACTTCGACCACGGGCTCCCAGCGCATCCGCATGCGCGCGTACTCCGCGGTGATCGGGCGCCCTTCGCTGTCGACCTCATCGAACATCATTCCGCCACTGATGTTCGAGTTGTGGGGAATCGCCACGAAGTCCGTGCCGACGCGCTCGCTGGTCTCTTCGAGCCATGCCCAGAGGTCTTCCGGTTTGTCGCTGTCGAAGGAGCTGAACGGGACGAACTGCCTGGCCTTCTCCTCGCCGTCCGGCATGAAGACGACGCGGTGGAGGTTGTTTCCGCCGGGCGTGGAGGTCCACTCCCAGCCGATCAGCGAAGTAAACGAGCATGGTACGTTGTTCCGGGTCGCCGCATCGATGACATCGCCCCATGCCGCTCGTTTGAGGCTCTCCTCCTCGAAGTCCGCAATTGCCGTGTTGCTGTTGATCGCGGCGCCGAACTCGTGCTCGAACACCTGGGCGCCCTTCCCCGCCCGCATCATCGCCACCCAGCGCCTCCCGATCGCGGTAGCGTTTAGCGCGGGGTCGCCCCTCATCAGCTTGGCCGGAACCCCCAACATCTCGGCATGGTCGGCCACGACGAGAAAATCGAGCGGGGTGCGGATCTGCACGCGCGACTGCGTCGATGGGTGCACGACCGGAAGCCCTTGCGCCCATCGGTACGCCGTGTCGGGATCGGCGGAGCGGTTCTTTAGGAAATACGCATCGGCCGAATAGCTGGTGTGCAGGTGCGTGTCGCCCCAATACAGCCGCGTAGGCTCCTTGGCGATGACCCCAGGGCTCGTCGGAGGGGCGCCTTTGCAGCTCGCCAAGATCAACAAGATCAAGGCGAGTGTGATGAAGGTCCCGAATCGCATCATTGCATTCCGCATCTAGTACTGCACCCGTATCCCGATGCCCCAGCTGAATCGGCCATCATCGGTGGTTTGAACGTAGACGTAGGGCATCGCGGCTACCATGAAGAACATCAATCGATACCCGACCCCTACACGCGCCTGTGCCGCTGTGCCGAGGTCGTCGAAGAGAGCCCCGGCCTGCGTGAAGACCTTCAGATTGCGAACCGGCCACCAGCCAATCCCGCCGCCGACCCACCAGTCCTGCGGACCTTTGAATAGGTCACCGAGCTTCTGCCCCAGGACTTCGACGGAGACTCCGTTGAACTGGCGGTCGATGACGTACTCGTAGCCGACCCCCCACGTAACCGCTTTGGCGCCTGTTTCTGGAGTGCGGGTGGAGCCCCAATCCATGTGAACGTGGTGACCGCGCTCCCGGAACTTGAGCTTGTAGCCCTGAAGCTCTGCCGGAGTAGGAGCGACGCCCATCGAGTTCAGGAGCACCAGCATGAGAGCCATGATCATGAACGGCTAGCCCTCCTCTCCGTCGAGCATGATGCCTTCGGTCCTGCAGCGCTGGCAGCCGGCCGGACGGAACCGAATAATCGTCCCGTGGACCCATCGGCCGTGCATGTTGATCGACGGAATCACCGCGTGACCGCCCGACTTGCAGACGTGGTCGCCGACCGCCTTTCGAAACCGCTCCTCGTTGCTCGGAAGCTGCCGCACCGAAAATGCATCGATGTCCACGACGCCCACTTCTTCGTACGGCTCGATGATTCGGTTGCGAATCACGCGGTAGTCGCAGTTGGGCCCGCGCGCAGCATAGGTGCCACCGGTCTTCCGGTACTCGCCAGATCCGCCACACCCGATGGTGCTGAGTACGAGCAGGCTCATGATGAAAAGGCGCGGTGACGGCACGTTCACGGGCCACAATGCCAGCAATGATCTGCAGCTACAAGTCCTTGCGGAGTCTGGAGACGTAGCGTACGAATCGTCCATTCCCCTCGCGTCCGGAGGAAAGCATGAAGCACTTGCCAGGCTCGCCGATCCCCACCTCTCTTCTCCTCGCCTGCGGGTTGGCGTTGGCCTCCGGGCTTGTCTCCGCATGCAGCTCCAGCGGGGGACCGCCGGCCTACGCCACGGCCGCAGCGGTCAGAGGCGAACCGTCGCAGGTGTTCTGGGGTGATACGCACCTGCACACGAGCTATTCCCCAGACGCCTTCTTCTTCGGTAACGAGACGGCGGACCCGGACACGGCATACCGCTACGCAAAGGGTCTGCCCGTCATTCATCCCTACCACCGGGCGAAGATCCAAATCGGAACGCCGCTAGACTTTCTCGTCGTTGCCGACCACGCGGAGATGATGGGCGTGCCGCTTCGCCTCTTACAGGGCGACGAAACGCTCACCCGGACGGCGACCGGAAAACGGATCGTCAAGATGCTCAAAGCCGGAAAGGGCCAGGAGGTCTTCATCAAGTTCATCGGCGCGATCAACGAGGGCAAGCCCTACGACGACTTGAACGGCGAGGACACTCGACGCTCGGTGTGGAGCGACATGGTCACGATCACGGAGCGCCACAACGCGCCGGGGCGTTTCACCTCCTTCATCGGTTGGGAGTGGACCTCGACGCCCAGCGGCAAGAATCTTCACCGTGTGGTCTTCATGCCTCAGGGAGCGGAAGTGGCCGCGAAGTTCATTCCCTACAGCTCCTTCGACAGCACTAAGCCTGAGGACCTCTGGGCCTGGCTCGAGGAAACCTCTACGCGAACGGGCGCGTCTTTCACGGCCATCCCACACAACTCGAACATCAGCGGCGGCCTGATGTTCAACGACGTCGATAGCGAAGGCCGACCGATCACGGCAGAGTACGCCCGCACCAGAATGAAATGGGAGCCGGTCATCGAGGTCACGCAGATCAAGGGCGACTCGGAAACCGACCCCATCCTCTCGCCCACGGACGAGTTCGCCGACTTCGAACCGTTCAAACACGCGATCGACTCGGACGCCCTCGAGGGGGGCGGCGAGGGGGCAGGCGCGCTAGGACCTGGAGACTTCGCGCGTGCGGCGCTGGGCCGCGGCCTCGAGTTCGAAGCCAAAGTCGGCGTCAACCCGTACAAGTTTGGAATGATCGGCTCCACCGACTCGCACACCGGAATGTCGTCTGCCGAAGAAGACAACTTCCATGGGAAGACGGCCTTCGATTCGACCCCCGCCAATACCTTCGACACCTTCATCGGTATCAAGGGGTTCGGCGCCGACATGTCAGCCTCGGGGATGGCGGGCGTCTGGGCGGAAGCCAACGACCGTGCGGCTCTCTTCGACGCGTTCCTACGTAAAGAAGTCTACGCCACTACGGGTCCGCGAATCCGCGTGCGGCTCTTCGGTGGATGGGACTACTCCTCGGACGATGCCGGCGAGAAGGACTTGGCGGAGATCGGCTACGCTAACGGGGTCCCCATGGGCGGCGACCTCACGAAAGCTCCGGGAGGCAAGGCTCCCCGGTTCCTGGTCTACGCGATCAAGGGCCCGCGCGGCGCAAACCTCGACCGCATCCAAATGGTCAAAGGATGGCTGGACGAAACCGGCGCAGCGCAAGAGAGCATCTATAACATCGCCTGGTCGGACAACCGGCAACTCCACGACGACGGCTCCCTCAACCCTGTGGGCAACACCGTCGACCTCGCTACCGGCCGGTACGCCAACGACATCGGAGACGCTCAACTCTCGACCGTCTGGGAAGACCCGGAGTTCAACCCCGGGGTGCGTGCCTTCTACTACCTCCGCGTC
>Ga0255039_10000614_pt1 | contig 11587 bp, 10 predicted proteins | sample BC1_12_1_MG_FD_181713 | JGI IMG/M metagenome (GOLD analysis project Ga0255039, IMG submission 181713) | Seawater microbial communities from Strait of Georgia, British Columbia, Canada - BC1_12_1 | ecosystem: Environmental > Aquatic > Marine > Strait | place: Canada: British Columbia | collected... | reverse complement strand
CCGCCGATGGGCACCAAAAGTCTGTTTGGATTGTTGGTGGTCGTACTCATTTCCCTGGGACTGGGGCTCTTGCTGATCCCTCTGCTTTTTCATTATCAGTTCACCGCAATATTGCTGGTAGCCGTTGGTCTGTATTTTAGCTCTTACCTGACCGTGAACATGGGTAAGGCGTTGTTTGGTACCTTGCTTACCACCGGTTTCACCCTGATTTCCGCTGCGGGTACTGTCAGCTTCAGCCTCGCTATCATGGTTATCCAGGGGTTGGCATTGGGAATCGTTGTTGCCGTTGTATGTCAATGGATAATTTACCCCTGGTTTCCCGAAGATCCCGCACCCGCGGCGAAGAAACCTGCCGCGAGCACGCCTGAGCAATCCAACTGGATTGCGCTGCGCAGTACAATGATCGTGCTACCCGTGTACTGGCTGTTATTGACCAACCCGACTGCTTACATGTCCATCGTCCTGAAAGCCGTTCTACTGGGCCAGCAAAGCTCGACGATCGATGCCAGAAGCGCGGGCAGGGAGCTGCTTGGCTCAACTTTCCTGGGTGGCATTTTTGCCATGTTATTTTGGGGCCTGCTAGGAATTTCTACTAACTTGTGGATGTTCTTTTTGTGGATGGTGCCTTTCTGCCTGTATTTTGCCTGTAAAATCTATCAGCTTATTGCTACCCGTTTCCCTGCATCGTACTGGCTTAACGTGGCAACGACAATGCTGATTTTGTTAGGCCCCGCAGTTGAAGATAGTGCCGGTGGCAAGGATGTTTACACAGCATTTTTCAGTCGCCTGGGACTCTTTGTCCTCGTTACCTTATATGCCTGGTTTGCCGTGTATGTTCTGGAACATTGGCGTACACGGCGTAGCCTGAAATTGGTACCCCTTCGATAATATGGAGCTACTTCTATGCTAATTAATTTGTTGCTTGGCTTGCCTACCATGGTGTTGTGTTTAATGCTGCAAACAGCATTACTGGTAGTTGTCGTTCATTATTATGTTAAGCGACGGAACAGGATGAATACAGCCACACTCTGGTCCAGTCTGGCTGTAATCAAGGGTATAATGCTTCTGTTGGTTATCGGTAACCTGGGGCAGATAGCGATTTGGGCCTGGCTGTTCAATTTGCTGGGGGAATTTGAACAATTTGACGATGCATTTTATCACTCCGCGGTAAACTTCGGCTCACTGGGTTATGGTGACATTGTCATGTCAGAGCAGTATAGACTTCTTGGCGCTCTCGAAGCCATCAACGGTGTATTGATGATTGGTGTATCCACTGCGGCAATGATGGGCACTTTTCAGGGTGCAACAAAGCAGTTTCTCGGCGCACGGGACAAGCAGCCAGTAAAATAATCCCGGGGAATCGTCGCCCTGGCAGCAGATCACATCCGGCAGGAGGCGGACCGGGATTTAATCAGCCGCGAGATTCAGCCAGGAATTTTTTCACCACTGGTGAAAAATGCGCATCATCTATCAGAAAAGCATCATGCCCGTTAACCGAGTCGATTTCGACATAATCGACGTCGGTGCCGGTTGCCTCTAAACTTTCTGCGATTTCTCTCTGCTGTCGGGAGGGGAAAAGAATATCTGTGGTTACGCCAATTACCAGTGCTTTAACGACCTTTATTTTGGCCATGCCGGCGTTAACCGAACCACCATGCTCGGCAATATCGAACCAGTCCATTGCCCGTGATAAATACTGGTAACTATTCGCATCGAAATTATGGATAAATTTTTGCGCGTTATATTCGAGATAGTTTTCTATTTCAAATTCGTATTCAAACAGCTTGCCGGTTCGCCGTTCCTTCGGCAACTTACTGCGATCGAACTTCGAATTCCATTCATCGGCAGCACGGTAAGATATGAGTCCAAGTTTACGCGCCAGCGCCATGCCGGCTAATGGCTCTTTACCGGTTTCGTAGTGACCTTTGTTCCAGGCAGGATCACTTCGAATAATTTCGCGCTGCAGCGAGCGTATGGCAATGGTTAATGGTAAAGCCTGTGTCGCTGCAGAAATGGAAATCAGGTAGTTGACACTTTTCGGAAACTGAATCGCGTAGGCGAGTGACGCCATGCCCCCCATCGACGAACCCACCGCCGCATGTAAACACTCAACACCGAGTTCACACATTAATTCGTAACCTGAACTGGTTATATCTTCAACGGTTAAATTAGGGAAGGTGGACCCATAAGGTTTAGAGCTGTCGGGATTTATGGACCCCGGTCCAGTACTGCCATAGCAACCGCCTAATGAATTCACACAAACCACGAAGAAGTGATCGGTATCGATAGCCTTGCCCGGTCCTATCATGTATTCCCACCAACCCGGTGAGGGATCTTGTTTGGAAGAAGCGGCGTGGGCACTGGGCGAGAGACCAGTAAATATCAGGATTGCATTGTCCGCTTTTGCAGAGAGTTCCCCCCAGGTTTCGTAGGCTAGCGTGACCTCTTTCAGACGACCACCACGACGCATGTGGAAACCTTCGGGCTTAAGATTGTCAAGCCTGGTCAGCTGGGTGGCTTTGGTTGTAAAACTGTATGCGTTGTCTTCGTTTGTCATAAACTGACGCGAGACCCTCTATAGGTCGAACATACGCTGCAGAGCAATACGCGCATTATTAGCGACCTCATCACGCTGGTAGTGGTGACCGAGAATTACTACCCGTTCTCCCAACGCCTGTTTCGCCCTGATAATACGCCCGTCACAATCCCCGTCATTCAGGGATGCATAAGGCTGCAGGTCTATTGCTGTGGCTGCCATGATCGAGTTCTATCTAATACGGAGCCCCAGATACTAGCACCTGGAATTGATTCTGCCAATCCTGCTTCAACCTCAGGAAGACTGTGGTTTTCTCAACCGTATCGACAATTCCTCGAGCTGTTTATCGCTAACCGGGGATGGTGCCTGGGTCAACAGGCAAGCTGCTGTCTGGGTTTTTGGAAATGCCATTACGTCACGAATCGAGTTGGCACCAGCCATCAGCATCACCATTCGATCCAGACCAAAGGCGATACCGCCGTGTGGTGGACAGCCGTATTTTAAGGCATTGAGTAAAAATCCAAATTTATCCTCGGCTTCCTGCTCGCCAATTCCCAGCAGTTTTAGTACTCGCTGTTGCATTTCCACCTGGTGAATACGAATCGAACCGCCGCCGAGCTCGGTACCATTGAGCACCATATCGTATGCGCGGGACAGCATCTCGCCTGGATTTGCTTCTAGTTCGTTTACGTCGGTGGTAGTCGGGGCTGTGAATGGGTGGTGCAAGGCAGTCCAACGCCCTTCTCGTTCATCGCGATCAAACATTGGAAAATCGACGACCCAGAGGAAACGCCAGCCATCTTCGACCAGTCCCAGGTCCTGGGCAACTTTAATGCGTAGGGCGCCCAGAGACTCATTGACAATTTTCTCCTTGTCGGCGCCAAAAAAGATCAGGTCACCACTTTTTGCTCCAGTGCGTAGCAGAATTTCGCCGATCGCATCATCGGGTAGAAACTTCAGAATCGGTGACTGCAAGCCTTCCCGTCCCTGTTCGATATCGTTACATTTAATATAGGCAAGACCTCGTGCTCCGTACCGCCCGACATACTCGGTATAACCATCGATTTCCTTACGCGACAGGGTATTGCCGCCAGGCACTCGCAAGGCTGCGACTCTACCCTGTGGATCATTAGCCGGACCAGAAAAGACTTTAAACTCTACGTCAGAGAGCAAATCGGATATCGTTTCGAGTTCCAGTGCGATTCGCAAATCCGGTTTGTCCGACCCGAAACGCTCCATTGCCTGTGCGTAACTCATACGCTGGAAAGGACCCTCGACATCAACATTCATTACCGTTTTAAACAGCCCTCGCATCATCGACTCCATCATCGAGATGATGCCATCCTCATTCATAAAAGAGGTTTCAATGTCGAGCTGGGTAAATTCTGGTTGGCGATCAGCCCGCAGATCCTCATCTCGAAAACAACGTACAATTTGATAGTAGCGATCCAGCCCCGACATCATCAGCAATTGCTTGAATAGCTGGGGTGATTGCGGCAGTGCAAAAAAAGCCCCACTGTGTGTACGGCTTGGCACCAGGTAATCTCGTGCACCCTCCGGTGTCGCCTTGGTCAACATCGGCGTTTCAATATCAAGGAATTCATGCTCTTCCAGCCAGCTACGCAAATAATGTGTCACCCGTGCGCGCAGTTGCATTCGGAATTGCATCTCTGGCTTGCGCAGATCGATATATCGATATTTAAGACGAATATCGTCATGGACATCATCATCGTCCAGCTGAAATGGGGGGGTATCCGATGCATTTAAAACTTGCAGCGACTGGGCCAGAAGTTCAACCTCCCCGGTTGGCATTTCGCTGTTAATGGTGCCCTCGGGTCTAATCCTCACCCTACCTTTTACCTGCAATACAAACTCATTGCGCAAACTTTCAGCAAGACCAAACATCGCCTCGTCGTCCGGGTCGAAGACAACCTGTAATATGCCTTTTTTATCACGCAAATCGACAAAAATTACTCCTCCGTGATCACGACGTCGGTTCACCCAACCACATACGGAAACTGTCTGATCGATATGTTGCTGGTTAATTTCACCACAGTAGTGCGTGCGCATAATTATTTCATTCCAGGTGTTAGGGTCAAATGATTGAGAAGGCTTGATTAATGGGTTCGTTTGCAAATAGCAGCAAACAGTATCTGGCCTGGTCGCACTAAGAAGTCCGGGGCCTCGGTTTAGGTGCAAACGGAGTAGTTAGAATACAGCTAGTCAGCCTGGAACTCTATGCCGCGGCTTCCTTGCTGGATGAAGATTTCTTGCTGCCGGAGCCAGTGTCTTTAGTAGACGATTCCTTCTTCTTACTACCGGCTTCCACCAGGTTTCTTTGCTTGTCAGACTTGAAATCTGTCTCATACCAACCAGATCCACTCAGCCTGAAACCTGCTGCCGATACGAGTTTCTTCAATGCCGGTTTACCGCAGGCAGGGCACTCCTTTAGAGGCTCATCACTCATCTTTTGCAAGGCCTCATGGGCATGTTCACATTCTGTACAAACGTACTCGTATATGGGCATGGTCTGACTCCGCAACCAGCTATCCCTGCACGGCAGGGGCTAAATTATTTAAAAAGGCAGAGGATTTTATAACAGTATCCAGTAATTTCCAATAATCTTCGAGTCAATTAATGCTTCAGATAGTCCTGATATTTGGCCTCTTGATCGAAAATCAGCCACACCATGCCATATCGTCCATTAAAGGGCGCAATCAAAATTTCTGACTGTTGTTTATTATTCTGCTCTAACCATTGCTCTAACATATCTTTTGCACCCACCTGCTCGATCAAACCAAGATAACCCTGTTGACGGCTTTCAAGGCCTTTTGGCAACAGGGAGGGCGGTTGGTAGAGGTGTACCTGGGATGCCTCCGGTACCTGGTCTTCGATCTTGATACGCATCACTTTATCTAATGCCTCACGGGTGGGCTCCATATCTGCGAAAATGATAGGTGGGGTCTCTGAACTATACTGTTTGAGTTCTTCCAATGAATTGAGTTGTGACCCGTAACTGTCTGCCACGGTAGACAATACAAATTGGTCTACTAATACGATCGCCACCGGCCTTTGTTGATAAGTGGTGGCAACACCGTACACCAGCGCACTAGTTTGGAAGAGCGCAATAACGATCAAATCAAAAACAATGGCCCGCCGACTTTTTCTCAGATCAAATATCAGAAATGTAATGAATGGTCCCAGTACAAGGTCTACCGCGGCGATCAGGCGTATCCCCTGCCAGCCGCCATCCACTGAAAAATAGGGGACTGGATACCAAACATAGTAAATCTGATAAGCTAGAACGATAAATATTATGAGGCTGAGGCCAAGGTGGATACCGCTGGCTTTTAGTTTGGTTTTTAGTAACGATTTGTTAAATCTCATAAAACTATTCAGTATCCCTTTAACATGGCGGTTATATGAAGTCTGCCCCAATCACATACAATACCAGGACCAGGTACGCTTCGTTATCTATAGTACAAAACGCAGATTATATCGAATTGCACTCCGATACTGGCGCACTGCACAGCGTCATCAATCGCAACTACCCTCATAAGCTGGCACTCAGAAATCTCGAGTACTTAATGGGCATTTTACTTTTTCTACCTGCCCCGAAAAGTATACTTTTGCTCGGAACCGGGGGTGGTTCACTAATACATTTTCTGAGCTATCACTATCCTTCTTGCCGGATAACATCGGTCGACAACGATTCCGAACTGCAGGATTTAATGCATGAAAAAATGTTGTTACCCGCGGCAAATGAATGCCTGGCATACCTGATCGACGATGCACGGCATTATCTGCACCAATGCGAGCAGCAGTTCGACCTAATCCTGGTGGATATATTTAGCGGTAGCCAGTCACCGGGCTGGCTTTTAGAGACGGCCTCGATACGCGAGCTTTATGGTTTGCTAACAGAACAAGGTGCTGTCGCTTACAACTTGCTAGTCGACAGTGGACATGACTTCGGCCTGTTTTACAAAAATCTGGGGCAGCAGTTTAAGCAAAAAACCCTGTCCATCCCGGTTGAAGGTTTTGAAAACAGGATAGTATATGGTTTTCGCCAGCCGCCACCTCTCCGGGAAATGTCGTATTACATTGAACACGCGATGGCAATGGCCGATGCCCAGGAAATCGACTACGGCGAGGTTTTATCGATCATATACACCACCAACCCGGTAGGATCAGGGGTTATTTACTGATTTTTAGCACCGCCCCGACAGAGGGGCGAATCGGCAACATTGCCCGCGCGTAGCTTCCACTCTTCAGCCGTCAGGGTATGTAATGCCAATGCATGAATCTTTTTCAATTCCGCTTCCAGGGCCGAGTTCACCATGCGGTGACGTTTAATTAACATCAATTCATTAAACTCGTTGCTAACAATAGTGACCTTGAAATGTGATTCGGAGCCCGGAGCCACATTGTGCATATGGCTTTCGTTTGCGACTTCCAGAAACTCGGGGTTGAAAGTGGCATTTAGTCGGGCTTCAATGGTTTGTTGCATACTCATCGGCATTAACCTGAATGATTCGATCTCGGGAGTCTCTGATTAATTCTGAGTGAATCGGGTTGTGATTCAAAATGCCGAAACGTCGGACCGTCCAGTTCAAGGCGTGGAACGCAAGTAAGACCCAAAGCATTCGCTATGCTCATGGGGCCAGCTTTAGCAGGGCTATTGCTAAGTTTCACAACGCGGAAATTGATTATTTTGGGCACAACACGTTCATTCATGAATTGATCAGAGGCTCCTGAGCTAATTATAGTTTTTCCAGCAGGTTCTTAATAGCTACACTCACCTGTTTCATGGTCTGCAATCGATTTTTCGCTTCAGCAGCCATCATTTTCTGTACTAACTGACTAACAGCCGGATCAATTTTGCTGTCGAGCTCGTGTATTGGCGTGGCCTTACCCTCAATATGCTGGAACAGAATCGCCATCGTTTCTCCCCTGTAGGGTAACCGTCCGCTAAACATAAAATAGGCAATAATGCCGAGCGCGTATATATCACACTGAACACTTGCTTCCATCCCTTTGGCTCGTTCTGGTGACAGGTAAGCAGGCGTACCAATTATAGATCCTACCTGGGTCAAGGTTGCATCGATATTTGAGGAAGCCGATGCAATTCCAAAATCGACGACTTTAACCAGGCCACTATCATCGATGAGAATATTGCTGGGTTTTAGATCGCGATGAACCACTTCCTGACTGTGGGCTGCGGTCATGCCTTCACTGACCTGGTAAAGAATTTTCAGACCTGTCTTTACGTCGAAAGATTTTATTTCTCTAAGAATCTCATCGACTCCGCGACTCTCGAAATATTCCATCGAAATGGCACACAAACCATCCTGAGATAGCAGGTCGTGGATTCGAATCACATTATTGTGGCTGACCTTTCGAGAATATTTTACCTCGCGCATAAAGCGCTCCATGGAATCACCATCAGCAGTTAATTCGGGAAGCATGAATTTTAAAATCAGCCTTTCTCCGACCATTTCATCTTCGGCCAGCAGAACACGGCCCATAGCACCACGCCCTACCTCCTTCTTTATGCGATAGCGATCCATCCAGGTATCGCCATCCTTTAATTCCTCTATATTGGGAGGTTTCGCGGGCTCGGCAGAAACGCTCGCCGCTGATGACTCTACGCCCTGCGTATGATCGAATTTAACCATACGCGTATCGAAAAAATCCTCGATATCTATATTTAATTCGCCCAATCCAAAATCATTGGTCAGTTTGTTGACCACTTCTTCGGCAGTATCTTTAACTGTCGGCTGTAACGAGGGCACCCGTTTAATTATATGGCTGCGAATGACATCCGCATGCTTCTGGTTAGCCAGTGCAGCAATACTCTCCAGGGCTTCTCTTTGCACTAACGCCTCTGGCATGCGTAAACACTGAAACGCAATTTCAAGCCCCTTACTATATCCTAACTGGACTACCGCTTTTAAAACCGCTACTGCAGAATCGGGGTTTTTATCGAGCGCGCGCTTTAATTGTGCAAGCGACTCTCGCTTCCTCGACTTACCCAACGCCTGGATCGCCTGCTCGCGAATTTGCCATGATTCATGGGTAGCCGCCTCATTTAATTTACCGATATCGGCGGGGTCGCTATGCTGTGCTGCTAACTGTTGAGCCACTTCTCGCACAAATTCATTCTTGTGGTCAACCGAACCCCGTGCTGCGGCATACAACTGGCTTGTGCCAAATTTTTGCAAACACTTAATCGCTTGATCCTTGCCCCACCATTCCTGTGCATCGAGGCGTAGTAGAAAATCCCGCAGGTTTTCCGGGGTAACATGCTTGACGACAATCTTGATCAGCGCCTCCCGTAATTCCTCGGATTTTAGCGTGGTCCAGGGTGCAATTTTCGGAACCAGCTTCGGCCTGGCCTGCTTACTAATAATATTGAGGGCTATGTCACGCTCCATCTCTGACATGGACTCCAGATAGGGCAACAGGATAGATACATCAAAATCAATCGTTAGTCTATTCAGAGACTTCAGCGCCTCCATCGCAATTGTCTTATTCTTGTCACCAAGAAATTTGCCAATAACAACGGCGACTTCCGCCTGTTCAACGGTAGCAAGGTAACGGAGTAATTTTATCTTCAGGTTCGCATTGCTAATTTTTGTTGGCTCAATACTCACCATACTCAGGTCAAGCGGGACTTTACTGCCATCGACTAACTCAAAAAGTTGCTCAGCGTGAATCTTATCCAGCTTTATTGCGTTACTAATAATCTGTTCAGGTTTCAAATACTGTTTCTGGAAATCGAGGATGTTGATAATCTCGGTTTTGGAGACATCCGTTTCTTGCAGACGTTTAAAGAGCTTGCTCGGATTGACCTCCGGTATTTTTGCCAGAACCGCAACCGCAGTGGCACGAATCTGTGTAGTGTCATTCTCAAGACAATCGAAGAACACTTTTTCCTGTCCATCTTTCGCCTTTTCAGCACATATGCTGATTAATACTTCACTATGGGGTTTTTGCGTGGAGGGAATGGTTTCAAGGAGCTTCTCCAGAGAGCCACTCGCGGCTTCACGGATTTTCGCTGTGATCTCGACGCCCCTGGCACTGGTTAAATCATCACACTCCAGGAACTGCTTGAGTGTTCGATTAAATAAAATAGAACCTAGTACAGCCATACCAAGGGTTTTTTCCTGTATTTTGTCTTAAGAAGCCGGATGAAACGACAACCGTGCTAATACATCGATTATAGCCACAAAATGGGGCAAATAGGCAACGAGGGCAGATATAAATCTGCCCTCTGGGCCCAAAACTTGATATTACAGTAATATTTGTTACTAAATTATTGATTAATGGAAGTTTCTGCAGTGAATATCATCAATTTACCTGTCCTTCAAAAGTAAACTCACCGGCCGCGTCAAGATCAATTTTAATGTGGTCACCCGCCCCAAATTTGCCAGACAGAATTGCCATTGCAATTGGGTTTTCGATGACCTGCTGAATCTCTCTTTTTAATGGTCTCGCGCCATAAACCGGATCAAATCCTGTTTTACCCAGTTCATCCAGCGCCTGATCGCTAATTTCCATCGACAGGTCCTTCTCCTGCAGGCGAGCCGCCAGGCTCTCTAACTGGATCTTCGCAATAATCCGGATCTGTTCCTCAGTGAGCGGATGAAATACCACGGACTCATCGATCCGATTGATAAATTCCGGCCTGAAATGCTGACCTACCTGCTGCATCACCACCTGCTTGATTTCCTCGTACTGGCTTTCACCCGCGAGAGTTTGAATCTCGCTAGAACCCAGATTCGAAGTCATCACAATCACGGTATTTCGAAAATCTACCGTACGTCCCTGTCCATCGGTCAGCCTGCCATCGTCTAATACCTGCAACAGGATGTTAAACACATCGGGATGTGCTTTTTCAATTTCATCGAGCAGAATAACCGAGTAAGGTCGACGTCGAATGGCCTCGGTTAGATAGCCACCTTCCTCATAACCGACATAACCCGGGGGTGCACCAACGAGGCGGGCCACACTGTGTTTCTCCATAAATTCAGACATATCGATACGCACGATTGCATCTTCGGTATCGAACAGGAACTGAGTAAGGGCCTTGGTCAGTTCAGTTTTACCGACACCGGTAGGACCAAGAAACAAGAATGACCCATTGGGCCTGTTGGGGTCTGACAGTCCTGCCCGTGAACGCCGGATGGCATCGGAAATAGCTTTCACCGCCTCGGTTTGTCCAACCACACGTTTACCGAGTTCTGCTTCCATGCCAAGTAATTTATCACGCTCGGATTCGAGCATCTTGGAAACGGGGATACCCGTCCATAGCGCAACAACGGAAGCAATTTCTTCTTCGCCCACCTTATTGATCAATAGTTTCATATCTTGCATTTCGACATTTGCGGCGAGATCCAGTTGTTTTTCGAGTTCAGGAATCCGGCCATACTGAAGTTCGGACATTCGCCCCAGGTCTCCGGCTCGCTGAGCGGTTTCAAGTTCAATACGGGCACGCTCAAGCTCTTCCTTGATATGGGTTGAACCCTGCACTGCGGCTTTTTCGGATTTCCACTCTTCTTCCAGGTCAGAATACTCTCGCTCCAGTCGACCAATTTCCGCCTCTAGCGTATCGCGACGTTTTTTACTCGCAGCATCACTTTCCTTTTTCAGGGCTTCTTGTTCAATCTTTAGCTGAATTAGTCGTCGCTCAAGCCGATCCATTGCCTCGGGCTTGGAATCGATTTGCATTCGGATGCGGCTCGCCGCTTCATCGACCAAATCGATTGCCTTATCCGGTAACTGGCGATCGTTAATATATCGATAGGAAAGCGTCGCGGCGGCCACTATTGCCGGGTCGGTAATATCGACCCCATGATGGACCTCGTAACGTTCCTTCAAACCGCGTAAGATCGCGATCGTATCTTCCACCGATGGCTCTTGCACCAGCACTTTCTGAAATCTTCGCTCGAGAGCCGCATCTTTTTCAATATACTGACGATATTCGTCCAGCGTTGTCGCCCCAACACAGTGAAGCTCTCCTCTCGCCAATGCGGGTTTCAACATATTACC